>ERZ889078.1793-NODE-1793-length-16340-cov-15.915566_pt1 | contig 16340 bp, 14 predicted proteins | sample MGYA00521266_ERZ889078 | MGnify/ENA primary metagenome ERZ889078 (study PRJEB32303, sample SAMEA104408618) | aquatic metagenome | biome: Brackish water; feature: Pelagic; material: water | place: Baltic Sea | collected 2014-06-16T06:34:00 | depth 76,534 m ...
CCGACGGCGGTCAGCCCGTTTGCCGCGGCTGCCAGGGCTGTAGCTCTTCCGATGCCCATGGCCGCCCCGGTTACAATACACACATTCGCAGGATTGAAGTTTTTGTCTTCGAGGATCAGGATTTCATCACGCTTAATCCTTGGTTCTGAAATATCCATTCAGGCCTCCCAGGATGTAGAGGATAGGGTGCTTATAGGGTAGCAGATTTATCAACAATATCTTTACCGTTTCAACGGTTTTCTGTCAATAAGAAATATTTTAGACTGAAAGGGAATTTAAAAAATGGGATTTGTTCTATGTTCTTCTTTCACCTTGACTATGAAGATCAATTGAATTAAAAAAGCAAGTTCAGATGGTGTGAAATTTCGGGTTGAATGGCGCCAAATGGTTCGAATCAGAAGCACAAAGAGACTACCCCAGGATGAGGGTTTCAGGAACAACAAACGATTAAAGGAAGAATTGAACAGGGATTATGGGAAAAGCGAGTGGTTTAACAGAGGATAGAAAGACCAAGATCGAGAAAATTCTTGCAGGCGGAGTAAGTCTGTATCCTTCAGGATATCATGTGGACTTAACCGCGAAAGAGGCGACACAGCGTTTTCAAGAGATGGATGAAGAGGCGCTGGAGAGGGAAGCCACCTCTGTGTCCATGGCCGGAAGGATCATGTCTAAACGGGATTTTGGAAAGGCCTCGTTTATTCATATCCAAGACAGGACCGGTCAAATGCAGGTGTATGTGCGCAAGAACAAGCTCAGTGAAGAGGAATTTAATCTGTTCAAACTGATGGATATTGGAGACTATGTCGGTGTAAAGGGACCGGTGTTCCGCACCAGGACGGAAGAGCTGACCGTTGTGGCGGAAAGTCTTACCCTCCTGACAAAGTCTTTGAGGCCTCTTCCGGAAAAATGGCATGGCCTTACGGATGTGGAAACAAGATACCGGCAGAGATATCTGGACCTCATCATGAATGAGGATGTGAGAGAGGTTTTTGTCCTGAGGAGCCGTATCATTCAGGCCGTCCGAGGGTTCTTTACGGACCGGGAGTTTCTGGAGGTGGAGACTCCCATGATGCAGCCCATTCCGGGAGGGGCAACCGCAAGACCCTTTAAGACCTTTCATAATGCACTTGGAATGGATCTATACCTGAGGGTGGCGCCCGAACTTTATCTGAAAAGATTGATCGTAGGCGGGATGGAAAGGGTATTTGAAATTAATCGTAATTTCCGAAATGAAGGCATTTCCATCAAACATAATCCCGAGTTTACCATGCTCGAATTTTATATGGCGTATGCCACCTACGAAGACCTGATGACCCTTACGGAAGACCTTTTCGCCCATGTCCTGGAGACGGTCGTTGGCAGTCAACTTATAGAATATCAAGGGAAAAAAGTGGATTTTGCACGGCCCTGGGCAAGGATATCTCTGTTTGAATCTCTGAAAAAAATGGGAGATGTTGAACAGGGGGTTTTCGAAGACAGGAAAGAGGCGGAGAGGGTCGCTGCTTCGCTGGGCATCAAAGTCGTTGAAAGGGATGGTCACGGTCAGATATTAACAAAACTGTTTGATCACCTCGTTGAACCCCACTTGATAAATCCTACATTTATCACAGGGTATCCCACCGAGGTGTCCCCGCTTTCCCGTCGCAATGAAGAAAACCCGGATGTGGTTGATCGGTTTGAGCTTTTCATTGCCGGAAGAGAAATTGCAAACGCTTTTAATGAACTGAACGATCCGGTTGACCAGCGGCGGAGATTTGAGGGCCAGGTTGCCCTCAGGGATGCCGGTGACAGTGAAGCCCAGTTCATGGATGAAGATTATGTGACGGCTCTGGAGTATGGCATGCCTCCTACCGCGGGAGAAGGTATCGGGATTGACAGGGTTGTCATGTTGCTGACCAACTCCCCTTCCATCAGGGACGTAATTCTTTTTCCCCATATGAGAACCAAAGAATAGGACCTCCATGTTTGAGATTTTTCTTGGTGTCAGGTACCTGAAGGCCAAGCGAAAACAACGTTTCATATCGATTATTACGATTATTTCCATCCTTGGCGTGATGGTGGGAGTGATGGCACTTGTGGTGGTCCTGTCTGTCATGAACGGCTTCCGTGCCGACTTGATGTCCAAAATTTTAGGTGTCAACTCCCATGTTCTGGTGATGAGTCTCGGCGGGCCGTTTGCCGGCTACAGGGACGCTGCGGAAAAAATCGGTACGGTGGATGGAGTCGTTGCATCGACCCCTTTCATCTATACCCAGGTCATGCTGAATAATGCGGGGAATGTGTCGGGAGCTGTCCTGCGGGGGATTGATCCAATAACGGCCGGCAAGGTGATTGACTTTAAAAAAATGATAAAATCCGGCTCTTTGAAAGATTTAGATAAAGGACCGGATGAAATCCCGGGCATCATCATAGGCAGCATCCTTGCGAAACAGATTGCCGCCTATCCGGGGAGCCTGATCAGTGTTATTTCTCCTGAAGGCAAACTGACGCCTTTTGGAAGAAGCCCCAACACCAAGCGTTTCATCGTAAGCGGCATCTTCGACTCGGGTATGTATGAATATGATGCCTCCATGGCGTATATAGCCCTTGAAGAAGCCCAGGCTTTCCTGGGACTGGGAGATAATGTAACAGGCCTTGAGGTAAGAGTCCGGGATGTGTATGAATCGGACAGGGTCGGCAAGGTGGTTCAGGATCTTCTTGGACATCCTTACTGGACGAAAGACTGGAAGGTGATGAACAAGAGCCTTTTTTCGGCCCTGAAACTGGAGAAATACACCATGTCCATCATCCTGGTGATGATCGTTCTTGTGGGCGCCCTGAACATCATCAGCACCCTGGTGATGGTGGTTATGGAAAAAACGAGAGATGTAGCCATTTTAAGAGCCATGGGCGCAACTTCCAGGAGCATCATGAGCATATTCATGTTCCAGGGGCTTCTTGTGGGTTTCATCGGCACAGTCACCGGGCTGGGTTCGGGCCTGGGGCTATGCTATATACTTGATAAATATAAATTTATTGATCTTCCATCGGATGTTTATTACCTCTCCAAACTGCCGGTTCTGGTGGAAATGCCGGATATTTGGCTTGTATCCCTGGCTGCCATAACCATATCTTTTTTTGCCACATTGTATCCGTCATGGTATGCTTCGCGATTGAACCCTGTGGAATCATTCCGGTATGAATGATGAAAGTTCCTGCCATGCTGACCCTTGAAAATGTGTGTAAGTCGTTCGACCATTACGGAAAACGGATTGACGTGCTGAAAGGGATCAACCTGGTCATGGGAAAGGGCGACAGTCTGGCTATCATGGGGGCATCCGGGGTAGGAAAATCAACACTGCTCAATATCATGGGAAGCCTCGAACGTCCCACTGAAGGAACTGTCCGGTTTCGTGATCGGAATGTTTATGAAATGGTTGGGGATGAGATCTCCAGGCTTAGAAACAGGGACATTGGATTTGTATTTCAGTTCCATCATCTGTTGCCGGAATTGAATGCCGTTGAAAATGCCATGATGCCTGCTCTCATAGGAAGGTATCCTCGAAAGCAGGCCTTCCAAATGGCACGGGAGGTCCTGGCACGGGTCGGACTTGAGAAAAGAATGACCCACAGGGCCGGGGAACTCTCCGGTGGAGAACAGCAGCGCGTGGCTATCGCGCGCGCTCTGATTATGAAACCCAAAATGATTTTAGGAGATGAGCCCACGGGAAACCTCGACTGGTTGACCGGAGAGGAGATAGCAGAGCTCCTCATTGAATTGAATAGGGATGAAGGGGTGGCGATGGTCATTGCTACCCATAATGACAAGCTTGCACGGAAGATGTCCAGAAAGATGGAGCTGATTAATGGGCGAATGGAATGAAAAAGTGAAGACCTTTACTCAGAAAATCGTGATGTTCAGTATCTTTGTCTTGTTGTCCTGTTCTTTCTTGCCGGAAGTCGGTGCAGAAGACGAAAGCCGGGGTTCCATGGCGGTCCTGCCGTTTCAGGTCTATTCCATGAAATCGATGGGCGATCTGAACGAAGGCTTGCAGACGATGCTTTCCGACCGAATGGGAGAAATGGGATTTAAAATGGTTAACCCGAGGATTGTCAACCTGGACCCTTCGGTTTTTTCCAAATCCACTGAAACAAAGAGGCTTGTCAGTCTTGGAAAAGAACTGGACGTCAGGTGGATTGTCGCCGGCAGCCTGACGCAGATAGGGAGCAAAGCGAGTATTGACCTGAAAGTGGTGAATGTCCTTCAGGAACGGCCGCCTTTCAATGTTTACATCGTTTCGGACGATATTGATGAATTGTCCAACACCATGAAGCGGTTGTCGGTTTCTGTTGATGACCGGATCACAGGAGTTCCTCAGATTGACTCTATCCTTGTCCAGGGAAATGTTCGTATTGAAAAGGCGGCGGTCCTTGCGGCCATTAACAGCCAACCCGGGGACAGGGTGGATTACGGCAAATTAGATAAAGACTTGCGTAACATCTACAAAATGGGGTTTTTCAACGATGTGAAGATGGAGACGGAAAATGGGCCCACCGGGATGGTGGTCACTTTTCGTGTCACGGAAAAGCCTTCCATCGGGAAGATCGTTTTTTCGGGGAATGAAGAATCAGATGATGAGGACCTGCAGAAGGAATTGGGTATAAACCTGTATTCAATCCTCGATGACAACCAGATACGCCAGAGCATTAACCGCCTTCGCGAGTTTTATAAGGGTAAAGGGTATTACAACGCGGAAATTGAAGAGACCACCGAACCGCTTCCCAATAACGAGGTGATGCTCAAATACAAGATCGATGAGAAGGGCAAGATCTATATCGTAAAGATCCAGTTTATAGGAAATAAGCATTTCAGTGAGAAGGAACTCAAGAAAATCATGGAAACCAGCACGAAATGGTTCCTGTCGTGGATTACCAAGGCTGGAGTCCTCGATGAGAAAATGCTGGAATTTGATGTGCACAAGCTGACTTCCTTTTATCACAACCACGGGTACATACGGGCCAAGGTGGGAGAACCAAAGGTTACGTATGATGACGCCTTAAAGGGCCTGGTCGTGAGCATTGAGATTGATGAGGGTCCCCAGTATGGCGTGGGAAAAGTGTTTGTCGAGGGGGAACTCATAAAGCCTGCGGATGAGCTCCTGAAGATAACAAACATCGGAAAGTCAGATGTCTTCAACCGGGAAATTGTGCGAAACGATATCCTTACCCTGAGAGATGTTTATGCAGATGAGGGGTACGCCTACGCGGAAGTCAAACCCATTATCAAGGAGGACGATGAAACCCACAAGGCCCAGATTACCTATGACATAAGCAAAGGAACGAAAGTACGTTTTGAGAGAATTGCCATCTCCGGAAATGTACATACGAGGGATAAGGTGATCCGGCGGGAACTCAAGGTGATAGAGGGGGACTATTTCAGCGGCAAAAAGCTGAAAAGGAGCACCGCCAATCTTCAGCGCCTCGGTTTCTTCGAAGATGTGCAGGTCCAGACAAAAAAAGGGTCCCGTGATGATCTGATGAAACTGGATATCAACGTGAAGGAAAAGGGGACCCGTACATTCAGCGTGGGCGCCGGATACAGCGCTGAATATTCAGGGTTCGTCATGTTCCAGGTTGCGGATGAGAACTTTTTCGGATACGGGCAGAAATTGCAGGCGACAGCCAGGTTGGGTGGAAGAAATACGGAGTTTGATGTCCGGTTCGTGGAACCGTGGTTGTTTGATAAGCCGCTTGCCCTTGGGGTGGATGCCTATAAATTCAGCCAGGAATATGATCAGTACGACAGGGACAGTTTCGGGACGGCCATCAGTCTGGGATTTCCTCTGATATTCGACTATACGAGAGGTAATGTCCGATACGGATGGGATGACGCGAACATCACGAATATTGCAACGGATGCCTCCCAGCCTTTGAAGGATATGGAAGGTAGGAACATCACAAGCAGCATGACGTTCACGGTAATGAGGGACAGCAGAGATAAACTGTGGAATACGACCACGGGCTCCATAAACGAGGGACTGATTCAGTATGCGGGTCTCGGAGGCAACGAAAAATTTATCAAGTACAGGTTGAGAACCGCCTGGTTCTTCCCCATGTTTTGGAGCACGGTTTTTATGGTGCAGGGACGTTTGGGATATATTCAGGACCAGGGTAAGTTGTCCGTTTTCCAGAAATTCTTCCTGGGAGGCATCAATACGGTGCGCGGATTTGATTATAACACCATTTCGCCCACTGATCCTCCCAATGATCCCAATGGGGACCTGGTTGGCGGTACTAAGATGATGTGCTATAATGTGGAATATACCTTTCCATTACTCAAGGAACAGGGGGTCACGGGACTTGTCTTTATAGATGCCGGTAATGTTTTTTCGGAGGATCAAAGCTGGACATTCAGCGGCATACGGAAATCGGCCGGCGGCGGGATCAGATGGTATTCCCCCATCGGTCCGCTTCGTCTGGAATATGGAGTCAACCTGGATCCTCAGGGAAACGAATCTTCCGGGAAATTTGAATTCAGCGTAGGGGGACTCATGTAGTGTCTGAACGAAAATAACGCCTTGGCGTGATTCAGACACGATCTTGGATTTTGGATTGCGGCCTCCGGCCCGTAGGGTCCTACGCCCCGGAGGGATTTCGGATTTATGGAAAGAAAGCAATCTTAATTACATTAAGAAAACCCATTTTTGGATTTTCATTCAGGCAGTATTTAGAAGAAGTCACTCGTTACTTGTTACTCATTACTTATAAGAAAATATCAGGAGGATATAACTATGCGGAAAAGATTTTTGGTTTTAATTGGAATTGCGGCAATTTTCTTTTTTTGTGCTCAGGCTGCCTGGGCGGATGCAGTCAAGGTGGGTGTTTTGAATATGAAGACGCTTCAACAGAACTCTCTATCCTTTCAAAAGGTTCGAGATGGCCTTAAAAAGAAATTCGATGCGCTGCAGAAAAAGCTGGAGGGGGAAAAAGCCCAGATCCAGAAATTGCAGGAAGGACTTCAAAAGCAGAGCATGATGCTCAGCCTCGATGCCAGAGAGGATAAACAGCGGGAGCTGGAACAGATGACGCGGCACTACAACTATATTTACGGAGAAGTGACCCAGGAGATGAAGGATGCGGAGATGGATGCCACCAGAAAGGTGGGCCTCGAGATCGAAGACGTTGTGAAAAAAATTGCCGAGAGTGAAAAATATACGATTATTCTTGAAGCGGGGGCTGTGGGTCTGGTCTACTACAACGATGCTATTGACATCACCGACCAGGTGACGAAAGCCTATGACAAAATGAAAATGAAATAGCCTTTCAGGCATGCTAAAGGCCTGGGCAAGATCTGGTGTCCGGCTGGAAAGGCGGGCGCGTGAAAACCGGGAGAAAATGAATTTTGGGTGAAACTTTACGGAAAATTGCGGATTATGTGGGAGGGGAACTCATTGGAGATCCGGGGGCTATCGTAGAAGGCGTCAACTCCCTGGAGGGCGCCGGTCCGAGGGAAATTTCCTTTTGTACCGGTCGACGTTACCAGGAGGCGCTCCAGAAAAGCAAGGCGGTAGCTGTTCTGGTGAATGAAAAATTCGAGAAGTTTTCCGGCGCGCAGATCATCGTCGCCAATGCAGAACTGGCTTACGCCAAGGTCGCCTGGCTTTTTGCGCCTCCCGTTTGTCGGTATCCGGGGATCAGCAAGGATGCCGTTGTCCATGAGAGTTGCCGTTTCGGGGAAGGGGTATCTGTTTATCCCACGGTTTATGTGGGCGATGGTGCTTTTGTCGGTGAGGAAACCGTTCTGTTTCCCGGAGTCTGTATTGGAGAAAACGTAACCATAGGAAAGCGGTGCCTGATCTACCCCAATGTGTCCATCCTGCGGGGTTGCATCATTGGAGATGACGTGATTATTCACCCCGGAACGGTTATAGGGAGCGACGGATTTAGTTTTGTTCGAGAGGGCGCCACATCGGTAAAGATCCCCCAGACGGGTATTGTTCAGATAGATGATCAGGTGGAGATCGGCGCCAACAATTGTATTGATCGGGCCACTTTTGGGAAGACCTGGATCAAGAAGGGCGTTAAGACGGACAATCTGGTCCAGATCGCTCATAATGTGGTGATCGGAGAGAATACCATTGTCGTTTCCCAGGCTGGTATTTCAGGGAGTTGTACCGTTGGACAGGGTGTCCTTATCGGTGGACAGGTGGGAATAAGCGACCATGTGAATATCGGAGATGGCGTGATGATCGGATCCCAATCGGGGATTCCCAAATCGATTCCGGCGGGTCAGGTGGTTTCCGGGTCGCCGATGCTTCCCCACCGGGTGTGGTTAAAATCCTCGGTCCTTACGGGAAAGCTTCCTGAGCTGAATGACCGCCTGAGAAGCCTTGAGAAGAAGATACAAAACCTGGAAAAATATCTGGAGAAGGAGCCGCGTGCCTGATGGAACTTCCACTGACCTATGAAGATATCGTGAAAATTCTACCACACAGATATCCTTTCCTGCTGGTGGACAGAATTATTGAAATGGAGATTGAAAAAAGGGTGGTCGGCATCAAGAACGTTACCGCCAATGAACCTTTTTTTGTAGGACATTACCCGGGGAATCCTATTATGCCGGGAGTCCTTATTATCGAAGCCATGGCCCAGACCGGGGGTATTCTGGCCATTGTGTCCGCTTCGGGTGGAGATGAAGAAAAGTATCCGGATGCGGTATATTTTGCCTCCATTGATAAAGTCAAGTTCAGGCGGCCCGTGATTCCGGGAGATCAACTCCGTTTTGAACTGGTGCCGCTACGAACCGGTTCGCGGGTATGGAAATTGGAAGGAAAGGCCTTTGTGGAGAACGAACTTGTAGCTGAAGCCCAGTTGGTGGCCACAATCAAGGCCAAGGGTTGATGAGTGAATTGAGGCATAGTATGAATATTCATCCTACGGCGGTGGTCAGTTCGAAGGCTGAACTTGGCTCGGGGGTCAGGATCGGGCCCTACAGCAGTGTCGGAAAAGGCGTGAAAATCGGTAGTGATACGGAAATTGCAGCCCATGTAATGATTGACGATGATACGGAGATTGGAGAAAGAAATAAGATTTATCCCTTTGCATCCATTGGTTCCCCTCCCCAGGATATCGGATATAAAGGGGAAGAAACGCGTCTGATCATGGGAAATGACAATCTCGTTCGTGAATATGTCAGTATGAATCGTGCGACAACCAAAGAAGAGTGGCGGACGGTTGTTGGAAACCACTGTTATTTTATGGCCTATTCGCATGTGGCACATGACTGTCGCATTTCGGATCATGTTATTTTGACCAATGGCGCCACCCTGGGCGGACATGTGCAGATTGGTGAGTATGCCATTCTGGGGGCCTTTATAGCGGCGCAGCAGTTTGTTCGGATCGGCTGCCATGCCTTTGTGGGAGCGATGACAGGGGTTGACAGGGATGTCCCTCCATTTATGATTACGGGCGGCGGCAGGGGCAAGCTGTATGGCGTGAATCAAAAAGGCCTGGCTCGAAGAGGTTTTTCCCGTGAGACCATCGATATCCTGAAAAAGGCCTACAGTATTCTCTGGCGAAAGAATAGGAGTTTCAAAAATGGAATTCCTCAGGTGAAAAAGGAACTCGATTTGATCCCGGAGTTGCAGCTGGTGCTTGATTTTATTGAAAGCTCTGAGAGGGGCGTCCTCAGGTAGTGACGGGCAATCCAACCATAGGCATTATTGCCGGCGGGGGCCAGTTTCCGCTGATGGTGGCGGAGGCTGCGAAAGCTCGGGGACTGCGTACAGTCGCAGTGGCTCTTTATGGAGAAACGGAACCGGTATTATCGGAGAAGGTCGATAAAATTATCTGGATAAAGCTTGGGCAGCTGGGTCATCTCATCAAGGCATTCAGGGCAGAGGGCGTCAAAAATGCCATTATGGCAGGCAGCATTACCAAGAAGCGGATGTTTGAAAACCTGCGGCCCGATCTCAAGGGTCTTGCGATTATGACAAAACTGGCCGTTTTTCATGACGATGATATCCTGCGGGCTGTTGCGGATGAGCTGGCCGGGGAAGGGATTGAGATTGTAAGCTCCACGGCCTACCTGCCCGAGTTGTTGGCGGAAGAAGGATGTTTTACAAAAAGAAAGCCAGGCAAAGAGGAGATGGAGGACATCCTTTTCGGGTGGAAGGTGGCCAAGGAACTGGGGCGATTGGATATCGGTCAAAGCGTTGTGGTGAGACAGAAAACGGTTCTCGCTGTTGAGGCCATTGATGGCACCGATGCAACCATCCGCAGAGGTGGAAGAATCGCAAAAGAGAAAGCCGTAGTGGTGAAGGTCAGCAAACCCAATCAGGATTTGAGGTTTGATGTGCCCTCTATAGGTCTTGAAACGATCGGAATAATGGGAGAAGTAAAGGCTGCGGTGCTGGCTGTGGAGGCGGGGCGTACGTTGATTTTCGACAGAGAAAAGATGCTGCAGAAGGCAAACGAAAAGAAGATTGCCGTCATCGCTCTAAGCGCAGAAAGCATCAAGTAGTTGCTGCTCGACCATGTGACGAAATAGAAATGGAGATAGAATAATAGTGAATGCAGAGAAACTGAGAGTGGCCGTGATCGGCGTGGGGCATCTCGGGGAATATCATGTTCAGAAATACAAAGCCATCCCGGGAGTTGAACTGGTTGGGGTTGTTGACGTAAACAGGGCGCGGGCGAGCGAGATAGGGGAACGTTACCATGTGCCGTCTTTTTTTGATCATCAGGATATTCTCGATCGTGTGGATGCCGTAAGTCTTGCGGTGACAACGGAAATGCATTTTCATGTAGCAAAGGATATTCTTTCCAGGGGTATCCATATGCTGATTGAAAAACCGATTACCTATGATCTCCATGATGCGGATACGCTGATAGATATGGCAAAGAAGCACGATCTGGTTTTTCAGGTCGGATTGGTGGAAAGGTTTAATCCAGCCATCGTACAGATGGAAAGTCTATTGAGCAAACCTGTTTTTATTGAAGCCCATCGCATGAATCTCTTTGCCAAAAGAGGCCTTGATGTGGACGTGGTTCTTGATTTGATGATCCACGATCTGGATATCATCCTGCATATTGTCCCTTCAGAAGTTTCAGAGGTCCATGCCACGGGGATGGCTGTCATAACCGATAAAACCGATATTGCCAGTGTCAGGCTTGTATTTGAAGACGGTACGGCAGCGAATCTGACGGCCAGCCGGGTATCAGGGAAAATGCTTCGAAAAATAAGGGTATTTCAACCGGGTGCCTACATATCCGCCGATTGTGGAAAGAGGCAGGTAACGGTCATTGGTCTGGACGATGAGGCAAGAGACGAAGACGGTTTTCCCACGGTAACCACCAAAAAGACAAAATACGAACAAAGCGATCCACTGGCTGATGAGATCAATGCCTTTGTGCATGCCGTCAGGAACGGCACCGAGGCCGTGGTGACCGGAGAAGATGGAAGAAACGCGTTGAAGGTCGCTCTCAATATCATTGACCAGATTGACAGGGGTTCCAAGAATTTTGAGACTATTCAGGCGCGTCGGTAAACCTATCCATCATTTTTGTTGTCCTTAACGCCCAAAGCCCCCTAACCAGTACCCGACATCCGTTCTGTGTTCCGCTATGGATACACCAATTTATGCTATGAAACCAGAGAAGCTGGTGGTGATTGTGGCAGGCGAGGCCTCTGCTGATCACCACGGGGCCGGGCTGGTAGAAATGTTCAAGCAATTGCGGCCTGAAACCCGTTTCTGCGGTATTGGCGGGAAAAACCTGGAAAGGGCCGGCGTCCATATTCTCTTTCGTTCTTCAGAAATGGCGGTGGTGGGTCTTACAGAAGCGGTTGTTCGAATCAGGACCATTTTTAGGGCGGCAAGGAGGGTAAAAAAACTCCTCCGGGAAAAAAGACCGGACCTCCTGATCTTACTGGATTATCCGGAATTCAATCTATACCTTGCAAAATTCGCGAAACGTCTGAATATCCCTGTGCTGTACTATATCAGCCCGCAGGTTTGGGCCTGGAGAAAAGGCCGCGTGAAGAAAATCGCCAGGCGAATTACCCGCATGGCGGTCATTTTGCCCTTTGAAAAAGATTTTTACCGGAAACGGGGAATCCAGGTGGACTATGTGGGGCACCCCCTGATGGATCGATGCCGGGAGACGGTGTTTATTGAGCAGAACAGTCAAGGGATGCTGACAGATGACGCTGACGGACCGGTCATTGGCCTGTTGCCCGGTAGCAGAAAGGAAGAAATCAGAAACCTGCTCCCGGAAATGATCAAAGCGGTGAAAATCCTAAAACGGGATTACCCCCGCATACAATGCCTTTTGCCCCTTGCCGATACGATTTCTCGGGAGTTCATCCATCCTTTTATCGACAACGCACCCGTGAATATCCAGATCCGGGAGGGCGAAATTCATGAAACATTGGGTCGCTGTGATCTGGCGATGGTGACTTCAGGAACCGCAACGCTGGACACGGCCATTATGGCTGTACCCATGGTTGTGGTTTACAGGGTTTCCCGCCTCTCTTACCTGGCAGGAAAAGCCCTTATACGGGTCCCTTTTATCAGCCTGGTGAATCTGGTTGCAGGAAAGAAAGTTGTCTGTGAATTGATTCAGGACAACCTGACTGCGGAGACACTTGCCTATGAGGCGGGGATTCTCCTCAGAAACAAAACTCTCAGGGAACGTATGAGAGGAGATCTCATGGAAGTGCGAAGGCTTCTTGGAAGGGGTGGCGCTTCGGAGAAGACGGCCAGGATCGCGGTGGACATGATGGAGAAAGGCGCCTGATATGTCGAGAACAATCCTTGTGGTGGATGACGAAAAAAGTATTCTGCAATCTCTTGAAGGGATTCTGACGGATGAAGGATTTCACGTCATAACTGCGGAAAGTGGGGCAGCGGCTTTAGACAGAATGGAAGAAACCATGCCAGATGTGGTTCTTTTAGACATATGGATGCCGGCTCCGGATGGGATAGTTACCCTGGAAAGGCTGAAATCCCTTTATCCACGGTTGCAGGTTGTTATGATGTCGGGCCATGGGAATATAGAAACGGCTGTCAAGGCGACCAAAATGGGTGCCTATGATTTTATTGAAAAACCGCTCTCCCTGGATAAACTCCTCCTTGCCGTTAATAATGCTCTCGAACACAACAGACTTGAAGAAGAAATCGACCTTCTCAAAGAAAAAGATAAAAACAGATACCGGATTATCGGAAACAGTCCTGCTATCACCGATCTGAAAGAACAGATCCGCATCGTGTCCCCAACCAATGCGTGGATTTTGATTTCGGGAGACAACGGCACGGGAAAAGAGCTTGTGGCCCACACGATTCACCGGTTGAGCAAACGCAGCCAAAAACCGATGGTTGAGGTGAACTGCGCCGCAATTCCCGATGATCTCATTGAAAGTGAACTGTTCGGCCACGAAAAAGGGGCGTTTACAGGGGCGTCGGCCATGAGAAAGGGCAAGTTTGACATGGCCCACGAAGGGACACTTTTTCTTGATGAGATTGGGGATATGAGTCTCAAGGCCCAGTCAAAAACGCTCAGAATACTGCAGGAACAACGATTTGAAAGAGTTGGGGGCATCCATACAATCAAAGTGGATGTGCGCGTAATTGCCGCTACCAACAAGGAGCTGGAACAGGAAATAGCAAAAGGAAAGTTCAGGGAAGACCTGTATTTCCGATTGAATGTGATTCCGATGCGTATCCCTCTTTTAAGAGAGCGAATAGATGATATCCCTGGCCTCGTGGATGAATTCATCCGTGAATTTTCTCTGAATACAAATATCGAGCCGAAAAAAATGTCCGACGATGCACTGGATATACTGTGCAATTACGACTGGCCCGGAAATGTGAGAGAGCTCAAAAATCTTATTGAAAGGCTTATAATAATGGTTCCCGGCAAGATCATTCAGATGGGGGACGTCCCGGAGCCCTTCAACCGAATTTCTTCCGGCAGTGTCAGCTTTGAACACGCCTTTACATCCGGTTCCCTCAAAGATGCAAGGGGTGAATTTGAAAAGGCGTTTATCGAGGCGAAACTGAAGAAATTTGACGGCAATATTTCCCAGACTGCCGAGGCGATAGGTATCGAGAGGAGTAACCTTCATAAGAAGATCAAAATATACCAGCTTGAAGGAATCAAGTAGATCGAACCGTCAGGTTGTCCGTATTACTTCTTCCTGCCGAGGCCCTTATCCCGTTTCATCAGACCGGCCTGAATAAACACCCCCGCTACAACCAACACAATAAAAAGGAGAGCTTGAGTCTGCGGAGTCAACGTGAAGCTTTGCATGATGAGACCGGCTCCGCTGAGTGAAGAGAGAAAAATCAGGGCCCAGTCAAAAAGGGAGTAGAGAAGAGCCGCCCCGATAATTCCTCCAACAATAAAAGGAACCCATGCTGGCAGGGAAAGCTGCCATCCGAAGAGAGAAAGAACGGTCTCGGCGATATGGCCTCCAGAAAAAAAACCCGCCACAAGAACAGCCGCGCGCTGGAGAAAAAGAGCCAGCAGTGCACCCAGAATCCCTGCGCCCAGGGCAATGATCAGGATCAGCCAGTCCGGACGTCCCTGGAGAAAACGACTCGCAATGTCCATTCCCAGCACAAAGCCTACTGCCCCTACAAATACCCAGAAAAGCTTTCTTCCAAGAATCAGTATGGTCGCGCCCACGAAAGTCTGTATCGGAATCACCCTCTAATCTCCAGCAATGGTTGGCCTGCAGGTCATTCTTTACGGAAGTGCCATGAGAAATGTCCTGAGATTTGCTTTCTTGTTTCTCAAATTCAGCTTGTCTCTGAGGCTGTGCCGATGAAATTCAACGGCCCTTACCGTGGTATCTATGATTTGGGCTATCTGTTTGGTGCTTTTGCCGTCCTTTACGTGCACGGCCACCTGGACTTCTTTTGGCGTGAGTCCCGTGTACTTCATGGCCAGGTTGCGAAGGAAAGGGGCGGTAATATCCGCGAGATTTGACTCTAATATCTGTAGGTAGATGTTCTGGGTGGGGCTGAGATCATTTTCCCTCAACTTCCGGAGATAAGGGTCAACCAGGGTTTTTACATTCGCTAACACTTTCTCTTCAAGTTCCCGTTTGTCTGCTTCTCGTCTTTCTATGAGAATCTTCAGGACAGCGTTCGTTTCCTCCAACTCAAGGGTCCTGATTTCCAGTTCCTGCTGTCTTTCCTTGATCGTTTCATAGGCACTTATGAGTTCTTCGTTACGTTCCAGGAACTGCTTTTCAAGACTGTCGTGCGCTTCTTTAAATTCCCGGTCTATTTTGAATTTGTGCAGCGCCACCTCAATGGAAGTCGTGACCTGGTTTGCCTGAAAAGGCTTGAGGAGATACCCCAGGGGTTCTACCTGCTTTGCCTTGCTGACCAGTTCTTCTTCGGAATATCCTGAAATAAAAATGACTGGGATGTTCAGTTCATCCTTGATTTTCTGGGCAGCGTTAATGCCACTCGACATTTCCTCCATGAAAATGTCCATCAGGATCAGGTCGGGTTTCGTCTCTCTCGCCATGGGAACTGCCTCTTCCGAAGAGAAGGCCACTCCTACGACACTGTAGCCCACCGATGTGAGGAGTGCCTCCAGTTGAGAGGTGATAATCACTTCGTCGTCTACAATCAGAATTCTGTGCATTTTACCATTCCTTTCTTTGATAACAGACCTTGTTAAATGGTTGAGTGGTTGTATTGGAAGATAAAGACCTGGGATCTATCCCCCTCACTCGCCTATTTTACCACCCCACTGCTTACCGCTTACCGCTTACTTACCTATACCCTATCCTGTGAGATTTTACAAGGATACCGTTTTACCTGTCTTGGAACGGATAAGCGCGTCATCATGGACGATGTCGAAAACCATGGATACCCGGGTTCCCCCTCCGTTATTTTCAAGGTGAAATTCGCCCTTCAGCTGTCTGAGGATAAGGTTCTTAATGAGTTTCAGGCCGAGGGTCCCGTTTTTCTCTATATCCAAATTCTCAGGGATTCCCACCCCCTCATCCTTCACGGTAATGGAGGCTTTATTCTCCTCGATGGTTTTCACGGTAATATGGCATTTCCCAGCCATCTCTTCCTGATAGGCATGCTTGAATACGTTGGAAATGACTTCGTTGAGGATCAGGGCGCATGGGATTGCCTGGCTTACGGAAAGATAAAGATCGGAACAGTCAAAAACGGTGATGATTCCTTTCTTCCAGGCACCGTAGATCTGAGAAAGGTGACTGGACAGTTTCTTTACATGGCTGCCCATTTCTATCCTGTTGAAATTCTCGCTTTCATACAGTTGTGAGTGGATAAAAGCCATGGTATGGATTTTTGATGTGGCATCGGTAAGGA
>ERZ889078.1794-NODE-1794-length-16325-cov-9.653780_pt1 | contig 16325 bp, 4 predicted proteins | sample MGYA00521266_ERZ889078 | MGnify/ENA primary metagenome ERZ889078 (study PRJEB32303, sample SAMEA104408618) | aquatic metagenome | biome: Brackish water; feature: Pelagic; material: water | place: Baltic Sea | collected 2014-06-16T06:34:00 | depth 76,534 m ...
CCGAAAAGACCGGATATCCGGTCGAAATGCTAGGCATGGAGATGGAGCTGGAGGCTGATCTCGGCGTCGACTCGATCAAGCGTGTGGAGATCCTATCAGCGACGCGCGAGCGCGCGCCCGGCCTCGGCGAGATCGACCCCAGCGAGCTGGCCTCGCTCAACACGCTCGCCGAAATCGTGACGCACCTGCGCGGCAAGATGCCCGCTGCGACGCCATCGGCACCGGCGGCCGCAGCAGCCGCAGCCACGGCCGTGGATCTTGAGGCGCTGATGATGACGGTCGTCGCGGACAAGACCGGCTACCCAGCCGAGATGCTCGGGATGGAGATGGAGCTGGAGGCGGACCTCGGTGTGGACTCGATCAAGCGCGTCGAGATCCTCTCCGCCATGCGGGAGCAGGCGCCGGAGCTCGGCGAGATCGACCCGTCAGCGCTCGCGTCCCTGAACACCCTGGCGGAGATCGTAGCGCACCTTCGGAGCACCTTGCCGCCGGCCGCCGCGACCACGACGTCTGCGGTGACGCCCGCCGCGGTGACGCCTGCCGCGGTGACGCCCGCAGCGGTGACGCCCGCAGCGGTGACGCCCGCAGCGGTGACGCCTGCACCAGCCGGCCGGAGCTCGGCGGTCGATCTCGAAGCCCTGATGATGGTCGTTGTGGCTGAGAAGACGGGCTATCCGGCGGAGATGCTCGGTCTTGAGATGGAGCTGGAGGCTGATCTGGGCGTCGACTCCATCAAGCGTGTTGAGATCTTGTCAGCCATGCGCGAGCACGCACCGGAGCTTGGCGAGATCGACCCTAGCGCGCTGGCCTCGCTGAACACGTTGGCGGAGATCGTCGACCACCTGCGCGGCACCCTGCCCGCGGCCTCCGGCGAGGCGCGAGTGGCCGCAGCGAGCGCTGGCGCCGGCGTCGACCTCGAGGCGTTGATGATGCAGGTCGTCGCCGAAAAGACCGGATATCCGGTCGAAATGCTAGGCATGGAGATGGAGCTGGAGGCCGACCTGGGTGTCGACTCCATCAAGCGTGTCGAGATCCTCTCGGCGATTCGCGAGCGCGCGCCCGGCATGGCCGAGTTGGATCCGAGCGACCTCGCCGCCCTCAACACCCTCGCTGAGATCGTGTCGCACTTGCGCGGCCATGATTCCAACGACTTCGCCGGCACCGCCCGTGAGTCGTCCGATGACGACGCGGAGGGCGATCATCTACGGTTCGATCTGACCGCTGCCGCCTCAGCCGCCGGCGTGCACCGCTTCGCCGTGCGAGCGTTCGCCGCTGAGCGCCCCGGCCTCGCAACGGCGGGTCTGCATTCCGCGGTGCGCCTCGTCGTCACGCCAGCCGACAGCTTGGCGGAAGCCGTGGCTGGACAGCTCGGCGCGGCAGGTGTGCATGCCGAAGCGTTGGACGTGGTGCCGGATGACGCGGACGCCGTGATCTATCTCGGCGGGCTGCAGGATGTCGCCGATCTGGATGAGGCCCTCGCCATCAACGTCGACGCGTTCGGTGTGGTCCGCGGGCTCGCGCCACGTTTCTCGTCAGGTGGAGGCCTGTTGGTCACGGTGCAGGACACGGGGGGCGATTTCGGCCTCAGCGGTCGCTCGCCTGTGCGCGCTTGGACGGCCGGCGTCGCCGCGCTGGCGCGCACAGCTGCCTGTGAGTGGCCCGACGCTGTGGTGCGGGCGCTCGATATTTGTGTGGGTGATCTCGACGACGATGAGCTCGCGCAGCGCATCACCGAAGAGCTGTTGTTCGGTGGCTCCAACCCCGAGATCGGCATCGCCGCGGACGGCGCTCGTGTCGCGGTGAGGTCGGTCGTGGCCGGCCATGATGGCAGCCCGGTCGGACTCGACGCGCAATCGGTTGTGGTCGCCTCCGGTGGCGCGCGCGGGGTCACCGCGGCGTCGCTGATCGCGCTCGCTCAGCAGACCAGCGCCACCATGGTCTTGCTTGGGCGCACGGCCCTCGCGGTCGAGTCCGGGGCGACGCTCGCGGCCAAAGACGAGGCAGCGCTGAAGAAGGCGGTGATGCTCGAGGCGATGGCCAACAAGGAGACCGTCACCCCGGCCATCATCGGCAAGCGCGCAGCAGCGATCGCACGGAGTCGAGAGGTGCGCGAGAACATCGCGGCCATGGAGGCGGCCGGGTCTTCGGTTCGGTATCTGCCCGTCGATGTCACCGACGACAGCGCACTGAGCGAGGCGTTGGTTGCGATTCGGGCGGAATTTGGGCCTATCAGCGGCGTCGTCCACGGCGCCGGTGTCCTGGCCGACAAGCTGCTCGCCGACAAGACCGACGAACAATTCGCGCACGTCTTCGACACCAAGACTCGTGGACTGGTGGCGTTGCTCAACGCGACCACGGCCGATCCCTTGCGGGCCATCTGCCTGTTCTCCAGTGTCGCGGCGCGGGCTGGCAACGTCGGTCAGTCGGACTACGCGATGGCCAATGAGGTCCTGAACGCAGTGGCCTGCGCCGAGCGTGCCAAGCGGCCAGACGCGGCCGTCTCCGCCATCGGTTGGGGCCCGTGGGCCGGCGGCATGGTCACGCCACAACTCAAGGCGCACTTCGAGCGCGCTGGCGTCGCCCTGGTCCCGTTGGACGTCGGCGCGCATCTCTTTGTTGAGGCGTTCACGGACCGCGCCAGCGACACCACGCTCGTCGTCGCGTCGAGCGCGGACGCCAGCTCGCTGCGGGCCGGAGAGGCGCGGACGGTGGAGACCGAGGTCTGGATCAGCGCGGCAAATCACCCGGAGATCTGGGATCATCGCATCGATGGTGTGGCTGTGGTGCCGGTCGCGCTGGCGACGGAGCTGCTCATGCGTGGCGCCGCCGACTTCTGCGGTGGGCCGGTGCGCGGCCTCAGTCAGCTGCAGGTGCTGCGAGGCATCAAGCTGCCGGGGTTCGACGCGACCGTCGACAGCACGTCCGGGGATTGGCTCCAAGTTCGTGCATACGCGGCGACCGACGACGCGCAGGGCGTCGCCGTCGAGCTGCGCGGACCTGCGGGTGCGCTGCATTACCGGGCCGTCGCCCTGGTTGGCGAGGCGGAGCCGCTGCCTGACGTCAACGTCCCGAGCGGCCTCGCGCCGTGGGCCGACGACGCGGCGATCTATGACGGCCATCTGCTCTTTCATGGACCACGCTTCCACGCCATCACGTCGGTCGAAGCCGCTGGTCCCGCGGGGCTGACCGCGACGGCGATCGGCGCAGACGCGCTGGGCTGGCCCACCGCTGGCCTGCTCACGGACCCGGCGCTCACCGACGCGGCGATGCAGGCGGCGTTGATCTGGGCGCAGGTCGCCCTGGGAGCGGCGACGCTGCCGATGGGCTACGAAGCGCTGCGCGTCGCGCGACCCGGCATCGTCGAGGGTCCGGTCGAGGTCATTGTGCTCGCCGGCCACACCGCGGCGACGAAGGCGACGTGCGCGGTGCATCTGCGCGACAGGGACGGTGTGCTCGCCTCGTGGACCGGTGTTCAGCTGGTCGCGCGCCCTGGGGAGCCGCGCCCCGCGACGATACCGACCGGTAGCGGCGCGGCGGTATAGACATGAGCGCGACCAAGACGACGTTTGCGCCGATCGCCATCGTCGGCCGCAGCTGCGTGCTGCCCGGCGCGCTCAACCCCGATGAACTGTGGCGACGTGTGCGCGCCGGCGACGACCTGACGAGCCACGCGCCCGAGGGGCGGTGGCGCGTGCCGCTCGCCGACGTGCTGTCCGACAAGCCCGGCGACGTGCAGGCGGCGCAGGGCCGCACGTGGACGGACGTGGGCGGCTACGTGCGCGGCTTTGACGCGATCTTCGATCCAGCCGGATTCGCGCTCCCTCCCGACGAGATCCGCGCGCTCGACCCGGTCTTTCAGTGGACGTTGCACGGCGTCCGCGAGGCGTTGCGATCAGCGGGGCGATCAGCGGGGCGATCAGCGGGGCGATCAGCGGGCCGATCGCCAGGGCGGACCGAGAGCGCCGGCGACGATCCCGCGCGAACTGGCCTCGTGATGGGCAACTTGAGCTTCCCGTCGACCGGCATGGCCGCCTTCGCCGAACACCACTGGCTGGCGGCCAACGGGCTCAACCTCACCGGTGACCAAGCAGCCGGCCCCGATCCACGCAACCGCTTCAACTCCGGCCTTCCCGCGACGTTAACGGCCAAAGCGCTCGGGCTCGGCGGCGGCGCGTACAGCCTCGACGCTGCCTGTGCGTCCTCGCTGTACGCCATCAAACTGGCCTGCGACAAGCTCCACCGCGGCAGCGTCGACACCATGGTGGCCGGCGCGGTGAGCGCAGCGGACGACCTCTTCATTCACATCGGATTTTGCGCGCTCTCAGCGATGAGCCGCAGCGGCCTGAGCCGACCCTTCCACCGCGAGGCGGACGGGCTGCTGCCGGCCGAAGGCGCGGCCTTTGTCGTGCTGCGCCGCCTCGAAGACGCGGTCGCTGCAGGCGAGCCGATCTTGGGGGTGATCCGCGGCGTGGGGCTCAGCAACGACGGCAAACACCGCGGGCTGCTCGTGCCCAGCCAGGTCGGCCAGGAGCGCGCCGTCCGCGCGGCGTGGGAGATGTCCGGGCTGAACCCACACGACGTCGGCCTCATCGAGTGCCACGCCACTGGGACGGCGGTCGGAGACGGCACCGAGGTCAGCAGCATGGCGGCCGTCTTCGCCGGTGCCACCGATCTGCCAATGGGCTCGCTCAAGTCGAACATGGGCCACCTGATCACCGCTGCCGGGGCGGCCGGGCTGCTCAAGGTGCTCGGTGCGCTGGAGCACGGCGAGCGGCCGCCGACGCGCGGGACCGAGGCGCCGATCGACGAGCTGACGAACTCGCCGTTTCGCCTACTGGCCGAGGTGGAGCCGTGGACGGGGCCCAGACGCGCCACCGTCAGCGCGTTCGGATTTGGCGGCAACAACGCCCACCTCATCGTGGAAGCGTATGACCCTGCAGCGCCGGTTGTTCACGTTGAACGGTCGGCGATGACCACCGAGCGCCGCGAACCGGTCTGCATTGTCGGCGTCGGCGCGCGCGTCGGGCGCGGCGAGGGCACGGCTGACCTTGTCGACGCGCTGATGACGGGCGCGGTCGACACCCAGCCGCGCGAGACCGTGGTGGTGGACCTGAAGGGCCTGCGGGTGCCGCCAAACGATCTGAAACAGACGTTGCCACAGCAGCTGCTCGTGCTGGAGGCGGCCCGCGAGGCGGTGCGTGGGCTTGATCTCCCGACCGCGACCACCGGCGTCGTCATCGGGATGGGCGCCGATCCCGAGGTCGCCAGATACGGCGTGCGGTGGCGCTTGGCGGCGAGCTTGGCGGCGCGCTGCGTCGCGGTCGACGCGGCGTGGTTGGCGTCGGCCAGGGCGGCCATCGTCGCGCCGCTCAACGCAGCCGGCGTGCTCGGCACGATGCCCAACGTGCCCGCGAACCGAATCGGTAGTCAGCTCGATCTACGCGCGGCGGGCTTCACGGTCTCGGCGGAGGAGGCCAGCGGGCTGGAGGCGCTGCACATCGCGCAGCACGCGTTGCAGGTGGGAGACATGGACGCGGCGCTCGTCGGTGCTGTGGATCTCAGCCACAACGCCGTGCATCAGGCGGCGTTGCGGGCGTTGGGTCGAGAGCGGGTCTCCGGCGACGCCGCTGTTGTCCTGGTTTTACGGCGTTTGCGCGACGCGCAGGCCGCTGGCGAACCGATCCTCGCGGTGCTTGAAGCGCCTGAACACCAGGCCGGGCTCGCCGCAGAGACGGCCACGATGGTGAGCACCGCCACGCAGCTTGGCCACGCCCACGCCGCGACGGCCCTGGTCGATGTCGCCGTGGCGGCGCTCGCCGTTGGCCACGGCCTGAAACCCCACGCAGGCGCTGCGGCGACGCCGTGGCTGGGCGCGCGCGCTGCGGTGGTGGAGACCGCGGTCTTGTCGGCGAACCCGCAACGTGTCGCCCTGCGGGCCCTGCAAACGCGGCCGCTGTGGCCCGACGCGCCGCTGGAGATGCGCATTTTTGCGGGCGCCAACACCAAGGCGGCGCTGGCGGCGGCGAGCGCGGGTCGGGCGACGCAGCTGACGAAGGCCGGGCCGGCGAGGCTGGTGGTGACGGGCACGGCGGCTGAGCTGAGCGACATCACCGAGGCTGCCATCGCGGCGGTCGCCGGCGGAGGCCCCTTGCCACGCGGCGTCGCGTTCCAAGCCAAACCCCTCGCTGGGCCACGTGCCGGCGGGCGGGCGGCGCGCGTGCAGCCAGCGGAGGTGGCCTCGATCTTCACTGGCGCGGCCGCGGCCTACGTCGGCATGGGCACGGACCTGACGTTGGCCTTCCCCGAGCTGGTCGCCCGCCTCGGCGAGCGCGCGAGTCACGTGCTGGAGGCGACGCGCTGGGCGTTCGAGGGCGGCGACCGCCACCCGCTCGACCAGCTCTGGGGCACGACGTATCTGTGCCAGCTTCATACGCACCTGCTGCAAGCGCTCGCTGGCCTCACACCACACGCGACGCTGGGCTACTCGAGCGGCGAGACCAACGCGCTGTTTGCGTACGGCGCCTGGACCGACTTTGACGCGATGATGTCCGCAACCCGCACGGAGCCGCTGCTGACGAGCGACCTGGCGGGCAGCTTCGACGCCTGCCGCGCCGCGTGGGGGCTGCAGGACGCGCGCTGGCAGGCGATGTCCGTCGTGGCGCCGCTCGCCGAGGCGCGCGCCGCGATCGCGGGTGAGGCCAACGTGCACCTCACCATCATCAACACCAATCGCGAATGTGTGGTGGGCGGCGAATCGGAGGCGGTCGAGCGGGTCCGCGCCCAGCTCGGCGCCGATCGCTGCTTTGCGCTGGACTACGGCATGGCGGCGCACTGCCCTGAGATCGCGCAGGTGCGCGCCGCTTGGCGAAATCTGCACCACCGCCCGGTCAACGCCGACGTCGGGGTGCGCTACTACTCCAACGGCTTCGGCGCGGCCTTCGAGCTGAACGCCGACAACGTCGCCGACGGCATCACGGCCCAAGCCGTGGGCACCCTCGACCTGCCGCGCACTATCGTGCAGATGTGGCAGGACGGCGTGCGGGTCTTCATCGAGCACGGTCCGCGGGCGACGTGCACGGGTTGGATCAAGCGGATCTTGAGGGATCGCCCACACGTCGCCATCGCCCTCGACCGCGCCGGTCGCAACGGCGTTCGGCAGGCGGCGCAGGCCATGGCGGAGCTGGTCGCGGCCGGGGTCGTCTGCGATCCGGCGCCATTCTTCGCCGCGCTGCGCGACGCTTCACTGCAAAACCCGAACCCGGCGTTGCCCTTGCGGCTGCCAGCGCACGCGGCGCCGGTGCGGCTACCGCCCCGCACCGCCGCCACCGCGTCTGGCCAGCCGCGCAGCGCCGTGGCCTTCACCCCCGCGGCCATAACCGCCGCGACGGCAGACCCGACGACGGCAAGCCCGGCGACGTTGACCCCGACGACGGTGACCCCGACGACGGTGACCCCGCGGCCCGCAAAACCAACCTCTGAGACGACCGCCGCGCGCCGGTCGGTCGCTGCGGAACCAGTAGGAGACGTGATGCGACCTGCCCCCACCTTACCGTCCATGCACGACGCCCTCCGCGCCCACCCGCCGGGCCGGGCGCTGCCATGGCCTGCAGATGTCATCACGACGCTCGCACCCGCGCCCCGCGCAGGCCCGGGCGGCACCACCGCGCCGCGCGCAACGCGCAGGCCCGTCGGCACGGCGCCGGCTCGGCCGGCGCCCGCAACACAGACGCCCGCAACACAGACGTCCGCAACACGGACGCCGACGCCCGGAACACGGACGCCGACGCCCGCTGTAGCTTTGCCGACGCCCGCAGTGGCTTCGCCGACACGTGAGGGGGCCATCGTGGCGCCGACAGCCGCCGTCCCACGGGCGTCTTCATCAGCCACCGACGCACGGACGCCGACTACCATGCCAGACGCTCCCCAACCGCCAAGCCACGCTGCGGCCGCGCTCGCTGATCTACACCGTCAGATCGCGGACATGCACCGCACGATGCTGCAAGAGCAAGCCGCCCTCCACACCCGCTTTCTGGCCGGCCGCGCCGCGGCGATGGCGTTTCTCGCCGGTGGTGGCGCTGGCGCTGGTGGAGGGCTTGCGCCGCAGCCAGCCCCTCGTCGACCTGCGGCGCCACCTGCGGCCACGCCGAGGCCCACAGCGCAGCCAGTGGCCACGCCTACCGCGGCGTCGACGCCTGTGTCGGCCACGCCAGCCACCGTCATCACCACACCTGCGGCGCCCTCAGGCCCCGCACTTCCGGGCCCAAGGTTCAGTCGCCAGCAATTAGAGGTGCTCTCCAGCGGCAAGATCTCCACAGTGTTCGGCCCCGAGTTCGCCGACCAAGACGGCTACGAGCGCCAAGTTCGCATGCCGACGCCGCCCCTGCTGCTCGCCGATCGTGTCACCGGCATCGACGCGGTGCCGCATTCCATGGCTATGGGCACGATCTGGACAGAGACCGACGTGCTGGCTGACTCCTGGTACCTCGGGCCGGACGGTCGCATGCCGGGCGGCGTGATGATCGAGAGCGGTCAGGCCGACCTGCTGCTGATCAGCTGGCTCGGCGTCGATCGCTTCAACCAATCGAACCGGGTCTACCGGCTCCTCGGCTGCGAGCTGGCCTACCACGGCGCGCTGCCCAAGGCCGGCGAGACGCTGGTCTACGACATCCACGTCGACGGTCACGCGCAACAGGGCGACGTGCGTCTGTTCTTCTTTCACTACAATTGCCGCGTCAACGGCGAGCTGCGCCTGAGCGTCACGGGCGGCCAGGCCGGCTTCTTCACCACCGAAGAGCTCGCAGATTCGGGCGGTGTGCTGTGGTCGCCGAAGCAGGTCGTGCTCGAGGCTGGGCTGCCGCTCGACGTGCCGGACGTCCACACCCAGCGCACAAGCCTGACGCGCACGCAGCTCGAGGCCTTCGCCGATGGACGGCCCTTCGACTGTTTCGGCGCCGGATACGAGACCACGCAAGCCCACAGCTTCTCGCCGCGCATCGGCGTCGGGCGGATGCTCTTTCTCGATAAGGTCACCGACCTGGACTTCGCCGGCGGCGCCTGGGGCCGCGGCTATCTGCGAGCAGAGCAACGGATCGCGCCAGACGATTGGTTCTTCGACGGCCACTTCAAGAACGACCCGTGCATGCCGGGCACCCTGATGTTCGAGGGCTGCCTGCAGACCATGGCGATCTACTTGGCGGGCCTCGGCTACACGATCGGCCGCGACGGCTGGCGTTTTCAGCCGGTGACCGACGAGCGCTACCTCATGCGTTGCCGTGGGCAGGTCATCCCGAGCAGTCAGGTGCTGGTCTACGAGCTCTTTGTGCGCGAGATCTCCGATGGCCCCGAGCCCGTCCTGTTCGCGGACGTGTTGTGCACGGTCGATGGACTCAAAGCCTTCCACGCCGGCCGTGTCGGTGTGCGGCTCGTACCCGCTTGGCCCTTGGATTTGTGGCGTGATCAGCAGCCGCGCGGCGAGCTGATGGCGCCGGAGATCACCCGCGCTGACTTGCCGCGGCTAGGTGGCATGGTCGGCTACGTCGAGCCCAAACCGGTCGCCGTCGTGGATGGGTTTGCGTTCGACTACGCCTCGCTGCTCGCGTGTGGCTGGGGGCGTCCGTCGGAGGCTTTTGGCCCGTTCTACGCACCCTTCGACAATCACCGCCGCGTCGCCCGATTGCCCGGGCCGCCGTACCTGTTCATGAGTCGCATCGTCAGCGTCGAGGGCGAGCTCGGCTGCATGAAGGCTGGGATCAGCGTCATCGCCGAGTACGATATCCCCGACGATTGCTGGTATTTCGCGGGCAACGGCGCGCCGGCGATGCCGCTGGCGGTGTTGATGGAAGCCGCGCTGCAGCCCTGCGGCTGGCTTTCGAGCTTTGTCGGCGGCGCGCTCACGGCTGACCACGACCTGCTGTTTCGCAACCTCGACGGCACCGGCACGATGCACACCGAGGTGCGCCCTGGCTCGGGCCCGCTGGAGACGCGCGTCAAGCTGCTCAGCCTCGCCCAGAGCGCCGGCATGCTCATCGTCAGCTTCGATGTGACGTGCTGGCAGGGCGAGGCGCTGATCTTCGACATGAACACCGTGTTTGGCTTCTTCCCGAAAGAGTCTTTTGTCGACCAAGCCGGCCTAGCCGCCAAACCGGCGGAGCGCGCCGCGATGACGGCCCCGGGGACCGTGCTCGTCGATCTGACCCAGCGCCCCGCGAAGTTCTGCGGTGGCGGCGCGCGGCTCGCTGACCCGATGTTGCTGATGATCGATCGCGTGACCGATTGGCAGCCGGACGGTGGCGCCTCCGGGCTGGGTCGGGCGAGGGCGGAGAAGACCGTCGACCCGGCGGAGTGGTTCTTCAAGGCCCACTTCTTCCAAGATCCCGTGCAACCCGGCTCGCTGGGGATCGAGGCCATGGCGCAGCTGCTGCAGTGGGTGATGCTGGAGCGCGGCATGGACGCCGGCGTCGCCAACGCGCGCTTTGAGCCCTTGATGACGGGCAAACCGCTGACCTGGAAGTACCGCGGCCAGGTCGTGCCGAGTCAGAAGTTGATCCAGAGCGAGGTGGAGATCACCGAGGCCGGCGTCGACGATCTCGGCGCCTTCGCTATCGCGGATTGTGCGCTTTGGGTCGACGGCAAACGCATCTACCACGCCAAGGGCATGGGCATGCGCCTCGTCTCCGGTGGCGGCCACACGGGTGGACCGGGCGGCGGTGGCGGTGGCAACAACGGCCGACAGCGACGCAGCCGGACCAGCGCAGGCGGCGCGACGACGCTCAACCTCGACCCGGAGTCCGATAGTTGGCTGAGAGACCATCGGCCAACGTGGACCGTGCCGACCTTGCCGATGATGAGCATGGTCGATCTGCTCGCCGGCGCCGTTGCCGCTCGGGGCGAGACACCGACGGTGCTGCGCGACGTGCGGGCCCTGTCGTGGCTGCGTTTCGAGGGTGAGGTGAGGCGCGTGCGAGTCGTCGAGACGCCCGGCGGCGACGCTGGCGACTACACGCTGCAGGCTTGGCGCGACGCGGCCAACCCGGCGCTGTCACGCTATGAGGCCGTCGCCACCGGCCAGGTGTCGACGGAAGCGCCCGGCCCCGCGCCCGCCGCCCTGGCCCCGCTGCGCCTTGGGCAATCGAGGGGCGACGCCGTCGACGCCGGAGATCCCTACGCATCGGGCCGACTCTTTCACGGGCCGGCGTTTCAGTGCCTCGACCGGTGGACCGTGTCGCCCAGCGGCGCCTCTGCGACGCTCGACGCGGCCCGACTGCAGGTGCCACCCGGCACGCTAGGCCAAGGCCTGCTCGACGCGATGACCCACGCCATCCCGCACGACGACCTCGGGCAGTGGTCCAGCCACATCGGCCCCGGATTGGCCGGGTACCCCCACCGCGTCGCTGAGCTGCGCCTGTTCGGTTCGCTGCCGACGACTGGACGGCTGCGCTTGGAGGCCCGTTTTGCAGGGTTTTCGCAGGAGGACGCCGGCAGCGACGCGGCGCTGACGCGGTTTCCGGTGACGGATGTGCAGCTCATCGGCGAGGACGAGGCGGTGCTGGCGACCCTGCGGCTCGTCGAGGTGCTGCTGCCCAAGGGCCGGCTCGGCGAGGCGGCGCCCCTGCCTCGGCGCGACTTCCTGACGGGTCGCTTCACGCCCGGCGTCAGCATGAGCACGGCGGCCGATGGCCAGACCACCCTGCCCCGCGCCGAGCTGCGCACCCTCGACTGGCTACCGGGCACCGTCGCGCGAATCTACCAGCTCGACGGCGCCCACGACGCTGGGACCGCGGTCGCGATCAAGGAGCACGTCGCCCGCCAAGCGGCTGTGCATCCGGCGCAGGTGCGCATCACCGCCATCGACGACGATCGTGCGGCGGCGACGGCGGCCATGCGCCCCTTTCGCCGGTACGACCTAGCGATCAACGCAGACGCTGAGTCGATTCGTGTGCGTGATTCCGCCCCGCCGGCGCGAGACTTCGGCCCCGCCCGAGCGTTCTGGGCGAGCCATCTGGGCATGGCCGACTGGCCGGTGGCGGACCTGCTCTTCGGCCTCGTCGATCGTTTTGTGCGTGACGTGATCGTGGTCGATCCCGCCGGTTTGGCGGCCTGCCAGGGCCGCGGCTGCATCTTTGTCGCCAACCATCAGGTCGGCATCGAGTCGCTGCTGTTCAGCCTGCTCGCCGCCTCGCTGACGGCGACGCCGGTGGTGACCGTCGCCAAGACCGAACACCGAGACAGCTGGCTGGGACGCCTGATCGCGGCCAGCTTCGCGCATCCGAGCGTGCGAGATCCCGGCGTCATCACGTTTTTTGACCGCAGCGACGCCGCGTCGCTGCTCGGGCTCGCCAGCGCGCTCAGCGCCGATCTGCAGGCCGGACGCCGCCACGTGATGGTGCACGTCGCCGGGACCCGCGCGACAGCGGCGCGGACGCCGGTCACCGCGCTCGCCGCCAACTTCCTCGATCTCGCGCTGCAGACCGGCTCGTCCGTCGTGCCAGTGCGGTTTGTTGGCGGGTTACCGGTAGCGGCCGTGACCGAACGCCTCGATTTTCCCGTCAGCTTGGGCCAGCAGGACTACTGGATCGGGCAGCCGATCCCCGCCGAGGTCCTCGCCACCCTGCCGCTCAAAGCGCGCCGAGACCTCGTGCTGGGCGCGCTCAACCACCTCGGGCCGGACCTCGCCGCAGAGACGCCGCTGCCGGCCGCGCCTGCCTTTGAGGCCGTCACTGCCTTTGAGGACGCCGTTGCGGTCGCCGAGCGAGGCGGCCTGGCCCACACATCCGCGGTGCTGCAGACCACGCTGGCGCAGGTGGCGAACCCATCTGCTGTGTCCCGGGCGCTGCTCGCTGGTGATCTGCCGCCTGCCGACACAGCTGAAGGTCGTTGGCTCGCCACGTTTGCCGAGGCGCTTGAGCTCGCTGCGGGATGACCACACCCGGCGAGACGGCCCGAGTGGCGGCGCCCGACGCCGTCTTTGCCAGCGACGCCGATGGCTGGGTGCATGGGGCGTTCGAGTCGTCCCTGCGCCCCGCAGGACTCGGCGGCGGCGCCTGTATTTGGCTCGTGGACCCCGAAGATCCAGGCCCCTACGGCGACACAGCGCTGCTGTGCCCCGAGGAGCAGGCCCGTGCGGCGCGCTTTTTCCGCGACGTCGACCGACAACAGTACACCGTCGCTCACGCCCTGTTGCGCGCCAAACTCGGCGAGCGCTTGGGCTGCGCACCGCTCGACGTCGCGTTCACCGCGGGCCCTCACGGCCGCCCCGAGGTGGTGCCGACGAGCGATCTGAGCTTCTCGTTGAGTCACACACGCGGCCTCGTTGGCTGCGGCATCGCGCGGGGCGTGACGATCGGTCTCGATCTGGAGCCGCTCCGCCCGCTGGACGCACTGAGTATGGCGCACGGCATCCTCGACGATGCGGAGCTGGCCGACGTGCGCTCGCAGGCCGGAGAAACAGGCTGGCAGCGGTTCTTGCAGTACTGGACGCTCAAAGAGGCGACGCTCAAGGTCCGAGGCACCGGGCTGACGCTGCCGGCCGCTGGCGCCGGTGTTCGGTGGCGTGACGGCGCGCTGACGGCGCCGTATGTGACGACTGTGCCCGACGGCTCCGAACCATCGTGGCATCAGGCGCGGCTCTGGCGGGTGTGTCGCTAGCTGCAGCGCGATGTCAGCTCCGTCCGCCCCTGTGCCTACACCTCCCTGCGCACGCCGGGCACGTCACCGTTGCGTTTGAAGGACGGGCGTGGCACGAGACGTCATGGCCAAAGTGCTCCTGCTACTCCCTCACCTACCCCAGCTGATGGGCGCGCCCTATCTGGGTCAGCAGTACGTGGCCGCGTCCCTGCTCAGCCGCGGCCACGAGGTGGTGTGCATCGATCTCGCCGCGGTGCGTTGGACCGGCACCGTCGACGACGTCGTCGCGCGCGCCGAGGCCTTCGCGCCGGACGTGGTGGGCTACACGCTGTTCACCTACAACGCCCGCGCCGGCTACCTGCTCCGCGATCGGCTGGCGCACTTGAACACGATCCACGTCGCGGGCGGCTCGCACACGACCGTGCGCCCGGCTGAGGCGCTGCAACATGGCTTTGACGCCGCGGTGGTCGGCGAGGGCGAGCGCGCGATGCCGCTGTTGGTCGAGGCCGTCGCCGCGGGGCAGTGGCCAACCCCTGTGCCCGGCGTGCAGACCGCCGCTGGCATCACGCCTGGTGGTTTCCTTGAGGAGCTCGACACCCTGCCGTGGCCGCTCCTGAGCTACGACTGCTACGACCCGACTTGGTATCTGGAGAGAGGCCTGGTGGTGCCGGGCGGCCTGATGACGAGCCGCGGCTGCCCGGCGAAGTGCACCTTCTGCGCCAACCACGTGACCGGGCGCACCTTTCGCTGGCGGAGCGAGGACGACGTGCTCGGCGAGATGCGGACCTTGAGCGAGCGATACGGCCTGCGGCACTTCTCGTTCTGGGACGACGCGTTCACCGCGAATCGCCCGCGTCTCCGGGCTTTTTGCGCTGCCTTACGCGCTGATCCGACGCTGCAAGGCGTGACGTGGTCGTGCATCACGCCGGCCAACATGGCGAGCCGTCCAACGCTGGAGACCATGGCCGCGGCCGGGTGTGTCGCGATCAACTTCGGTATCGAGAGCGGCGACGCGGGCACGTTGCGCAGCATCGCCAAGGGCCAGCAGCCGTCGCACGTGTTTGACGCGGTGGCGTCGGCGCGCGCGCTTGGGATGAGCACGGTGGTGAACTTCATGTTCGGTTTTCCGGGCGAGACGGTGGCGGCCCTCGGCAAGACGCTGGCCTTCATGGAAGCGCTGGCCGCCCACACGACGTGGTTCAACAACCGCGGCGTGCTGGTGCCTTTTCCGGGCACGCCGGTGTACGAGCTGAACCATCGGCAGTTCGGCTTCACCGATTGGTGGCTCGATCCGCGCTACCTCGCAGACGAGCCCAACCTCTGGGCGCTCGATCCGCGCGAGGTGCAGAGCTGGCTCGCCCACGATCCCTCGCTCGACCTCGATTTCTTCGGCTATGCGCCTGAAGTGAAAGAGATGATCGCCCGCTGTGTGCGGTTCAAGTCCGACCACAACGCAGCGCAGGTGGCGTGCTTGCAGGCGTCGGGGACGGCGTTGGCCCGCACCGCGCTCGCTAGCTGACCCGCACCGATGAGCCCCGACCTGCCCCGATCAGTTGTGATCCGTTCCAACTCTCACGTCGCCTCGGAGTCCCCGTCATGAAGAAGCTCGCCATCATCACCGGCATCACCGCCGGCATCGGCCTCGCCACCGCACGTGCGCTGGCCGACGACGGGTTTGAGATCTATGGGATCGCGCGAAACGCCGAGAAACTCGGCGCGCTGGACGTAGCCATGGTCGGCAGCGAGGTGTGCGACCTGGCGGTCGAGGCCGACGTGAAGGGCTGCCTGAGCGACCTCGATCTGAGGCCTTGGTCCCTCGCCGTGTTGGTCAACAACGCCGGCGGCCTCGATCCCATCGGGCGCTTTGACCACATCGACCTCGGCGTCACCAACCACACGATGATGCTCAACGGCCTCGCGCCCATCTTCGTCAGCAAGCGCTTCTACAGCGCCGTGCTGGCCGCTCCCGGATGCACCGGTCGCATCGTGCAGATCACGTCCGGCGCCGCCCTGCGCCCCATCGCTGGTTGGACGAGCTACTGCATGTCGAAGGCGGCGATGTGGATGGGCACCCAGGTGATGGCCGAGGAGATGGACGTGGCCCGCTGCCAGGTGATGGCGCTCTCCCCCGGCGTCGTGGCGACGGCGATGCAAGCTCAGATTCGCAACGCGACCGAGGCGACGATGCCGGGAGTCGCGTGGTTTCGACAGATGGCGGCGGACGACAAGTTGGCCACGCCCGCCGCGCCAGCGTCCTGGTTACGCGCCTTGCTGCGGGACGAAGCGGCCGGGCGACGCGCGTTTCCGCATGGGGAATCCGTTGATTTGTTCGGGAGCTAGCGCTGTTGGGGAGGTGACGCCGCGAGACGTGCTAGGCGCTTCGCGGGCGACGCAAGCGGCTCGGAGCGCAAGTTGCCGCGCAACCATCCTGACAGGTAACGTACGTCCAGACCTTCGGAGGCCCGCGTGCCCGTCATTCGCCCCCCTGCGCCGCTGACCCTCGGTCTCGCGGGCCTTGGTCATCGTTTCGTCCACCACGAAAAAATCAGCGACCGAACAGCAGCATCCAGCAGGTCCAAAACGCCGAGCCGTTCCGGCGCACCCAGCGCATGAATTGGGTGCGGCTCTCCGGCAACGACGGCCAGGGCCACGACGGGGCCACGACGGGGCCACGACGGGGCCACGACGGGGCCACGACGGGG
>ERZ889078.1800-NODE-1800-length-16292-cov-16.914085_pt1 | contig 16292 bp, 14 predicted proteins | sample MGYA00521266_ERZ889078 | MGnify/ENA primary metagenome ERZ889078 (study PRJEB32303, sample SAMEA104408618) | aquatic metagenome | biome: Brackish water; feature: Pelagic; material: water | place: Baltic Sea | collected 2014-06-16T06:34:00 | depth 76,534 m ...
CCACGGTAAGGCCTTTTGCCGTAGACTTGAACAGCGGAGTTGAAGAGTCCCCGGGGAAAAAATGCCCGATTTTGATCAAAGAGCTTATGGAAACCATCTACAGAAGGAATACAACATGCTGAACGGACCATACTATGGGGAATTCGGAGGGGCTTTCATCCCCGAAATCCTTTTCTCCACCTTCAAGGAACTCACCACCGCCTTTGAAACGGCAAAGGCCGATCCCGCTTTCTGGGAGGAGTACAGGGAAACTCTATCCACCTATTCCGGCAGGCCCACTCCCATTACCTTTGCGGAAAACCTGACGAACCATTTCGGGGGGGCACGCATTTATGTCAAACGGGAAGACCTGAACCACACAGGCGCCCACAAAATCAACAACGTGATGGGACAGGGGCTCCTGGTAAAACGCATGGGGAAAACCCGTGTGATTGCCGAAACCGGGGCGGGGCAGCACGGTGTGGCCACGGCAACCATGGCAGCCAGGCTTGGCCTTGAATGTTGTATCTACATGGGAGAGGTGGATGTGGAAAGACAGAGACCCAACGTGTTTTGGATGGAACAGTTGGGCGCCCGCGTCATTTCCGTAAAATACGGTGCACGAACATTAAAAGACGCCATTAACGAGGCCTTCAGGGACTGGGTCGACAATATGGATAATACTCACTACGTATTGGGAACGGCCTGCGGTCCCCACCCGTTTCCCGAAATGGTGACCTATTTTCAATCCATTATCGGTAAAGAAGCAAGGGAACAGATCCTCTTCAGAGAGGGAAAACTCCCTGCTAGGGTGTATGCGTGCGTGGGGGGAGGGTCCAATGCCTTGGGTATTTTTTCGGGTTTTCTGGAGGACCCGGTCGAACTGGTGGGCGTTGAAGCGGGGGGCGAGGGGGTCCATACAGACCGGCACGCATCGCGCCTTGCATCTTCTGACGGGGCTGTCGGTGTTGCCCAAGGGTACAAAACCTTTTTTCTTCAGGACAGGGACGGGCAGATGAAGGGAACCCACAGTGTTGCCGCCGGACTGGATTATGTGGGAGTATCGCCGATTCTTTCCGCCTTCCATAAGGAGGGCAAAATTCGATTCGAGTCCGCAACGGATAGACAGGTTATAGACGCCCTGTCTCTTACCATCAGAAAGGAAGGTCTGATTCCCGCCCTGGAATCCGCCCATGCCTTTGCCCGGGCATTCGAAGAAGCCCCTGGACTACCAGCCGGCGATGTCATCCTCATCAACCAGTCCGGACGGGGAGATAAAGATATCTTTACGGTTGCAGATGCGTTTCAAGACCCGGAATGGAAAGATTTTATCAGGAAAAAAGGGGAGGGATATGGTACTTGAATCTCTTATAAGGGAAAGGTTGAAAGAAAAACAGATCCTGATCATGACCCACCTGGTCCTTGGATACCCATCCTTTGAAACATGCTACGGGCTTATTGAAACCATGGCACGTGCCGGAGTGGATATGATTGAACTGCAGATTCCGTTTTCCGAACCGGTAGCCGATGGGCCCATCATTGCCATGGCGAACCAGAAAGCCCTTGAACGGGGAACCACCGTAAAAGACTGTCTTGATTTTGCGGGATCGGTTGCCGCCTCTTTTGACCTGCCATTCCTGATCATGACCTACTATAATATTGCATTCACCTTCGGGATTCACGATTTCGCCAGGAACATGGCCGAAAAGGGTTTAAAAGGGGCGATCGTCCCGGACCTTCCTCCAGAGGAAGGAGGGGAATATCTTGGCGCTATGAAGGAACAGGATCTCTCCCCGGTGTTGATATTCTCTCCCTCAACTCCCTTTGAGAGAATGCAATCCCTTGGCAGGCATGGCAGCGGTTTTATCTACTGTGTTGCCAGAAAAGGCGTTACAGGAAAACATACCCGCTTTTCCAGCCAGTTTGAGCACTATATGGGCATGTGCCGCGAGACCACAACACTTCCCCTCGCCGTCGGGTTCGGATTAAAAGAGAAAAAGGATGTGGATTTTTTGGCCGGAAAAGCGGACATTGCGGTGATCGGCTCCCACATCCTGCAGATGATGGAAGAGAAGGGCGTTGATTGCGTGGGCGAATTCATCGAAGGGTTGCGGTAATTACTCCAGACTGCGCAACACAGGGATCGAAGGACCTCCCAATCCCGTATTGAGCCGGATAAAGGTCTGTTCCCCCACAACCCCATCCGGTTCAATTCCGTAGAGGCGCTGAAAGTCCATCACTCTTTTCTTGAGCGGATCATCAAAGAACGGAATGAGGGAACTCCTTTCAGTAGGAAGAAAGACCCCTTCCGCCCGGTTCAACTGTTCCCTCAACCAGATGACATCAGGACCTGTATCTCCCTTTTTCAGGAGCATGGAACCCATGGGCGGGGCTTCCCAAAAAAATATGAAATCGCCGAACCAGTACTGGTCTATCTGGTTCTTTTTCACAAGGATTTTTTTTCCACTTAAACCCAACAGGACATCATCGCCCTGTATTCCAACGACAGCCACATATTGTCTGGCCGGATTATCGCCAACCAGTTCCAGGACTACCGGCCTGTTTATGTGCAGGATGGTCGTCCAGTTTCCCCGCTCAAAATAACACCTGAGCCCTGCTTCCGCGGCCAGATCGCATGCTTTTTTTCCCGATTTATCGGAGAAGGTCTTCTGCCAGCACTGAAACACAGAGGAAATGGCGCTTTTCAGGCCGGTATTCATCTGCCCGGATTTCAACCATTCTTTGAACTGCACGGATTTTTCCGCAGACCCGTCCTGCTCGTCCCGCGGCACTTCCTGTTTTTCTACGTCTTTCCCGGGTATAGCGACATTTTTGCCCTCTTCCCTCACGGGAGGGACGGGAAGTTTCACTGCCGCGCCCGTTTGCTTCTTATCCGGCAACGTTTTTTCAGAAAAAGAATCAGCCGGAGCCCTCGTTCCATCCTGGGTGCCCAGAACCACCGCCCGTTTCTCCGGAAGGAACTCTGGAAGGAGGTACTTCCATCCTGCCGCAAGGGCCACAATAAGGACGAGCAGCGCAGCCAGTACACCGACCCTCCTGCTGAAAAAGAGACGGGAACCGCCCATGACCTCGGAAGCCGCCTTTCCGACAATGCGACTGTCCACCGAGTCTTTATGGGCCGCGTAGGCAGCCATGAGAGACCGGTCACAGATGGTGTTGATAAGCCTCGGAACGCCCCCGGATAGTTTGTGTATCCGGCTGACAGCCCTTATTTTCATGATGGGTCGATTGCATCCTGCAATCGCGAGGCGATGCTGAACATAGGCAGCCGTTTCGTCGCGGAGAAGGGGGGTAAGATGATAGCGGGCCGTAATGCGTTGTCCTAACTGCCGGAGCTCCGATCGAGCCATCATGACCTGCAGCTCCGGCTGGCCGATGAGGAGAATCTGAAGCAGTTTCTGCCGTGTGGTTTCCAGGTTTGTCAAAAGGCGGACCTGTTCCAGCACATCCATACTCAGATTCTGCGCTTCATCAATAATAAGAACCGTGCGCCTGCCCTTGGAATGGATCTCCATCAACCGACTATTCAACTTGTCAATCAGCAATTTCAGACTGGTCGTTCCGGGATCATAGGGAACTCTCAACTCATCGCACACGGAGGCCACCAGTTCCAGGGCGGTCTGCTTCGGATTGAGGACCAGTGCAATTTCGACCCCTTCCGGAACTTGCTCAAGCAGGCTTCGACACAGGGTCGTCTTCCCTGTTCCCACCTCTCCCGTCAGGAGAAGGAACCCTCCCCTGTCGCTCATACCGTAAAGGAGATGCGCCAGAGCCTCCCTGTGCCTTCGGCTCATGAAAAGAAACCTGGGATCAGGGGTCAGGGAGAACGGGTATTCCGTAAGACCAAAATAAGATGCGTACATGTTTTAATCTATTAAAGATTGACTCCACACTGCAAGTCATATAAAAATGAATTCTTTTGAAGACAACAAATATTAACTTGAAATCATATCCGAAACAAAGAGTTATTTCAATGGAAACCGTAAGCTCCCGTTTAATTGATGACCTTGGCAGACATCTGAACTATTTGCGCATATCCATAACAGACAGATGCAACTTGAACTGTGTGTACTGCATGCCCCAGGAAAGGCTTGAAAAACTAAAACACCACGACATTCTAACCTATGAAGAAATCTTTCGACTGGTATCCATATCCGTAAATCTCGGCGTCGATAAAATTCGCCTTACGGGCGGGGAGCCCATGGTTCGAAGCGGTTTCTGTGATTTTCTTTCCAGTCTCACCTCTATTTCCGGGCTCAAAGACATTTCTCTGACCACCAACGGAATTCTTCTCAAGAATAAAATTCAAAAGATAAAAAGCGCGGGCATCAGGAGAATAAACATCAGCCTGGATACCTTGAACAGAGAAAAGTTCAAAACCATAACCGGGTATGATGGTTTTGAGCAGGTATGGGAGGGCATTGAACTTGCGCAGGAGATCGGGTTTCATCCCATTAAGATTAACATGGTGGTCATGAAAGGAATCAATGACGATGAAGTAGCAGACATGGCCGGTTTGTCCCTGCGTTTTCCTTTCCATATCCGATTCATTGAATATATGCCCATTGGTCTTACAAATCATACAGTCCCATTCAGTTATATCTCCAATGCCGACGTCAAGAAATCCCTGGAAAGAGTGGGGAAATTAATTCAGGTCCCGAGGGCCCGGATGGATGGCCCGACGGTGCGCTACACGTTTGAGGGCGCACCTGGAGAAATAGGTTTTATCAGCCCGTTGACAAATCATTTCTGCCAGACCTGCAACCGATTGAGGCTCACGGCAAACGGCAAACTGCGGCCGTGCCTTCTGTCCGATAAAGAGGCGGACATCAAAGGCCCCTTGCGGGACGGAGCATCCGATAGAGAACTCGCCCGTATTTTCCTAAAAACAGCCCAAGAAAAACCCCACAGCCACCAGGTTTCCTGCGAAAAAACCACCTGGTCCTATTCCGGAGAAATGTCTGCTATTGGAGGGTAAGGAGTCTTTCGGCATTCAGACCCAGGACCAGTTCCTGCTGATCCGCGGACAGGCCATCGAAGGCTATTTCCTTCACATATCTGGCAGGACTCAACAGGGGGTAGTCGCTTCCGAAGAGGATTTTCTCAAAACCGATGATCTCGCCTGCGATCCTGTACATGCCGGGAGAGTAAAGGAAAGGAGACGCAGCCGTATCAAACCACACATTTTCCAGCGTCTGCCGCACTTCCTTTTTCATCAAGGCATAAAACAGAAGCCCCCCGCCCCAGTGGGCCAGGATAATACGATTGGAAGGGTAAGCCTTGATAAAATCGTAGATCTGAAGAAGCGTATTCGGGGTTTTTCCGGGGTACTCATGTCCAACAGGCTCATTGGTATGAAGCATGAAAAGGGCGTTATGCTGCAGGCAGAGAGACATCACCTCTTTGAGGTTTTCAACCACTGCGCCAGTGATCCCTGATCCGTAGACGGCAAGTTCTCCAACCCCTCTGAGTCCCTGGTTCAGACACCTTTCGGTCTCCTCGGCGCCGTTTTGTGCAAGAGGAGAAAAGCAGCAAAATCCCGTCAGGCGATCCGGGTATTCTGCCGCCGATTGGGCAATATAATCATTGTGTCTTGTGTAAAGTTCCGAATCCTCCCAGGGAAAGCCGAAAATAACCGATCTCTGCACCTCGTTTTCATCCATGCTCCGGATGAGTTCCTCGGTTCCCACAAGTTTCGCTCGCGGAGAGTCATACAGCGTCTTAAATGCGGAATCGCGCCTGATGCATTCCGCCCTGTTCTCCCTGAAAAAGGGAGGGAAAACGTGGGTATGAAAATCAATGATCATTTCAAAAGAGGTTCCAGGGATTTTTCCAAGGCCCCGGGAAGAAATCCGGGGATTTTCTCAATGATTTCGCCTTCGCCGTCTATAATAAACATGGTGGGAATAGCCATTCTTTGTTTCGCAAAATAGTCCTCCAGAATCTTCTGGTCGACTCGGAGAATCGGATAATTTATCTTTGCCATCTCCTTGAACTTCTTCAGATCCTTATCTGACACTCTCTGTGGATCATCCACAGATACCCCCAGGATTGCCAGCCCTTTATCACGGTATTTTTCCTGGAGACCCACCAGTTCGGGAATGGACATCCGGCAAGGGGGACACCAGGTCGCCCAGAAATCGAGGAGAACCACTCTGCCACGGTAACTGCTCAAAGAAACCGTTTTACCAGACAGATCCTTGAGGGAAAAGTCCGGGGCCATGGGACCGGCTACCACCTCTTTCTGACATCCTGAGTATAAAATAAAAAAAGAGATAAATAACAATAACCATAATTTAGAATGGCTTTTCAAGGGCATACGGAATTCCTCCAGTGAATAATAGGCAAACGTAAAAGAATCATGATTTTATTTATTATAATGAGTCGAAAAAGTCAAAAAGTTACAGAAAAAGATCGAAAAACCTTATGTACTCTTTCTCGAACGTCTTTTATTCTGCTCCCTACAATCCGGTTCTTTTCGCTATTGAGATAAAGTCCCTGATTGATTTCAATTTGCATGAAAAATTTGTCATTTCCTGAAAATCTTCGTGCATAATGCGTGGTGATGAAACCTCCTTTGTATGGATTGTTGATGGAAACGGAAAATCCATACTCCTGAAAAGCACGTTTAAGCATTTGAACGGTTTCGGGAGAGGCTGTCGGCTTTCCCATTCCGGGCGATTGGTTTCCCTCGCTGTCTCCGTTATTGCCCAGAACAATATCCTTTCTCCTGCCTCCCGCATCGGGCGCTTCAACGGGCGCCACCTCGCAAAGGGAATGGCAATCGATGATTCCCCTGATTTCAGGATCTTCAAGCGATTCTTTCAAACGGTCGTGATAGGGAAGATAATACCTTTCGATCCTGAATCGGATCTCTTTCTCATCGGGAACACACCCTGGCCTGTAAAGAACGCGGCCATGATAATCCACATGGGGCACTACCCCCTTACGGTCTCTCCTGTCGGGACCCCTGTTCAGGTCCACAATCAACCTGCTCCATTGGGCACGCAGGGTTGCCCTGGACGGCAGGGACCCGAAAATTTCAGAAGTCCCCCTATCCATGGATTCAATGATTTCCTCATCGGTAAGATCCAGCGTGCTTCTCAATGCCGCAGGAACCTCCCATGAGCAATGCGGAATAGATATGATAAACGGGAGTCTCTTCATTACCCTTAAGCCATGCACTGTCTCTGAATCCAGTCTACGATGGCAGGAATTTCCTCCCGCAGCCCCTTTTCGTTCTCTATGGAATAAGGGAAAAGAATCCTGCACAACCTGCGGAGCGGATCCGTGAAACCGGATTCAACAGTCCCGCCATCCGGGGGGCCATCCGCGACAATAAATTGCCACGGGTTCTTCACCTCTTCCAAGTCGAAGGACCCCTTCAGAAAGGAGCTGGTCCCTTTTTCCCGGTTGTATTCCCAGATACCCGCTCTGAGCGGCCGGAAAGACTCTGCTTTTCGGTCGGTCCCGCAGAATACAAGGAGATGGCTCCCATTCAAAGGTTGGGCGTACTGCCTGTTGAGACTCTCCACATCGAGCCGATACGGCATATTCAGAAACTCCAGGAGATGAAAAGCTTCCATGGGTACAATACCGTGCATCAAGTGCAGGAGAGAAAGTACAGGAAAAGCGCCCGTAAGCCGTGGATTGATTTCCACAGGATACACCTTTTCTTCCCCCGACTGCACGATAAAATCTATTCCCGCAACACCCCTGTAGCCCAGGGAAGCAAGGGTTTTCCCCACCTTTCGCGCCAGTTCCCGCGCTTTGGTCAAAACGGACTCAGGCCAGTCGTCCCCATCCCAGACATGCCCGCAGAATATGCCGTTTTCCTCAAACCCACGACAATAGGGAAGATCGATAAGCTGCTTTTGAAGTCCCGAAATAAGGACCCCGTTCCTGGTCGCGCAAATGGCCACACTCGCAGGAATCCCTTCCAGAAAACGGCGAACGAAAACAGATGTGAGCCTGACTCCGCGCCAGATCCCATTCGCCAGCCGTTTCCGCAGGGAATCATAATCCTCTTTTGATTTTACAAAAAACGTCCCCCTTCCGCCTCCTTTATGTATTTCAGGAAGTTGAACCACAAACTTCGGACCCAGTTCCTTCACCCAGTATTCATAGCCCCGCTCCGCCATCACACCCCACGGAAAAATTCCCCCCGGAATTTTCGGGAGACCCAGATCCAATACCGCCCTTTCAAAAAATGACCTTTCTCCCACTCGAACACGGAGTCCAGATGGATTGGCAAGAAGTGTCCACCCCTTCTTTTCGGAAAGCTTTTCCAATTCCGGATAGTTCTGGTAAAGAAACAGGTATTTGGGTCCCGTCTGTCTGCTCATATTGTCGGCTACAGAAGGGCTGGAGAGCAACTGAAAAGAATTCTCCACATGGTTGAAACAGTCGTCCCGCAACGTTTCTTCAAGACAGAAAACAGGGACCTTTTCTCTCACGAGGGAAAGATCACAAGTTTTTTGGTTACAGATGATACGATAGGATGGTAGAAAAGAGGCGGGAACAATTCTTGAAAAAGCGGTCATGCCGACGCCGATGATAGGACCATCGAGCCTGTTGAAAAGTCGCTTTATCTGTTCCAGGTCTTGTATCAGCATCATTTAAACGGCTTATAGGTCAACCAGAATCTCAGAAAAAGCAGGCCGCCCGATGCCCCGGGCCTCGTTCGCTCAGCACGGGCTTTACCATGCTGCATTGTCCTTCTTCCGCGACGCTGCACCTGGAAAAAAAAGCACATCCGACTCCATTGCCCCCCTTACGTTCCCTAACAAGAAGTGTTCCGTGCCGTCTCACGGTCTCTTTTTGCCCAAATTTGGGTATGGCATCCAGCAGGGCCTTTGTATAGGGGTGTATGGGATTGCCGATGACTTCTTCTCCGGGCCCTATTTCCATGAGATTTCCCCTATAGATAACCGCTATCCGGTCGCACAGGTAACGGGCGGCGGCCAGGCTGTGGGTAATAAAAAGCAGCGTCACGTCAAAATCAGTCCTCATTTTCAGCAGGATGTTAAAAATCTGCGCGGAAATGGATGCATCCAGCATGGAAGTCGGTTCGTCGGCAATCACGAATTTCGGATTCAGGATCATGGCCCGGGCAATGGCGACCCGTTGTCTTTGGCCGCCGCTCAGACGGTGCGGATACCGGTGGAGAAAATCCTCGGGAGGTGCAAGCCCTACGGCTTGCAAGGCCTGCCGAGCTTTTTCATACTTGTCCGAACCAAGACCTATTTTGTGAATTTTTAGTGGCTCGGATACCGTATCAAATACGGAACGCTGCGGATTGAGTGACTGGTACGGGTCCTGAAAAATCATCTGCACTTTGCGCCGGAATCTTTTCAGTTCTTTTCCCTTTAAATGAGTTACTTCTTCCCCATCAAGGAACATCTTCCCCGAACTCGTTTCTTCGAGCCCGATGAGCAGACGACCCAGGGTCGTTTTTCCGCTTCCACTCTCCCCCACCAGCCCGAATATTTCGCCCCGGGGAATGGTCAGGCTTACCCGATCAAGGGCCACCACATCTTTCTTGCGAGTCCCGAAAAAAGATCCCTTGGCCTTGTATATCTTGCAGACATCCTCAATATGGACAATCTGATCGTTTTTTGGATTCATATTCCCTTAGGTCCCTCTATTTGCACCTGCAACACAGGGCCTTATGTTCTTCGCTTATGGCCACCCATTGGGGGGGCTCCGTCTTGCAGGTGGATCCCGGTTTCGTACAACGGTCGCAGAACCTGCATCCTGCAGGGGGGCGGACCAGATTTGGCGTTTCCCCCGGAATCGGGGCCAAATCGGTCTTTTCGCCTGTCAATGTGGGGAAGGAAGCAAGAAGGGCCTTTGTGTAGGGATGCACGGGAGATTCAAAAACAGCCTCCCTCGGTCCGTATTCCACAAGCTGCCCCGCGTACATCACCCCTATGTCATGGCACATGTCGGCAACAATGGAAATATCGTGGGAGATAAAGATAATGCTCAGATTGAATTCTTTCTGCAACTGCTTCATTTCTTCCAGGATCTGGTCCTGCACAATCACGTCCAATGCAGTAGTCGGTTCATCGGCGATAATCAACTTAGGGTTGCAGGCGAGGGCCATGGCAATGATGGCCCGCTGCTTCATCCCCCCACTGTACTGGTGGGGATAATCGAGCATGCGATCTCTGGGAATCCCAACAAGGTCAAAAAGTTCTTCAACTTTGGCCAAGGCCGCCTCTTCCTTCAATAAATCGTCATGAACCAGCATGGCCTCTGCAACCTGCGCGCCGACTCTCTGAACCGGATTCAGGGCGTTCATGGCCGCCTGAAAAATCATGGCGATTTCGCTCCACCTGACCTGTCTCATCTGCTCCGAAGACAGCTTCAACAGGTCCGTGCCTTCGAAGAGTATTTCCCCCTCCCTGACCGAACCGTTAGGAGGCAGAAGGCCCATCAACGCCATTCCCATGGTGGTCTTGCCACAACCCGACTCGCCCACAAACCCCAGGGATTCTCCCTCTTTCAGAGTGAACGAGACCCTGTCCACGGCTTTGAGAGACCCATGTTTGGTATTATAACCGACCGTTAGATTTTCCACGCTTAAAAGAGGCATTTAATCTGTCTGGTCCTCCTTTCTTAATCTCGGGTCAAGCACTTCGTCCATGGCCCTTCCCAGCATATAAAAGGAAAGGGTAATCAGGGAGATGCATATTCCCGGAGGAAGGAGCCAGTAGGGGGCCTGAAACATGTTGCCGGTTTTCCAGACCCACTGGAGCATCATCCCCCAGCTTACCGTTCCCGGATCCCCGAATCCCAGGAAAGCAAGGGCTGCCTCCGTAATAATGGCCGATGTAACCCTGAAGGTCATGAAAAGAAAGGCCAGGGGGAGTACATTGGGCATGATATGGCGAAAAATGATCCGCATATGGGATGCGCCGGCAACTTTGGCGGCCTCCACGAAAGGTCTCTGCTTCAGGGAAAGGGTCTGGCCCCTGATGATCCGGGAAACGCCGGGCCACCGGAAAAGAGCAATGATAAGAACAATAGTCCAGATGTTCAGCTGTCCGAATACGGCTGCTAACAGCAGAACCACCAGGAGGGTCGGCATGACCATGATCATGTCCGCCAGCCGCATGAGAACCGTGTCGGTAAATTTTCCTAAATATCCTGCGGTCATGCCGATGGCAGTTCCGAGAGCAATACTCATGACGGCTGCCGACACCCCTACCATGAAGGCCACCCTGGCCCCGGCAAGGAGCTGGCTCAGGATGTCTCTTCCCATGAAATCAGTACCCAGCCAGTGTTTCAGGCTCGGCCCGGTACATCCCAGGATGTTGGGATCAACCCCGGTCATCGGGTTATACATGGGGTTTATGAGGGGGGGGAGATAACTGAACAGGGCCATGAGGGCAAACATGACGAGGAGGCTGAGACCGATCTTCCCCAGGAGATTCTGCTTGAATATGGACCAGCCTTCCAGGAACGATTCAAGCCAGGGGAATCGAACAGGTGCTTCTACTTGCTTTTTTTGTTCCGCATTCGTCATGGGACCTCACCGGTCAATATCTGATCCTTGGATCAAGGTACGCGTACAGGACATCCACTATCAGGTTGGAAATAAGGACAACAATGGCAATCAAAAGAAAAGAGGCCTGTGCAAGAGGGTAGTCATTCTGACTGACAGCCGAGACCAGTTCCCTTCCAATGCCCGGCCAGGTGAACACCGTCTCGGTCAGCGCCCCCCCGTTTATGGAAAAAGCAAGACTCAGACCAATGCTGGTAACAACCGGCAGGGCGGCATTGGGCGCTGCGTGATGGTTTCTAATCGCCTTTTCTTCGAGACCTTTGGCCCTTGCCGTGAGGATATAATCTTCCTTGAGGGTTTCCAGCATGCTGCTGCGCATGATCAGCAGATAAGATCCGAAGTGGATCAGGAACAGGGTACTTAATGGAAGCACCATGTGGTACAGCACATCCAGGGCCTTGGCCACAAAACCCGACTCGGGATCAAGCCAGACTTCCTCCGAAATCATGCCCGTAATGGGAAACCACCCTAATTTGTAGGCAAAGACCCAGATCATCAGGAGCGCTAACCAGGGAAGAAAAAGGGTGTGCGTGGCGAGCGCACCGATCGTCATGAAAGAATCAATTTTTTTCCCTTTATGCCATGACGCGATTTTACCCAGGAAAATCCCCACCAGCGCGGAAAGGATAATGGAAGTGGTAAACAGCAGAACCGTGTTGGGGAGACGATCCCAGATGATATCCACGACCGGTTCGCCGTAATGGAAGGAATACCCGAAACGCCCCATGAAAAAGTTCTTGACGTAGATGACATATTGAATGCCAAGGGGTTGATCGAGTCCAAGCTCGGCAATGAGGCGCTGTGAATCCTCCTGGGTCATGTCCGGATCGACCATTCTGGTAACCGGATCCCCCGGGGCCAGTCGGAACAGCAAAAACAACACCGTAAGGATCACAAAGAAAATCAGCGTGATCTGCATCAGCCTTCCGGTTATGTATTTCCTCAATTCCATAGCGCAACCTTTGTGACGGTAAAAAATGGAAGCTTTTTGGACGCAGATTTCCGCAGATAGCCGCGGATAGTTATGGTAAAAAGCAGAGAAAATCTGCGGTTATCAGCGTCCTGATTCTCTTTCTTCCTATTTCGGCTTCAACTGGCAGAACGACCACATGTTTCCTACACCGCCAAGCATCTGCACCCATCCGCTAAACGTTCCCTTTCGAACGGCCTCGATAAGTTTCGGGTTATACAGGGGGAGGTAGGGGACATCTCTCATGATGATTTTCTGCATCTCCCAGATCAGTTTTCTCCTCTCATCCATATTTATGGCGCTGGCGGACGCATTGGCTATCTTGTCGAATTCCGGATTGTCATAGCCACTCATGTTCCATCCCCTCGGCTTATTGTTGCTGGAGATGAAAAAATTCCTCAGATAATCAGGATCGAGAGAGAGGCTTCCATAGCCGAGGATGAAAGTATCAAAATCCTGCCGTACCTTGATTTGCTGAAGCAGCGCCCCGAATGCCATTGGTTTGGAATAAGCCGGTATCCCTAACATTTTCAACCATTCCTGCATCATCATACCGCACATGGCACGGTGCGGATCATAGTCGGCAGGGGGTGTTAAAATGGTGAAATTTTCCATGAGACGGCCGTCAGGAAGCATGATCCCCTGGCCGTTTACAATTTTTCCCGAAGGTTCGACGGGGGCAACCTGCCAGGTATAGCCTGCATCACGAAGGATTTCGACCGCTTTTTTGATGCGGCCTTCCCTGCCAAGCCCGTCTCCATAACGGGGCACATCCGGACAGTACCAGAAGGTATTTCCCGGCGGAATAATGGAATACATGCGGATGCCCTCTCCCTGAAGGATCCGTTGAATAATAAATTCCTCATCCACCAGGGTCGCAAAAGCGCGTCTCAGGTTGGGATCATTAAAGGGGGCTTTTCTTACGTTAAACCCCATAAAATACAGGGCGCTTTTCTCATTCCTGAACAGATCTATGTCACTGTTCTGTTTCAGATCGTCAAGATATCCCGGTTGAACCCCCCACCAGAACATGTCGATGGTTCCTTTTTTGATGGCCAGAATCGCCGCATCGGAAGTCCCGTAAACCTTCAGGATCATTCCATTGATATACGGCCCCAGAAGATACCCGTTTATTTCTTTGCCGGAACCAAAAAAATATTTATTCTTTTCGAGAAAGAGGTAGGCTCCTGAACGCCATTCCTTCAAAAAGAAAGGACCGGTCCCCACGGGGTCTGTTATCCTGTGGTTCATGAGCCAGGACAAAGGCTTCTCTTTCGTTCTGGCCTCTTTGACGATTTCCATCCATTCTTTCTTTTGGGCAATGGGCGTTGTCAGTGTTCTCGAAACAAAGATCGCTTCCGGCTTTTCCAGGTAGAACTTCAATGTATGTTTGTCCGGGGTTTCAATTTTCTTCACAAATTTCCATTTTGAATAGAATTTGGGCACCTTGAATTCATTGATGAAATCGCCTGTGAAGGCCACGTCCTCAGAGGTGAATTCCGTACCATCCGACCATTTTGCCTGCCTTAGTTTTACGGTATAGGAACAGGTTGCCGCGTCATAGACCGGGTCGCTTTCCGCCAGCCATGGAACAAGATGGAGGGTTTTAGGATCTCGAATGTAAAGAGATTGATAGATCAAGCCCAGAACCTTGCTGGACCAGGCGTCGCTTGCACGCCATATATTCAGGCTTTTGGGTTCTTCCAGCATCCCGATCTTGAGCAACCTTGCTGCAGAGGCGCTGGAAAATGTGAAGTGAATGCCGGAAAACAGCACTATGGCAAACACAAAAAGCAGAACCACGCGACAGGCAACGCTCCTTTCAGTGAACCTATTTTGACGCATAACTTTTCCTCTCTCTTCTTCGATGGTTTATTGAAACAACAACATCCTGCACATTTTCATTCATTGAATAGTCGTACTTTTTCCAGTGTATAATTTCACCGGCGGACGGTCTACGAAATGCCGTTTCTTGAAAGGACCTTTTGTTCAGCAAAATCTATGACCTTTTTTTCGAGCTGCAAGCCGTTCAATCTGTTTATGCGTGGAATTCCACCGGGGCTCAGACAGTTAATCTCTACCATTTTCCCCCCTATTACGTCAATGCCCACAAAAAAAAGGCCATCTTTCAAAAGCCTGTCCTTTAGGGTAAGGCATATTTCGCGCTCCTTGTCCGTCACCTCGTGTTTAAAGGCCCTTCCCCCTACATGGATATTCGTCCTGAAATCCCCTTCCCGGGGTTTTCTTCTCATGGCGCCGATAATCTCACCGTTAAGCATCAGGATTCTTACATCTCCCTCTTTCTGTGCCTCATCGAGATATTCCTGGACCATAATCGGCTCCCGCTCCGGGTAAGAACGGTACGCCCTTACGTAGTAGTTAATCAGAGAGTTGAGGTTCTCCTTGTCCAGGACACTCACCTTGATGACCCCTTCTCCCCCGAACCTCTGGAGAGGTTTCACAACCATGGCCCCACCGAAATCATTGATGATTTTCCGGAGGCGGGCCGGGTCCCGCGATACGTGGGTCTGGGGAATGATGTCAGGAAAGTTGAGGATATACAGTTTGCTGTTGGCAATAATCTGGCCGACAGCACTGTTGATCATGAAGACCTTGTCGCTGACTGAAGTAAGGAATTCCAAGGTCTGGTAAACCAGCGGGGGATTTTTCCTGAGGAAAAGGACATCGATGTCCGTGATGGTTTCAAAGATGAGTCCGTCTTTTTTAAGACAGTTCATCAGCATGCGCCAGTACTTTTTCATGGACAGATCAGGAGGAACGGAGATGTTGCGCATCCTGGCAACCACCTTGTTGTCACGGATGTAAATATCATGGGGTTCAAGGAAATAGACCGTATGCCCTCTCTGATTACATTCATACATGAGATGGCTGGTGGTCTCATTCTCAGGTTCAATGGAATCGAGCCTGTCCATCAAAAAAGCTATGTGCATGGTTTCTCCATTGAGCGATGCGTTATGTATTCAATGATTTCAGATGCGATATCCGCTCCCGTGGCAGCCTCAATCCCTCTGAATCCGGGAGAATAATTCACTTCAATCACTTTTGCCTTCCCCTCTTCATCCAAAATGATATCCACACCGGAGATCTCAAGGCCCAATGCCCTGGACGCTCGAACCGCCAACCGGGACAGTTGCGGGTCGGGGTCATACCGCCTGCCATGGCCCGAAAGATGGATATTGGACCTGAAGTCACCGGCATTCGGTTTCAATTCCATTGCAGAAGTTACCCTGTCTCCAATGACGAACGCCCTGATATCTTTCCTTGCACTGGTTGGGATAAATTCCTGAACGAGTAACCCCTGGGACATATCCTGAAGGTTGTTCAGCACAAATTCCGCCATATCAGGAGACTGGATTAAGGCAACGCCGGCCCCCTGCCTGCTTCGCAACGACTTGACAACAACAGGATACCCTCCCAGATTTTCCACCGCAGCCCTAAAACCGCTCAAGTTTATCACAAGATGGGAATCAGGAACAGGCAAATTCTGCAGGGACAGCATTTGAAGAGATAAAAATTTATTCCGTGCGGACAGAATAGAATAAAACCCATTAACCGCGGGGATGCCGGATAGTTCGAACTGGCGCACGATTGCCATGGCGTAATCGTTGATGGTTGCCCCGATCCTGGGAAGGATCACATCCGGTCGGAAATCCGGATCATTAAGAATTTGCAGATTCATTCCACGGGCGCCTGTTTCTGACAGACATTCCCTGGTATGGATCAGGGACA
>ERZ889078.1802-NODE-1802-length-16276-cov-13.001788_pt1 | contig 16276 bp, 8 predicted proteins | sample MGYA00521266_ERZ889078 | MGnify/ENA primary metagenome ERZ889078 (study PRJEB32303, sample SAMEA104408618) | aquatic metagenome | biome: Brackish water; feature: Pelagic; material: water | place: Baltic Sea | collected 2014-06-16T06:34:00 | depth 76,534 m ...
TAGCTCGTTGGGCTCATAACCCAAAGGTCATAGGTTCGAATCCTGTCCCCGCTACAACGAATCCCTGGTGCGAAAGCGTCAGGGATTTTTCATTTTTAGGCGAAGCTGCAAACTTGTTTGCAAAGCTGAGGAGAAAAAAGAAAAAGACCGTGTGAACGAAGTGAACCCAGGGATTTGTTGTTAAGCCCCCCCTAAACAGGATCACGCCAGTAATCCTGTCCCTGGTACAAAGCAAATTGAAATGGTGAAATGGTGAAAACTGTTCCGCCATTTTGCATTTTACCATCTTGCCATATTCACAAATTCTTTCTACCTTTGTTTTGAAAGAAATATTGATATGAAATCCAAAAAACTTAAACATATAGATTTTACGGCAATTATTGAAAAAAGCGAGGATGGCTGGTTTGTCGGACAACTGGAAGAGTTTCCCGATGTTATTTCACAAGGTAAAATCATAGAGGAACTGAAAATTAATCTTCAGGATGCGCTGGAACTCATCATTTCTCATCAGCGGGAAACAACCCTCAGCCTTTATCAAGGTAAGAAATTTATCCGTAGGAAACTGAGCTTTACCTGATGAAACGCAGGGAGTTTTTAAAACATCTTGCCTCACATAACTGCACTCTTGTCAGGGAAGGAGCGAATCATTCGATTTTCATTATTTTTGTAGAAAAATTTAGACTGTGATTTGTGGCGAGATTCATTTCAGTGACCATGTAATTTCTCAGATGTTCAGGAGAAGCATCTCTTTGGAAGAAGTGAAATTTATTTTAAAAGGAGGTGAATTAATCAGGGAATATCAAGATGATAAACCATATCCAAGTTTTCTTCTTCTTGGATTTATTGATCATCGGCCGTTGCATCTCCTTGTCGCAAAAGATATTGAAACGGAAAATTGCATCATGGTCACTGTTTATGAACCCGATAAGAATGTTTGGTCAACTGATTTTAAAACAAAAACCCGGTAATATGAAATGCGTTATTTGCAAAACAGGAACAATGCTCAATGGGGAAGTGACAGTGACACTCGAAAAGAATGGCTCAATCATCCTTATCAAAGAAGTTCCGGCATTTGTTTGTGATGTCTGTGAGCATTATTACCTGGATGAAACAATCACAGGAGAAGTTCTAAAAAGAGGAAAGGATGCTCTTTCAAAAGGTGCCGAACTTGAAGTTCTGAAGTTAAAAGTGGCATGATATCATTTTATGTAAATTGTCAATAAAATCAACCACTTTAGCGAAATCGATTATACTCTGACGGTTAGATAATTCGTTAGAGTAGTCTACTGAGACAGACCCATTTTTTTTACCATATTTGTAACGTGCAAAAATTTTGTGGAAATGGTAAAGAATGAATCCAGGTTTGTTGTTACGATTGCAGGAAAGGAAATAGAGGCCGATCGTCCGGAGCCTATTGTATCTGACATTGATGTGATTCCATACAACCGCCGAATGGGCCCCCGGGTTGCCGTTGATGCATTGGTTGACGGAGCCTTTGTTTTGCCAGTCGATTTCTATAGCAGCGGTCTTGCTATATTAAATGAGTTAAAGAGATTCCTTGAAACCAAATACACAGATGCTTCATTTCAGGGACAACGGGATCTTCGTTCAGTCTTTCGTGAACTTTCACATAGGTTATTGCTCGAAGTAAGCAACAATAGATTACGTGTAAAAAAAGCGCCGGAAATAGGCTGGCTGAAACAATTATATCCGGAATTAAATGATTTTCTGTTACCCCTTCCACAAATCCAGGGCTTAAACAGTTCATGGCAATGGCACCAGAAAGGAATTTCTATTCCTGTACTTGAGAGGAAAATTCATCCCTTCTACGGAACATATTTTCCTACCCGTTTTGAACATCTGAAACTTTTTGAAACGTGGTTAAAGCAATATAAAGGAGAGAAAAAATCAGCTTTTGATATTGGAGCTGGCTGCGGAGTGCTCTCTTTTCAGTTACTGAAACATGGGTTCGGAAAGGTATACGCAACGGATTCCAATCCAAATGCAATTATTGGATTAACTGAAGATCTGACTAAAAACAGGCTGGTTTCTAAAATAGATCTGAAGCATGGCGATTTGTTTGTCCAACCAGATAGTAAAACAGAACTTATTGTATTTAATCCCCCCTGGCTTCCTGCCTCTCATCAATTGGAAGGGATGGATAGAGCCATTTATTATGATGCCAGTCTGTTTCCCCGTTTTTTCGCTGAAGCACCAAAATATCTGAAACCCGGTGGCAGGGTGGTTCTTTTATTTTCGAACCTGTTACAACTAATCAACCCTGGCGAGAGTCATCCTATTGAAAAAGAGTTATCCGGCAACGAACGACTCACAAAGGAATTATTTATGCAGATGAAGGTTGGTACGGCTTCAAAAAAGACAACCAGAGACCAAAACTGGCGTGCTCACGAACATGTAGAATTGTGGGTATTAAGAAACTAATCGCAAGACTAAAGCAACTATTCCACAATTAGTTGTTAATAAAGTATGTGAACCATTCATTGGGATGGGAAGAATTATGCACAAATTTGTCTTTTTATTAACATTAAATAATCTCTTCAACCTTAAATGAAGATACTCCGAATAATTTTCCTATTGTATGGGATTCTTTTTGGGGTAGTTTCTATAGGTCAAACGATTAATGCTGGAAATGATACAATCATTTGTCCTGGAGGGACGGCCTCACTGAGTGCAGAGTTAACCGGCGGAAGTTACGGGACATCAAGCTATTCATTTCAGATCATTCCATACAATCCTATGCCTTTTACAGGCGGAACCCTGATAGATACAGCTTTCCAGGGGTGTACTGCAAGCGAAAATGATGATTGCTGGGCAGGCCCATATGATATCGGGTTCAGTTTCTGTTTCTTTAATCAATATTATACGCAATTCTGGGTTGGCTCAAACGGTTGGATAGGATTCACGGATCCATCAGGTCATAACTGGACGACCTATACCTCCGCGCCAATTCCGAATACAGATCCGCTTGTTCCGAAAAACTGCATCATGGCCCCCTGGGAAGACTGGTTCCCCTCTATAACCTCTCCAAACGTTTATTATTACCTGTCGGGAACAGCACCTAACCGGAAACTTGTGGTATACTGGATTGATTGCCCTATGTTTACCTGTCCATGGACGCCAGGCACGTTTCAAATTGTCATCAACGAACAAAACAGTGTGATTGAAAACAACATCGCCAACAAATCTATATGTAATTTTCACACTGCAACACAAGGAGTACACAATATCGACGGCACTGTCGGGTTTACTGCTTCCGGAAGAAATTCAACTGTTTGGGCAACTAACAATGAAAGTACCCGGTTCATTCCCAGCGGGATCTCATGGTATTCGGGGGGATACCCGGGGGGGGCATTTTTAGCATACGGACCAACGCTGAAAGTCTCGCCGGCTGTTAACACAACCTATACAGCTGTAGTCGAAACCTGTGGAGGCATTATTGTTACAGATACCGTAACTGTCTTAATAATAGATGCCGGCTTCAATTATCCCCAGGCAGAATATTGCCGGAGCGATCCCGACCCTTTACCCGTCATACTGCAACCAGGAGGCACATTTACCTCCGCACCTCCCGGCCTGATTTTCATCAATCCGGGAACCGGACAGATTGATTTGTCAGCCAGTGCAGCCGGAACCTATATTGTGACCTACACGATTACCAACACTTCCTGTACAGCTGTTTCACAATGGCCGGTAACCATCATTGATGGACCAGGTCCGCCAGTTCCGTTGAACAACCCTGTTTTCCGCTGTGGCCCGGGTCTTGTACAATTGGAGGTAATACAGCAACCAGGGGAAACCATCTCATGGTATGATGCACCCATCGGGGGAAATCTGCTGCCTTACGTGGGAGCTTCAATCAGCGTAGTGATCTCATCTACTACTCATTTTTACCCCCAGGCAACAAATACAATTACAGGCTGTATTGGTTTAACACGCGGCGATATCACGGCAACCTTGAAACCAATCCCGGAAGTCAATAATTCTGTTCTGCTGTTCAACCGGTGCTCGGGAAAAGCGACCAATATATTTCTTAGTTCCACCCTCCCCGGAAGCACATTCTCCTGGACAGCAACTGCCTCATCCGGGAACCTTACCGGATATTTTGATGATTCGGGGACATCTATTGTCCAAACCATTCATAATTCCGGTATCAATATTGATACAGTCTATTATGAAGTTACTCCCGAAGCAGATGGTTGTACGGGAAGTCCGGTCATCTTCAAAGTAGCTGTTACTCCACTCCCTTTATTGACAAACAACCCGACGGACACCTCTATCTGTAACGGACAACCTACCGGATTAACCCTGCATTCAAATATCGTCGGGGGGACATTTACCTGGGACTGCACACAAACATCGGGAAGTTTGACAGGTTGGGCCGCCAATCCCGGGCCCGGAGCCACAACCATCAATCAAACTCTTTTCTTAGCCGGCGTCATCACCGATTCCGTCGTGTATCACATAACTCCTGAAGCTAATGGTTGCCCTGGCCCTATAACCGATTTCAACGTGATTGTCAACCCTATTCCTGAAGTAACGGTTCACCCCATGTTCGATTCGATATGTTCAGAAGAGACTACCAATATCCTGTTGACATCAACGTTGCCTGCAACAGCTTTCACCTGGACCTCTGCGCAGGGTGTGGGGAATGTCACTGGTAATACCAGCAACTCCGGTAACCTCATTACCGACCAACTTTTCAACACACTAACTACACCGGGGAGCATTCTCTATACGATCAGTCCCTCTACCAGTTCCTGTGCCGGCGAAGATACCACATTCACCATGTGGGCAAAACCGCTGCCTCACTTTACCAACACTCCCAAAGATACAGCAATATGCAGTGGACAGGCAACAGGTTTGACCCTTCAATCGGATGTTACTAACACCCTCTTTACCTGGACTGCCACAGGGTCTTCGGCACAGATATCCGGTTATTCTGATCAAACCACTCCAACCACCCTGTTGGACCAGACATTAACTAATTCGGGGTATTCCATTGAATGGGTGACCTATCAGATCTCCCCTACAGCGGCTGGTTGCCCGGGGCCGGACTCCAATTATGTGGTTACCGTCTTTCCTGTTCCCGACCTCTCCAACAATCCACCCGATAAAACCATCTGCAGCTGGGAATCAACCGGGATTAACCTGACTTCAAACATACCCGGGACATTGTTTACCTGGACAGCAACCGCATCTTCCGCTTTTATTTCAGGGTATTCCAATAATACAACCAGCCCTGCGACGGTAATCAACCAGTCACTCATCAATTCAGGAACTGATATTGAGTGGGTAACCTACCATATCACTCCTTCGGCAAATGGGTGTGATGGAGTGGTGACAGACTTCACCGTGACGGTTTATCCGATGCCTGATCTCACTACAGACCCACTGGCAAAGGAGATCTGCAACAACAATTCAACAAACATTCTCCTGACCTCAAGTGTGACCGGAACTCTTTTTACCTGGAGTGCATTCGGCTCCTCCGCAAACATAACCGGGTATTCCGACAACCTCACCAATCCTGTGACGCTTATTGACCAAAACCTGATAAACTCAGGGTCGGTCAATGAAACCGTGACCTATCGCATTGTGCCCCAACTCAATGGATGTTCAGGAGACACCAGCAACTATGTAGTTACAGGCATACCTTCTGCTTACCTTTCCAACAACCCGCTGGATACCGCTATCTGCAGCAACCAACTCACCGGGATACATCTTCAATCAAATGTTCCCGGAACCCAGTTTACCTGGTACGCTACGGGATCATCAATCCTTGTTTCCGGATACTCCAACAGTACATCACCTGACACGCTAATCAATCAAACCCTGGTTAATTCGGGGTTCAGTACCGAGACCGTTACCTATCACATCACACCGGAAAACAGCGGTTGCCCTGGTTCTAACACCGATTTCAACGTGATTGTTAATCCTGTCCCGAAAGTTTCTCTTCAGTCCATACCCGATTCAATCTGCTCGGCGGAGACCACAAACCTCCAGTTGATAGGTACTGTTTCCGGAACAAGCTTTTCCTGGACTGCTGCCCAGGGAGTAGGAAATATTTCAGGATTCAGTAATGGTGCCGGTAGCCTCATTGCCCAACAACTGTCAAACCCTCTTTTAACGCCAGGCAGTATATTGTATACCATTACTCCGCAGACATCTGCCTGTATTGGAAGCGACTCAGTTGTAACACAATGGGTAAAACCCATACCCGCCCTTACCAACAATCCATTGGATACCACGATCTGCGATGGGGAATTCACAGCCTTGTCCCTCCAATCCAATGTTCCGGGGACTCAGTTTACCTGGACTGCCACCGGATCCTCAATCCAGATTACCGGTTACTCAAACAGTACTTCACCTGCAACTGTTATTAACCAATCACTGGTAAATTCGGGATTTGATACCGAGACTGTCACCTACCACATTGAGCCTGAGAATACAGGGTGTCAGGGATCGCTCAGCGACTACGCGGTCAATGTTTTCCCTGTTCCGGATGTGTTTTTCCTGCCAAATGGAGAGACCCTTTGCGAAGGAGAGATCTCGAACCTCTCCCTGCAATCTCATGTTACCGGGACATCGTTTGACTGGACGGCAACTGCATCGTCTCCCAACCTCTCCGGTTTTTCCGACGGGTCAGGTGACCTGATAGCACAAACTATTGACAATTCAGGTAAAACCATTGAATTCGTAACGTATCAGGTCACACCTGCAGCGAACGGATGTCCTCCCGGTATCCAGATACCGGTAGTTCTAACTGTCGTCCCCCGGCCGGTCATTACCAACACCACAACAGGGTTTGAGCAATGCAACAACACTTCCACGTCGATTTCACTGGAGAGTGATAATCCAGGCTCAACCTTTGCCTGGAGAGCATTCGGAACTTCCCTGAATGTTGCAGGATACAGCAATGGCATCGGAGAGAATATTATCCAATCTTTAACCAACAGTGGATATACCATTGATACCGTCAAATACCGGGTGGCAGCCACCGCTAATGGTTGTCCCGGGGATTCCACCGATTTAGAAGTCACCGTTTTTCCGGTTGCTGATATAACCTTCGCACCGAATGGGCAGGCCATCTGTAGTGGCCAAACAACAGGTCTGGACTTGCAATCACAGGTAATTGGGGCAACATTCACCTGGACGGCAACCGGCAGCGATCCGGATGTATCGGGATTTGCTTCAGGATCGGGTAGTTCCATCCAGCAAACATTGATAAATTCGGGATACATGCTTCCGTGGGTAACTTACCAGGTAACTCCCACAATTAATGGATGCACAGGAATACCTGACTCGGCGGTAGTCAATGTGAATCCTTTGCCTGTTGTCTCCCTGACACCTTGTTTTGATACCCTTACAACCACCGATGCACAACCCATCCGGCTTCAGGGTGGGATTCCACGTGGCGGCCTCTTTTCCGGGCCAGGAGTAGATCCGGTAACCGGAACCTTTAATCCCGGAATCGCTGGTGTCGGAACCCATCAGGTCAATTATACCTATATAAACGATTACAGTTGTTCTGACTCATCTTTTGCCTCCATTAACGTATATCAATCCATTTTTCTCAACTGTGGAGATCCCTTAACCGATATCCGTGATAACCAGACCTACCCCACAGTAGATATAAACGGACAATGCTGGATGGCAGTCGACCTCAATTTCGGTAACGGCATCCTCTCTTCCCAGATGCAGCGTGATAACTGCGTGAACGAAAAGTACTGCTACAGCGACAACCCCGTCAACTGCATCACATATGGAGCCCTCTACCAGTGGGATGAAGTGATGCGGTATACAGAGGACAGCGATGTGCAGGGCATGTGCCCCCCTGGCTGGCATATCCCTTCTGAACCCGAATGGAATACACTGTTCTCCTTTTACATTTCGAATGCTTATGCCGGAGATGCCCTGAAATCAGGAGGTTCATCAGGCTTCAACACAGTTACATCGGGCATCCGCTTCCTAAATGATATCTGGAAATTTCCAATCAACGACACGATCCTGCAATCGAAACTCTATTGGTCTTCCTCCATGCACGGTTTGCAAAAAGCATGGGCCCATGGCATGAATGAGGTAGTTGCAAACACAGATTATACCCCCAGCGTCTCTTTCTATCCCGGTATGCGAAATAATGCATTTGCGGTAAGATGTATCAGGGATTAATCCATTTTTTCTATCTTTGCTCCGATGAATCGTTGGCTGGCCATACTGATCCTTAGCTTTGGAACTGCAATCCTGGTTGCATACGCAGCTATTCCCCACCATCACCACGAAGGGGCAGTATGCTATCATCATGATGAGGAGAGGGGGCATACCCAGGAAGCCTCCCATCAGCATGGCCCTCTTCATCCAATCGATTTCAACTGCTCACTGAAGCAGCTTTTTATCGCCCCGACGGGGAAAAAAGTGATCATTCCTGATCCGTTATATGTTACCTGGAATCAAACTACCTTTTCCGGCATAGCTCTATTGCAAAATATAGATCTTTCGCCTGATCTCTTTCCCTTAAAATTACTTTCATATTCTACCGAACAGGATCTACCTGATCCGGTAATCATCCTTTCCGGCCCACGGGCACCTCCTTCCTGCTAAACAGAATCTCTAGCTAATCTTAGCGCTCTTCGTGTCTTGGCGTCTTGGCGTCTTGGCGGTATAAGTCTTTGTAGAATTGGGTTTTATGCGAACGAGACATCACCGCGAAGACGCAAAAACGCGAAGAGTACAAACTATTTTGAAATCAAATTATTTACTATGAAATACGGAATTATTTTGTTGTTGTTGTTGCTTCTGGCGGGATGCCAGCCAAAGCAAACGGACACCCACGATCACGAAAGTGAATCAGGTACGCATGAAGCCTCCTCTTCCCGCGTAACGCTCTTTGCCGACAGTCTCGAGCTCTTCATGGAGTATGAACCGCTGGTCAAAGATGAGGAGGCCGGCTTCCTGGCACATCTCACCATCCTGAATGACGACTATCAGCCTTTGGAGGGGTCAACAGTTGTATTATATGTTTCCCGTGATGGGAACACAGCAACAATCCCGTTTGAAGCCGAAGATGTTCCCGGCATCTATCATGCCGTATATATACCATCAGAAGATGGGCTCTACACGATATCAGTTGAAGCGCTGTTCCATGGTAAACCAGTCGTGTTTAACCTTGATACGGTTCCCGTCTACCACTGTGATCACGATGTGCCCGCAGTAGTTGAGGAGCAAGGAAACCTGATCACATACACCAAGGAGCAGGCATGGAAGACCGATTTCTCAACAGAACCTGTTGTTCGCAGACCTTTTCACCAGATTATCAAGACCAGCGGGCAGGTGCTGCCGGCACGTGGCGATGAGATGATGATACCTGCCACCGCCTCCGGCATGGTAGAGTCGGGAAGCATCGACCTGCTTACCGGCATCCGGGTACAAAAAGATCAGTGGCTTTTTACCATTATAACAACCGATTTGTCGGAGGATAACCTGCAGACACAAATCTCACTTGCATCAACTGCCCTTGAAAAAGCTACCTCCGATTTCAAACGGGCTGAAGAGCTGATCAAAGAGAATATCATCTCAAGGAAGGATTATCTGGCAGCTCAAACAACCTTGAATGAAGCAACAACAAGGTATGAAGCCCTAACCCATAATGTTACATCGGATGGGAAACAGATCTTCTCCCCCATCAGCGGCTATCTTAAAACTGTGTATGTCCATGAGGGGGACTATGTGTCGGTAGGACAACCCCTGGCGATGGTATCCCAAAACCGCCGACTTGTACTGAAAGCCGACGTTTCGCCACGCTACTCATCAAAACTCCCGGGAGTGGTATCGGCCAGCTTTAAAACGCTCTACAATAACGAAGTGCATGATATCAAGGAGTTGGGAGGGAAATTGGTCTCGTTCGGCAAGACTGCAGATAACTATACCTTTTACACACCTGTTTTTTTCGAATTCGATAACAAGGGAGAAATTGTCCCTGGCTCATTTGCCGAGGTTTACCTTAAATTAGCTTCAAACCCGTCGGCCCTCTCTATTCCTCTGACTGCTCTCACCGATGAAGCTGGAACACTCTATGTATATGTCCAGAACGATGGAGAACTGTTTGAAAAGCGGGAGGTGAAAACCGGAGAAAACGATGGCCGGAACGTTATCATCCTCAGTGGCATCAGCGAAGGCGAACGGGTAGTGACAACAGGAGCCATTCAGGTTAAGATGGCATCACTTACATCAACTATTCCTCACGGACATGCACATTAACAGGAGGAAGCCATGGTAAACAAACTCATCAAGTTAGCGCTCGAAAACCGGTTCATTACACTCTTTGCCGGCGTAATCCTCACCATTGCAGGAGCCATCACCGCCTGGCACATGGAGGTAGATATATTCCCCGATCTTACCGCACCTACTGTTGTGGTGATGACGGAAGCCCCGGGGATGGCATCCGAAGAGGTGGAACGGCTCGTTACACTGCAGATCGAAACTTCAGTTAACGGAGCCACCAATGTAAGGAGGGTTCGTTCCTCATCAACCACAGGCTTCTCCGTAATCTGGGTTGAATTCGACTGGGGAACAGACATTTACCGTGCCCGTCAAATCGTAAACGAAAAGCTGACCGGTGTTACCGAACGCCTGCCTGAAGGAGTCGGGATCCCTACTCTTGGAGCACAGTCATCACTGTTAGCCGAAGCAATGATAATCGGACTGACAGCAGATACCACCAGCCTGATGGAGTTGCGTACGCTGGCCGACTGGTCTATCCGCCCTCCGCTGCTTTCTATACCGGGAGTAGCTCAGATCACTGTGATTGGCGGCGAGATCATGGAGTACCAGATCCAGGCCAACCCTCAGAAGATGAACTACTTCGACGTCACTCTGCGAGAGCTGCTGGATGCTGTTGAGAACCTGAACATCAACGCGTCGGGCGGCATCCTGAACCAGTATGGCAACGAATATACGATCCGCGCCCTGCTGCGTACCTCCGATCCGGCAGAACTGGGGAAGGCGGTGATCAAGAATGTGAAAGGGACCCCTGTGAAAATTGAAGATGTTGCCGAGGTTATGATCGGGGCCAAATCGCCGAAACTCGGGACGGCATCCGAACGCGGGAAGCCGGCAGTGCTTCTATCGGTAAACAAGCAGCCACATACCAACACGGTGGAGCTGACAAAGCACCTTGATCAGGCAGTGGAAGAGATCCAGAAGACACTTCCACCGGATGTCCATCTCTCAACCAACATCTTCAGGCAGGCCAGCTTCATAGAAAACGCTATTGCCAATGTAGAAAAAGCGATCATGGAGGGAGCCCTGTTCCTGGTTGTTATTCTTTTTCTATTTCTTAATAACTGGAAGTCGGCAGTCATCTCGCTACTGGCTCTGCCCCTCTCGCTTTTCATGGCAATCCTTACCCTCAACTGGTTTGGCCTGACCCTCAATACGATGAGCCTTGGTGGGATGGCAATTGCCATAGGGGCCATGGTCGACGATGCCATCATAGATGTGGAGAATGTCTATCGACGAATCAGGGAGAACTTCCGGAAGCCGGAGGGCGACCGTACCGGCATCCTGGAGGTCGTGTATAACGGCAGCACTGAGATCCGCTCATCGATTTTCAACGCTACGCTGATCATCATCGTTACTTTCATCCCGCTGTTTTTCCTGAGTGGAATGGAGGGAAGGATGCTGAAACCGTTAGGGATCTCATTTATCGTCGCCCTCTTCTCTTCCATGTTGGTAGCCATAACCGTAACACCAGTACTCTGCAGCTTCTGGCTTTCTGATGAACGGACAGCACGTCGTGCAGACCGGGATGCCTGGATCGTCAGAATCCTGAAAAGGGGGTATGAGGCGGGGCTGGTAAGGGCGCTGAACAACCGGTGGAAGATTGTCTCTTCCGGGATTATCCTGTTTGCCATTTCATTGATATTTCTCTTTTCTCTTGGCCGCAGTTTTCTCCCTCCGTTCAACGAGGGCTCGATGACCATCATGGCCAACACACAGCCGGGTATTTCACTGGAGGAATCGGATAAACTTGCTCAACTTGTTGAGCAGGAGCTGATGAAAATCCCTGAAGCCATAACTGTTGCCCGTAAGACAGGCAGAGCCGAACTGGATGAACACGCCCTGGGCACCAACGGCTCTGAGATTGAGGTACCTTTTGAGCTGACTGACCGAAGCCGTGATGAGGTGTTTGCTGAAGCCCGGGAGCGGTTATCTGCCATCCGTGGGGTGAGCGTTGAAGTGGGACAACCTATTTCACACCGGATTGATCACATGCTGAGTGGTACACGGTCGAATATAGCGATCAAGGTATTCGGCAACGACCTTAATCGTATATATGGCATTGCCAACGAGATCCGCAATGAAATTGCGGATGTACGGGGCCTTGCCGACCTCAACGTGGAGATGCTGATCGAACGTCCGCAACTGCAGATTAAACCCCGCAGAGAGATGCTGGCACGTTTTGGGATATCGACACCTGATTTTGCAGAGTTCGTGGATGTTGCCCTGGCCGGGAAGGTAGTATCGCAGGTGTATGAAGGAGTCTCTACCTTCGACATCACCGTAAAGTATGACCAGACCAACCGTGCCGACATGGAAGCGATACGAAACATTCCGGTGGATACACGTTTCGGCCTTCCGGATGCACCGGTCCCTCATGGCGTAAATCCGACTACCTCCCACAAAGTTCCGCTGTACTTCATCGCCGATGTGGTCTCAGCTACCGGTCCAAACACCATCAACCGCGAGAATATGCAGCGCAAGATCGTGGTTTCTGCCAACGTAGCCGGTCGCGACCTGCGGAGCACGGTGAATGAGGTCAAAGATGTCATCAACGCAGGGATCACCCTACCTGAAGGGTACAGGATTGAATACGGAGGTCAGTTCGAAAGTGAAGAGGCTGCTTCCCAGATCCTCTTCTGGTCGATGATCGGAGCCATCCTGGTCGTATTTCTCATCCTCTTCCAGGAATTCAAGAAATTCAGGACCGCCGGCATCATTATGATGAACCTACCCCTGGCACTGATCGGAGGTGTTTTCACTGTTGTTTTAACAACCGGTGTGATCAGCATCCCTGTCATCATCGGATTTATCTCCCTCTTCGGTATAGCTACCCGAAATGGGATCCTCCTGGTATCACGCTATGAACATCTCCGGGAAGATAGCATTCCACTTCATAAAAGGGTTCTTTCTGGTTCCCTGGACCGATTGAATCCTATTGTGATGACGGCGCTTTGTGCAGCATTGGGGATGTTACCCCTTGCACTGGGAAGTGACCTGCCGGGTAACGAGATCCAGAGTCCGATGGCCAAAGTGATCCTTGGAGGATTGTTGACCTCTACACTTCTGAACCTCTTCTTTATCCCGGTAATTTATTCGTTGGTGAACAGGAAAACGGTGTAACCTTTCACCAGACTTCTTCGTTAAACATCCCGGAGCATAGTTAATTCATTGCAAACTATAATCTGTTGGACAATGAGAAAGATACTTGTTATTGACGATCACCAGAGCAACCTGATATCGATAAAAGCAACGATTGAGAGCTTCGTGCCTGATTGTGAGATAATCATTACACAATCGGCCAGGGAAGGATTTGTTCTGGCACAAAAAGAGGCTCCTGATATCATCCTGCTTGATGTGGTGATGCCGGAAATGGATGGATATACCATGTGCCGGGAGTTAAAAGCAGATGCCCGGACAAAGCAGATCTATGTGATCCTTATATCCACGTTTCAGACAAATTCTGACAGTAAGGTCAAAGGGTTTGGAGCCGGAGCTGATGCATATCTCACACGTCCCATCGAACAGGCCGAACTTGCAGCTCACCTTACAGCCATGCTTCGGATTAAGAGGACGGAACAGCAATTGCAGGAAGCACTGGAAAAGGCGAATGAATCGGACAGGTTAAAATCGGTCTTCCTGGCAACCATGTCTCATGAACTCCGGACCCCGCTGAATGCTATCATCGGCTTTTCCAGCTTACTGGATCCAAATACAAGCAGGAAAGAGGTTGAACAATATGCCCGGACTATTCACGATAACGGAAATCATCTGCTGAGGCTTGTCGAGGATCTGTTCGATATCACCTTAATCGAGTCGGGAGAGCTCAAGCTTAAGAAAGAGGAGGTCAGTGTTCGGGAACTGCTGGAAGACTTGGAGGAGATTGCTAAGGGTGAGCAGATTCAGTTGGCAAAGGATAAAATAAACATCCTGATAGATCCTATATGCAGATTATACGATCATCGTCTAATTACCGACTCTTCAAGGTTTAAGCAGATCATGGTAAATCTGATAAAGAATGCCCTGAAATTCACGCAGGAGGGAACGATCGAATTCGGCTACCGGGAGGAGAAGATGGAGAACAGGCAACAGCTTACGTTCTTTGTAAAAGACACCGGGATTGGGATCTCTCCCGAAATCCAGAAACTTATCTTTGAACCCTTCCGGCAGGCTGAAGACACCTATACGAGATCGTATAATGGAGCCGGTATCGGTCTCTTCATCTCCAAACAGTTGGCAACACTCCTGGGCGGCGAGATGTGGTTAGAATCGAAGGAGGGTGCGGGATCAACATTTTATTTCACCATCCCAAACCCATTGCAAAAACGCAAAAGCTCTGTCTATCCCAGCAGTCAGAGTTCGGTTAATTAAGACGGATTTTATTCAGGATACAGCATATAGCGTTGCACCGGTAATCCCATATTTCGCCATGGTATCCTGAAGTATTTTGTCCACTTTCTGAACAAACGTACTGTAATGCTATTCATACCCAAATATCTTATATGCCTCGTGGGCGATATCATACAAATGATAGACCTCCTCGTAAAGATCCTGGTAGTACCAGAAGGAGGCAATGATGGTAAATGAAACCTGGTTTTCGGGATTGTACCGCATCACGGTAAGGTATCCGGCCGTGGCACCGTTGTGTCCATAGCCAAGTCCGGGCGTATAGACAAGCCCCAGCCCATAGTATTGATGCGATTCGAAGGTCTCCAAAACATCCATCATCTCATCAACCGATGATCGTGACAAGCCGGCTTCTCCCCGGATCAGTTTTTTGATCCAGAGATTCAGGTCATAGTTGGTGGTGATTATATTCCCCTCCGCGACATGGCTTGAGGGATTGCTCCAGAAGGTCGTTTCGATGGATTGCCCCTGGTACCAGAAATAACTTTTCACAAATGGATCGGGAAGCCAGTAAGTTGTTCCCAGGGAAGGGAAACTGGTTTCATTCAAACCGTTCGGATCAAGCAGATGCTGTTTAACATACGCTTCGAAAGCCATCCCCGATACCCGTTCTATCACCAGCCCAAGAAGGTTATATCCGATGTCACTGTAATGGTACGCGCTACCCGGTGAGAAATAGGTTAAATGATGTTTGGAGATAATTGAAGCAAATTCTTCGTAAGTAAATGTATGAAGCATGTCTCCGAGAGTATCTCTTACATAATCTATATAATTCTGTCCATGATAGGGTGCATTGACGGTATCAGGGACCGGATCATTGACCAGGTCAAACACTCCTGCACGGTGTTGCAGCAAAAGTTTAAGTGTGATCTGGTTTTTATATGGAATATTGAAATCCGGAGATGCCGGGAGATAGGGTTCATTCGTTCCCGGGATCAGGGCCGTAACCGCATCATCAATGTTTACTTTTCCCTGTTGTGCCAGCAGCATGATGGCAGCTGCCGTAAAGGTTTTGGTAGTGCTGGCTCCCCGGAAATGAAAATGCTGGTTCACTGAATCATTGTAGTTGGCAGATGCGAAAAAGTCTCCCATCGGGGAGCTGACTTTCATCATGAATCCCCCAACCGGATTCTCTTTGCCCACCCAGAATTCACTCCATTTCGTGTTCAGCATAGTCTGCAATTCAGGGGTGTAATCGTAGGGCGGCGGATCTGATTTCTTTTTACAGGACTGGGTGAGCAAGATCCCCATCAATGAGATGGAGATCAAACACATGGTTAGTATTTTTCTCATAGTTTATTTATCTAATTGGTTTGACATTCTTTCAACACCATGGCACCACAGCACCACGGCACCAGTATTACTGAATCAATAATTTCGTGACAACATATCGTTGATTATCATCAATAGTTACAAAATAGAGTCCAGCCGGCAGATTGCTGACATCGATGGCCTGACCGGGAGTGACATGTTCAACAAGTTTGACCATCCTACCTGATAAATCAGTGATCCGGATGGTTATTGGCCTCTTCGAATCGTATTTGATATGGAAGAGGGCATCAGCCGGGTTGGGATA
>ERZ889078.1805-NODE-1805-length-16255-cov-12.750864_pt1 | contig 16255 bp, 8 predicted proteins | sample MGYA00521266_ERZ889078 | MGnify/ENA primary metagenome ERZ889078 (study PRJEB32303, sample SAMEA104408618) | aquatic metagenome | biome: Brackish water; feature: Pelagic; material: water | place: Baltic Sea | collected 2014-06-16T06:34:00 | depth 76,534 m ...
TCTGCTTCGCAGGTACCCCTAAATCCCCTGAAGGGGACTTCCTCTGCTTCGCAGGTACCCCTAAATCCCCTGAAGGGGACTTACTCTGCTTCGCAGAATTATCCTCCCGAAGGGAGGAGTAAGCCCCCTTTAGGGGGTTTGGGGGTGGTTGGGGGTTTGGGGGTGATTGGAAGTTTGGGGATGACTGACCTTCAATATCCCGGTATGCCTCCACAATGATGGGAATAGCTCTCCTGATCTCCTCCACGGTTGTGAATCTTCCTAACGAAAAGCGGATTGTCCCCATTGCGTATTCTGTCGGGACACACATCGCTGTCAAAACCCCGGAAACGCCCTCCTCCCCTGCGTGGCAAGCGGCTCCTGCAGATGCAGCAATCCCTTTCATTGCCTGTAAAAGTGTATTTGCTTCCACTCCCGGAAATCCAAGGCTCAATGTATTGGGAAGCCGTTTCTCAGGATGACCGTTCAGCCTGACCTCCGGAATCTCCTTGCTGATGCCGTTATGAAGTAAGTCGCGGAGGAATTGCAAGTGGTGCCATGGTGCCGTAGTGCCATGGTGCTGTGGTGACGTGGTGACGTGGTGACTGCCAACTGCCAACTGCCCACTGCCAACTAGTTCTGCAGCTTTTCCCAACCCTGCTATGCTGATCACGTTCTCGGTTCCGGCACGGCGGTTTGCTTCATGATCGGCTCCATGGAGCAACTTTGTCAGTTTCACGCCTCGTCGGATGTAGAGGATGCCTACCCCTTTGGGTGCATATAGCTTATGACCTGCTACAGAGAGAAGATCTACTCCTAATTCATTGACATCAACCGGAATCTTTCCGACACTCTGAGCTGCGTCAGTATGAAAAAGCACTCCAGACTCCCTGGCAATCCGGCTGATCTCGGCGATAGGTTGGATGGATCCGGTCTCATTATTCGCATGCATGATTGTGATCAGGATGGTGCCGGGAAGAATGGCCCTTCGAATCTCCTCCGGGTCAACTATCCCAAACGTGTCGACTCCCACCCTGGTAATCCTGAAACCATCTTCCTCCAGATAATTGCACACTTCGGTAACGGCTGGATGTTCAATTGAGGAGGTGATAATATGGTTTCCATGGCTCCTGTTGGCATAGGCAACTCCTTTTATCGCGAAATTGTTGGATTCTGTACCTCCGCCTGTGAAAACAACTTCATCAGGAGAACAGGCAAGAAGGGAAGCTGCTTGTTTTCTGGCGTTTATTACAGCTTTTGCCGCAACAGTGCCAAAATCATGTACACTGGAAGGGTTCCCGAACATGCCATCCAGAAATGGCATCATCGCCCCTGACACCTTTGGATCCAAAGGTGTGGTAGCATTATTATCCAGGTATATCAGGTCCATTTCTCAACTGTTTATAAGCAAATTCAGACAACCCTGCAGCAATTTCTCCGGAATCGAATTTATCAATGGGAAATTGATACCGGGATTGGCCTTCACGGCGATTTATTGAAAACGAGTAAGATTTGTCATAATAGGTTAGCATTTTATCAGCAACAGAGGCATAGTCTTTCTCCTGAATAGAGATTAAAGCTTCCTTTACCTGGAGCATACCCAACTTTTTCTCAATCTTCATAACGGCTTCTCCCAACATCCGATCATCAATACCGGCATATTCCCTGACCAATCTCTTCACCCTAACCTCCTTCGGCACCTCCAGGATTATCAAAGGTGACTCCTGAATCTTCCGGATTATTGGATCTGGCATCGTGACCCTGCCGATCATCCGGCTTTCATCTTCCAACCAGATAAGCCTATTCTTGTCTAACCGCTGCCATAATTCAAAGAGGGAGTTCTCGAATTGTTCGTTGGTTGGTTGGTCAGGCAACCCTATACCTCCGAAAGCCGAGCCTTTATGAGATGCAAGTTTCTCCAGATCAATCACCTGCTCACCCATTTCTTCAAGATGACTTAATATCTCTGTTTTTCCACTTCCTGTATAACCTCCGAGAACCACCACCTTTGCCTGTTCATCCAGCCGTGTCCGGATAAATCTCCTATAAGCCTTGTACCCTCCGTTAAGAAGTGAGACATGGTATCCGTTTGTTTCAAACATCCAGGCCATGCTGAGGCTGCGCATTCCCCCACGCCAGCAGTACATTTGCAGATTATACCCATGTATGCTTTCCCGGAGTGCCCTTAAAAGCTTATCTGTTTTAGGGAGAATTATATCGAGGCCCTTGAGCACGGCATGGTCATGGCCCGACTGAACATAGAGGGTCCCAACTTCAGCTCGTTCGGGATCGTTAAATAGCGGAATATTAATCGCTCCCGGAATATGGCCCTGTTGAAACTCAGACGGTGATCTGACATCCACAAAGGGCATGGACTCAGAAACTGTCAGAAATTCCGCTGCATCCAGGGTTATCGGCATAAGTGAATCATGGTCAAGTCACAAATGTACAGAAAAAACACAACCATATTCAGTGGGCAGTTGTCAGTTGGCAGTGTGCAGTTGGCAGTTGGCAGTTCAGCCAGGGCGGGATCTTCGCGGAGTTTATCCCGCGATTAGCGGGGCTTCGACTGGCAATGGGTATAATTTAATATCTTTGTGCTTCATTTATTCTGAGCAGATGAGTGACTTCATCCATCATGAGTGTGGAATAGCCCTGGTCCGATTACGGAAGCCAACCGGGTATTATCTTGCCAGGTACGGTACACCTTTTTACGGACTCAACAAACTTCACTTGCTGATGCAAAAGCAGCATAACCGTGGCCAGGATGGTGCAGGCATCGTTGCGATTAAGTTCGATGTGGACGCGGGGTACAAGTATATAAACCGGCTCCGGTCCAACTCTGACACACCGATCAAAGATATCTTTTCCCGCATCGGCAAATCTGTTAAGGAGATCGAAGAGAAATTTCCGAAGAGGCTACTGGATACGGATTGGCTTAAACAGCACCTGGAGATGTACGGCGAACTCTACCTGGGCCATCTGCGGTATGGAACATTTGGTGCAAATACAATCGAAAGCCTGCATCCATTCATCCGGGATAACAATTGGAAGACAAAAAACCTGGTCCTGGCCGGAAATTTTAACCTGACCAATGTGGACGAGCTTTTTCAGAAACTGATTGATCTTGGTCAGTGTCCCGTTGAGACTTCCGATACCATTACCATCATAGAAAAGATTGGACATTTTCTGGATAAGGAAAATGAAGCGTTGTATCAGAAATTCAAAAAAAAGGGCTTTTCTAAACGGAAGATATCCGGGATGATTGCCAGGGATCTGAACCTACAGAAAATATTGAAGAATGCCTCTTCAAGTTGGGATGGAGGATACGTTATTGCCGGGCTCCTTGGTCATGGTGATGCATTTGTGATGCGAGATCCAAACGGAATCAGGCCCGCATATTACTATGCTGATGATGAGGTGGTTGTAGCAACATCAGAACGACCTGCTATTCAAACTGCCTTCAAGGTTGATGCCGCTCTGATCCATGAGATTAAGCCAGGATCTGCCCTGATCATAAAAAGAGACGGAAGGGTTAGTGAACTCCAATATAAAAAACCTGGTGAGAAAAGGGCATGTTCATTTGAACGGATCTATTTTTCCAGAGGAACAGACAAAGATATTTACCGTGAGCGTAAAAAGTTGGGGAAATTTCTCGCCCCGGCCATCCTCAAAGCAGCAAACTTCGATATTGAAAATACGGTTTTTGCCTATATCCCAAATACGGCCATTGATGCCTATTATGGTATGATTGAGGAGCTGGATCTTTTTTGTGATACCATCAAACGCGACCGATTGCTGGATTTGAAACATAACTGTTCTCCTGCAGATGTTGAAAAGATCCTGAAATTGAAGCCCAGAGTTGAAAAGGTAGCTGTGAAGGACATGAAACTCCGTACATTCATCACCCAGGATAGCCAGCGCGACGATCTGGCCGCCCACGTGTATGACATCACATATGGAAGTATCATCTCCGGAAGTGACACCCTGGTGGTGCTTGACGATTCAATCGTAAGGGGGACAACGTTGAAACAAAGTATTCTCCGTATCCTTGACCGGTTAGGCCCGAAGAAAATCATCATCGCCTCTTCTGCGCCACAAATCCGTTATCCCGACTGCTACGGGATTGACATGGCCAAATTGACAGATTTTATAGCATTTAAAGCAACTATTGAATTGTTAAAGGATACCCATCAGGAGCACATCATCAACGACGTTTACAAGAAATGCAAGGAGCAGGAGAAGATACCCAAAGAAGAGATCGTAAATCACGTGAAAGAGATTTACAAGCCATTCCCTGCCAACCTGATCTCTGAAAAAATCTCAGAGCTCCTTACCCCACCCAATTGTACTGCCCGGGTGGAGATCGTTTACCAAACTATTGAGGATCTTCACGAAGCTTGTCCTAACAACCTGGGTGACTGGTACTTCACAGGCAATTATCCCACTCCCGGGGGGAATAAGGTTGTCAACAAGTCATTTATTAATTACATTGAAGGGAAGAACATCCGCGCTTACTAGTGATTAGTGATTAGCGAATAGCGATTAGTGATAGGGATTAGTGATAGGGATTAGGGGGGGGGGGAAAGGCGCTTTAGAAGGTTTTTTCCTGGTAAGCTTTTGAAATCCGATCTGCGATCTTACGTAACTCTTCCGCGGAAAATTTCAGTTTGGGCTTTTTGAAGTCGATATCGTAGATGGTCTGAAGTGGGACCAGATGAATATGGGCATGGGGGACCTCAAGTCCAATTACTGCAATACCGATACGTTTGCAGGAGATCTCCTTTTCAATAGCGAGAGCCACGGTTTTCGAAAACGTGAACAAACGGGCCAGCAGATCGTCCGGGATATCAAAGATATAATCAATCTCTTCCTTGGGAATTACCAGTGTGTGCCCTTCTGCAAGAGGGTTGATATCAAGGAATGCCATGAATCGATCATCCTCAGCTACTTTGAAGCAGGGGATTTCACCGTTAACAATTTTTGTAAAGATACTTGCCATCATCCTCCATTTTCCCTTGAGATCTCCATAATCTCAAAGGAGATCGTTCCGGCGGGGACCAGAATCTCCACTTTATCGCCAACAGTCAGGCCAAGGATTCCTTTAGAAATTGGAGAGTTCACTGAGATCTTGCATTCTTTAATGTTGGATTCGTTCTCAGGTACAAGAGTATAACAAACTAAAGCTCCGTTCTTCAGGTTCTTTAATTTAACCTTTGAGAAGATCAGCACTTTTGAGTTATCCAGTTTTGTCTCATCGATCAACCGTGCACCGCTAATGGTATCCCGGAGTTTTGAAATCCTCAGCTCCAACATCGATTGTGCCTCTTTAGCAGCAGAATATTCGGCATTTTCCGACAAATCACCCTTGTCTCTTGCCTCGGCGATTTGTTTCGAAATCCCAGGTCGTTCAACGGTTGTCAGATGATGGAGTTCATCATTCAGTTTTTTTAATCCCTCCGGTGTATAATAGTTGATTTCTGACATGGCATCCAGTTTATCTTGGAATTACAAAAAAGGCAAAAGACCCTTGAACAAGGGTCCTTTTGCGCTATGTAAAGGTAGGTTAAGAAAACCTAAGCTACAATAGTGTTAAAAATTAAGTGTTAAACCTATGTTATGAACACCTCCAAACGGATTGGTTGACCGGTAAGAGTAGTCGATACCAATTCCGGTTTCTTTCTCTTTGTTGAAGGGAACCGAAACGGTAAATCCGGCCGAAAGACCAGTAAATACGGTACCTCTGTCGGCTGCGTTAGTCTCGAAAATATCCTGCTGGTAAGTGTAAGCAGCTCTAAGAGTAAGGTAATACTTGAGTGCATATTCGAGGCCAAGAATAAACTGGTCTCTGGAAAAAGAATTTGAATTGAAGTTTCCGGCCAATGTGATACGGTTCATCTCACCTATCAGGAAATCGTAAGAAGCACCGATTCTCAGAGTGGCTGGCAACTCAAATTTCTCAGACCGTTGTGACACCGTAAAGAGGTCATTATCATTACCATGTCCCGGAATGATCCCACGGAACGAAAGTCCGTCTCCACTAAACCTCATTGGAGCTCCAACATTCTTCAGGGCGACGCCAAATTTGATCTGATCCCGTTCACCTGTTACATATTGAATCCCGGCATCTATCCCAATTCCAAGAGCACTTGCATCGGAGATGGACTCAGAGATAATTTTGATATTGATCCCTCCATAGATGCTGTTAGAGAATGCTTTTGCATAACCGATGTTGATATTCATGTAGGCTGGTTTAAAGGTTCCTACACCACCTTCAGGAGAGTTTGTTGTGGTAATGTCAATCTCACCAAAATTCATCGACATCACGGCAGCAGTCAGGACTCCTTTATTTTGACCCAGTTTCTGGCTCAATCCAAAAGAATAAATGCTTATGCCAGAACCCTGCAGCCAGTTAGTGTACGAAAAGACGATCTCAGTCCCTGTAGTAAATGCAGTACCAGCTATATTGGTAAAAAGGGCTTCAAGTCCATGCGTACAAGAGGTTCCTACACCACCCCAGCCCGAACTCTTTGCCCAGGGATTGATGAGCAACTCTGATGCTCCTGCCTGGCCTGAACGGTCTTTGTTCCCGGCTGTAACCTGGTCAACAGGATACACAATGATAACTACCAGGAAAAAAACCAGTAAAATGCTATATATGTTCTTCATGACGCTATATTTTTGTTGTTGAAACATGTTATAATCATTTACATTACAGTGAGTTCAGGTCAACAGGGCGTAGTATTCCAAACCATTTCAGAGTTCGTTCCCCAAGCCCATCAGCTTTCACATGGATCAGGTAGACTCCTCCAGCAATCGGAATCCCTGCAAAATTCTTGAGATCCCAGTCGACAGACGTTTTAGCTTCGGTATTTATACCTGAGGTAGAGCCTCTTGGCTCCGGAATACCAGATTTATCAACATTAAACTGTCGGATCATGGTTCCGCTCAGGTCATAGATTGTTACTGTACACTTTGTAGGAAGGTTTACAATCTTGATCCTGTTATCAAGCTGGTTTCTTTCATAGTCGTCGTATGCGTAATATGGGTTAGGCACCACATTGATCAGATCAAGATCACTTTCCATTTTAGCCTGGTTGGTTTTAGCTGTTGCAATAGCATCCGTATTGAATGCATACATCGGCCATGCTCTGTTTTGAGCTGTATCAACGATGCTGTCAGGAATAGACTCCGAGTAGTATCGCTGATAAGGTTTAGCCACGCGGATGTAGATTGCTACCGGATTGCTGAGCCACGTTTTGCCTTCCACAGCTAGTGGGATATTAACCCACATAGCCGAAGCATATGCACGTGTCTTATAAATATTGTCCAGTTTCTTCAAATTCAACACACTGAACAGTTTTTGTCCGGCATCATAGGCCGGGAAGTTCAGGTTAATGGTATCCAGAGTCAGATCACTGTGTCCCATAACGTAGACATAGTGTTGACCTCCGAATACAGGGTTGAAACCCTGATCATGCATTCTCGAGGAGGGATTCCAGAGCATGTCGCGACCATTATCCCCGACAAGCCAGGAGTTCTCTCCAAACATGATATTCAATCGTTCACCGGTCTCAAGGTTTAAGGCATAACCCGGGAACCAACCCATCCCATATTCGGAGATGTATTTTGAGTTGTACATGGGGTCACTGCTTACCACGCCAGTATCTCCATCCACATTAACTGATTTTCCTTTTCTCAGGTCGAACAGGCGGGCACGTCCTTCGGCGATAAGCGAATCGGGACACATCTCGATAACAGGAGCACGTGTCCAGAGATTCTTATCCGGTGTGATGATGATATCCACACTGGCAAGGTTTTCCAGTTTATTGAATTTCTTAGAGTTTGAGCTGTAGGCAGGGCCAACTGTAAGTTGCTGAGTATAGGCACAGAGTGAGTAAGGTGCCCATGTTCCTCCTGAAACTGTACCAAGCAAAGCATGGTAGGCGGACATCACCTGTATTTGCTGGTAGTTTTTATTCGGATCCCATGCATTACCAGCAGCCATATCCCAGTCCCACGTGGAAGAGTTTCCTCCTCCATTATAGCTTCCGGATCTGATCCAGTTCACATCAATGGGTGGCGGGTTATCCCAGTCGGGTACTCCACCAAGCCACTTATTGGCTGGATCGGCATAAACGGCAGGCGGGGCAGAGATCAGACCATTATCATCTGTATGGATGTCACCAGGTAGGGTATCTCCCGGATTTGGAATCTGAGAAATCTCCAAAGCGATACCCAGATCGAGGAAAAGCTGTTGATATGGATAGATGGTTGTAGTATCTGATTTGTAGGTAATCCCTGTCTTGGTATCTTTCATCTTCCAGTGTCCGAAACGAATATTCGGATTCGTGAAAGTTGGGTTCGTCGGTCCGGGAACCATGGAATCAAATGTCACAATATAATTGCTAGCCACTACATTCAGGGGGTCAACAACTTGCACATTAAGAGGGCCAAAACCAGTCATGTATTTTGCCTGGTAGGCAATTGGATAGTCCGATTCTCCGTAAGTATTGGAAGCGCTTGCCGGAGGTTTAGAAAGAATCTCCTGGATGGTTGCCGGATCAAAAAAGAGGACTTTTCCTCCATTTCCCTGGCCCTGAATTCTGGTTATAGTAGGTCCGTCGCCATAATTTGAATGTGTAACGTCATCCAAAGGAATATGCGGAATGCCGGTGTAGGATTTTAGATTGCTCCGGCCAGAGAGGTAAGGTATTTTCTGCCCGGCCAAACCAGTCGGATCAATTTGGTTGTATTGCGCATATTCGTTGTAAGCGTACGCAATAGCCATGAAATAATACTGCTTATGGTTGATCAGTGTGATGTCCCCGGTAGCAAACTTGTCTTCAGTTAGCTCAAAGGAGTGAGCAATACCGGCATTTGACCCATCCACCATTACCTCTCCGACATTCCCGTTTAAGTTTTGGTCAAAGGACCAGTTAACCAGTTTCGAAATGTTATTCTTGATATCGCACTGGAAAACAAGGCGTGATTTGTTTGGGTCGTTGATCTCGGATGCGCTTACTGTGGCATCTTTCAACTGAAACACCTGGTACCCTTCAAACCGGTAAAGTGAGTCATTCCGCATATTATGCGGCAGTGTATCCGGGTTTGGAATTTTTGGATCGTATTCAATATACCTCTCCTGGTAGTTGTTCCCGGCATCGTTGATTTTACGGTTGGTAATGTATATGATTAACTTTCTGTCCATCTCCTGGATTGTGAGATCAGGAGCATTTGGTCCATTCAGTACCGCGAAACAGTTGTCAAACAAACTCTGACATAAATCATCCACGATACGCAACTTCTCAACTGCATCAAATGGTGTGCCTGAAATAGTTCGTGCCCATGGTATTCCCACTGTGATGTAGTTACAAGCGCCAGGCAGTAGTTTAAAAGGACCTGCCGATTGCATAAAGCGGCGGTCGTCCGGGTTGTTACCAGCAGTTTCTTCAGTCCAGTACTTGTCTCCGATTGGCGGTTGTCCGGAAGTACCCCAGTCGCAGGGATCTGAGTCGCCCGGGAACATAAAGGTACATTCAGGGCCTAGACCACCTGTCCCTTGGTGAGCGTTTCCCCCGTATAACATAGGTGTCCTATCTTTCCATATCCCTCGTAAAAAAAGGTAATATTCAGGAGCATAATCTGGATCAGTCATATAATCGGGCACCCCTGAATTATTATGGTATACAAAAGCACGCATTCCATACCGCTCATTATCCACAATTCCATCGCCGAAGTTAACTCCGTTGATCGCCATTTGGTCCAAAGGAAATTCGCTGGTGATGATGGAACAGTCGCCGGTAAATTTAGGGTTGTCCCGCTGGTCCGGATCCATATAAGGTCCCTGAAAAAAGTCAACTCCTACTGCCGGTGGGTGAGCGCCATAAGCCTCAATCTGACCAGTACCGTCAATAGGAAGTCCGTTGTAACAATATCCCAATCCCCGGCTCACATCACACCCAACGAAGTCGTCGCCGGCATACCCGAGGTCGGGATCCACCCACTGGCTGAAGTATGTACCGTCCAGGGTATAAGTGGAACGGTTGATCACCTCGTAACTATAGAAGGTCATGTCGTTGATCACGTCGTTTGTAGCAAACGAAAAGTATTGCGCCCGTATTTCCATACCAATCGGTTCTCCTTCCGTTTCAGAGTGGTAGTTTCCTTTGTCATTATACACACTCCACAAGGTTTGGTCTCCCTTGATCACCTGGTCAACCAGGATACCCAATGTATCCCCTGCTTCACCGTTCCGCAGTGGTGCTCGTGCAACCCTCTCTCCCGGCTTCAGGTTGTTCGGACAGAGTTTATTCGTTAAATCGTAATATGGATAGTCGCCGTTACCCGGGTCGTATGTACCATCACCATCAACATCGTAAAATGGTGCCAGGTAATAGGCCTGCCCCTTAGCCCTGTCGCCATGAGCCGGCCAATTCAGGATTGAGGGTGAGATTTCGTAGTCGGGATACTCATCTTTGCTATCCCACCAGGCAAGAAATTCCTGTACTTCGGCACGTGTCATGGGATACAGGTTGTCGTATTCGGAACAAACTTCTGCTTCGATAGCTGCTGTCCCATCAATCATAAGAGGGCCGGGCCAGAAGTCGTTTTTCGTATGTGCCGAAGCGGTTGTGGGGCCTTGTCCATAACGATACGCTGCCAGTTTCAGGTTGTTATTGAGATCCGTTCCTCCTATCCAGAGTGAAAAGGAAAACATCGACATCTTCCTCGATCCTTTAGGGATCTCATATTCTGCATTTTCCAGGAACCATCCGTTCCCGAAGGAGTAAATAATCGTTCTAACGTTGTTTATGTCAAGGTATTTATAGGCTGAGCCAGGTTCACAACCTGCTGCTGTTTCCTTGATCGTGTAGGTACTCTTTGTGCCTGCTTTAATCTTTTCCTTTGAGAACGCCGAAGGCTGAAGCACGAACAGGCAACAGAGCGAGACGAATAAGAAACGAAGTATATTTTTCATAGTGCTGATATTTTTGAATATACTGATACTACTTTTGTTCACCATATAGCTGATCCTCCCCCAATTAGAAATTGAACATTAAACCTAGCCTGATCTGACGGGGGGAGCTATAGTTATAAGGATTATTGATCCATACGCCATAGAGATCTCTGTATGATTGCGAACTAACCTGCTGGTTGATCTGAGTCTGATATTCCGGTGCCGAGAGATATCCGTCATCATTCGGACTTCCGGTAGCCGGATAGACACCTGTTACATTTTTAGTATTCAACAGGTTGAGGATATCCAGGTATACATTAAGGCTACCACCTTTATTCTTCTTGCCCATGGCAAAGAGAAAATCTTTATCAATTCGCATATTGATTACGAATTGCCATGGCAGACGTGCACCATTGATTGACCCTTGAATTGGTCCCATGGCTCCGTATGGTAGGATCTTGCTCGATTTGGTATAAGGGGTTCCTGATCCACCTGTGACGGTAAAGTTAGCTCCAAAATTTGAGAGGAACTGGACCGGGGGTTTTCCACTCTTCGTACGATTAATAACAGGTCCGTTATAGTCTTTCCCAACACCCCAGCGATAGTCGATGCTGATGTTGAACTGGTGACGACGGTCAAAACTAAGAGGGTTCAGGGTTCTGAGGTTAGGCTGCTCCGACCGTATAATTGCTGATGCTGCGTTGGGGTCAGAACCGGTACCGTCAGCAAACTGAAGTGTATAGTTGAACCTTACCCGTGCATTGTTAGTCCGGCGAAGGTCGTAAGTCACCGTAAGGCCTTTCACAGTTCCGAAGTCGATATTTGTATAGGAGTAGTATGTTCTTGGATAGGCACCTGTTAAGCGGTACTGTTGGATTTCATCCCTCATTTCCCGATAGAAGACTGCCAGTTTCAGAGAAGATGCATTATTGATCTTCTGCTGAAACCCAAGTTCATAGTCAATAGTCTTTGAAGGTTGAAGTGCAGGATTATTCAGTGTTCCGGCTGCAGAAGTACGGATAAAATAGTATGATACGGGATCAATGATATTTCCACCAGTTGGACGTTGAGTCAAAATGTCGTAGTGTGCATAGAAGAGAGCATCGTCAGAAATAGGGAAGGAGAATGAGATCCGGGGCATGAAGTTAGTCTGCGGCTCATAATCCTTGAAAACATCAGCCTGAACAGTGTTGACTGACGGGTCAACCAGAAAAGGCGATATCCCGTTTCCACGGTCGAGAATCCTTGGGTCAGTGATTACAGTACCTTCTGCACTGTACCATTCGCTCTCTAACCGGTAACCTGTAATTTCTGTCGGGCTGTTAACATTATCAACATACACTATATAGTCGCTTCCGATGTTTGAAGGGTGGTTGATGAGCTGGCCATTCAGTTCACCAACTTCGCCTGCTGTTTTTGCAGCCTGGAACAGATATGAGTCCTTTAAAACCGGTTGATTGGCATCAAACCTGTCAACACGTAAACCTATATTGAAGATCAAATCCTTAAAAGCGAATTTATCCTGGATATACCCTGCAATATAAATAGGTTCATAGGAGCCAATCGGGCGTGTATAATTTCCTTCGGCATCTTTTGCGGTGAAAAAATCTTCCCACGCAGGTTTCGTTGTGAGCTTGTTCCCCAGGTAATCATACCCACGATATCCCACCTTTGCATCCCCGTTGTCAAGCAACTCATCAGCATTGAACATGTCAATTGAGAAGATGCGATCTCCGGCAGAGATTGTATGGAGTTGCTGGTTGGCATCATAGTAGTTAATGGAGTTCGAATTATAATCAAATGAATTGATGTCGATAAAATCCACCCCGTCAACCGGCAATCCCAATTTCTTGCGAAGATTCACATCGAAGTTCCGCTGGAGCTGGGAAACATACTGGCGGAAATAGTAGATAGAGTCCATAAACACACCATCCTGATATACCAGTTGCGGATTTGCGAGATTCAATTCGGCTAATTGTGCGTTGGTCAAACCGTTCATCAGGGTCCATAATCCGGAGGCGTTGTACCCATAACTAGAAGAACTTCGTTGCTGATACTGCAATCCCAGCTGAATTTCATGATTCCCAAAGTCGGCGGCAAACGAAGCATTAATGGATAGCTGGTCTGTGGTTCCAATGTTAAATCCGTTTGTTCTGTTAGCCGGGTTCTGCCACAAGCTGTAAATTGCATCTGGTTCCATCCCGTTTATCAACCCTCTTCCGGAGATGATTTGGTTGATGTTTTCGTAATGATCGACGGGATTATCCTCGAAGAGTTTATAATATTGAGAGGTCCAGGCAGCAGCCTCAGGATTGATATCAAAAGGAGTATATAATACAATGGTATCCCGGAATCCGTTTTGGAGATAGGCATTTTTACCGGAAACCGAGTCGTATTCCTGAAATTCTGTATAAGCACGTTCGGAATATGTTTCAAATTTACCGATGTATCCATAGCTGAAGATGTCTTCTTTATGTTCAGCATCCTCTGTCTTGGCATATGTCCGTGTATAGTCGGCACCAAGTGAATAATAGATGTTATCGACGAAAGAGTTCTCTTTTTCCTGGTTGCGGAAGCGCTGGGTAAACCTTCCGTTTACACGCCATGTATATCCCTGTGAGTGGCTGTTGTTGGCAAAATTCAGCAGCGATCCTCCATAGCTGAAGTTGTTCCGGTCATACTTCTGGAACGTCCCCCCGAATGACATGTTGATGGTAGGTGAGATCCGGAAGTCCAGTTTGCCTGATACCAGAATTTCATACCGGGAGGTATTCATGGTGGCCCTTGTCTTCTCCAAATCATTTATAGTGAGAAAATCGGCATTGTAGAAAACACCCTCTCCAGTTGTGTTCAGCCTGAGTGGATTTGTCTCCAGGAAGCTGATCACATCATCTTTCCCTTTATACATCCCTGTGGTGCTTGGAGCTCCATCTTTCCGGTAGGTAAAATCACCGGCGATGAAATATCCCATGATTGGAGTTTTTGTTTTGTTGACTGTATCCTTTTTGGAGAACAGTGGACCAGTTAGGTTCAGTCCTAACCGGTTGTATCCGAATGGATCCAGGAACTGTGAGGTTTGCAGGTCAATCCCGGCGGATATATCGCGGGAAGGCCCCCTGGTGGTTACGCTGATGATACCCCCGGCTGCGTCACCGTAGGCAGCCGGTGTACCACCCAGAATCACCTCCACCTGCTCGATGGCATTTTGTGGGATGGCGGCACTACCCACTACACGCATACCGTCGATGTAATAGACCTCTGAGTCAGTCCGGGCTCCCCGGATCGAGGAGATACCTCCACTGGCATTGGTGGTTACACCACCTACTGTGGTGGCAACAGCCGAAGCGGATTTGTTAGCCATCTTGGAGATCTCTTCCTGGGTGACCGTACCCCCGGAAACTGTTTGGTCTTTAGAAATCAGGGGGACTTTGTAATCTACGATCTCTACCTCGGAAAGAGTGGTGGTAGCTGTCTCAAGTTCCAGGTCCTGAAAGGTAATCTTGTCCACAAAGATGATGATCCCTTGCATGATAAAGTCCCTGTAACCAACATAGGTTGCTTTTAGGTCTGCTTTACCGGCCGGGACAGGCTTAATCTGGTAATTTCCATCGAAATCCGATGTTGAACCACCAATCTGCACCCCACCCACTTCAACCACAACGTTGGCAAAAGGAATTGGCTCCTTTGTCGCCCTGTCAACGATTTTCCCTTTGAGGGAACCTGATCCGGATTGTGAAAATACCAACACACTTGATGTCAGTACAAATCCAATAGCTAATAGTAAATTTCTTAACATACCATATAATTTTATGTTAGAACACTGTGCTTAAAAAGTGGGGTAAAGATAATAATATTTTTATCTAAAGTACAAAATTATTTACTGATAGCAAGGAAATCAAGACCCAATCCAAATAACTGGGAGGTATAATATACAAGCGATAAAAAATGTCTGTCGAACAGGCTCTTTTTATGGACGAAAAAAAGAGGGTAATTTCGCTTTGCCGAGTCACTACCTGCTTCGTTGAACTCGCAGTTCAAATTCCTCGCAATGAAATATTTCGTTACTTCACTACCTCACTACCTCACTACCTCACTACTTTATTCTAAGGGGAGTGACCTGTTTGGACTTCCGTCGTGATTTTTTCATCATGGATTGAGTCTGTTTCGACTGGCTTTTATGATGTTTTTTCAGGTCCATTTGGTATGCTTTCCTCGCTTGTTTCTCCTTGTGTTTGCGTTCACGGTCAATCTTTTTCTGCCGGACAGCTGACTCGGGAAAACATGATGTGAAACTCAGGGAACAGATAAGGGAAAGGCTAAATATAGAAAGGAAGAGGAGTCGCTTCATAAGAAAAAATTTCCAGGCACCAATGTACAATTAATCCCGAACATACTCGTTATAGTAACGCTGCTAATTTTGAAAAATTTCACTCATGATCATTCGTTTTACCTTGTCGGTTCTGATGCTCTGTCTGGTTCTCTCATCATGCAAGAAAGAGAATCCACAGCCAGTCATTCCGGAGGTATACGTGAATTTCTCCATCAATCCCAACTCCACTGAATTCCTGGAGATAAATGCTCCGGGAAGCTGGGTGACAGTGACCGGGGGATACAGGGGTATCCTGATCTACAGACAGTCAATGAATGAGTTCTTAGCATACGAACGAACCTGTCCCTGGGACCCATGGGAGGAGGGTGCTCGCATTGAAGTGGAAGAATCGGTGTTTACAGCTGTTTGTCCGGTATGCGACTCCCAATATCTCGTCCTGGACGGATCCCCGTTTGAAGGACCCTCCACGTACCTTCTGAAACAATATCACACTACGTATGACGGCAGTCTTCTCTATGTATATAATTGAGAACTGGAGAACAAGTGAACTGGTGAACTGGTGAGTTTGTGAGTTTGTGAACTGCCAACTGCCAACTTGTTTAGTAGCGGTAGTGCTCCGGCTTATAGGGGCCGCCAACGGGTATACCCAGATATTCAGACTGTTCCGGAGTAAGCAAGGTAAGTTTAACCCCTAGCTGTTCGAGATGCAGACGGGCAACCTCTTCATCCAGTTTCTTGGAAAGCCGGTAAACATCCACCTCATAATTTTGTTGCCAAAGATCTAATTGAGCAAGTGTTTGGTTGGAGAAAGAGTTGCTCATTACAAATGACGGGTGTCCTGTAGCACAGCCCAGGTTAACAAGCCGTCCTTCCGCTAGCAGGTAAATTGATTTGCCATCAGGGAAGATAAACTTATCGACTTGAGGTTTGATGTTGACCTTTTTAATTCCCGGCCAATCTATGAGTTGCTCCACCTGGATCTCATT
>ERZ889078.1807-NODE-1807-length-16235-cov-16.510445_pt1 | contig 16235 bp, 16 predicted proteins | sample MGYA00521266_ERZ889078 | MGnify/ENA primary metagenome ERZ889078 (study PRJEB32303, sample SAMEA104408618) | aquatic metagenome | biome: Brackish water; feature: Pelagic; material: water | place: Baltic Sea | collected 2014-06-16T06:34:00 | depth 76,534 m ...
TGGCGCCCTCTTTGGCCAGGTCTTTCAGGAACCCGGCGAATTCTTCGTGCATCACAAGATACGTGTAGAAAAGGTCAAAGTCGCTTATTCCCGCTCCTGTTTCGACTTGTACCCGGTGGTGGACATTTTCATCCGTTGAATCTCCATGGTAGAGAAAAACATTGTCCGGTAGAGGCGAAAAACCGTTTTTCCCGAGGGTTGTCACCAGGTCATTCCTCAAAGGGTTGTATTCATCGAGGGTCCATTCGTCCAGTTCTATTCCCACGGAAATCATTGTCAGGTAGCTCAGAAGCAGATTGACTCTGCCGTCGGCGCAGCCCAGATCCATGAAACGGGATTTTCCGGGTATGAGGATCTTTTCATCCAGAAGACGGTCCAGACAGGCAAGCAGGATCTTGAGATCCGTGGACCTTCTGAAACCCAAAGGCCCCACATTTCCCACTTTTCGCTGGTCGAAAAATTCTGAAACGGCCTCGAGCGTCCTTTTTAACGGATCTTCCATTTCTTCATAACCGCTCGCAGGGTTTCATTCAGAAGGAAGAGAACTTCCAGCTCTTTTCCCTCCTTTTCTCTCAGCGTTTCCAATTGTCCCGGAGGGATGCGATGGGTAATCTTTCCGCACAGGTAATTGATGCAGATCACATGCCGGCTCACAAGGAGGCAGCCTTTTTCGCCTGAGAGAAAACAACTTTCTTTGACCTGTCTTTTGAGGGGGATATCCACGCCAAGGAGGAGATTGATCAGCAGAAGCCAGCCGTCATAGCGGTTTTCAAGCCCCGCACCGCAACAGGATCCCCCTTCAAGCTGGTCGCAACGCGTGCATATCTCCACGATACCGGTCTGCGCCATCTCCTTCCTGGAGGCCCGGGTTGCCTCTTTCAGTTGCCCGATAAGTGGGGCAATCTTAGGGTCTTCCAGAAGCTCTTTCCCGAATTTTTGAAAAAGATCCCGCGCATTGTTTACTCTTTCCTGAAAAGGCAATGCAATGGATAATTGTTCAGAAATCATGCGTCTTTCTTTTTATCCGTCCCCGCGCTGCCCTTTTTCGTGGTTTTCTTTGCCCCTTTCTTTTCCTTGTCGTTTCCGAATTCTTTCAGACCCAGGGCCAGGGATTTGAGCTTTTCATCAACGAGATCATTGATAGAGCCCTTTGTATAGCGCCCGGTTGCTGTCCTTACTCCTGCTTTTTTTCCAGTAAGGATTTCAACCCCTTCATCAATGGTTTTCACTGCGTAAACGTGGAAATCTCCCTTCTTTACCGCCTCGACAAGGTCCGGCCTGAGCATCAGGTCCTTGACGTTGCTCGCGGGAATCATGACTCCCTGGTCTTTTGAGGGACCCAATCTCTTGCAGCAGTCAAAAAAACCTTCAATTTTTTCATTTACGCCGCCTATGGCCTGAATCTCGCCGTTCTGGTTTACGGATCCGGTGACGGCGATATTCTGTTTTATGGGGATTTCAGACAGGCTTGAAAGAAGCGCATAAATCTCCGTGGACGAAGCGCTGTCCCCATCCACCCCTCCGTAGGACTGTTCAAAGGCGATACTGGCACTCATGGACAGAGGCTTGTCCTGCGCATATCTCTTTCGCATATAGCCCCCGAGTATAAGAACGCCCTTGTTGTGGGTGTTCCCGGACATGTCGGCTTCCCGTTCAATATTGATAATCCCCGCTCTCCCCATGGAGGTGGAAGCGGTAATGCGGGAAGGTTTTCCGAATGCGTAATCCCCCATGGAATAGACGGCAAGGCCGTTTATCTGCCCTACAACCTCTCCGCGCACAGCAATGTTGAGGGTCCCCCGATCAATCATATCCTGGATGTGATCTTCGAACATGCTGGAACGGTATTTTCTGGTTTCTATGACCTTCTCCACATGTTTTTGTTCAACGATGGGAAGATTGTCCTGCTCGGCAAAGAAAGAGGCTTCCGTGATAAAATCGGTGATTTCGAGGAAACTGGTGGATATCTTCTCCTGTTTTCCGGTCATGCGAACCGCGTGTTCCACCATGGCGGCCACGGCGCCCTTGTCAAACGGTTTCAGCTTTTCCTCGCCTGTTTTCGTTTTGATAAATCTGGCTATTTGAAGGATAGTCTCCTCATCCCGGTGCATGGACGTGTCAAAATCGGCCCTGACTTTGAAAATCTTTTTCAGATCCTCGTCAAAGTTCAACAGGAGGCTGTACAGGTGGTAGTCGGAAATAACAACGACTTTCACATTGAGTTCAATCGGTTCAGGCTTCAGCCCGCTTGTAGTGAACAGATAAAAAGGATCGTAGGTTTGGATCTCTAGCAGGTCGCTCTTCAGTGCTCTCTTGAGGGCTTGCCAGACGCCGGGTTCCACCACAGCGTCCAGAAGATTGAGCACGAGATACCCCCCGTTGGCTTTGAGCAGGGACCCTGCCTTGATCTTGCTGAAATCGGTCCGCCACATGCCGGCTCGATCCACAATCCGTTCTATGCTTCCGAAGATATTCTTGTACGTGGGGTAGCTTTCTATAATGATGGGAAGACCTTTCTGCTTACTGTTATCCACCACCAGGTTGATCTTGTACGGCTGGAAACGATCTCCTTCCGGCATCAGAGATGGCATCCCCGGAATCTGGGGCTGGGTATTGGGCATGAATATCTGAAGGTTTTCCGACATGTCCTGGACCATGTTTTCCAGATAGTGCTTTACCTCTTCCGTGACATATTTTTTAAGAATCGGTCTTGCCAGTTCAGAAGCATCCTTTAGAAACATGACCCGGTCGATTTCTTCCAGCTTCTCCTGTACTTCCTTTTGAAGATCTCTGAGTTCAAGAAAGATCTGTTCTACCTGCTCTTTCAGAAGGCCGTGTTTCTCTTTCATTCCTTCAAATTCGTCTTTCGGGAAGCGCCCTTTTTCAACCATGGCCTCAACCTGGTCAATATGTATGGGATTTCCGTCCACAAGGGGCATGACCTCCGGCCTTTTGATCTGTCCAACCTGGACATCAACGAGAGCAAATCCTTCCTTTTTTACTCTTTCTTCAAGTTCTTTGAAAAAACCCTTTCCTTTCGCTTCATACAATTCCATGATCTCTTTCTTGGCATTGATGAACTCCTGGCTTTCAAAGAGCTTCGGAATGTGCTTTTTCAGGGCTTCTACAAAGACTTTGATATCGTTCTTAAACGCAAGCCCCTGTCCGCTCTTAAAGCGGAACAAGATCGGCTCTTCCGGGTCCTTGAAGTTGTTCACATAGCAAAGGTCGTCGGGGGCTGAGCTTTCGCAGCAGTTCTCTTCGAGCAGCCTTTTGACTGTGGACATGCGCCCTGTCCCTGCTACGCCGGTCACAAAAACATTATATCCCTTTTTCTTGATACCCATACCAAACTTAAATGCCTCAACCCCTCTTTTCTGACCAATAATCTCTTTGAGAGGTTCGAGGTCGTCAGTGGTTTTAAAGGACAAAGCGGCCTGATCGAGCCGCCATCTCAGATCGTCAACAGGGACTTCCGGAGAAGCGCTTTTTCTCGGCATGTGTAAAACTCCTTGTTTTTTTTAATCAGGTTTCAATGGCAATCAAATAAACTCTTTCTGGTTTCCATCTGGGTAGGGTAATTTTCAGCAGGTTCCCTCTCAGGACAGCCTTCACTTCAGAATTTTCAATCCTAAAAGGCAGAGGAATCGTACGAATGAAAGTGTTGACGTATCGCTCCTCGAACCAGCTGCTTGTTTTATTGAGAGCGGTAAGTTTTTTACTGCTTCCCTTTAAAATCAGCTTTTCATCTGTAATCGCGATTTCCAGGCCTTTACTGCCGATATCCTTTAGCACAGCCTCCACGATAAAAGAATCCCTTGTTACAACGGTTTCGATAATAATACTCTCGGAAGTTTTTTCAAAAAACATGGAAAGTCCCGCATCGCACCCGCAGCTCTTGAAAAGACGATCCATGTCTCTTCTCAATCTATTTATCTCCCTTTCTTTCCAAAGAATCAGCTCCGACATTGCCTTCTCTCCTAGATATTAAGGGTTTGCACTCGAGGTGAACTCCTGAAGCCTTCAGGAACAGGAGACCCGTCCACATGGACACTTCCTGTTTCATCCAGGGAAAAACGTCCCTCGGCGATCATTTCGATAGTCAGGGGAAATATTTTCCAGTCTCCGATCTCCTTGAGTTTGTCTTGATGGTCATCGACAACCTGAAGAAAGCGCTCCTTGTCCTGAACCAAGTCTTCTACAGGAACAGGCAGACGCACATCCAGGGGTTCGGAGACCATCAGAAGGGGCCCGCTGTCCACTCCATCGTCTGTCCAGAGTGTGGATGACCGCACCTGGGTTTCTCCAGCCAGGATAGCATCCCTGACGGCGTTATCCCCCACATACCTTCTGGCCCCGTTCGGGAGCTTCAAGGAAAGATCCGCAGGATGCACGTTCACACATCTTTGAAGGGTAATATAGCTCATATATCCGCCAAGGGCAATGACATCTATCTCAAATGCGTCCACAAGCTTTTTCGCCACGCGGTCATATTCCTTTCTTGCGGCCATGCCTTCGGCAGTCCCGACACTCCTTTTCAGGGATTGTCTTTCGTAAAAGGAGCGAATGTCAAGGCTGAAATAGGGAAGCCCGTTTTCCAGCGCAATTTTTTCCCCGGCGCAGTGACCGTCAGATCTGTCGCTGAAGAGAAAGATGATTTCAAACGGCGCCGTCCTCCCTCCTGTGGCCAGTTTTCCCCTGTGTTCGATGAGCCTGCGTATGTTTGTTCCCGAACCGGATAGGAAAGCGGCCACTCTCATGGGGCGACCTGCCGCCAGCGGGTCAAAAAGAGGAGTCAACGGCATGCCTAAATCTCCTGAAAGAGCGCTTGAATAGGTTTCATGTCGTATGGGGTTCCCTGCTCTATGGCGGACAGGACGGCGCCTCCTCCCGTGAAGTAGTAGGTATTCGGGTCGTCTAATCCGGACATGTAAATGCCCGGGCACAGGTTTCTGAGTTCCTGAACGGTATCCCCCCCCGCAAAAAGTTTCCGGGCGGAACGGTTGGCCGCAATCATGCGATACAGGGCTTCCGAGCCTTCCCAAAAAGAGGGCATCATTCCCATGACCGCATTCACGAAGAAGGTGCCGGCAGACGCAATGACCCCGGAAACTTTTTCATCACGGTAGGACTTGGGATCTACATCCAGGAGGTATCCCGCAGCTTTCCCATTTTTTAACGCGTCCAGCGATATGGTCCTGAACTGTCCCTCTGCCTTTTTTTCTGTGGTTTCCGATTCCACAAGGAAGTTCATCTCAACGATTTTTTTCTGTTTTCTGTCTATTTCCACCAGTTCCATGGCCAGGGCTCTGTCCTCTTCTGAAACCCCACGAATACTGGCGCCATACTTGGCGGAAATGAAGGTGTTGTACATCAACCCTCCAAGAATCAGGTGATCGACCTTTTCATAGAGGGCCTTTAGAGGACCGATTTTGGTATCATACTTGGCTCCCGCCACTACTCCCACAAAAGGGCGTATCGGATTCAGCACTTTTTCCAGATTCACAATTTCCCGTTGTAGAAGCCTACCGGCGTAGGCGGGGAGCAACCGGGCCACGTCGTAGGTGGATACGTGGGCCTGCCATGAACCGAAGGCGTCATTGACATAGAGATCAGCCAGAAAAGCAAGCTCTTGGGCGAAGGCTTTCCGTTCAATACCCTTGGACTCTTCCCCAAGGAACCACCGTGAGTTGGGAAGGTAGATCATCCCGATTTTTCCGGCTTTCAGATCTTTTATGGCCGGTTGAATGGAGGCGTCAAGATGCAGGATTCCTTTTTCAGGGTCCTGGAAGAATTGGGGAACGTGAATGTCGATGGACAGTTTCTGTCTCAGATACTGAACAATCGGCTCAACAGATTCTCCTTCTCTACAGGTGATGTTACCGGTCTTTTTATCTTTCGGCCTGCCGATGTGGGACAGGACGACCGGTTTTCCTCCACGGGAGGCAATGTTATAAAGTGTGCCGAAGGTTGCATCAATGCGGAAAGGGTCTTTCATCACCCCCTTTTTGACCACATTATGATCCACTCGTAAAAGAACGACTTTGCCGTCCATGGGGGCCTGTTGCATCAGTCTCAAACGCGGGTCCAGCTTTTCATTTTCCATTTGGCATCCTCCGCAGATTCAGGGTATAAGTTCCATCTTATGGGCCAGTTTCAAAATGCTCAATTTTGTTCGAGATCAAGGAAGGCGAAAATTTTAACCACAGGAATATATTTGATATTTCGAGGATTAAAATTTGAGCCTGACGCAGAGATCGGGCAAAAGGGGGCGTTTTGAAACTGGCTCACATATCAGGGAGGATATACCATGAAAAAGCTCGGTTTGTTTTTGGTCATGTGGATGATGTTCATCGGATCTGCTTCTGCAGAAGTCATCAAAATTCCTGTTGCAGGTGCTTTTACAGGCCCGTTGGCTTCTTTTGGTGAAGGCATCAAAAACGCGGCATTGCTGAAGGCTGAAGAAATCAATGCGGCCGGTGGCATTCATGGAAAAAAGGTCGTCATCGTCCTGGAAGATGACCTGTGCGATCCCAGGGAAGCCGCAACCATCGCCACCAAACTGGCCAATGACCCCGATATTTCGATCGTGATCGGCCACCTCTGCAGCTCTTCTTCCCTTGCAGCCCTTCCCATCTACAAAGGCGCCCGAATCCCGGCCATATCACCCGCCTCTACCAACGTGAACTTAGGGAAGATGAGCCCCTACTATTTCAGAGATGTGTATAGGGACGATTTCCAGGGCCTCTTTCTTGCTAAATACGCTAAAGAGGCAAGAGGCTTGAAGAAGGTGGCCATTTTTTACGAAATGAACGACTATTCCATGGGGCTCATGCTCGCCTTTGAGGAAAAGGCAAAGAAATTAGGGATTCGAATTATTGGAAAAGAGGCCTACACCGCGGACACCACTGATTTCAAGCCCCAGCTCACCAAATTCAAAATGATGAAACCCGATGCCATTTTTATCCCCGGCTATGCGCCCCAGGGAACCCTGATTGTGTCCCAGGCAAAAGATCTTGGAATAAAAAACACGATATTTTTCGGCGCGGACGGGCTGGATGACGACCTCATGGTCAAGAATCCAGATGCGGAAGGCCTTTTTGTTACAACCCCTTTCCTTCCCGACAAGGCCGGCCCCCGGGCCGCCGGATTCATCAAAGCCTACCGGGAGAAGTATGGAAAAGATCCCAACTGGTTTGCGGCAAACACCTACGACGCGTTGGGCATGGCTGTGGCTGCCATTGAAGCGGTAGGGCAGGACAGAGATAAGATAAGAAACTACCTGGCCTCCATCAATTCCAAAGAAACGGCCTATAAGGGCGTAACGGGAAGCACCTACTTCGACGAAAACGGGGACTGCCTGAAAGACGCTTTTGTCAAAGAGATCAGGGAGGGCAAGTGGGTCAGTTCTGAAAAACAGCTTCAGTAATCTGCCTGAGAAGCCCTTGTGGAAAATCTCCTGGAACAATCGAGCCTGTTTCTCCAACAGCTGGTGAATGGAATTACCCTTGGTGGAGTATATGCTCTTATCGCCGTTGGCTATACCATGGTCTACGGGGTGATCCAGTTGATCAATTTTGCCCATGGCGAAATCTACATGCTCGGCGCCTTTCTGGCCTACAGCATGGTGACCTTTCTGGGGCTCCCTTTCTTTTTAGCCTTCGCGCTCACCATTCCCGTCTGCGCCATTATAGGCATCATCCTTGATTTCATTGCTTATCGTCCGCTCAGAAATGCTCCCCGGCTGGCCGCGCTGATTACCGCCATCGGAATGTCCATCTTCCTGCAGAACCTGGCTCTGATGATCTGGGGATCACAGATCAAATCATATCCACGAAACATATTGCCGAAGGTCTTCTCCGAACCGGCCCTTATTTTCGGGGAGGTATCCATCAGCTGGCTGCAGGTTTTTATTCTTTCTGTGACGATATTTTGTATGATCTTCCTGCACCTGGTTATCCACAAAACCAGAATAGGCGCAGCCATGCGTGCGGTTTCCCAGGACAAAACCACGGCCGCCCTCATGGGAATCAGCGTCAACAGAGTCATTTCGTTCACCTTTGCCATCGGCTCGGCAATGGGGGGCCTGGCGGGTGTTCTGGTAGGGCTGTATTATAATGCGATTTTTCCCACCATGGGATATGTGGCGGGGGTAAAAGCCTTCGCCGCTGCCGTACTGGGAGGGATAGGGAGCGTACCGGGCGCCATACTGGGAGGTGGAGTCCTGGGGATTGCAGAGGTCATGGGCGCCGGATATATATCCTCTGAATACCGGGATGGAATATCCTATGCGGTCATGATTGGGGTCATCCTCTTTAAACCGTCAGGACTCATAGGCAGAAAGATCGGGGAGAAGGTATGACCGCTCTGAATCCAGCCAAGCTCAGAAACCATACCCTGATTTCGTGTCTAATTCTGTTCATTGTTCTGCTGCCGTGGATCCCTCTGGGGCACTCTTCCAACTATCTGCTCAGGATCCTTACCACAGCCATCCTGTACATGATCCTTGCCCTCGGGTTGAACATTGTACCCGGATTCACCGGACTCCTGGATCTGGGATATGTGGGATTTTATGGAATCGGCGCCTACACTTCCGCGCTTTTGACCATCCATTATGACCTGAGTTTATGGGTCATCCTCCCGTTAGCCGCTCTGAACGGGGCCCTGTGGGGGGTGCTTCTCGGACTGCCGACCCTGCGTCTCACCGGAGACTATTTCGCCATTGTGACCTTTGGGTTCTCGGAACTTGTGGTGCTTGTGCTGCGCAACGAACTCTGGCTGACCCGGGGTCCCATGGGCCTTCCGGGAATTCCTGCCCCCTCCATCTTCGGGCATACCCTTGTGCACGAATGGGAGTTTTATTATCTCATCCTCTTTCTCCTCCTGATCGTACTTTTTGCAGTCACACGCCTGGAGGACTCGAGGCTGGGGCGTGCCTGGTTTGCCATTCGAGAAGACGAAATTGCGGCCCAGTGTTGCGGTATAAACCTGATTCGTTACAAGGTTACCGCATTTGCCATCAGTGCGTCCATCGGAGCCATGGGCGGCGCTTTCTACGCCAGGTGGTTTCTTTTCATTCATCCCGACATGTTTAAATTCTGGGAATCGATCCTGATTCTCTGCCTCATCGTATTCGGCGGCATGGGCAGTATCGCTGGGACCATGCTGGGAGCGCTGATCCTGATCCCCCTATCGGAAATCCTGCGAATTGTCCTGCCCCAGGAACTGTTTAACGCCCGATACCTGGTGTACGGATTCATTCTGGTTCTCATGATGCGATTAAGACCCGAGGGGCTGATTCCCTTTGAACGTTCCCGGGCAGCCAAAGCTCTGAAAACGAAAAAACGGATCGGCTCTGCAACAGGGAAGGAAGCCGTCTGACATGGATCTGCTTTTAAAAATCAAGGGGCTGAGCAAGGCCTTCGGTGGTCTTACTGCCCTGCAAGATATCAATCTCCAGGTGGAATCGGGTGATATCGTTGGCATTATCGGGCCCAACGGCGCAGGAAAAACCACCCTTTTCAACTGTATTACAAGCCTTTATCACCCATCCGAAGGGGAAATTCAGTTCCAGGGCATTCCCATTACTGCCCGAAAATCCAAAAAGAAGGAGGCCTTAATCAGAAGATTGACCATGCTCTTTTTCTTTCTTGGTTTGTGCTGGGTTCCTCTCTTCTGGTCCGTATTTCTTCCGCAGACTGATTACCCGTTTGAGATGTTTCTTGTAGGCCTTTTTATTCTGGCCATCCAGGTTTTTCTTGTGATAGGGCTTCGCAAATTCGAAATCTGGGCCTGGGGACTGACCCTTGTTTTTCTCCTAAATGATCTTATTTTTGCTTTCTGGTGGCTGAAATATCCCCATGAAAACATGTCGCTCATTGGAACCGAGATACCGGCAAATTTTCTTGGCATTCCCTGGTCGATCGCAGCTTTGCCTTTCAGTGCCTATTTTCTGTGGCAACTTCTCCACAAACCCGTCCGCCGGTTATTCGGGTTCAGGGTTGGACCTGATGCCATCTGCAGGGCGGGGATATCCAGAACATTCCAGAACATTCGTTTGTTTTTCAATCTGAGCGTTCTCGATAACGTAAAAACAGGGTTCCACGTGCGACTGAAGACAGGAGTCCTGGGCGCCCTGCTGAGGACACGCTTTCAGCGGGAAGAGGAAATCCTGGCCGAAAAAGAGGCATTGAACTGTCTCCGCTTTGTTGGCCTCGAACAGAAAGCTTTCCATATGGCGGGTGCTCTGGCCTATGGTGAGCAGCGGCGACTGGAAATTGCCCGCGCCCTTGCCTCCGAGCCCAGGCTGATTCTTTTAGATGAACCGGCAGCCGGCATGAACCCGAAGGAATCTGCCCACATGACCGAATTGATTCTTAAAATTCGTGAAAACGGCATTTCCGTCCTTATCATAGAGCACGACATGAAGGTCATGATGAACCTGGCCGACAGGATATATGTTCTGGACTATGGGAAATTGATTTCCGAAGGGAGTCCCGAGGAGATAAGGTCCGACCCGAAAGTCATCGAGGCATACCTTGGAAAGGCCCATGCAGCGTGTTGAAGCTCCTTGAAATTCACACCTATTACAGGAACATCCATGCCCTGCAAGGAGTCTCCGTACATGTTCCTGAAAGGAAGATCTGCTGCCTGATAGGAGCCAACGGGGCCGGAAAGTCAACCACCCTGATGGCCATAAGTGGAATAAAGAAGATTTCTTCAGGGTCGATCCTCTTTTCTGGGGAGCCCATACATGAACTGGCGCCGGAAGAAATCGTTAGAAAAGGGGTGATCCAGGTTCCTGAGGGTCGCCGTGTTTTTCCGCATATGACGGTTCAGGAAAACCTTGCCCTCGGCGCCTATCTGAGAAAGGCCAAAAGAGATGTTTCCAAGTCTTTGGAAACCGTATTCCATCTTTTTCCCGTTTTAAAGGGCCGACGGGCACAGATGGCCGGAACCATGTCGGGGGGAGAGCAACAGATGCTTGCCATCGCCCGCGCCATGATGGGCGCCCCCCGCCTCCTTTTGCTCGATGAGCCTTCTCTAGGTCTTGCACCGCTGTTGGTGGAACAGATCATGGCAATTATCAAGCAAATCAGGGAAGATGGGATCACCATTCTGCTTATCGAACAGAATGCCCACGCCGCTCTGGCCCTTGGAGACTACGGATACGTCATGGAAACGGGGAAGGTGGCCCTGGAAGACAATGCGTCAGATCTCCTTGAAAACCCAAGAGTAAAAGAAGCCTACTTAGGATAAAGGAAAATAAACCATGCAGGAAAAGAAGAACAAAGAACCAAAACCGGGCAGGATGGAGGTCTTGAGGGATCTACCCGCAGAAATCATGAAGAGCCTTTCCAAAAAGGAAATTCAGGCGTTTCTATTTGAGGACGTCTGGCCGGATTCCCTCCAGCAGAAGATGAAAGACTATTTAGCGTAGAGTGCAAAAACCCTGGCAGAAATGGAGTCATAAGGTATCCTATTCAAAAACCCTGGCAGGAATGTAGTCACGAGGTCTTTTTTGCTGCCGTATCCTGGATGGACCTTCACCGACCGTGGATAGGACCTTCTATGCCGGTACAACGAACAACACGGGGTTCCTCCGTCCTTTCCGTACCGGCATAGAAGGTCCGGTGCTTCCACAGGAATCGGATAGGGCAGCAAAAAAGACCTCGTGACGGAATGCATTTTCTCCATCCAAATTTCGTATACAGGGGATTTGAATAAGATACGATTGACATAAAACTCCAGATCATGTAGTTCAATGCCACTGATTTGAGATGAAAGGAAGGTTTAGCCAAGAAAAAATGGTAAAATGAAAGATATACAAAATCACACAGACGATAGAAACATGGACATTGATCAGGTGGGGGTGAAAGGGATCAGATATCCCATCACGGTTCTCGACAAAGATATGGGCGAACAGCAGACTGTAGCCAAAATCAACATGTATGTAAATCTGCCCCGATACTATAAAGGGACGCATATGAGCAGATTTGTTGAGATTTTAAATGAACACAGTCGCCGCATATCCGTCCAGAACTTCACTGAAATCCTCGAAGAGATGAAGACAAGATTAGACGCGGAAAGCGCTCACATTGAGATTACTTTTCCCTATTTTATCAATAAATCGGCGCCTGTAACCGGAGCCGAAGGGCTCATGGAATACAAATGTACGTTCAAAGGCTCCCTGAACAGTGGGAAAGACCTGATTCTCATGATCAACGTACCGATTTCCACCCTCTGCCCATGCTCAAAAGAAATCAGTGATTTCGGGGCCCATAATCAGCGGGGGGAGGTCCGGCTTCAGGTCAGGTTTGAAAAATTCATGTGGATTGAAGACCTGATCAAACTGGTTGAAAAATCGGCATCATGCGAGGTATTCTCTGTCCTGAAAAGAGAAGATGAAAAATGCGTAACGGAAAGAGCTTACGAAAATCCCATGTTCGTCGAAGATATTGTTCGCGAAATCGCGGTCAAGCTCAATAACGATCCAAATATCACCTGGTTTACGGTGGAATCGGAAAATTTTGAATCGATCCACAACCATAACGCATACGCCCGCATAGAAAAAACCAAACGGGACCGTTTCAAAGGAGGAGAACATGGGTAAAGACCTGAAAAAGATGTATCGGACTATAATGGATGACCACTTTCCCTCCGAATTGACCATATCTTTCGGGGACCAGGTGTTGACCTATCGAAAACAAACCTGGGAAATTTCCAATGAAAACACCGGAGAAATCATTGAAAAAGGTCTTCGTTATGGCGAAAATCCCGGACAGGAAGCAGCCCTTTATGAGTATGTTCAAGGAAATCTTACCCTGGGAGGATGCAGATTTATAGAACCGGGAAACGGGCTTGTATCGGCTATTTCGGAGAAGGATATGATCCAGAGCGGAAAGCACCCGGGCAAAATCAACCTCACGGATGTGGACAACGCCTTGAACATCATGAAGTATCTGAATGCAGGTCCGGCAGTAGTCATCGTAAAACACAACAACCCCTGCGGCGTTGCCTATGGGGCTTCCCTTGAAAAAGCCTATGAAAAGGCCGATATGGCGGATAGAATCGCCGCGTTTGGAGGTTGCGCGCTCTTTAATCGTCCCATGAATCCGGCAACCGCCGGGCTGGTGTCCGAAAACTATCTGGAAGTGGTTGCAGCCCCTGATTTTGAAGAAGGGACCATTGAAATCCTGGCTGGAAGACCTAATCTGAGAATCATTCAGATCCCGAAAATGGATCAGCTTTCCAGATATGCAGATGCACGATTCGTCGATTTCAAAAGCCTTATTGACGGAGGAATCATTGTCCAGCAATCTCCAATAAACGCCATACGATCCAAAGAGGATTTTCAGCCTGCAACCTGTTCTTATCAGGGAAGGGAATATGCCATTGAAAGACAGCCTACGGAAGCAGAGTATGCCGATATGCTTTTCGGTTGGCAGGTGGAGCAGGGGGTTACCTCCAACTCCGTCATCTATGTGAAAGACGGCGTCACGGTCGGGATAGGCACGGGGGAGCAGGACAGGGTTGGCGTTGCGGAAATAGGAATATTCAAGGCCTATACCAAATATGCGGATGCGCTCTGTTTCAAAACGCACGGCATTCCCTACAAGGAACTGGAAATCCTGGTAAAAACCGGCCGGAAGGACAGGGGCCTCCTGGACGAAATAGACCGGCAGACGCAGGCTGCCAAGGGGGGACTCACAGGCGCCTGTATGGTCTCGGACGCTTTTTTCCCCTTTAGAGACGGGGTGGATGTTGCCATCAAGGAAGGAATCACGGCGATTGTCCAGCCGGGAGGTTCCCTGCGTGACTTTGAAGTAATAGAAGCCTGCAATGAAGCAACCCCACAGGTCACCATGATGTTCACCGGACAAAGAGCATTTAAACATTAAAAAAGAGGCAGACCATGTACAATGCAAGTGATTTAAAGAAAGGGTTGAAAATTGAGATTGACAACGACCCTTATATTGTCACCGATTTCCAGTTTTCAAAACCGGGTAAAGGACAGGCACTTTACCGCTGCAAATTGAAGAACATGATTACGGGCGTAATCATCAGTCCCACATACCGATCAGGAGATTCCTTCCAGAAAGCGGATTTATCGGAACGTAAGATGCAGTATCTCTACAATCAAGATGATGAATTCTGGTTCATGGACCTGGAAAACTACGAACAGACTGCGCTCACTTCCGCGCAGGTCAGTGATGCGAAAGATTACATGACGGATAACCTTGAAGTAGACATCTTATTTTTCGGGGACAAACCGATAGGGATTACCTTGCCATACTTTGTAGATCTCATTGTACAAAAAGCAGATCCATGGGCAAAGGGCGATTCCGTGGCAGGGGACACCAAACCTGTAACCTTGGAGACAGGATACGTGCTGAGAGTTCCTCCTTTCATTGAAGAAGGAGAGAAGCTGACCATTGATACCCGGTCGGGGGAATATGTCACGCGGGTCAAGGAATAGTCTTCCAAATATCAAAAAGGAGCGAGCCCTTGAGCCCACATTAAAGCTCCGGGCTCGGATGATACAGGCCATCAGGGCATTTTTCGAAGCGAATGGTTATCTTCATGTGGAGACTCCCTGCCTCATTCCGGCGCCGGCTCCTGAAGCCCATATTGATGCCATCCGAGCTGGAGATCTTTATCTTCAGCCCTCTCCCGAACTTTGCATGAAACGCTTGCTTGCGGCTGGTTTTTCACGCATTTTCCAGATTTCCAAATGCTTCAGGGATAAGGAGAGAGGCACCCTTCATCTTCCTGAGTTTACCATGTTGGAATGGTATAGGACAGGCATCGACTACACGGTTCTCATGGAGGAATGTCAGGACCTTTTTCTTTTTGTCTGTGAAAGCCTCCATCTGCAGGAACCGGTCTGCTACGGCGGCAGAGATATTGATTTCCGTCCGCCCTGGGAAAGGCTTTCCGTTGAAGACGCATTTAAAAGCCTGGCTTCGATACCCCTGAAAGAGGCACTGGAAAAAGACCTGTTTGAGGAGGTCATGGTAGCGGAAATTGAGCCGCACCTGGGATGGGGCAAGCCTACATTCCTTTTTGATTACCCGGCTTCCATGGCGGCACTGGCAAGGTTGCGAAAAGACAACAGGGCTGTTGCCGAAAGGTTTGAGATCTACGTTGGCGGCCTGGAACTGGCTAATGGCTTTTCGGAATTGAACGATGCAGAGGAACAAAGAACAAGGTTTGAAGAAGAACGCAGAAAAAGGGCAGCATCCCAAAGGCCTGTTTATCCCGTACCGGAAAAGTTTTTGGACGCCCTTCCATCGATGCCCGATGCGGCCGGCATCGCTCTTGGAATTGACAGACTGGCCATGATCCTGACCGATGCCACAAGCATAGATCAGGTTGTGGCATTTGTGCCTGAAACGCTTTAAACCTTTTGGTTACAAAAATGAAACCCATGGCAGCCCAGGAACATATGGCCCATATGGCCTTGAGACCCTCCCGTCGGGTTGCGAAAAGGACGTGTCTTTCCTGCGGTACGGAAGACATGAAAAAAGGGCGACGGTACTGCTCAAAGGAGTGCAGGCAGAAAATCAATTGGGTGCTGGCCCTCTCAAAAGGTCTGCTCAGTGCCCTCAATGCGAGATATGCAGCTTTTTCCTTCACACACGAGATGGTCATACTGGACGTGTACCCCTCATGGTCCAAGGAAATCTCCAGGTTTGTGTATGAGAGGAGAAACAGACAGAAACCGGCGGAAGATTTGAAATGTCTCGTGGTTCAATGGGGCCGCGAATGGCACCAAATGGTGAGCAACAGAAAATCAAAAAGCCACGCCTCTCTCATCCTGATCAACAGGACCAATCAGAAAGATCTTGATCCCGAAGACGTGAAGCCCAGCAGGCGCGTCCGGCCGAGACTGTCCCGAACGGAAGCCTCCAGCCTGAAAGTCCTTCAACTCAGCAGAACCGATTTATCTTCCGATGCCTCCAACGAAAGAATTAGATCCGCCTACAAGAAAATGGCCAAGATCCATCACCCCGACGTGGGGGGAAACGAGGAATCGTTTAAACAGCTGCAGAATGCCCACGAGCAGATGCTCCATTGGGCGGAAAACCCCCAATATACCTTTCGAAAAGCCCTTGAAGGTTGCTGGTTCTACGATGGCTACACCGGGCGATGGTCGCCCCCACTTTAACCATTGGTCTTCTTCCTGGCCTGGGATATGGCCCGGTTGATCTTTTCCATGCGCCTCCTTATTT
>ERZ889078.1809-NODE-1809-length-16227-cov-8.168501_pt1 | contig 16227 bp, 10 predicted proteins | sample MGYA00521266_ERZ889078 | MGnify/ENA primary metagenome ERZ889078 (study PRJEB32303, sample SAMEA104408618) | aquatic metagenome | biome: Brackish water; feature: Pelagic; material: water | place: Baltic Sea | collected 2014-06-16T06:34:00 | depth 76,534 m ...
CTGAGGCATTGCGTGTGGCTGCTGAATTATCGGATAGATATATCACTGATCGACATTTGCCGGATAAAGCTATTGATGTTATTGATGAAGCCGGCGCAAAGCAACGTATGACTGCGGAAGTTGATCGTAAGCAGGATATTGATGTGGCTGAAATAGAAGATATAGTTTCAAAAATCGCCAGAATACCAGCAAGATCAGTATCTTCTAATGATATAGATAAGCTGGCTAATTTGGAAAAAAACTTAAAAATGTTGGTTTTTGGTCAGGATGAGGCAATTTCAGCATTAGCTTCAGCGATAAAATTGTCACGTGCAGGGCTTAGGGATGCCCAAAAGACAATTGGTTCATTTATATTTGCAGGACCTACCGGCGTTGGTAAAACAGAGGTAACACGCCAGTTAGCAAAAGTATTGGGTGTTGAGTTGATTCGCTTTGATATGTCTGAGTATATGGAACGACATACTGTGTCTAGATTGATAGGTGCACCACCCGGTTATGTAGGTTTTGATCAGGGTGGATTGTTAACTGAACAAGTCACCAAACATCCTCATGCTGTGCTATTGTTGGATGAATTAGAAAAAGCACACCCCGATGTGTTTAATTTGTTATTGCAGGTTATGGATCATGGATCTTTGACAGATAATAACGGTAGAAAAGCAGATTTTCGTAACATTATATTGGTAATGACTACTAATGCAGGAGCAGAAGAAGGGGGGCGTGCTTCGATAGGTTTTACACAGCAGAATCATTCGACCGACAGCTTGAAAGTGATAGAGAAAGGATTTTCACCCGAATTTCGCAATCGTCTTGATGCTATTATCCAATTTAAGCCTTTGGATATTTCGATTGTTGGGCATGTGGTTGATAAATTTATTTTTGAATTGGAGGCGCTTTTAGTCGAGAAACATGTAACTTTAACTTTAGATCCTGAAGCGCGGTTGTGGTTAGCTGAAAATGGTTGTGATCCAAAGATGGGTGCAAGGCCAATGGCACGATTAATTCAGGAAAAAATCAAAAAACCTTTGGCAAATGATTTACTTTTTGGCAAGCTTTCCCATGGGGGACACGTCAGAATTTATATAGAAAATAATGAGATAGTTTTTGCTATGGAAAGTAATGAGTTGACTGTTTCTGGCGTCAATTCTTAATAAGTCGGTTTAACTGGAAATAATATCAGGAAAGATTTGCTAACCCATCGAGCTGGTGGGTTTAACGCATACGGAAGGTTATACGGCCTTTAGTGAGATCATAAGGGGTCATTTCTACTTTAACGCTATCTCCAGTCAGAATGCGGATGTAATGTTTACGCATTTTACCGGAAATGTGGGCAGTCACAACGTGACCATTTTCCAGTTCGACACGAAACATGGTATTAGGAAGAGTGTCTATAACCTTACCTTCCATTTCTATTTGATCTTCTTTGGCCATTTGTATTTTGTCTCAAGCAATTAAAACTTTGAATTGTAGCATAAATTCATTTTTAACAATAGAAGAGAGTGGATATTTGTTATTTAAGTTTTCATTTCAACCCATTGTTTATCGATTAATAATTGTATAGGTTGATAGCAAGTTTTATAGGACATTTTTGTACAATCTTTTAACCAGAACCCCAAATATAAGTATTCTTTTTGTTGAAGATTTGCTTGCTGAATTTGCCATAAAATGGCATAGACACCCAGGCTGTAATCGGAAAACTTAGGCTCAAAAAAAGTATAAACTGCTGACCATGCTTCATCAAACTGATCAATAATGGCAATTCCTGCCAGCTCATTGTTGATAGAGAACTCAACAAATTGGGTGTTACACCATGAGCTACTTAGAAAGCTAAAATAATTTTCAGGGCTGGCATTAATCATAGATCCTTCAGGATGTCTTATAGCCTGGTATCGAAGGTACATGTCATAATGCGCTTGTTCAAAGATAGCGGGTTTGATGTTTACTCGTGTTTCAATGTTTTTACGCATGCACCGTCGTTGATTTTTGCTGGGCTTAAACTTTTTTAAAGGGAGTCTTGCTGGAATGCAAGCAGAACAGTGAGAGCAATGGGGAGCATAAACTTCTTCGCCACTCCGACGAAAACCCTGTTCCAACAAGTGAGCATAAGTTGATGTTGTTATTGAATACGATGGATGAACAAATAAAGATTGGGCAATTTTAGTTTCAAGATAACCACATGGATGTTCTTGGCTTAGAACTAAGGGAATAGAAATCATTGTGACTGCCAAGCAGAACTGTTAGGAGGTAAGTCACAGTATTGATTAAGCAGCTCTATAAAATGATTGCGATCATAGTTTATCGCCCCGAAGCCTGCTAAATGTGCCGTGTGTACTTGACAGTCAATTAGTTGATAGTTCCAATCTTCAAGTTGCTTAACTAAACTGGCAAAGACGACTTTTGATGCATCTGTTTTAATATGGAACATAGATTCACCAAAAAAAACACGTCCCAGAGCAATGCCATATAATCCGCCAACTAGCTGGCCGTCCAGCCATGCCTCTACAGAATGAGCGTAACCACTTTTATGTAATGTATTATAAGCTTGGGCTATGTCATCAGTAATCCATGTCCCTGTTCCTTCTTTTCTAGGCTCAGCACAGGCGGTAATAACTTCAGTAAAAGCATGGTCAAAAGTTACTGTAAAGGTATTTTTACGCAATGTTTTATGTAGGCTCCGAGAGATAATAAGGTTCTCTGGGGCTAAAGCTAGTCTTGGGTTAGGTGACCACCACAGAATAGGTTCACCTTTATTATACCAAGGGAAAATTCCATGCCTATAAGCAGTTAACAAACGTTCTTTTGATAGACAGCCGCCAATTGCAAGTAAGCCGTCTGGTTCTGTAAGGGCTTTGTGTAGTGGTGGAAATGCTTGCCCTGGTTGGTGAGAATCAAGTACAGTCAACCTCATGAATTTAAGGCATGATAGAGGCGTTTGTTATTGTCATTTTGACTTAAATTAATTCATCAAGAAATTTTTCTGCATCCAGTGCTGCCATACAACCCGAGCCTGCTGAAGTTATTGCTTGTTTATAAACAGAATCCATTACATCACCCGCAGCAAAAACGCCTTCTATACTGGTTGCGGTGGCATTTCCATTAATACCACTTTTCACTTTAATATAGCCATGATCCATATCCAATTGGCCTTCAAAAATTCCTGTATTAGGTGTGTGTCCAATAGCAATAAAAACGCCATGTACTTCCAGATCTTTGGTTGAATTATTATCAGCATTTTTAATTCTAATGCCGGTAACCCCCATTTCATCTCCAAGTACTTCTTCTAGAGATGAATTCCATTCAATGACAACATTACCAGTTTGTGATTTTTCAATCAGCTTATTGGAGAGTATTTTTTCAGAACGGAATTTGTCACGACGATGAACCACAGTCACTTTAGAGGCTATATTTGACAAATAGAGTGCTTCTTCAACTGCTGTATTGCCTCCGCCAATAACAGCAACAGGTTTATTACGGTAGAAAAAACCATCACAGGTGGCGCAAGCTGAAACACCGCGTCCTTTAAATGAATCTTCAGATTCCAATCCTAAATAGCGTGCGGAAGCGCCGGTAGCAATAATCAGCGCATCACAGGTGTAAGTTCCTGAATCACCTGTCAAGGTGAAGGGTCTGGCCGTTAGATCGGCTGTATGAATATGATCAAAAATAATTTCAGTATCAAATCGTTCTGCATGTAAACGCATTCTTTCCATTAGAGCAGGCCCTTGTAAGCCTTCTACATCACCAGGCCAGTTATCAACTTCTGTCGTCGTGGTTAATTGTCCACCTTGTTGCATGCCAGTAATAATTACTGGGTTAAGATTGGCACGAGCAGCATAAATAGCTGAAGTGTATCCAGCAGGGCCAGAGCCAAGAATTAAAAGACGACAGTGCTTGGAGATATTCATTAAAAAACCTCTAGGTAGAGTGAAATTAGGATAATATATTACGATTATGGAGGTGAAACCCGTTTTCGTAAATAGCAATGTTGGTGTTCAATATATTGATCTAAAAAATAGCTGATTTTTTATGGTTAATATTAAGTTAGAATAACAACTCAATCATCTATAATTCTCCGCTATTACTAACAATCTATGTCGAGTCATAATTTATGTCTGCTGTAATGGAAGAAAAAACGTTTCGAGGTTTGCGTGAAATTGCAGTTCTGGTTTTTTTTGCGGCTGCAGTTTTTTTGTTGATTTCCTTAGTTACTTTTAGCAATGAAGACGCAGGTTGGACTCATAGTGGTACTGTGCAGAGAATTAATAATGCAGGTGGAGTTCTTGGTGCTTGGATGGCTGATTTCATACTCAGTTTTTTTGGATTATGCTCATACCTGTTTCCACTTATTATTTGTTGGCACGGATATCTGTTAGTTAGTCGAGTAAGACAAAAACAGCAAACAATGGTCGTTGTTTTACAGTGGGTAGGCACTATAGGAACAATTGTTTCTGCTGCAGCTTTGTTGTATTTGTATGTATTAAGAGTAGGCGTAGAGCTTCCTGGTGGTACAGGTGGTATTTTAGGACAGGAAACAGGTGATGCAGTACTACGTTTGTTTGGTAATTCAGGTGCTACGTTATTTTTAATCGTATTGTTATTATCTGGGATTACACTGGCTACTGATTTATCCTGGATAGCTTTTATAGATTTGATTGGTAAATATACGGTATTTTTATTTCGCAATGTTTTTCTTACCGGTAGCAGTTTATTAGCAGAGCATAAAGAGCAATCTGCCCAGTTGATCGATAAAACTCCTGAAAAATCCGATTCACCAAGAAAAACCTCAGTTAAAGCAGTGCCGATAGTTGAGAAAAATGTAGTTCAAATTGAAAAAACGAATAAGCAACCTCAAAAACAACCCGCCCCTAAATATAATGCCGGCGAAAATGTATTGCCCTCTTTAGATTTATTGGATGAAAGAGATACTCGGGTTATCGGCTATTCCCGAACAGAACTTGAGGAAATGTCACGACTTGTTGAAGATATTCTTGTTGATTTTAACGTCGCTGTAACTGTTGTGGAATTTCACCCCGGCCCGGTTATTACCCGATTTGAATTACAACCTGCTGCTGGTGTAAAAGTCAGTAGAATTAGCAGTTTATCCAAAGACTTAGCAAGAGCTTTGTCAGTTAGCAGCGTGCGGATTGTTGAAATCATTCCGGGAAAATCTGTAGTGGGTCTTGAAATCCCAAACAGAGAGAGGGAAATGGTAACACTTCGAGAACTATTAGTTTCGTCAGCCTTTGAAAAAGCAAAGTCTTTGCTTACATTGGCAATGGGTAAGGATATTTCCGGAACGCCTTTGGTTGCTGATTTAGGAAAAATGCCTCATGCCTTGGTTGCGGGTACGACTGGATCTGGAAAATCAGTAGCTATTAATACTATGATTCTTAGCTTGCTTTATAAAGCAACTCCCGAGGAAGTTCGGTTGATTATGATCGATCCAAAAATGCTGGAATTGTCTGTTTATGAGGGAATACCTCATTTATTAACACCTGTTGTTACAGATATGAAGGAAGCCAGCAATGCTTTACGTTGGGCAGTTGCAGAGATGGAAAGGCGTTATAAATTAATGTCAAAAATGGGTGTTAGAAACTTGGCAGGATTTAATCACTTAATTGATGAAGCGACAGCAAGAGGCGAGACAATAAGAGACCCTATCTTCAAAATGCTAAATCCACTGGAAGAAGGCGAATATTTTCCAGTTCTTGAAAAGTTACCCAGTATTGTCATAGTTATTGATGAGTTAGCCGACATGATGATGGTTGTGGGTAAAAAAGTTGAAGAATTAATTGCCCGTTTAGCACAAAAGGCGAGAGCAGCAGGTATCCATTTGATATTGGCAACACAGCGGCCATCAGTTGACGTTTTAACAGGGTTAATTAAAGCAAACGTGCCTACCCGCATTTCTTTTCAGGTTTCATCGCGGATTGATTCTCGTACAATTCTTGATCAGGGCGGCGCTGAAACATTGTTAGGTAATGGAGATATGTTGTTTTTACCATCCGGCACTAGCATTCCAATACGTGCTCATGGAGCATTTGTTGATGACCACGAAGTACATCGAGTCGTAGAGTTTTTAAAACAAACGGCACCACCCGATTATCTTGAAGAAATCACCAAAGACACATCGGATTCAAATGACGGTTATTATGTGAACGGCGATAGCGGGATTAGTTCAGAGTCTGATGTTCTGTATGATGAAGCAGTCATGTTTGTTACCGAGTCTCGTAAGGCATCAATATCAAGTGTTCAGAGACGATTTAAAGTCGGTTACAATCGCGCAGCTAAGATGATTGAAAGCATGGAAGCTGCTGGTGTTGTCAGTTCTGCTGAGTCTAATGGTTCAAGAGTGGTACTAGCACCCCCCCCCGTACGAGATTAAGAGTTATAAAAATTTGAGTTCAATTGTTGCGACAAACTCTAAGCGTAAGTTTTAACCGCCTGATTCCTTCTTGTGGTAAATGGGCTTATGTAAATCCGTATATGTCACAAGTACCTCTTTTATTGATAACATCAGTCCTGAAATACACTTTTTTTGATTAAATCAAGTACTGAATTAAATTAATTCTTGCTTTGATCGGTTGTATGTACGGTTTTTTAAATTTGCTACTCATCTTAGGGATAAAAAATGTCGGAAAAATATATTTATTCATTCCAAAAAGGCGACGGAAAAAATAAAGTATTATTGGGAGGTAAGGGGGCCAATCTTTGTGAAATGACGCAGATAGGACTTAACGTTCCCCCTGGATTTGTCATTACTACTCAAGCTTGTTTAGCTTATCTTGAAAGTCATCAATTGCCTGAAATTTTGTTGGAAGATATTAAATCTCATATCATTGAAGTTGAGCAGCTCTCAGGTAAACAGTTTGGCCATAGCCAAAATCCGTTATTGGTTTCAGTGCGTTCGGGTTCCGCCATTTCTATGCCGGGTATGATGGATACTATTTTAAATCTGGGATTAAATAGTAGCACACTGAAGGGTCTTATAAGTCAGACTGGAGATGCACGGTTTGCCTACGACGCTTATCGTCGATTTATCCAGTTGTTTGGCAAGGTTGCTCTTGGTATTGATGATGAAAAATTTGACCTGCATTTCTCTAATATCAAGAAGCAAGCAGGTATTAAAGCGGACATTGGTCTTGATGCTGAACATTTGCGCCAAATCAGTGAATTATTTCTTCAGGTGATTTTGGAACAAACTGGCAAGCCTTTTCCAGAAGATGTCTATGAACAACTGGAGTTATCTGTTAAAGCAGTATTTAATTCCTGGACAGGAAAAAGGGCGGTCGATTACCGTCGCGAATTTCATATTACAGAAAATGTAGCGAATGGTACTGCTGTTAATGTAGTCGCTATGGTTTTTGGTAATAGGGGTAACGATTGTGCAACCGGTGTTGGCTTTACACGTAATCCGGGCACTGGGGCCAATGAAATGTACGGTGAGTATTTGGTTAATGCGCAAGGTGAAGATGTTGTTGCAGGCATTAGAACACCCAAGCCGGTTCACGAACTGGCAATTGAAATGCCTGGTCTTTACCAGCAATTGGTTGATCTCCGTAATAAACTTGAAGAGCATTACAAGGAAGTTCAAGATTATGAATACACGATTGAATGTGGAATATTGTATTGCCTGCAGACGCGTAATGGCAAAATGAATGCCACCGCAATGGTGCGAACGTCCGTAGAAATGGTATTTGAAGGCTTGATTACTAAGGAGCAGGGATTGTTACGTATCAACCCGGAATTGCTTGAACAATTGTTGCATCCGCAATTAGATCCTGAACATAAAGCACACTCAGTTGCTCAAGGCTTACCGGCTTCTCCTGGCGCCGCTGTTGGTAAATGTGTTTTTGATGCCGATACAGCTGAATTAATGGGGCGAGCTGGTGAGTTGGTTATTTTATTAAGAGAAGAAACTAAACCTGAAGACATACATGGTTTTTTTGCGGCTCAAGGTATTTTAACCAGTCGTGGTGGTAAAACTTCACACGCAGCTGTGGTTGCCAGAGGAATGGGTAAGGCTTGTATTGCCGGTGCAGAAGATATAAAAATAGATGTGCGTGCCCGTCAGGCAATTATAGGCGATTTGTATATTCGTGAAGGCGATATCATTACCATTGATGGCAGTACAGGTTTTATTTATTTAGGCAAAATACCAACGGTTGAACCGATATTTTCAGAAGAATTAAAAACGTTATTGTCTTGGGCAGATGAGTTTGCCGAACTAGAAGTCCATGCCAATGTCGATACGCCGGAGCGGGCACGGATGGCGCTCAGTTATGGCGCAACTGGTATTGGTTTATGCCGGACTGAACGTATGTTTAATGCGTCTGACCGTTTGCCTTTAGTGATTGATATGATTCTGGCTGACAACAAAGAAGCTAGGAATGATGCGTTGGAAAAATTATTTCCGATTCAGCGCGATGATTTTAAACAAATCTTTGAAGCGATGTCTCCCTATCCGGTAACTGTCCGGTTGCTGGATCCACCGATGCATGAATTTTTGCCTAGTGAGCACCAACTTGGAGATGAAATTAAAGCATTGAAGCATTATAAGTTAATGATTCAGGGTCAGCAGGTTGCCCTTGATGCCCTAGCTACACAGATAGAATTACCTAAGCCTTTTAATCAATTGAATGAAGAGCTCATCAATAAAGCAATTGCCAAAAAGGAATTAATGCTGAAAAAAGTTAAAGAGTTATTCGAAGTCAATCCAATGTTGGGCCATCGTGGCGTGCGTCTCGGTATGACGTATCCTGAAATTTACCAGATGCAAATACGCTCTATACTGGAAGCTGCTGCTCAGTGTGCCAAGCAAGGAAAACTCATCTCACCTGAAATTATGGTGCCTCAAGTTATTACGGTAAAGGAGTTAATAAAGGTAAAAAGTTATGTTGATCAAATCAAAGAGGATGTTGAAAATCAGTACGATATTTCGTTAAAGTTTAAGTTTGGAACCATGGTAGAAACGGTTAGGGCTTGCACCCGCGCTGGAGAATTGGCTCAAGTAGCTGAATTTTTCTCATTTGGAACAAACGATCTAACTCAAGCAACTTTTTCATTTTCACGTGAAGATGCAGAAAATAAATTTCTGCCGCTTTACAATGAAATCGGCTTGCTCGAGGATAACCCTTTCGAAGTGCTTGATGCCAAAGGTGTCGGTCAGTTAATGAAAATGACTGTAGATTCTGGGCGTCAAACCAGACCCGATATCAAAATAGGTATATGCGGTGAACAAGGAGGACATCCGGAATCTATTCGTTTTTGTCATTATATAAAAATGGATTACGTTTCTTGTTCCGCGCCGCGTATTCCTATTGCCAGATTAGCAGCGGCCCAAGCGAAATTGCTAGAGGATGTTTATAAGATACATTAATCACTATTCAGCGTGCAATGATCTTTTTTTTCTAAAAGAAGAATGAAGTTAGTCATGAAAATTATACTTACTCTAAATAGAGAAGTTAGTGGGATAACTAATGATCTTAATAGGGTTTAAATTAGTGTTCGTTTATCCAGCTCTTGCAAATGCCTTAGCTTTTCCTTGATTTTTATTTCCAGACCTCGATCGACTGGTTGATAATAACGGGTTCCGATAAGTTGATCCGGAAAGTAATTTTCACCAGCCACATAGGCTTCCGGTTCGTCATGGGCATAACGGTATTCTTTGCCATAATCCAGTGATTTCATGAGCTTGGTGGGTGCATTTCTTAAATGTACCGGTACACCCAGGCTACCGCTTTGTCTGGCATCACTCATGGCGGCATTGTAAGCTTTATACACAGCATTGCTTTTAGGTGCACAGGCTAAATAGACAATGGCTTGTGCCAGGGCCAGCTCACCTTCCGGACTACCCAGGCGTTCTTGGGCTTCCCAAGCATTAATGGCGATTTGCAAGGCCCTTGGATCTGCATTGCCGATGTCTTCAGAGGCTATTCTAACGATACGTCTGGCTAAATAGGACAGGTCGCAACCGCCATCCATCATCCGACATAGCCAATAAAGCGAGGCGTCAGGCGAACTGCCTCTTACCGATTTATGCAGTGCTGAAATTTGGTTGTAAAATTCTTCACCTTGATTATCAAAGCGCCTAACACCACCAGACAATACTTCTCTGGCACATGCTTCATTAATCACATGGCTACTTTTTGCCGCGGCAAGCTCTACTGCAATTTCCAATAAATTTAATAATCTTCTGGCGTCACCATCTGCGGCTTCGGCAAATTGTTGCTTAATGTCGTCTGCCATTGCAATATTAAGATTACCAAGACCTTTATCAGCATCACTGAGTGCCTTGTTTAAAACATCGAGTAATTCTTCGCTTGATAAAGAGTTGAGTACATAAACTCGAGCCCGCGATAATAAAGCATTATTGAGAGCAAATGAGGGGTTTTCAGTGGTTGCGCCAATAAAATAAACGGTACCATCTTCTACGTGCGGCAGGAAAGCATCTTGTTGGGATTTGTTAAAGCGATGCACTTCGTCGACAAATAAAATAGTGCGCCGGTGCTGTTCAAGTTGGATTTTTTTGGCGGCGCTAACCGCAGCTCTGATTTCTTTAACACCTGATAATACCGCGGAAATTGGCATAAACTCGGCATCAGAGTGCAGGGCAATTAGACGTGCCAGAGTGGTTTTACCGGTTCCTGGTGGCCCCCAGAAAATCATGGAATGCAGGCGACCTGATACCACGGCTTCATAGAGTGGTTTGCCGGGCTTTAGAATATGTTGTTGACCTGCATAATCCTCTAGGGATATGGGTCGCATTCTATCTGCCAAGGGTTTGCTTAAATCATCAAACATGAAAGGCTGAAAAGAGGTTCAGAAATATTAAAATTGGCGCTTCGTCCTTATCTTTAATCTGAAAACACATCGGCGCCTTTGGGCGCGATGAATTCAAACATGGAAGCCTTTATGGGTGGATTTAACTGAACATTAGTGAAATAGATGCGAGTTAATTGACCAAAGTTATCGCTTAACTCCATGCCGCCCAGTAGGCCTTTATTCAGACCAATTAAAATATATTTAAAACTACTTTCCTGGTTCTTAGGTAACAATTTAATCCATTGCATTTCACCATCAATGCCTTGATCCTCCATAGTAAAATTATCATCTAGTGATATAGTGCCGCTCAACAATAATGCAGGTGTCGAACCAACAGACTCATCCAGTTTTTTAATCGTGACTTGATCTAAATCGGTATCATAAAACCAAACTTTTCCGGATGATGATACGATTTCTTGTTGAAAAGGTTTTAAATAGTTCCAGCGGAATTTCCCGGGTCGCTGTAGATAAAAAACTCCGTGACTAGTTTGGTAAGGCTTGCCTGCTTCATTTATTAAAACTTGTTTAAAGTCAGCGGTGAGTGATTTTGATGACTTTAAAAATGCCTGTAATTGTTTTACAGGTTCATCTGCACCATGACTTGTAGTGTTGACAAGAAAAAAAGCTAATAAAATTAGGCTTAATGTATATATTTTAGGCATTGATGCTGTTGTATTATTCATTCGGACTCAGGTTTGCTTTCGTTGGGATCGTTTTCAAAAATATCAGTAAACCACGATTTATCTTGATCAAAAACACCTTGCCCACATTCAGAGTAGGTAGTAGGTTCTGATCCGGATATATAGGGGTATTGCTTACCATCTGCACACTCTTTATTGGTTAATAAACCACTGCCTGGGTTAACCAAGGCCAGAGTAATATTATCCGGCGGTATTAAGTTGACCGGTTGCGTTGAAATTTGTTTCATTAGAGATGACCAGATCGGTAAAGCTCCAGTGGAACCGGTTAACCCGATTGACTTGTTGTCATCCCTACCCAGCCAGACGACTGATAAATAATCCCCTGTATAGCCAGCAAACCAACTATCTTTGGCATCATTTGTGGTGCCTGTTTTACCGACTAAGCCATAGTCCTCTGGGAAAAAGGAATAGGCTGATCGGCCTGTCCCTTCGTGCATAACTTCTTGTAGCATGGTATTGACGATATAGGTTGCTGCCGGATCTAAGGTCTGTTTGACGGTTAATGGGTAACTTTGTAATTCTTTGCCATTAGTGTCAACTACAGCCCGAATGCTTTTAATGGGTGTTGAAAAACCATCTCCTGCTAATGTTTGGTACATGCGGGTAACCTCTATTGGAGTGAGAGAAGCGGCTCCTAATAATAAAGAGGGAAATAGCTCAACAGGTCTTGTAACGCCCATGTTTTTAAGCGTTTTAGCTATTCTTGGGACACCTATATCCATTCCTACACGAACTGTGGCCAAATTATAAGATTTTGCCAATGCTGTATGTAAAGCGATATCACCATGCTCTTTATGGTCGTAATTTTTAGGAATCCAATCTATGCCATTATCGCCTTTAATCACCATGGTTGTATCACTAACTCTTGTGGTAATGGTGTATTTATCAGGGTATTCCAGAGCACTTAAATAAACTGCTGGCTTGATCAAAGAGCCAATAGGCCGAACTGCGTCCAAGGCTCGGTTAAAACCACCTACCATGTTTTCACGACCACTGACCATAGCGGCAACTTCTCCATTATCACGGCGCGTAACTATGACAGCTGCTTCAATTTTATTACCATGAGGCATTTTATCGAGTTGCGCTAGTCTGGTGGCGACTGTCTTTTCAAGAATATCCTGCACCTGATTATCCAATGTGGTGAAAATCCTAAGTCCTTGAGAAGTTAAATCTTCCTCATGATAATCTTGTTTTAATTGTCGTTTGACCAGATCGAGGAAGCCTGGATAGCGATTGGATGAGTGTTTCATCCGAGGAATGATATTTAAAGGTTTTGCTACTGCCTCAGTTGCCTGATTAGTAGTTATATAGCCTTCAACTGCCATTTGCTCAATTATCAGGTTACGTCGTTGTAGTGCGCGCTCAGGAAAGCGTCTTGGATCATATTCGGAAGGGCCTCGTACCAAGGCTACCAGAGAGGCAACCTGTTCGAGGGGTAGGTCTTTCAAGGTGCTGCCAAAATAGAATTCGCTCGCCAAACCAAAGCCATGAACACCGTTTGGGCCATTTTGACCTAAATATATTTCATTTAGATAGGCTTCCAGAATCTCATTTTTAGTGTAGCGGTACTCTAAGATAAGTGCCATCAACGCTTCTTTCAGTTTGCGTGATAAGCTCTTTTCATTCGTCAAATAAAAGTTTTTAACCAATTGTTGGGTAATGGTACTGCCACCTTGAACCATGCCACCAGCCATCACATTCGCCCACATTGCTCTGGCAATGCCTTTTATTGAAACGCCAAAATGCTGATAAAAGTCTCTGTCTTCTGAAGCAAACAGGCCGGAAATTAAGTTATTTGGCGCTTCGTCGAGTTTAATGAGGACTCTGTCTTCTTTAATGCTAGGATAAAGACTGCCTATTTGTACCGGATCCATACGGACCAAGGGAACATCTTTAGATGTTGTTAAATTTGTAATTTTTTCGATTCCCGTATCGATAAAATTTATTTGTATTAACATGCTGGGTTGGTGTTGATCCCAAAAAGAAAAGTCACGGGTTTTTACAACGAGTTGTGAGCCTTTTTTGTAGAAAGTTCCTTCTGCAGATAAGGTTTCATCGTTTCGATAATGTAACATATTCAATAAGGCTTCGAGCTTTTCAGAGGGCAGCGAGAAACCAGCGTAAAGCTCAATAGGATTGGCATAAACACGCGCAGGAATAGCCCAGCGTTTACCTTCAAATTGATTACGAACGTTATAATTCAGATATCCCATATAACTGACAAACATAAATAAACCAACTGCAGAAGAAAGCAGTAGGAGATTTCTAAACCAATGTGAAGTTGATTGTCTTGATGGTCTTTTGTTGCTATATCTGGAACTGCGTCCGCTTTTTTTAAATACCATAGCTATTGGTTATTGATAAATTTAATTGTTGACCTTGGTTGTTACCCATTATACATATATACCTAAATCAGGATTATGGAATTCAATAAGCATGATTGCGATGATAGAGTGGTAGCCAAATAAGTAGAGGCAATAAGTGGTTTTATCTTAAATAGATAAAACAATTTTTCCGGAGGTGTGTCCGTCTTCAATTAATTGGTGTGCAATCAGAGCCTCATTTAGGGGTAATTGTTTGCTAACATGAACTTTCAAAAAACCCTGATTAGCCCATTGGGCACACTGATTTAAAATTTTGACGTGATTGTCTCGTGCTTCAGGCAAATCTTTGAGCATGGGGGTTAGCATCAGTTCAAAACCAATTAATAAATTACGCATTCTAGCTTCATTGAGATTTAATTCACCCGGGTATAGCAGGGTTATTAACCGTCCAAAGTAGGCAGTCACCGGTATGCTGTTTTTAAATACATCAGCACCTACAGTGTCAAATACCAAGTCTACACCTTTGCCATCGGTAAGATCATTTATGGCTTGGGGAAAATCCTTTTCGGTATAGATAATAACTTCATCAGCACCCAGAGATTTAACAAATGCTGCTTTTTTATGGCAACTTACGGTCGTAATAACTTTGGCACCTTTTATTTTGGCCAATTGTATAGCTACATGTCCAACACCTCCAGCACCAGCATGAATAAGTACGGTTTGGCCAGCTTGCAAGCCTCCACGTTCAAACAACGCTCCCCAGGCAGTAATTAATACTAGTGGCGCTGCAGCAGCCTCAATAAAGGAAAAGGTATCAGGCATTAGGCTAACAAAACGCTCATCAAGTACATTATATTCAGCATAATTACCTTGTTCTCTACCCAGGCCACCATGACAAAACCAAACGTTATCACCAATACTAAAATGGCTTGTAGCTGTGCCTTTTTCAACCACTACACCAGCGCCATCGCAACCTAACACGGCAGGTAAAGGTTGATTATAAAATACACCATTACGTCTGATTTTAGTGTCGACAGGGTTGACACCAGCGGCATGTAGTTTTATTTTAAGTTGCGTTGATTTTAAAATCTCAGGTTCTTTTATATCTTCATATTTTAAAGTCTGTGGATCACCAACGGCCGTCATTAATACTGCTTTCATATTTAACTTCCTGATCTGTAAGCGATGAAGTAGTGGTTATAGTTACTGGTACTGTCTTTAATACTCTAGTGATACCAGTAATATTATGAATCAGTTAACCATTGCTGGCGATAATCTTGAAAGGGATAGTGCTTTAATGCTTGTATGTGTTGGTCTTGATACTTATAAATATCAGGTAAATTATAGCCATTAAATCGGTTGGCTTTAATAAGCGTGTATGCACCTACCTGCTTAAAAACGACTTTATCGCCTATTTTCAAAGGTTTATTGAAGCAGTATTCTCCAAATACATCACCCGCTAAACAGGTGCTGCCAGCTAAAATAGAGACGTAATTACCATTAGGGTCATGTTCATATAATTCAGGTTTGCACTGAAATTCAAATACTTCTGGATTATGATTGATGGAGGTGTCCAGTATTGCAATAGTTTTGCCATCACTTGGGAAACAATCAATTACAGTCGTCACTAAATAACCGATACTATCCACTACTGCTTTTCCTGGCTCAATTATAACGTCAAGCTTATAGTCTTGTTGTAGTTGCTTGACTAAAGCAATAAAAAGACTTTGATCACTTATTTTATTGAATAAATAACCGCCACCAAGATTGATCCAGTCGAGTTGAGCCAGTTTTTTGCCAAAATAAAAACGTAATTTTTCTATTGTTTTAAGCAGCGGCAAGAAATCAGTTGCTGAAAAAATGTTATGGACATGTAGGCCATTAATTTGATTCAGGTCAGATAAATGTTGTAACTCATTAATATCAACACCAAGTTTTGAATAAGGTCCACAGGGGTCAAATCGATAGTCCTTAAGAAAGGACAACTTTGGGTTAATCCGCAAGCCAATAGATAAATTGTCGGGATTTGTATCGGTAAAACGTTGATATTGGGATAAAGAGTTAAAGCTAATATGAGTAAGCAGTGTCTTCATTTCATGCCACTCATCGGCTCTTACACCTGGCGTAGTCAAATGTATGTTGCCAGCCCCCTTCAAAATTTCATTAGCCAAGCGTGCTTCAAATAACGAACTGACAGAAAATCCGTCAACAAAAGGTTTTGCCAACTCCATAACGTAAGTTAAGGGTAGTGATTTTATAGAATATAAAACTTTACAATCACATTGTTGGCGTAACGTATTTAAAACAGATAAGTTTTTAATAAGCTCATCGGTATCCAAAATAAATGCAGGTGAGGTAGGAATGCTATTTTTTATTTGTTG
>ERZ889078.1810-NODE-1810-length-16223-cov-34.513607_pt1 | contig 16223 bp, 13 predicted proteins | sample MGYA00521266_ERZ889078 | MGnify/ENA primary metagenome ERZ889078 (study PRJEB32303, sample SAMEA104408618) | aquatic metagenome | biome: Brackish water; feature: Pelagic; material: water | place: Baltic Sea | collected 2014-06-16T06:34:00 | depth 76,534 m ...
ATTTCTAATATGAAATACATAATAATTATACTTTTTTTTTCAATGACCTCTTTGATGGCTCTACCAAAGGAAAAACAACTAGTCTCCTCTGAAGTTGCTATAAACCTTCTTCAAAATATCAAAAATAATGCTATTGTTTTAGGCTATGGTGAACAAGAAGTTCATACTTTTATAGATCCCCTATGTATTATGTCTCAACGTTATTTAGAACTACTCTACAAGCGTAAAAAAAAGATTTTTGCTCAATATACTATTTATCTTTACTTACATGAAATTAAATCTAAAAATTCCAAACAACATATTTTAAATATTATGAATGCTGAATCTAGCGAGAATATGCTTCGCGCTATTATGCTAAATAAAGAGGGCTATACACTCACAAATAAAATTGATTACAAAATTAAAGATGTTTTTGATGATGTAGCTCGCGCTGCAAATAAAATAGGCGTGAATAAACGCCCCTTTATTATGATTAATGGGAAAGTTAAATGAATACTTACAAAAATAATCTCTATAAGTACTTAAGTTTCATTGTAAAATTTCGCATACTCATAATTACAGCTTTTAGTTTGCTATTTCTTTACTTAGCATTGACAATGACAACATTACTAACGCATAATGATGATGAACTATGGCTTCAAGGGAGTGGTGAATTTAATAAACTTTTAGAAAATAGCCACCAACATATTTACATTCATAAACTTCAATTAAAACTAGAAGACGACTCTTTTTCTAACACAACTATCAATAAACTCAAACTATTACACTCGAACCTTCAAGATGTAAAAGAAATCATCAAAGTAGACTCATTACTAACACATACAGTCATATCTTCTTCGAACAACAATGATGGATCATCTTTAGTTGAAGCCAGAACACTAGAGGATAAAAGTACAGATGAAATTACTAAAATCATACAAGGGTCGTTTCAAGAATTTTCACAATTTTTTTCAGCAGATAAAAAAATAACATATCTATATATATTTTCAGCATCCCCAATTGATTATGAAAGTATTGATATACCATTTCAATACAATGTCCTTAGCGTGGCAGAAGATCAAAATATGTTTAAAGACATAATGCTTTTCTCCATTCTTTTGGTAACCTTATTTATCTTATTTTCCATCACGTTTAGAACAATTATTTCATCTATATTAGGAATAATTTTCATATCTTTTAATACACTTTTTGCAATATCTATGTATCAATTTATTCAACCTGATGTTGCAGTACATGTTTCTATACTTCTTGTCTCTATCGCTGTTTCTATTATGGATTTTGTGTATATCTATTATGGCTGGCATATTATGCAGATTGCGCATAATTCTAAGAGTTCTCTTTATTATATAGTTATGAAAACATTTAAACCAATTTTTTGGACAACTGTTGTGAGTGTAGTTGGAATTGGGTCACTTATATTTCAAAATAGTGTTATCTTGCAATCTATTGGATATAACGTTATTTTATCTTCTTTAATTGCTTTTATTTTAAGCTTTACTCTTCTAATAGCATTGCTGTCATTTTTCAAAATTAAAGACCCTTATGTTATTACGAAAAATACTTCTAAGATTTTTGCAGTTCTTGAAGCAAACTATGAAAGAAATGTACTACGCCATTTTTTAATATTTTCAACTATTCTTTTTATATTTTTAGTAGCTTTTGTGATCCTTCAACCCTCAAATATAATCACTAAAGCTAATGATGAAGTTATTAGTCTTATGTTTCCATATGATGGTTTAACACATGATTCGCTCAAGAAATTAGAAGAGTTTCACCAAGATATAACGCATCGCTTTGAAGACGACATCCTAAGCATAAATTCTAGCTATAAGTATGCTAAAGGTTTTTCTAAAGCATATAATCCTTCAGCTACATTTGATGTCTCCAATATAAACTTAGACTTTATAAAATTTGATTTTATTCTTTATGGAATAATGGATGATGTAATGAAAGACTCAATGCATCAGGTTACCATTTATATTGAAGAAGATGGTGTTGATAAAAATATTATTCTCAACTGGATTAGAGGCTGGGATGAACAACATTCAACACTTGTTGATGATGCAAACTCACTCTTAAGTGCTGCTAAATATGACACCATTTATCATATGATTGTTGTTATCTTATTTATCCTTTTGCTTATTAGCTTTGTTACATATAACATTACAAAAAATAAAACATACGCTTTTATTGCATTCATTGTTAATGTCATTCCTTTAATATGGTTTTTTGCTATCTTATTTGCACTTTCTATGCCTGTATCTATGGAAGTTTTAGTAGCTATGTTAATTATGATAGCATTGTCTAGTGATGCTACTTTACACTTTTTATATTATTATCATAGAAATTTACGTCCTAAAGATTCAAATGAACTTTCTTTGGAGCTTTCTTTCATAGAAGTTGGTACACCAGTCGGTATGGGGAGCACTATACTTCTTATCACTTTTTTACTTCTTGTATTTGCCAATATTGCAACTATTTCTAGTATTGGAATGTATTCTGTAGTTTTGATTATATTTTCTTTATTAGCGGATCTTTTAATTCTTCCAGTTTTGTTTATTGAGCTAGTTAAATCAAAAAAAGAGTAATACCATGAAACAAGAAAATGAAATTCTCACCAAAGACATTAAAAAACTCATAATCCAGATTGCTATCCCATCAAGTATAGGGATGTTTTTCAACACTATGTACAATGTTGTCGACACATTTTATGTAGGTCAAATCTCTACTGTTGCAATATCTGCACTATCTTATAGTTTTATGGTCTTTTTTTTACTCCTTTCTGTTAGCTATGGTTTCTCATCTGCGATAACTGCTTATGTTGGTGGAGCATTAGGTAAACATAAAAAAAATATGGCACAAATTTATGCTTCAAATGGTATGAGTTTATTCTTCTTTACCTCCATTTTTTTAACACTTTTTAGTTTTATATTTTTAGAAAATATATTTATACTCATGGGAGCCAGCGGTGAAGCACTTTCCTATGCCTTAGATTACACATATATTATCATTCTTGGAATACTACCAATGCTCTTAGGTTTAGGTGCAAATGCTGTTTTAATAGCACTCGGAGATACTAAGAGCTATAGAAATATTTTAATAGTCGGTTTTATATTAAATTTAATCTTAGATCCACTATTTATATATGGTTACTCTTTTATTCCTGCATTTGGGATAAAAGGTGTTGCCATTGCTACGGTACTCATTCAATTTATAACCTTTATATATATAGTCTCAAAGGTTTATAAAACAGGTCTACTTGATTTAAAATTATTTTCAAAAAAACTCCCTAACATAAGAGCGTACAAGCAATTATATACACAAGCGATACCTTCGAGTTTAAATATGTTTTTAATGTCATTTGGAAGTATTATCGCTATCTATTTTGTCTCATTTTATGGCGTTAACGCAGTTGCGGCTTTTGGTATTGGCTACAGAGTTGAGCAAATTATTTTACTTCCAATGTTAGGATTAAATACAGCTGTGATGGCAATAGTATCAAATAATTTTGGAGCTAAAAACTTTGAGAGAATAAACGAGGTTATAAACAAAGCCTTAAAATATGGATATATCATGAGTGCACTCGGAGTCATACTTATCGCTATTTTTGGAAAATATATCATAATGATATTTGATAACAATCAAGAAGTAATAAATACGGCCTACACATACATAATATTTGAAAGTTTTATATTTTTTGCATTTATTACATTGTTTATATCTGTTTCAACTCTTCAAGGTATAAAAAAGCCTTTCATACTCCCTTACATTGCTTTTTACAGACAGATTTTTATGCCTTTGATTCTCTTTTATCTTGTTGTTCATATTTTTCATTTAGACATTATCTATTTATGGATTAGTATGTTCCTAATAATATCGAGTGCTGCAGTTTATTTAAAAATATACACAAACAAAGAGCTTGCCTTATTGTCAGTTAAAGTATAAGTCTTTTATTTATCTTCTATATTTATAGATGGTTCATCTATATAAAAGCCTTGAGAATAGTCAATTCCTAATTCTTTTACTTTATCCATCACAACACTTGAATGTACATATTCTGCTATTGTTTTTATACCTAATTTTTTTGCAAATGCAACAATAGTTTCTACAACAATATACGCTGTTTTATCTACATCTATATCTTTAATCAGACTACCATCTATTTTAATATAATCAGCCTTCATCTTTGTCAAATAAAAAAAGTTTGAGTATCCGCTACCAAAATCATCTATCGCTATTTGAGCACCATATCTTTTTACTTCACTGATAAATCTCTCAACTTTTTTAAAATCTTGTATAGCTTCTGATTCCAAAAGTTCAAATGTAACACGATTAGAAGCATCTGAATCTTTTAATTTTTGAATTATAAAGTTATACATCTCGCTGCTCATAATATCTTCTATAGATAAGTTTATAGAAAATTCTAAATTATTATTTTCAAATGCTAAAAATGATTTGTCAATTATTAGTTTCGTTACTTGACTATACACTTTTATTTTTTTTGATATAGGTATAAAAAGGAATGGAGAAAGTATCTTTTGGTTTTTGTCCACTAATCTTGCAAGACATTCATACTTTGTAATTTTAGAAGATTTATTGTCTATTATTGCTTGGTAGTAGGGGATAATTCTAGACTCATCCACCGCATTTCTTACAGCTTCTGAAAGCTCTAAATTTCTTTCGTAATCATCTTCAAACTTCATTCTATCTTCATAAATCCAAAATGGAAGACGCATGTTTTTAGCATGCTTTAGAGCCATGGATACTTTAGAAAACACATGACTAGTATCTCTATTGGCCGAGGAAGCCAGTGTAAAGTCTATGTATATTTTAATATCTTGATATTGAACAACCATATTATTGATAGTATTATAAAGTTCTTCTAAATAATTTTTCAAGTCGTAAAAGCCTAAGTTTTTATCTAAAACAAATGCATACTCATTTCCCGAAGCTCTATATAATTCCTTGTCTAGCAAAAGGTCTTTCAAACACCTTCCCACTTCTTCTAAAACATAATCTCCAACAACAAAACCATAAAAATTATTTATAACATGAAAATTATCTATATTAATGAGGATTAATGCAAAATCTTCATTTTCTTCTAAATCTTTTCTTAGTTTAAAAATATTTGGAAGATTTGTTAAATGATCTGTAAAGTAACGATTAAAAAGCTTTATTCTATATTCATCAAGACTTGTGTTTTTACTTGTATTTTCTAATTGTAAGGCAGCAAGTACCTCATTAGATATATCTAAGCTATCTTTATCTTTATTTAAATTAAATACGGTTAAGATTGTTTTTGACTTGTCTGCATGGTTTAAGAAGACTATTTCAGCCTGAGGAACTAATTGCAATAAACTTTTTTTCAAATTTTGGACTAATACAGTATTATGTAAAAAAGAAACTATATGAATTAAAATATTTTTTTTATCTAAGCCTTCAATCTTTTCTAAAGTTTCTGGTACTTCAGCAGAAGAGTTTAAAACAAAACTATTAACTTTTAAAATATCATCATCTTTTTTCATTTTATTCCAAATATATTATTTTTTTCTATTGCTACGATTATATTACATTTTTCAAACTTCTAAGTCGCATTAAAGTCTACCCATATTTTTAAACTAGACTTAAGTCCTTCTTCACTCAAAGACTATTATGCATATCGGCAAATAGTCTAATAACCATAAGCAAAATATAAAATTTTAAGCCAAAATCAACTACACTTTAAATATACTCTCATCATTATTTTAGAGGAAATTTATTTGAAATCGTACCAAAATCTTGTTTTACTACAAAACCTTTATCGCCAAAAAGCACTTGGTTTTGAATATAGTGATCCATTTTCTATTAATGAGATAACAACGAATGATACACCTCATAACTTAGAACAAGTAGTACAAAATATATCGAGCTGTTATCTTTGTGATTTAAGTAAGTCACGATGTCAAAGTATGAGTGGCTATGGTAACCCCAATGCGGAGCTTATGATTGTAGATTTCACCGTATCATCACACGAAGATTCTCAGAACGCTTATTATACTGGAAGGTCTGGTGAAAGTTTAAAAAAAATGATAGAGAATGTCTTAAATCTCACCATAGATGACGTCTACTTCACCCATGCAGTCAAATGTAAAACTCTTCATTCTAACAGTCCATCTGAATCTGAATTCAATTCATGTAAACCATATTTACTTGCACAAATTGATTTTATAAAACCCAAGATAATTGTCACACTTGGAGATGATGCATACTATAAAGTAACAAACGAAAGTGAAAATTTTCAAGATGTGCGAGGACATGTTATTAACTTCAAAAATTACAAACTTATCCCAATATATCATCCTAGCTTTCTTCTACGAAACCCTGAGTTAAAAAAAATAACATTTAATGATTTAAAAACTATAAAGAGTTGTCTGTCGAATATATCTACAACTAACTACAACTAGATATAATAATTTACATATAACTACAAAAATCCCTACTTTTTTTGTAATTTTTAGTCAAAAGTAGGGATTTAATGCAAAGGTGCTATTTATGGTTGTTTCAGTAGCCCATTCCAATACTAATTAAGTTTATAATTCGTATTGCAATTTAACCATAGAAAAGAGCATTAAACTCTCAGCTAAATCATAAGTGACCTTCGTCTCTTACTTTGTAGTGAATTGCGTCAAGATATATAAATGGATAGATTGCGTCAAGAGGTCTCTTTTTCCACTCTTCAAGCTTTGGTATTAGTTTGTCGGTTATAGCTGTTATAGCAGGCTTAGAGAAGTGTACACCGTATATATCTTCAATATGATCGGCTATTTGTGCATAGCTATTACCCAGTGCAAAGAGGGACAGCATCTTTGTTTCGAGTTCATCATTCATATGGGTTTGATTTTTTTTAACTAGCTCTGGTTCAAAGCTACCATTTCTATCTCTTGGTGTTTCTAAATCAAAAGTGCCATTCGCTGATTTCATTGTTTTAGAACTTGTATCATTTTTACGGTTTCTTTCAAGATCCTGAGATAAGTGAGTTTCGAGTTCAGCTTGAAGTGCCATCTCTGTAAGTTGTTTGATTAGAGGTGTTAAGGCACCATCTTTACCACCGATACCTTTACCAGCTTTGAGTTGTGCTGCAAATTCTGCAACGTCTATTTCTATCTTCATCTGTTCTTCCTTCTGTGTTCAATATTTTATCTTATTGACACAGAATTATTTACAGTCCCTATTTATTTAGTACTTTACCTAGAAATTCACAATCAACTGTGTTTACTTTTACAAGATCACCTTCTAAAACATGGTAAGGAACTTGAATAACAGCACCTGTTTCAAGAGTTGCTGGTTTTTTACTTCCGCTTGAAGTATCACCTTTAAAGTTTGGAGGTGTCTCAGTAACAATAAGCTCCATAGTCTCTGGAGGTACAACAGAGATAGCATCTCCTCTAAAGAAAACCATATCGACACTTGTTCCATCTTTTAACCATTTAGAAGCATCCTCACATTGCTCATAAGTAAGACCGAGTTGATCGTATGTTTCGTTATCCATAAATTGGTACATTTCACCATCATCATAAAGGTACTGCATAGTTTTAAAGTCTATAATTGGAACTTCAAATTTATCGCCAGCATGAACAGTTTTTTCAACAACTTTTCCATTGAGAAAACTTTTCATTTTCATACGTACAAAAGCTGCACCTTTACCTGGTTTAACATGTTGAAAATCTACAATTTTGTATGGTACTTCACCAACGATTAAACGAACACCTTTTTTAACATCACTCATACCTACTGTTGCCATAAACACTATCCTTAATTTTATTTTATACAATTATATTTATTGGCGGAGATTTTACACTAAAAGGACTTAGAATGATATAATGTCAAATAATTTGAACTATCTAGGATTTGAGAACTTATGGAATTTACTTTAGAAAAAACCTCAGGCAATGCAAGAGCATGTACACTTAAAACAGCACATTCAACTATAAAAACTCCGGTATTTATGCCTGTTGGAACCTTAGGAAGCATCAAGTCTCTTGATATGAACGATGTTTTAAATATTTTAGGTGCAGAGATAATACTTGCAAACACTTATCACATGTATTTACGTCCCGGCGACACAACCGTTGCTAAAATGGGAAAACTTCATAACTTCACCAAATTTCCAAAAAGCTTTTTAACTGACAGTGGTGGCTTTCAGGCCTTTAGCCTCAGTGATATTTCAAAACCAAAAGAAAATGGTATAGAATTCAGAAGTCATATAGATGGTTCTAAACACTTCTTCACCCCTAAAAAAGTGATAGATATTCAACATAACTTAGGCTCAGACATTATGATGATATTAGATGACCTTGTTGCACTTCCAGCCACTCAAGAACGTATTAAACTCTCTATAGAGAGAACCACTGCTTGGGCAGAAGAATCTATAGAATATTTTAGAGCTAAACAAAAAGAAGGTATCGGGACAGAACAAAATATATTTGCCATTATCCAAGGTGGAACAGACAAAGCCTTTCGTACAAAATCTGCAACTGAACTTTGTGCATTAGACTATGATGGCTTTGCTATTGGCGGACTTAGTGTTGGTGAACTCAACAACGAAATGTACGATACTGTAGAACATACGGTGAAGTATATGCCAGAGGATAAGCCACGTTACCTTATGGGTGTTGGAACCCCTGAAGACCTTATTGAAAATATTGAACGCGGCATAGATATGTTTGACTGCGTAATGCCAACAAGAAATGCCAGAAACGGTACTCTCTTCACCTCTTTTGGTCGTATAAATATCAAAGGTGCTAAGTTTAAAGAAGACGAGGCTCCAATAGATCCAGAATGTCAATGTTTAACTTGTAAAACATACTCACGTGCATATTTAAATCATCTCTTTCGTGCACGTGAAATTACATACTTTAGACTTGCAACGATTCATAACTTACATTATTATTTAAATCTTATGAGAGAAGTTCGAGAAGCTATTTTAGAAGATAGATTTGCAGAGTATAAAAAAGAGTTTTATGCTAAACGTGCTAATTTATAAAGTTTATGGCACTTTTTATAGCATTTATATAACTAATATTTTTCGCTTTTCCTTGGTAGGCGATGTCAAATGCTGTTCCGTGATCTACTGATGTTCTTATGATTGGAAGATTAAGTGAGACATTAATACTTTCATCAAAATACAGTGCTTTGAGTGGCGCTAATCCTTGGTCGTGATACATTGCTACAAAATACTGATAGTTTTTTCTAAAGTCTGGGGTAAATGCTATGTCTGGAACTACTGGGCCAAAAAACAGTTCTTCACCAATAAGAGAATTTGCAATTTCCATAGCCTGTTGTATTTTTTTTTCTTCACTACCTAGTACTCCATTATCTCCTGCATGTGGATTTAAACCTAGTACCGCAACTTTATGATTACCTATGCTCTTATGTAAATTACGTAAAAACTTAGCAAGCTTTTCTGTTTCTATGCTCTTGGCTACATCTTTTAATGGAATATGTTCTGTAAAAAGTGCTACATACATTTTCTGACATCCCAACATCATAATCGCATCTTGTTTAAAATATTGACGTAATAAATCTGTATGTCCAACAAACTCTAAACCAGCTAACTTCCATGCTTCTTTATGTATAGGCATAGTAACGAGAGCATCTGCGCTTTTTGATTCACAAAGTTTTATAGCTTGCATGAAAGAATCATAAGAATATCGTCCAGATTCTTTGTCTACTTCACCTGCTCTAATAGAAAAATTTCCATCTACATGTGAAGTGGTGAAGTTACTTGGAACATTCATCTTTAAAAGATTTGCAGCTTGAAGTGTAAGATTTGAGTTAATACAATAAATAGGTTCACAAAGTCTAGATACTTCTTCATGAGATTTTAATGCTATCTCTATCCCCACACCATTAAGGTCACCGACACTAATGGCTATTGTAACTTTACTCATCTGCTTGTAAGTCTTTTCATCTCTTTAACCGCATCTGCCAAACCACTAAAGACACTTCTTGCGATAATACTCTGACCGATATTGAGCTCAACTATTTCTTTTATTTTCATCATCTCATGAACATTATGGTAGTTAAGTCCATGTCCCGCTGCAACTTCAAGACCTATGGAGTCTGCATGCTTTGCTGATAGCTTAATTGCTTCAAGAGAAGCTTCAAGTCTCTCGCTAAGTTCATAGCGTGGAAGTTCAAACTCCTTCACCGAATGGTTTGAATGTGAAAGATTTGAGTGTAGCATCGCAAAAAGATTTGCAAAGGTTCCAGTATGGAGTTCCACCATTTCAGCGCCTAACTCTCTGGACTTATTCATAGCCTCTTTGCTTGGATCTACAAATAATGAAACAGGAATGATAGAGTCATGCAATAACTCAATTGCATATCTAACCTCATCTTCATTTGCAAAAATATCAAGTCCACCCTCAGTTGTCACCTCTTCACGTTTTTCAGGAACAAGTGTCGCACGATGTGGTTTTGTCTTAGTAACTATGTTTAAAATATTTTTGTTGATAGAACATTCTAAATTTACCGGAAGTTTCGAATGCATCATAATATTTTTTACATCAATATCTTGAATATGACGTCTATCTTCTCTTAGGTGAATTGTAATCTGATCTGCACCATTGTCACATGCCACGTAGAGCGCATTAAGAATATCTGGATCATTTACCCGTCGCGCTTCTCTTAAAACTGCAACATGGTCTATATTTACACCTAGTCTCAAGATACACACCAACTTTTACTTGATTTTTTCATAAGCTCTTTATAGCCTTCTTCGAGACTCATATCTTTTATAATATCCCCTACATATACTTTGACGACTTTTGTCTCTTTATACGGAGCATTTTGAAAAACTGTCTCTAGGGTATCATCTATAAAAACGGGAACCATATCAAGTTGATTGGCTTTAGCTATTTTCTCCGCCCCGCTTTGGAATTCTTTTACACAGAGTTCTTTATTTCTCTCACCCTCAGGAAAGATATATACATTAAAGTCATCTACTTTTGCAAGTGTATTTTTCATTTTTTTAAAAAACTTTAAAAGCCCTTTTCCATTATTTAAATCCACACTCATACAACCACTAGCACGAAAAAACTTTCCATAAAGCCATGAATCAAAAAGCTCTTGCTTAGCTATCCATGTACCACTTTTATTATGCGCAGAAAAAATGTTTTCCATTACTAAAATATCTAAAAGGGAACGATGATTCATAGCATAAAGAATTTTATCTTTTGTAGGAATAGTTCCAATTACTTTAACTTCTATATTTAAAAATTCAAGAACAGCATTCGCATAATTTTGTCTATCTATAGAGAGTTTCTTATAGGCGGGCTTGAGAGAGATACATTGATTAAAAAATGTTTTTTCAAATATGCCAATATATTTCAGTCCTAACTCTATCATAAATATAAATTTACCAATGTTTTTTAGCATGCATTACCCTTACTTATTTGTACTTTGATTATAGCAAAGTATATTAAAAAAATTTGCTATTTATAGCTTACTGAGAATTTTTCTTTAAAGTCATTTCAGTTTCCATAATTTTTATTTCATCACTGGCATGAATTTTTATTTTTTCATCGGCACGTAATTTTTTAGCATTTATTTTATTAGGATATTCTACATTGCTTAAAATGTGTTTGATACAGTTTATACGTGCCTTTTTCTTATTGTCTGAACGAACGATTGTCCAAGGAGCATGGTCTGTATGAGAAGCTAAAAGCATAGAGTATTTAGCGATAGTGTACTTATCCCAAAGTTGTTGTGAGAGTTCATCCACAGGTGATAGCTTGTACTGCTTTAGTGGATCTGTTCTTCTTTTGTCAAATCTTCTTCCTTGTTCATCTTTTGATACGGAAAAATAAAACTTAAATATTTTAATATCCGAATTGATTAACATCTTTTCAAACTCAGGAACTTCATGTAAAAATTCTTTATGCTCTTCTTGAGTACAAAAGCCCATAACCGGTTCAACACCGCCACGGTTATACCAAGATCTGTCAAAAAGAACTATTTCGCCAGCGGATGGAAGATGATGTGTATATCTTTGAAAATACCATTGTGTTTTTTCTCTATCATCAGGTTTGTCAAGTGCTACGACTCTTGCACCACGAGGATTAAGATGTTCGGTAATTCTCTTAATCGTACCACCCTTTCCAGCAGCGTCACGACCTTCAAAAATCATAAGCACTTTTTGCCCTGTTTCTTTGATATGGTTTTGCATTTTGAGAAGTTCTATTTGAAGTCTTTTCAACTCATCTTCATACGCTAGAACTTCTTCTTTTATCCAGACAGATACACGTTTTGCGTTTAAATCCTTACTTTGTTTATCAGTGCTCTTTTTTTCGTCTTTCTCGTCTTTTTTATTTTTTCTTCTATCATCATGCACAATCTCTACAAGAGTTGACTGATCTTCTAGTTCTGCATCTATCATATTTCTTTTTGAACCCATGGTATCTCCAATTTATCTATATGAACAATTATAGGACACCAAGTATTAAAAAGAGTTTGCATTATTTAATTTTGATTCCTAAGATACCTTAGTGTTTGTGTTAGCAAGTATGGTGAAAGTACCGGTTTTCTTCCCAAATTATATGAGTTGTATTCTAATGTTTTAAATGCAAAATGTGTATACTTGTCATCTTCTAGTAAAACTCCAATTGAGAGTAGTACGTCTACCATCACTGCGATTTCACTTGTGTATGTATTGTCATATATTTCAGATTTTGTTACAAGCTCGCCAGCACTAAAGCTCCATGTTCCATTTTTATAGAACTCTGCTAGAGCTGTATTTATAAATCTTTGTGCGCCTATAAGATACAATTCATCTTGTGTGAATTTATATGCAGCTAAAAGAGCCTGGGATGCAAAAGCATAATCCTCTAAAAATGCTCCAACCTTTGCTTTTTTATGGATTAAAGTTGTATGGTGAAGTTTTCCATCAACATAAAGTGCTTGCATCAAAGCATCGAGGCTTTTTTGTGCTTGGCTTGTATATTTCGCATCTACCTGTCCTAAGGTAAAGAGTGCTTTTACCATCATGGAGGACCAAGAGACTTGTATCTTTTTATCACAAAATGGATACTCTCTATCTTTTCGTAAACTTTGAAGAAGTATTTTTACTTCTGCAAAATACGAAGGAACTTCACCATCTTTAAAACGGATAATACTTTTTCCCTCAAAGTTCCCCTCTTTTGTTACACTCATTTGCTCAAGCATGATTTCTATATCTGTGTATCCATTATCTTCTAAAAGCTTATGTACTTCACCATACTCATAAACAAAATATGTGCCCTCTTCACCATCTGAATCTGCATCACTAGCGCTATAAAACAAGTTATCTTCACTCATATGGTTAAGCCAAAAATCAGCACAGCTTCTTGCAACTCCTAAATAACTTTCATCTTTATAAGTGATATAAGCATTTGCATATACCTCACAAAGCAGCGCATTATCATACAGCATCTTTTCAAAATGTGGGACAAGCCATTTTTCATCTGTAGAGTAACGACAAAATCCACCATCAATAAGGTCATACATTCCACCTTTTTTCATCTCATCGAGTGTATGTATAAGCATTGCTTTTGCACTTGTATCATCATATAGCTTATCTATAATCATAAGTGCATTGAGTGTATTTGCATGGGGAAATTTCGGTGCAATTGAAAAACCGCCCTCTTTTGCTTGGTAGTTGTTTTTCACCTGAAGCATAAAATTTTTTGTAAAATCCTCTTTAAGCACAGTTGCCTCTGTTGGATGTGTTACCTTGCCTAAAAAATCTTGAACCTCATCTGCATTTGCAAAAAGTTTTTCATCATTTTCACTTACTTTACGGGCAATAAGATTTGAAAGCTCCTTAAAACCCATCCCTTCAATATTTCCAGTGCGAGATTCAGGAGGTATATATGTTCCCGCAAAAATCGGTTTGTTTTGTGGTGTACTAAAAATAGATGTTGGCCAACCACCTGCTCTGTTATTTAAAAGCCGGTGAACTTCTTGATAATATTTATCTATATCAGGTCGCTCTTCACGATCAACTTTAATACATATAAAATTATCATTTAAGATATCTACACATTCTTTATTTTCAAAGACACTCTCTTGCATCACATGACACCAATGACAAGAACTGTACCCTATACTTATAAAAATAGCTTTATTTTCTTTTTCAGCTTTTTGAAATGCTTCATCACACCAAGACCACCAATCCACTGGATTATCTTTGTGTTGCTGTAAATAAGGGCTATCTTCTTTTTCTAATCTGTTTGGCATACTGTTATCTTTATATTAAATTTTATTTTCAAGGAGTATTGACAAAGTATCTCATATTTATATCTGCGAGTTTATCAGCCCATGCGATATAATTTATTTTTCTTCCTTGTTCAACGAAGATATGATTATCTAAGAAGTAATGTTGCAATATATCTTGGATTTGTGTTGTTTTAGGAAGTGTAACAATCCAAATAAAGCCAATAGCTTTGAGCGAAGGTATCTCTTTTGCGCTTCTCATAATATCTCGTAAAGAAGTTTCTATTTCTTGACTAGTATGCACATCATTAAATTTTGAAAGCTCTAGTAAAGCTTCAAAGTTTTCCTCATCTGTTACTTTTTTCCAACGATCATGTTGAAATTTTTCTTTAAAGTTATAGTCACTCTTATCTTGTTTTTTCAGACAAAGACAATAAGCAGTTTTCATCGCCGTAGGAATATTTTGAGCTAGATAGTCTATCTCTTGCTGTGTATACGTATTTTTTGAAAAACCTTGCGCATTAAAAAAATTTATTTTTACTAAGTTTTTTAGACTCTCTTGCTCTTTAACTCTCGTAATCTCATTGACAATGGCAATCGGATAATTTCCCTTCCAAGTCCAAGAACTGTTTTTAGTAAGAAATTCAATTGTCTTTCTACTATTTTGTATAGCATTGTGTACGTCAGATATTATTTTTTTCATGATAAAGGCACCTCCAAACTAAATATAGAACCTCGAGACGGGATACTTTTAACCAAGAGCTTTCCTTTCATAATCTTCACTAAATTAGATGCAATGTTAAGACCAATTCCCATCCCTTCATAGGCACGGTTTGCAGAAGAATCTAATTGACCTACGCAAAATATTTTTCCCTGATCTTCTTTTGCTATACCTATCCCTGTATCTTTAATAGCACATAATAATACTTTATCAAAAGTATCGTAAGAAATATTTATAGCTATTTTTCCACCTATGTCCGTAAACTTTATTGCATTATCTAAGAGTATAGCAATCACTTGTGCAATTCGATTACTATCTCCATGAAGCTCCTCAGGTAACAATCTATCAACTGTAACTATATACTCTAAAGATTTTTGATCTGCCTTTTCTTGATAGACAGCCAAGCACTCAGCAAAATCTTTACTTGGATTGAAGGGGTATTGCATTAAAACTAAACTTCTATCTTGAATTTTTCTCATATCTGAAATCAAAAGAATAAGGTTGTTTAAGTCATTACCTGTTTTGGAAATTGTTTTCACCATCATTAAAGATTTAGCATCTTCTTTAACTCTTTTTTCCAAAAGCGCTGAAAATCCTAAAATAGCATTCAAAGGTGTTTTCATCTCATGCGACATATTTTCAAAAAAATTTTCTTTTGATTTTTGAGCCATTCTTGCTGATTCATTTGAGAGTATTAGCTGTGTCATATCATGAGACACTGCAATAAATTCAACAATTTCACCATGTACATCAAGAATTGGATTTATAGTAGTTTCTACATAATATATGGAACCATCTTTATGCTTATTTTCAAAAAGTCTTTTATACATTTTTTTAGAGTTTATAGTATTCCAAAGTTTTTTATAAAAACTTGAACTTCTTTTATCTGTTTTAAATATTCTGTTATTTTGACCGATAAGCTCACTTTGAGTATAACCGCAAGTATCACAAAAACGATCATTAACATATGTTATATTACCTTGAGGGTCTGTCTTTTGGACAATAGCACTTAAATCCAATGCATGACTAAACTCTTCAAGTGCTTGTATCTTAGATTCTAAAATAGCTTTGTTTTCTTCTTCACGCTGTTTAAGCAGTTCATTGTATTCTAAGACCTCAAGTTGGTCTTCTTCTTTGAGTTTTCTTTTACGGATACTTGCCATGATTTGACTGATTATATTTTGAAGTTCCTCCATTTCCACAGGCTTAGAGATGAATTTTTTAACTCCAACATTAATCAAATCAACAATGGCTTTAAAATCTTTCACGC
>ERZ889078.1811-NODE-1811-length-16223-cov-8.194334_pt1 | contig 16223 bp, 15 predicted proteins | sample MGYA00521266_ERZ889078 | MGnify/ENA primary metagenome ERZ889078 (study PRJEB32303, sample SAMEA104408618) | aquatic metagenome | biome: Brackish water; feature: Pelagic; material: water | place: Baltic Sea | collected 2014-06-16T06:34:00 | depth 76,534 m ...
TCATGGGACATGCCAGTCTCAGCGATAACAGTTATGGTTCTGGAACTGTTCAAAACAATTGTTCCACCGGCAGAGGGTGTCCCCCACCAATTGAAAGAAAGCTCACCCGCTGCAAAACTCACTGAGCTAATCTCCACTCCTGGATATGCAATATCGAGAAAGAGCGTGTCAGAATCACCCGTTTGAGGATCAGGAATTAGCACCCGCGATCCTGAATTGGGTCCAATAAATAATCCGTACCAATTATTAGCCGAATTGACCACCAACCAGGTGGTATCGTGATAACTGATGGCCATGTTGCGGAGATAGTTCAAGTCCTCATTGAGTCGTTCAACGACTGCCTTTTCACGCACATCCTCGATCAGGGTTGATACTTTTGGTAGGGAGATGACGCTCAATATCCCAATGATCAACATTACCAATACCAGCTCAATCAGAGAAAAACCCGCCTTTGTTGAATGCAGAATCAACACTACACCTCAGGGGCGAAAGCTTAGTGATATGCCAGTATCCGGATCATCAATTCTAAATCCAGCCTCTTCCTGTGCCGTCGCGGGCAGGAGAGCATAGAGGAATGGGTGCTCATAAGGATTATAGACGATTGCTGATCCACTAAAAAGTTGAGCCACACTTCGACCATCGAAAAGCGTTGTTGAATTGGCCCATGAATGGGTCATTTTATTGTCAGAGGGTTCATCTGGCCAGACCGCTTTCTGATCCTTGAACAAACCCTCAAAATACAAATTGATAAATCCCTGCTGAAGCTGGGATGCATTGGCTTGTGACATGACAAGCTTGGCTTCACTTTGAGTATTAAGATAAGTTGGTGTCACGACAGCCGCGAGAATTCCCACAATACTAACTGTGACTATTAGCTCCAAAAGGGTGAAGCCTTTTTGGCGTGCATTACTTTTGCGAGAAAGGTGTAATATGATATTTTGGTCGTTCATGAGCCATTTTGCAGTGGTAAGTTTTTGATAAAAGATATGATTCTCATGTCATCTGACCCTGAATGTTAACCCCATACTTCTTCCATACTCTACCGTACTGCTGTGAAACAAGCCATTCGCATCGAGGCAGAGGCTGTTTTGTGCCACCATCTTCTCCCAGTCCAATTCTCAACAGAACTTAGCTAGCATCAATCAATAACCAGGATTCTCTAGCCAGTCAGGTTTTTGGTTGAGGAAGATCAGATAGAAGAAATCGGAGGCCGATTATCGACCTCCGATTTTTGACTTCAGTCTTGCAGTTACACTGTCAAACAACAATTCTTCTTTTATGCTGAAGCAGCATATTAAAAAGGATTAATCGATTTATGGAACAAGGGCAATATTGCCTGCTCCATCATAGGTGTACTGGGTACCGTCTGCATCATACTCAATTGTATCTTTGGTCGCGTTTGCAATGAATGTCCAACCCGTTGGGATTTCATCTAAGACGGAGTCAAGGAAAGCACTATTAACTGCAGGATAAGTCTTCGAACCAGTTACCACAAGTTTATGAGCGGCAAAAAGTTGCAGCCCGGATTTAATATTGCCGACGACTGCTTGTTTAGTCTTGTCATGTGCTTCGCCACTAATTGCGAAAAACTTTGGTACCGCCACTGCGGCTAGGATTCCCAGGATTACGATGACCATGATCAACTCGATCAGTGTAAAACCTTTGTTTGTGTTTGTTTTCATTTCATATCCTCCTGATACGGTTTGTTATTATTAATATTAATTGCTTATAGTGTGTACTTGGCAAGGATCAGTGGTTGATTTTTATCCCTGATCTTGAACATGGGGTGACTGGTCATGATCAGCTCAGGGGGATCACCACCCCAGCTGGCACCACCGACCGAGTCAGGATCCACTGCGATTTCCCAACCTGCACCAAAGGGGGATTTTGGAACCCCGTCTTTGAATAAATCAGTAACAACAATGGTGACTGCACCGGCTCCACGATCATATTGAATCAGTTCCGTGTTGTCCAACAAGTCAACATAGGCGTCTGCCCCGCCAGTGGCCATCAATTGAGCCAAAGCACTATTTCCGATCCCATAGTGAGAAACAGAAGTGTATTTATTGACAATGGCGGAACCTATGGTATTCATAGTCTCCAATGCCTTGTTGGCCTTTCCGTTTTGCTGGGCATCCAGATAAGCCGGGACAGCAAAAGCAGCCAGGGTACCAATGATGGCCACCGTAACCACCAGTTCCATTAGGGTAAAACCGGCTTTATTTCTGTTTAGCATCGCATTACTCCTGTTTATTGCTTTATCAATCATGGGGAACATAAATGCAAGGGCCATGCCAAATCATAAGTAATTGTTTTTTATGAGTTATCATTTTCTTTTTTAGATCGTAGTGTTGCATAACGAAACAACCTGGTGTAGCTGAATGCTACACATGAACGACCAAAAAGAATTCGATCCAAATATAAATTGCTGCTGCAAACAGAACCATAACAAGGGAGTATAGCCAGGTCGGATAGCTGCGTTGGAAGAATTGATACCGAAATCCTTTTTTATTATTTTTGTGATCCACGCTTTCCATCCTCCTATTTGATAGCCCCGTACATATTCCACATGGGCAGAAATATACCGAGAGCCATAAAGAGTAGCATACCACCCATAAAGACTGTCATGATGGGTTCGATGGCACCACTGAGTCCCTCAATTTTCACATCGACCTCTTTATCATATTGTTCAGCAACATTGGCCATCATCTCATCCAGAGCCCCTGATTTTTCCCCTACGGCAATCATTTTGACCGTCATTTTGGGGAAATATTTGCTCTTCCCCAGGGCGACTGCGAGACTGACACCCTTCTCCACCTCTTCACGGGCGTTGGCAATCTCTTTTCCGATCACCACATTTCCCACAGTTTTTTCAACGGTTTCCAGAGCACGGATGATCTGGATTCCACCTTTGCTCAAAGTCTCAAGCATGTGAGCAAAGCGGGCAATATTGGTTTTCAGGAATATGTCTTTAAACACAGGAACACTTAATTTGAATTTATCCACACTAAAACGACCTTTTTCTGTTTTCGCAAAGGCCTTAAAACCAAAAAGTGAGACAAAGAAGACTCCAACCACCACAGGCCAATAATTAACTAAAAAGTTACTGGCTGCCATCATGATCACAGTGGGAATGGGTAAGGCGATTCCCTTGGAAGCGAACATGGTTGAAAACTTTGGCACAATAAAGATCATGGCGCCAATAAAAGCCAGGCCCAGAGCTGTGGTGACAATCATGGGATAGCGCAAGGCCGACTTTACGTTTCGCGTGACCTCCTGATCATGTTTTATAAATGAACCCAATCGCTCAAGAATTTGCTCCATGACACCTGCTGATTCCCCTGCCCTGATCATATTTACATACAGAAGCGAGTAAGCGCCCGGATAAGCTTCCATGGCCTGTGAAAGCGATTGTCCACCACTCACCGCTTTAATCAGTCCCTTTACGACTGAACGCATGGTCTCAGTCTCTGCCTGTTCTTCCAGGGCTTCCAGGGCACCAATCAGGGGAATACCAGAGCGAAACATGATGCCTAGCTGCACAGTAAAGTTTTCTACCTCAGCCGGTTTGACCTTTTTGCCTGATTTAAAGATAGCACCGCCCTTAAGTATACTGGCCTTGTGTTCTTTAACAGACAATAGCATCTCACCACGATCATCAGCCTGGGTATAGACATCCATCTTTGAGTCCGCCGTGATAATGCGCTCTTCAACCGTTCCCGAATCAGTCATAATACGGCAGGCAAAATCAGGCATTTTGGTCACCCTCATCAGAGCCGGCTTCAGAATAATTTAAGCCATACTTTTTTATTTTTCGATAGATGGCAGTGCGGGATAGTTCCAACTGTAGTGCAGCCTGGCTGATATTGCCGTCCAGCATTTCCAGTGATCTCTTGAGGGCGGCTTTTTCGATTTGCCACATGGGTAAAATCGGCGCATTGTCGGTTTGGGAATTGACATTTGATTTGGACCCTGCTTCGCTGTCCCCACGACCCAGAGCCGAGTTATCCAGTAGTCTCCCATCAGTTTGAAATACACTGCGCGTTAATAAATTTTCTAATTCTCTTACATTGCCTTTCAAGCTAAGACCATCCAGCGTATCGATTAAGTCCCAGGCAATCCTGTGAATCGTTTGATCCTCACCCTTGAGCAATTTCTGGAGGAAAAATAGCGTCAAGATCGGCAGGTCAGCACTTCTGGAGCGCAGCGGGGGAAGCATTAGCGGGATTACGTTTAAGCGATAGTGCAAATCCTCTCTGAACCGGCCCAGGGTTATTTGCTCAACCAGGTTTTTATGGGTGGCTGTCACCAGGCGAATATTTACCTGGCGCTCTTTGACGCTTCCCAGCGGCTGAATCATACCATCTTCCAGAACCCGTAGCAACTTTACCTGAAGCTCCACTGGCATATCACCAATTTCATCCAAGAATAAGGTACCGCCATCAGCAAGTTCAAATTTACCCACTTTATTCTGACCGGCACCAGTGAAAGCACCTTTTTCATAGCCAAAAAGCTCGCTCTCAAGCAAATTTTCCGGAATGGCGGCACAATTAATACTAATAAATGCTTTCCCACGACGTTCGCTTAGGCGGTGAATGGTGCGGGCAACCAATTCTTTTCCAGAGCCACTTTCACCCTGAATCAGGACTGTATACTCACTGGATGCGACCCGTGTTAATTGCTTGTAGATGTCCAGAATAGGCAGTGAATTGCCTACAAAGTCGCCAAATCCACCTGGTCTGAGCAATTCATTGGCGATCTTGCTCACCAGGCTGGCTTCAAATTCTAAGTATTTATCCAACTGAGCCATCATGGCTACCAAAGATGAATCCAATTGATCCAGTCTAAGCACGCCAAATATTCTGGAAATGTCCTTGACGATACCAGCATCAAAATCTGTAGTAGCGCTAAACAAAATGATGGACTGGTGTGGATGGAGGCGACGGAGATCCTTCGCCCACATTTTATACTCATCAGCGAATGCGGCACAGGATATGAAAATGGCAGAATAACGATTAATGCTGGAATAGTTAAACAGGGAGACCCAATCGCTGGTTTTGGTCGTCACCCCATAGTGCTTCAAGTGCTGAAGGAGTAATTTTTCAGGCTGTGGATCCGCCCTACGCTGAGGCGTGAGAAGCAGAAATTCGCGAGATCTGGAACTCACAGCGTCACTCGCAGAATCTCATCAAGCGAAGTCTTCCCCTGCAGGACGTATTCTCTGGCCGCTTGATTCAGGGAGTACATGCCGTTGCGAATGGATGCCGCCTCAATCTCGTCCGCACTGGCACCTTTTATAACCAAATCTTTTATTTCCTGGTTGGGAATCAACAATTCGAAGACGCCAGCTCTACCCACATAGCCTGAATTTCGACAATGAATGCAGCCAACTGGACTATGGACATTTGCGTAATCTGGCCATTCATCAATCTTGAGAATCTTTTTCAACTCAGGGGATTTCTCCAGGGGAGCTTTGCAACGTGGACAAAGTAGACGAATCAAACGCTGAGCCAGAATGGCTCTCACAGTGGAACTCACCAGATAGGTATCGATACCCATATCTGCCAGTCGGGAGAAAGTTGAGGCTGCATCGTTTGTATGCAGGGTTGAAAAGACCAGGTGTCCGGTCAACGCTGCTCGAATCGCCAGTTCAATGGTTTCAACATCGCGCATCTCCCCCACCAGAATAATATCAGGATCTTGACGCATCATGGTCCGCAAGGCAGCCGTAAAAGTGAGTCCCGCCCGATTATTCACCTGACTCTGATTGATGTTGTCCAGCATATACTCGATGGGGTCTTCGATGGTCATGATATTTACGGCGACCGAATTAAGTGTATTCAGCGTTGCATAGAGGGTGGTGGTTTTACCACTACCAGTGGGTCCCGTTACCAATAATATCCCATTGGCCGTTTTCACAATTTCATGCCAGCGTTTCAGTATATCCGGCTCAAAGCCCAACTTGTGAAGTTCGATTTTTCCCTTTGATTCATCCAGGATACGCATCACGACTTTTTCACCATTCGGGGTGGGAAAGGTTGAACACCTAAGATCGACTTCCACATTTTTCTGGGCAAAATGAAAACGACCATCCTGAGGCCGTCTTGATTCGGCAATATCCATATCCGCTAAAATTTTAATTCTCGAGATCATAGGCGATACAGAATCTGACGGGATGGAATAGTACTGCTGCAAAACGCCATCTACCCGGTAGCGAATACGGGCGTCATGCTTGCGTGGTTCGATATGAATATCACTGGCGCCCATGTTAACCGCTTCAAACAGGAGCATATCTACGACCTGGACAATCTCCGCATCCTCATGAATCTCGCGGGAAACCACACGGACATCATCACCGGCCGTTTTGGTTTGGGACATTGAAGTTGTGGACCGATAGTAGAGATCAATGGAACGCTCAATATCCATTTCAATTGACAGGACCAGCATGATTTCTTTGCCCGTATCCCGGGTCAATTCATCAATAACGTCAATGTTCAATGGATCTGCAGTGGCAATCGTTAGACTGTCTTCAATCAGGAATAAGGGGATGATGGAGTATTTTCTGGCAAAGTCTTCGCTGACTTCCAGGAGTGCTTCATCCTGGATATTGTATTTGGTAATATCCAGACTGGGAAGTCCAAGATGATCTCCCAGGACGCGCAGCAATTCACGCTCTGGAACCAAACCCATTTTTACCACAGCCTTACCAAAGACAAGACCATTGTCACGCTGATAGGCTAGTGCTTCCTTAAGCTGGGACTCATTGATGAGGCCACTTTCCAGCAGCAATTGGCCAATTTGTTTTTTTTCAACAACCATGCTTGCTTAGATCCTGATAAACATGGTCAAGTACCAGTCTATGAGCTCTTGCCCCCAGAGCAGTCCAAGCCAAATCCCGATACAAATGAAGGGACCAAAGGGTACCTGCTGTTTGCGATGAATGACCCCGCTGGGGATAAGCACGGCAAAAAGGAGTGTCGCTGAAAGGAAGGCCAAAAACATGGAGACAATACCCACATCCCAGCCAAGAACGAAACCAGCCATGGCAGCAAATTTTACATCTCCAAAACCCATGGCTTCTTTCTTGAAAGCCATTTCACCAAAATAACGTATCGCCCAGAACATGCCCCCCAGCCCTATGAATCCTAGAACTTGAGGTGTCAGCATTTGACCATCCCTGGTCAGCCAGAGATAAATACCTGGCAAGAAACCGATGATGATCATGGAATCGGGAATGATCAAATGGTCAATATCAATAAACGCAATTGCAATTAATAGGGACCCAAACAGAGCAAAAACAGCTAAATCCCAAGTCAGTCCAAATTCAAGAAAACTTAAATAAAAAATGAAGGCCGTTAGCGCTTCCACCAAAGGATAGCGCCATGAAATGGATGTTTTACAAGACGAGCATTTGCCCCTGAGGAACAAAAAGCTCAGCAGTGGAATATTTTCCCAGGGTTTGATCTGATGATTACAGCTCGGACAATGGGAAGCGGGGAATGCAATGGACTCCCCCCGCGGGAAGCGGAAAATAACGACATTGAGGAAGCTTCCAATGAGAAGCCCAAAAAGGATGACAAAAAAGGTGATCATGAATCTACAACAAGGCTTCCAGGTCGGCTGGGAAGGTCTGGTAATTTAAGGGTTTTACCAGATAGAGTTCAGCACCGCTTTGCGTACCAACTTCACGATCTCGGTCGCCATCCTTGGCGGAAACAATAATTACAGGTATGTCTCTGAATTGTTCATCAAATTTAAGCAGGCGACAGACCTGATAACCGTTCATCCCTGGCAGCATTAAATCCAGCATGATCAAATCCGGCTTGACCTCACGGGCTTTAGATAAGCCAGAGATACCATCGTAGGCTTCAAATACTTCATAGCCAAGACTCTCCAGCAGTCGTTTTACCGGTTCAATAAAAAATCTTTCGTCATCAACAATAAGAATACGTTTTCCAGCCATAGTTCATCCTTTTTTACGATTTGTCCTCATCTTCCAGTAGATTTATCTCCTGGCCTGGAGGTCTGTCCTCCGTGGATGAGATCATTAATTTCAGGTCTGTGGGGTGATCTGCAAATTCAATTGCTGTAAATTCGCTGATCTTTTTCTCCTTGTAAAGTGTATACAATGCTTGATCAAAGAGTTGCATGTGTTCGGAAGCACCTCCTCGAATGGCCTGGGGAAGCAAATCTACACTCCCCTTCGCGATCAAATCTCGAATACGCGCTGTTGAAATCAGGATCTCCAGAGCAGCCGTTAATTTCCCGTTTTCCATAGGGACCAGCCGTTGTGCAACGATTGCAGCCAAATTCTGACTGAGTTGCATCTGGGCCAGGTCTTGCTCAGAGCGGTCATAAAAGCTAAGAATCCGCTCCAGGGTTTGCGATGTATTTGTAGCATGTAGGGTGCTAAAGACCAAATGCCCAGTTTCAGCAAAATTCAAGGCAGACTCCATAGCTTCCCGATCTCGGATCTCGCCGACCAGAAGCACAGACGGCGCCTCCCGCAATGCAGATTTTAAGGCTTTGCTAAAGGACAGCGTATCGTTACCGATTTCACGCTGGTTTACCATGCTCTTTTTATGGGGATGCAAAAATTCAATGGGATCTTCCAGGGTCAATATATGGCCTGATTTATTCGCATTACGGTGGTCAATCATGGCTGCAAGTGTGGTTGATTTTCCAGAGCCGGTAGATCCAACCACCAGCACAAGCCCCCTATCCTTAAGGGCAAGTTCACTTAATATGGGTGGCAATCCGAGATCGCCCAGACTGCGAATTTCAGACACAATCTGTCGCACCACAAAACTATCCGTTCCGCGTTGCCGGAAATAATTCACTCTAAAACGGCCAACACCGGCGAGACTCAAGGTATAGTCCAGCTCCTTTTGGCTGCGATATTCTGCCAATTGTTCTGCGCTTAACATTTCCTGTATTAGGGATGTTAAATTTTCAACACTGAGTTTTTCTTTTTCAATGGGATAGACTTCTCCTGAAATCTTCACCATTGGAAACGCACCTACTGATACATATAAATCTGAGGCCTCGGCCTCAGCCATCACTGACAGTAAATCTTGGAGAGAATAGATAATTAGCTCCCGATCAATTTTATGAGGTCTTCTGGAAAGGCGGCGACCTGTTTAGCCTCTTCCAGATCCACCAGATTATTATTGACAAGATTGGCCAGGGATTGCTCTAAAGTCATCATTCCCTGTGTGGCTCCCATCTGCAGGATGGAGCGCAACTGAAAGGTCTTTGACTCTCGAATCAAGTTGGCAACTGCTGGAGTTCCTGTGAGAATTTCAAAGGCTGCAACGCGTCCGCCGGTCTTCTTTTTAAGCAACATTTGTGAGAGAATGGTTACAATGGTGTCGCTGATCATGACTCTGATCTGACTCTGCTGGTTCGCAGGAAATTGATCAATTATTCTATCCAGGGTTTTGGTGGTATTTACTGTATGGAGTGTCCCAAAAACCAAGTGGCCAGTCTCTGCAGCAGTAACGGCCAACGCTGTGGTTTCAGGGTCTCTCATTTCCCCAACAACGATGACATCGGGATCTTCTCTCAAGGCACTCCTGAGCGCCTGGGCGAAACCATGAGTCGTTGTTCCAACTTCCCGCTGGGTTACCTGAGAAAGCTGATTGGTGTGCGTAAATTCCACAGGATCTTCAATGGTGATGATATGTTTTCTACGGGTGCGATTGATATAATCCACGATGGTATTGAGGGTTGTAGATTTACCGCTACCCGTAGGTCCTGTTACCAGGAATAATCCCTTGTCTTGATGAGCCATATCTTTGAGTGCTTCAGGTAATCCGAGATCTTCAAAGGAGTAGACCTTTTCATTGATGGCTCGAAGTACAGCGGAGTCACCGTGAATACTTTTAAACACATTGACTCTAAAACGACCAAAACCTTGAAAATCAGCAGCAAAATCCAACTCCATATCTTCTTCAAACGTCTTGCGCTGGGTTTCAGTCATAATACTGTAGATTAAAATGTGTAAGTCTGGAGGCAACATGGGAGCCAGGTCTGTTTTGCGCATATCTCCATCGACACGCACCATGGGTCTGGAGAACGGGTGCAGGTGAAGATCAGAAGCACCAGATTGCCTCATGAAATTCAACAAATCCAATATATCCAGTTCCATTGCCAGCCCTTCGCTTACTTAATGATATTGGGGGTGATAAAGATCAGGAGTTCACGCTGCTCAGTCGTCGTGCGCTTATGGGTAAAAAATTTCTTGAGGAAGGGAATGCTACCGACAATTGGCGTGGAAGTCTCAGACTCATTCACCTGATCAAATATTAGCCCTCCTATGAGAAGGGTTTCGCCGTTGGCAACCATCACTCTGGTGGTTGTGGAACGATCCGAAATTATGGGCCGATCCGTATTTGGACCGGCAAATCCGACCAACGCTTGTACGGTGGCAGTGAGATTCAGACTCACGTAGATATCTTCATTAATCCTGGGTGTGACACTGAGAGATACATTAATTTCAATATCTTCAAACTGATAGGTTTCAGCACCGAATGCTGTGGCATCAGATCCGGGAATCAGAACCGGGTAGCTGGTGCCAATGCCGATTTCTGCTGTAGTATTCTCAAATGTGGTTACTTGCGGTTCCTGTAGTAATCGGGTGTCATCATCAGATCCCATGGCTTCCATCAGCGCCGAAAATACGGGGATCGATAACGTTGCGAGGCGTAGCTGATTCCCGCCGCTCAGGACCGTGGTTCCGATCTCAATCAAGCTTTCAACCACATTGGCGTCCTCCTGGATCGAAGGACCGGTAAGACTGGCTCTAAGATCCCAGTTAATTCCGAGGCGTTCCTCTGTGGTGAGTTTTGTTTCAATAAATTTTACGGCGATATTGATCTGGGGAATTCGTTTGTCCAATTCCTTGATGATGGCTTCAATGCGATCAAAATTTTGCGAGATATCCGTAATGACGATGTGGTCGTAGGCAGGCCCGGAAGATGCGCCCCCAGCACCACCACCTGTGGCTCCTCCACCAGCTCCACCTCCAGTAGCTCCGCCTCCCCCAAGGGCTGCTCCGGCTGCTGCAGCGAGTCCACCGCCACCGCCGCCTTCGGCGCTACCGCCACCGCCGCCGGCTGCACCACCGCCGCCACTGGAGGATCCAGCCATTACAGGTGAGAAGAGTTGAACCTTACCTTTGTCGCTTAAAACTCCAGAGAGTGCCGATGACACTGCACTGGCATCAACATAATTCATTTTATAGACCCGGGTCTCCAATTCGCCAATCATCTCAGTGTCCCGGGGTTTCACAACGACGATGTTTCCCTGTTGGAACCAGTCGTAGCCATTCACCTTTAGAATAGCATCAAGAGCTGTCCACAAATCTACATCTTTTAATGATACAGTGACTTGACCCTCTACTTCGGGACCCGTTAAAATGTTTATCTGATGCTGAGTTGCGAGCAATCTGAGAATATCTACCAGATCAGCATCTTTGGCTTTCATGCTGACAGTACCGGGCAAATCAGCCCGCCGATTGGACCGGCGAGGTTCTTTTCTTTCCCGAACTTCCGGCCAAGAAACCAGCAAGAGATCGTCCCCCAGCCATTGCGTGGTATACTGAGGAATTTTAGAGAACAGCATTTCCACGATCACTTCAGAATCATCATGGGGATTCTTTTTCACAGATAAACGCATCAAGGGGGATACATTGGTGGTTCTATTGAAATTGTCCTGAGCCAGGTGTGTTTTCGGGAAGGTCAGGGTTAATTTTGGAGGTGATTGGCCCAGACTTTCCTTAAAATCAACCCGATTTGAAAGTGATATTTCAAGACCTGCTTCACCATTAGCCTGAAAGGTGGAGACCCAATTCAAAACCGTCTTAGGGGCTGCCTGGAGTGACATTGATGCTAAAATCAAGATTGCTATAAAGCGTGGGGTGAATCCATTAATCATTTAGGTTGACCTTCACAATACTGGTTCCTTTACGCAGGATAATATGATCGAATGCTATTTTTGTGATTTGGTAGCCTGCTACCCTGTCACCCTCTTCCAATATATCTCCATTTACCAGAGCCATACCAACATTTCCGTTCCAGGAAATCATGGACAAGTCAAGGCTGGGTCGATCGCCACCATCAATGGCTCCGAATAGAGAGCCTAAAATTCCACCACCCAAAGCATCGGTCGTTTCAGCCTCGGCATAGAAAAAGGGGTCAGATTTCCAACCACCCTTCCAGCCAAGCGCTTGAAGTGGAGCTGCTGACCGGTATTTTGAAGCCTCACGAGCAGACATGGGAGCAGTCCCACTCCCCTTATTGAGTCCAAGCAGTTTATCCACACCAGTATCCCCGGTGCTCAACAATCCAGAATCAATGAGCCCGTAAAGCATGAGGCAGATCAGGACTACCAGCAAGATAACTGAGCGAGTATTCAGAGATTTGAACACGTTTCTAATTTCCCTCGATAAAAATATATGTATACAGGTTCAGCTCACACGTTAGCACACCACCATGTTCCATCTCAGTTTCCAGCTTAAGATTGGCAATATTTACTTGGGGCTTTAATGTAAGGAGATCATCCAAAAAGGCTCCAACCGTTAAAAAATCTCCATAAAACTTGAATTCAACCGGGTAACACTCGATGTGGTTCTTTGGAATTTTCATTTCAGTATAAAGTGCTGGATACGTATCATTCAGGGAGGGTTGCAACGATACGATTTGTAATTTGTGCCGCTCAGAGGCCTCACGAATCGCTTCCAGCACAGATGCATAACCCTGATTATCAGCGATCACCGTTTTTAAGGTATCAAAACTGGAAAGTTTCTCTGTAAATCTTATTTTAAAATCATCATAACTTTCTGAAACCATGGCCAATTCATTAAAACGTGCATTAATACCAGCTAACTCTGTTTCCAATTCATTGATATGCTCACCTGCCACGGAGACCGTGTAATAGAACCAGCCAGCCGTAGCTGCGAGAAGTAGGAATACCGTGGCAAAGAAAAAGTTCCTGTTCATCTGACTGCCACCTCCAACTGAAGCGTAAACAGAAGGTGCCTGTCATCATCTGGGGGATTCCCCTTAGCCTCACTTTTAATGTTGGTGAACAGGTTCAAGCTTTCAAGACGCATTCTAAAATTTGTAAGTTGGATATCGGCAATTCCTGCACGGGCATTCACCAAGCCACTCATGATAATACCGTCGACATGGGAATCTTGTTTGATAACCTGTCGGCCGTCCTGCGAACTGGCGGGCTTAAAGATCAGGGATGTGATTTTAATGTTATCAGGAATCTCAGATGAAATGAGTTTCAACAGTTTAATCTGATTCTCTGAGTTAATCCTATCGTTGGACAAATAGCCCCAGTAGTTCCCCATAAATTCAAGATCATCCAGCATGACGAAATATTCCTGAGACTGTTCGGATAGCTTCTCCCACTGCTTTCTCATGTTAACAACACTCTCTTCCATATATCCTTCTTCAAGATATCGAAAATAACCGAGGAGCAGGTAGAGAGGCAAAAGAATTGCAGCCAGGAAAAGCCCTAACTTGTTAAAGATTCGAAATTGAAAATGTTGTTTCCTTGCTGGGGGTAAAAGATTTATGCCATCCGAAGATTTAAAGGCCAGACTGAAATTTGTAGTAAAAATCGGGATAAGCTGATGATCAACTGGGGTATCCTCAGGAAATTCAAAATCACCCTGTCTCAGCAGGTTCAGATGCTCAGTCGGTCTGCCCAATTGAGTCTGAAATACTTCAATCAGGTTGGGAATTGCGGCTCCCAGACCAGTAAAATAGATCTCCTGACATTCCACATCTGCCACTTGCTTTTTAAAATAATCCAGCGAACGATTAATCTCGCTGGTCATCCGCTCGATCACTGGTCTTAAAAAAATTGAAATCTTGTAAAGGCTGATGCCAGTATCTGGAATATCCTTATCAGTATCCAGGGGAATTCCATATTCCATTAAATATGATGTCGCCATGGCCTCTGTGATATTGACGGCATCATTGCCTACCATAACCCTTTGGACTAGAGCTTTATGATAGTCTTTGACTCCCACAGCCATTTCACGATTAAATTCCAGGCGACCTGATTTCACCATTGTAATCGTGGTTTCATTTCTGTTCACATGAACAATAGCTATGCAGCCACGCTGACGATCCGGATAGCAGTGTTGAAAAGATTGCCAGTCAAGAAAGGGAATGGTCGTCACATTTTGGAGATCAAATTTACGCTTTTTAAAGAGTTCCAATATATGACTGATCGTTTCATTGTTCCCTACGCCAATAATGATGGTCCTTTTAAGCTCTCCTTTTTCTGAATCCAATATTTTGTGATCAATATTTATATTTTCGCTACTAAAGGGCAAATTCTTCTTTGCTGTCCAAGTGATGAGATCATCAATCTCTTTCCCTTTGACAGGTGGAGCTTTGAAGACCTTGGTAATGGTCTCTATCTGAGAAGAATACATGCGGAACATGGTATCCTTCTTCCAAAGCTTAGGATCAAACGTATCTAAAATGTGGGTCAAGAGGTCATCTCGATGGGTTATTTTTTGATCACCTACCTCATACGGAAGCCTGTACTCATCCATGCTTTCCACAAAATTGCGATCCCCGATGGATTTCATTTTCATGATGCGAACAGAGTCAGCAGTACACTGGACTGTAATTTTGCGCTGCACTCCAAATGCCCAATTGCGAAATTCATAGAGGAGGTCTATAAATTTATTGGGCGCAGCTACCCCCTGGTGAACCTGAAAATATGAAGGGTCAATATTTCCAATCAGTCCCGCTTCAGCTGTTTTATCCGTTTCTGCAGGGGGTGGTATTTCCGTCGGGGCTGCGGCAGGTCTGAGAGTAGCAGTAGTGTCAGGTCCTGGCGTCATATCCATTAGCGCTGCTGCTGTGCCTTTAGGAGCCTTTTCTTCATCTGAGGGGGCCGGAGTTGACGATTGTTCCTCAGCAGGCTTTTTTATTCCCAGACTACCTAATTTGGCTCTAATTTCATCAGAGCTGATCGGTTTTGATGTCTTTTCTTTGGTTGTGTCCTCTTCGAGAAAAACATCAGGAACGATACTCGAACTCACTACTGGTGGGGCAGGTTCAGGAAGCTCCAGATCCTCTTCAAAAACTTTGGGTTCTTCTTTCGGGGCACTGTTATCAATTGTGCCACTGGCATTACCTTCCGTCGTCGATTTTCCGGTCTGTTGCGACCGCAATAAGTCGAGCAGCCTATTGGTAGCAGCAGAATCTTTTTCGTCAGCCGGCATAATTATTATCGTTACTGTTTATTCGGTTTAGAACAGCAGCTCCATCCACGACCTTCTTGTTGTAAACCAGCATATCAACGATGAGGTGATGGCACATATTCACTATTTTACGAGGGTAACCGCCAGTATGCTGATAGATCATCTCCTTTGCTTCCTGAGAAAAGAGAGGTTCTTCACCTTCGTATCCGGCCTCGTTGATGCGAAAATCTACAAATGCGATGGTATCCTCACGATCCAGGGCTGGAATTGTCGCACCGAAAGCAATTCGATCTCGGAAATTCTCATGTGCTGAAACGACTTCTTTGAATTCGGGTTGTGCAAATATCACGACTTGAATGAGCTTCCGGCTATTGGTTTCAAAATTGAGCAAGGTACGTATTACTTCGATCTGCTCAGTCCCCATCTTTTGACCCTCATCAATGATCAGGACAATTTGTTTACCTTTTTTGATTGCTGTGTCGATCAGAAAATTTTCCAGTTGATTTAGCATCTCCGATTGGTAGAGGGAGCTCCCACGCAAGCCAAAAAGTCGCTTTAGATAAACTAAAAATTCCCGGGTGTTCTCCCAGGTAGGATCCATGATGAGATAAAATTGAAAGTCTTTGCCGAAATCAATGAAACGACTGAGCAGGAGTCGTGACAGGGTGGTTTTTCCCGTGCCAATTCCACCCATGATTACTGACAAGCCGCGATTTAAGCGCAATGCGATTTCCAGACGATTGAGTATTTCGCCATGAGCTTTTGACTCGAAAAAGAACTCTGGATCGGGGGTCATTGAAAAGGGTTCTCTTTTCAATCCAATTAGCTCATAGTAGCGCATAATTAACAGTGTCCGTTCATCACATTCGTAGTTTTAACTGCATAGAGAAAAGCCCCAAAAACGAGCTACTCCCCTACTTTCGGATAATTCTAATTAACTTAACCATAAATTTAGCTCAATGCCAGTATGATACTGGATGTTACG
>ERZ889078.1812-NODE-1812-length-16215-cov-9.554889_pt1 | contig 16215 bp, 10 predicted proteins | sample MGYA00521266_ERZ889078 | MGnify/ENA primary metagenome ERZ889078 (study PRJEB32303, sample SAMEA104408618) | aquatic metagenome | biome: Brackish water; feature: Pelagic; material: water | place: Baltic Sea | collected 2014-06-16T06:34:00 | depth 76,534 m ...
CACAAGGCCAGGCAATGGGTCGAACCGGTGATACACAATTTCGATGGCACAACCTAACCGTCATGCTGTTCACCTTCTCTCCCGCCGCAGCATTCGACTATTTCGAGGATTTCGATGATGGCGTTGCGGACGGATTCCAACCGATCAGCGGCGCCTGGACCACCATCGACGGCACCTATACATCGGAGATCTCCGGGTTCGGCAATTTCTCGTATACGCGATTCGGTGAAGACTTGTGGCTCGACTACGTCGTCGAATGCGACATCCTGGTGACCGGCAGCATCAACCACGTTGTCCACGTGCGTGGAGACGGACTCAACAACACGTATTCAATCAACATCAGATCCGAACCCTACAACGACATCATCATCGCCAAGCGCACCCACGGTTCGATGAGCGTACTGGCTTCGACACCCTACGAAAATGTTGCAGGCGAATGGCACAACCTGCTGATCTCCGCAATCGGATCCTACATCAAAGTGACCGCCGACCGGACCGAGACGGTTGCCATCGACGACACCAACTCGCCATTCATGCAGGGACCCGTTTATCTCATCGCCTACTCTGGTGGCGTCGGGTACCAGCAGGCCTGGTTCGACAACCTCGGTCTTGATTTCTATGCGGTCCCCAACGAAGATCATAGCTGGAGCGAGGTCAAGAACCTCTTCAGATGATCAGCGGGCATGAATCGCCGTCGCGGCGGCGTTCCGCTGGGCCACCCCTGGACAGCGAACGGCCTATGTATTCCGAAAGAACCGCCGGCAGCCTACTGGACCTCTCCATCGTCGTGGTGAGCTGGAACACGAGCGACCTGCTCGACGCCTGCCTCGCTTCACTCCCGGCATCCTGCGCTGGCCTCCGGCACGAAGTCTTCGTCGTCGACAACGCCTCGTCCGACGGCAGCACCGCCATGATCCGCGAACGGCATCCCGCTGTACACCTGATCGAATCCGGAGGCAACCTGGGCTTCACCCGGGCCAACAACCTGGCATTGCCCCGCTGCCGCGGCGAGTTCGTGCTCCTGCTCAATCCCGATACTGTATGTCCAGCTGGCTCACTCGCCGCTCTTGTCGACTTCGCCCGCACCCACACCGATCTCGGCGCCTGCGGTCCGACCCTCGTGGACGCCGCCGGCGCTCCTACGATCACTTACGGCAACGAACCCTCCCCCTTCTACCATCTGCTGGAACTGCTCGGCCCCCACGACCGGCGGCTGCCCAGGTTTCTGCGCCATTATTCGTTCGTGCGCATACCCAAAGCGGACGCGTTGCCTTCGCGTATCGACTATGTGGCAGGGGCCTGTCTGCTGGCGCCGCGGCGCGTCTTGGAGGAGATCGGCCTTTTGGACGAGCGGTTCTTCATGTATTTCGAAGAAACCGACTGGTGCCGCCGAGCCCGCGACGCCGGCTACGAGGTCTGGCACGCAGCCGGCATCGAGATCGTGCACCTCGAGGGCCGTGCAGCAGCCAAGGCCAGCCGCTTCAGCCTCGATCAGTTCCACACCAGTTTCCGGCTCTATGTCGAGAAGCACAACGGCCCGGGACGCGTCCTCGCGTTCCGGGCCGTGCTGTTGCTCGAGAATCTCGCCAAGGCCTTCTATCGCAGCCTGATCGCCCTGTTCGGGAACCGTCGGGACAACGTGTCTCTCGCGGACAACCACTGGTACGTGGCACGGCTGCAGCTGCGATCGTCGATTCGGGCCATACCGCCCACAGCTCCCCTCTAGCTCTCCTGTGACGATTCGCCGCCGCTGCGGCCTCCGCCACGGCGCCTGCGGCGTCCGCCTCTGGCCCTGCGCCGGATCGGGCCCTCGCGCTTGGGATCGTCCCGATCCTGATCGTCGGTCGCGGCATCACGCCGGCCACCGCGCCGAACATCGTTGCGATCGTCGCTCCGAGCCGCCCGCGGTTCGTTGCGGGGAACGTCCCGGGGTTCGTCACGGGATTCGTCCCGGGGTTCGTCACGGGATTCGTCCCGGGGTTCGTCACGGAGTTCGTTGCGGTAGTCATCGCGGTAATCGTCCCGCCGATCGTCCCGCACATCTCGCGGCGCAGTCTGTTCACCGCCGGTGCCGCGATCTTGGTCACGGTCCCTGCCGCCGCCGGAGCTCCGCGATGCCGTCGCAGCCGTCGGCCGACCGCGATTGCCGCGCCCGCGGGGCTGAAGCCGGGGCAGCGTCTGCTTGTCGGCTTCCTTGATCAGATCGCGGTCGTTGCGCAGCGAAAGTACCTGGAACGCTTCACGGTGCAGCGCGGGATCATCGATGATGTCGATCTTCATGTCGTGCTCTTCGACCAGCTCCGACATCTGCTCATGCTTGTCCTGAAGAAGATAGAGGGCCAGCATCGGATTCACGCGGATCTGGATCGCCGTCTCACCGGTACGGTGGTAGACCCGATGGACCTCGCGTTCGATGCGGTTGGCCAGGGTCGGCAGGCTGAGCACCTTGCCCGTGCCGGTGCAGAAGGGGCAGTCGTCGCTCAGGAAACTCACCAGCGACGGACGGACACGCTGGCGGCTCATCTCGATCAGACCCAGGTTGCTCACGGGGAATACTTTGGTACGGGCCCGGTCCAGTTTGAGGATGTTCTTGAGCTCGGCCAGAACACGACGCTTGTTGTTTTCGTGCTCCATGTCGATGAAGTCGATGACGATGATGCCGCCGATGTCGCGCAGTCGTAGCTGGCGGCCCACTTCACGGGCGGCCAACATGTTGGTCTCGACGATGGTGTCTTCCTGGTTGCGACGGCCCGTGAAGCGCCCCGTATTGACGTCGACCGACACGAGGGCCTCGGTCTGCTCGATGATGATGTAGCCGCCCTTCTTGAGCCACACGCGGTTCTCGGTGCTCTTGCGCAGCTCCTGTTCGATGCCGTAGAACTCGAAGATGGCCTGGGCGTCCTTGTAGAGCCGGATGTTCTTCTTGAGCTCCGGCGCGAAGAACTTCACGTACTTCTGCAGACGGTCGTAATCGTCCTTGTCGTCGATCACGAGCTCATCGATGTCTTCCTTGAAGATGTCGCGGATCAGGCCCACGACCATGCCCACGTCCTCGTGCACGAGCATGGGGCAGCCGGGCTCCTCGGCGTTCTTCTCCACGCCTTCCCAGAGATCCGCCAGATACTTCACGTCGTTGCGGATGGCCTTGTCCTCGGCCGTCGAGGCTGCGGTGCGGATGATGAAGGCGCCGGTATCGGGACGGGTCTCCTGCAGGATCGACTTCAGGCGCACACGCTCACGTCGATCCTCGATCTTGCGCGATACGCCGACGTGGGTGCCCTTGGGCATGTGCACGAGAAAACGCCCCGGCAGGCTGATGTCAGCCGTCAGACGCGGGCCCTTGCTGCTGATGGGCTCCTTGGTGACCTGCACCAGGATCTCGTCGCCGACCTTCAGCATGGTCTCGATGGGCGGGATGTTGGCGTTGCGCCCCGGCCGTCCACGGGTGGGTCCGGGACCGTCGACGGCGTCGGATGTGTCGGGATCTTCGTGGATCACGTCCGAGGCGTGCAAAAACCCCGCCCGCTCCAACCCGATATCCACAAACGCGGCCTGCAGACCCGGTTTGACCGAGGTTACCTTGCCCTTGTAGATGTTCCCCACGATCCGTTTAGCGTCGGCCCGTTCGATGAGCATCTCGACGAGTTCGGCATCCTCACGGATGGCGATGCGGATCTCGTGAGGATTCGAATTGATGATGATGTCTTTGCGCATGTTCTTTTGTTCCGTTCGTTGACGCTAGGCAGACAGATGCATCCGCAGCCAGCGTTTCTGGTTCTCTTCGCGGACCCGTTCCAGGGGTGAGACCCATGACCCGTCGTCCGACCGCATGAGCAGGTCGGTGCGACGCACGAGGCAATGCCTCGGCTCGGTCAGGGCGTCCCCGAACAGGGCCCCGAGGAATTCGTGGACGGGCAGACCGGGGCGGTCGGCACGCCAGGACAGGGACAGCGCCAGAACGGGTCCATGCCCGTCGCCGGCGTTTTCCATCACCCGCAGGCCGTCTTCGGCCAACAACGGCCTCAGATCGACTTCGACGTCGCCCTTCGGACGTCGGCGCAGGTGGATGTATGAGTCCTGCTCGAGAAAGGCCGCCACCAACGGGGCAACGACTTCGTCCTCGGGGCCGCCCGCAGCGGCCATCGGCAGAACGATGCGGTAATCCATGCGGTCGACACTGCGGTCGATCGCTTCAGGGGCGCTGACGCCCACTTTCTCGGCGCGATGAATGCGGATTCCCGGCGGCATATGACCGCCGAGGTTCCGGACCCAGCCATTCTGCTGGTGCGTCAGGCAGAGGTCCAGTAGTTCGTGCTCGCCTTCCACGCTCACCGACAAGGGCGGGCCGAACTTGATCAGGGGATGCGGATGGAAGCCCTGGCTGTAGGCCACCGACACGCCGGTGCGCCTGAGTGCCAGCTGGAGCTGCCGTTGGAAGTCGAGGTGTCCGAGATAGGCGGCGTCGCCCATCTTGGCGTACTCGACGCGATACCAGCATTTCTCGACGGCGCGCTGACGCCAGCGCGTCCACCGTTCGTCCTCCGCAGAGGAATCCTGAAGGTCGGCGTTGCGGGGATCGAACCCTGAGATTTCAGCGAGGCCGGCCTCGCGAGCTCCTCTGGCTTCTGCCAGCGAACGCACCACATCATCATGGTTCTGGGTCACCTTGCCGCGCTTGGCCTGGGTGCCGTCGGCCTGCAGGGCGAACACGTGTTTCTGGACAGGGGTGCAGGCGTCACAACGTTCGCAGCCCCCCTCGAGGCGGCAATCCTGAACCGTCACACCCTGTTGGGCCTTCTGCCAATCCTCCACCAGAAAGTCCCGAGCGACCTGGGCGAAGACTCCGTCCCAGGGCAAGGGAGCCTCGGGATCGCGGGGCGCCAGGTAAGGCGCAGGATCTACGCCGCACGTCGCCAAGGCGTCGTGCCACAAGGAGGCGTCGAAGTGCTCGTCCCAGCCGTCGAAACGCGCTCCCGCGCTCCAGGCCGCCTCCACCACGTCGGCCAGGCGACCGTCGCCGAGACCGAGCACGCCCTCGAGGGTCGAAACCTCTGGGTCGCGCAGACTCACCTTCACCTTGCTGCGGCGCAGACGGTCGCGGAGGTAGTAGTTGCGGCGCTTGATTTCCTCGGGCGGGATCTGCCCCGCCCACTGGAAAGGCGTATGCGACTTGGGCGAGAACGGCGAAAACGACACCGTCACCTGGGAACCGCCCCGCGGCGCCAGACGCACCACCTGTTCGACCATGTCCACGGCCTCGTCCAGGTCGGCATCTGTCTCGGTCGGCAGACCGATCATGAAATACAGCTTCACCTTCTTGGCGCCGCTGGCGAAGGCCCGCCGTGTGCTGGTCAGAACATCCTCGAGGGTGATGTTCTTGTTGATCACGTCGCGCAGGCGCTTGCTGCCGGCTTCGGGCGCGAAGGTGAACGAGCCCGGGCGCTCCTGCTGAAGCAGGTCATACACGTCCTCATCCAGGGCGTCGACGCGCAGGCTCGGCAACTCCAGGTTCGTCCGTGTGCCCTCGATCTTTTCAAGAATGCCGTGCATCGCCCCGCTGAGCCCCGTGTAATCGCAGGTCGACAGGCTCAGCAGCGAGATTTCCTTCCAGCCCAGCTCCCGGGCCGCGTCGACGGATGTCGCAACGACCTGGGCGACATCGCGCTCGCGTACCGGACGGGTGATCATCCCCGCCTGGCAGAAGCGGCAACCCCGCACGCAGCCGCGCATGACTTCGAGGCTCAAGCGGTCGTGCACAGCTTCGATGGTGGGGACCAGGGTCTTCAGGGGCGGGAACGCGTTGAGGTCGAGCACGACCCGGCCGGTGGTGGTTTCGGTCTTCCCCTCCCACCAGGCTCCTTCCAGGGCGTGGAGCCGTGCGAGCAGCTCGGCTCGGCCGCCGCCTTCGCCCTTCCAGGCATTCACCGCATCAGCGATCTCCAGGACGATTTCCTCACCGTCCCCGATGCAGAAAATGTCGACGAAGGGCGCCAAAACAGTCGGGTTGGTGGCGCAGTGTCCTCCCGCGATCACCACCGGATCTCCCTCACCACGGTCGGTGCAGCGCAGGGGGATGCCCGAGAGGTCGAGCATCGTCAGCAGGTTCGTGTAGCACAGCTCGTAGCCCAGCGAGAATCCCAGCACGTCGAACGACCGCGCAGGCGCCGACGACTGCAGCCCCCACAGGGGCAGCGCTTCGGCGCGCATGCGCGCCTCCATGTCGGGCCAGGGCGCGAAGGCGAGATCGGCGAAGGTGTCGGGATGATGGTTCAGGGCGGCGTAGAGCTGCCGCAGGCCGTTGTTGGAAATGCCGAGTTCGTAGGCGTCGGGGAAGGTGAGCAGGATGTTGGCACGAGCGGCAGACCAAGGCGTGCGCACGGCCCCCATCTCACCGCCGAGATAGCGGCCGGGACGGCTGACCAGGGGCATCACACGCGTGCGCAGGGACGACGCCAACAGCGCCGGGTCGTCATAGGCTGAGTCGGGGCGGAAGCCGCCGACGGGCCGGGAATCCTGCAAAGGGCCTCTATTCCGAATCCGACGCGGACGTCACCGCTCCCCCGGGATGCCCACACCCGGAGTCTCCATGTCCTGCGCCATCATCTGCTTACTCTGTCCCACGTCGAACTCCACCGGATAATTGCCGGTGAAGCAGGCCGAGCAGTACCGACCGGCGTCGCCGGTGGCCTTCATCAGCCCCTCGTGGGACAGATAACTTAACGAATCGACACGCAGGTACGTGGCGATCTCCTCGACCGTGTGGCTCGAGGCGATCAACTCCTTGCGGACCGGCGTATCGATTCCGTAGTAACAGGGGTGCGTGACCGGTGGCGACGCGATGCGCAGATGCACTTCGGCGGCGCCGGCGGCGCGGATGATCTTCACGAGCTTCCGCATGGTGGTGCCGCGAACGATGGAATCGTCCACCAGGACCACGCGCTTCCCTTCCATGAGACGACGGACGGGGTTGAACTTGATGCGCACCGACATGTCGCGGACCTTCTGAGCGGGAGAGATGAAGGTCCGGCCGACGTAATGGTTTCTGATCAACCCCAGCTCGAAGGGCAGACCGGCCTGTCTGGCGAAGCCCAGGGCGGCCGTGTTGCTGGAGTCGGGAACCGCACAGACCAGGTCTGCTTCGACCGGGCTTTCCAGGCCCAGGACCTCGCCGCAGCGGCGGCGGACCTCATCGACGCTCTGACCGAAGACCGTGCTGTCGGGACGCGAGAAATAAATATGCTCAAACACGCACTGGCTGCATCCCTGCTCTTCCGCGATGCGGCGACTGATCAGACCGTTCCCGTCCAGGACGACCATTTCGCCGGGTGCCACTTCGCGCAGATAGGTGCCGTCGATGATGTCGAAGGCGCAGCTCTCCGAAGCAACCACGTACGAGTCCTTGAATCGCCCCAGGCTCAGAGGGCGGAACCCGAGGGGGTCACGGGCCGCGATCAGACGATCGCGGGTCAGGACGATCAGGCTGTAGGCGCCGCGCACCTGCGCGACGGCTTCGGCCACGGCGTCCTCGAAAGTCTCGGCCTTGCTGCGGGCGATGAGGTGCAGGAACACCTCCGTGTCGCTCGATGTGCTGAAGATGGAGCCGTCGGCCTCCATCTCCCGCCGCAACGTGTGGGCGTTGACCAGATTGCCGTTGTGGGCCAGCGCCACCTTGCCGCGGTGGCAGGTGACCTGCATGGGTTGAGCGTTCTCCACCAGCGACGAGCCGGTGGTGGAGTAACGGACATGGCCAAGGCTGAACGTACCACCGAGATTCTTGACGGCGTCTTCGGTGAACACGTCGGCCACAAGGCCCATGGCCTTGAACGTGCGCACGACATGACCGTCGGATACGGACACCCCGGCACTTTCCTGGCCCCGATGCTGGAGGGAATGCAGGGCGAGCGCAGCGAGTTCACCGGCGCCGGCGCATCCCGCGATGCCGACTACGCCGCATTCCTCCCGCCAGTGTCGTTCGTCCAGACCCATGCTTCCTCCGGTTTGCGGAACGTCAACCACGCAGGGCCGTACGCCAGCCCTGCATGTGGGGATTCACCAACAGGCCCTGACGGGCACTGCGGGCCACGGTCAACAGATCGGCCGCGGCCAGGGGATCGGATGTGTCGGCCGCCAGCACAAGGCGCCAAACCACACCGCTGAGCAACGGTCCCTCTTCCCCGAGGGGAAAGGCGACCATGTCGACCACGCGAGCGCCCGGGGGAGGCAAACCGCCGAGCAGACACGAGACAACGTCGTCTCCCTCGGGAAGATCGGTGGCCAGCACCGATCCAGGCCAACCCTCCGTCAAGGCTTCGCCTCGTCGGGCGGCCGCTGGTCCGAACCATGGGCCGTCCGAGCCCTCAAGCTCGAGATGGGCGTAGTGATGCTTGTTGGGGTTGTAAAATCTCCCCACGGCCAGCATCCGTTGGACGGAATCGGGAGCATCGGCCCCCTCTTCCCGCCAGAACGTATGGTATTCCGCCCTGTTGAGCGAGAGAAGATGTGATCCACCCTCGAGATTTCGCTGCAAAACCCGGCCGGCGGTCTCCGCATGGAGGTCGACGCCCTTGTGGCCGGTCATCAAGGTAGTTTGAACGATCATCCTTCGCCTCCCTCGGGCTCAACCCGGGGATGTGGGGGGCCGGAACGATCCGGCGCCTCGGTTCGGAGCGTCAACACAGTTCGATCAGCCGGGCGATCAGCGCCATGCCCGGACCGGCTTGCTGGAGTGCGGCCGCGTTGCCGGCGGCCTCGCGACGGACCTTCCCCCAGGGATGATCCAGATCCTCGGGCACCTGGAACAACCAGGCCGCCCGCTCGGGATGGGGCATCATGGCCAACACGTTTCCCGCGGGATTGGTCAGAGCCGCCGTCGCGAGCAACGACCCGTTGGGATTACCCCGACCGTCCTGAGACACACCTGCATATCGCAGGGCCAGCAGTCCTTCGGCGGCCATGGTGGCGAACACGGCGGGATCCTCGTGGGTGAACCGCCCCTCGGCGTGGGCGATGGGGACCGGAATCGACGCTGTCCAGCCTTCGAGGAACTGGCAGCAGTTGCCGGGCACCGGCTCGAGCACGACCCAGCGGGAATAATATCCACGGCGACCGGCGATGCGGTTGGGCGCCAGGGCCACCTCCACATGACCGATCCCCTCGCGGGCGGGCACAAGCCCTCCCTCGATCAGCACCTGACAACCGTTGCAGATGCCGAGGATCGGTTTGCCGGCCGCAGACGCCTTCTGCAGAGCGCCCAGCAGAGGGTCCTTGGCCGCCACGGCACCGGCACGAACGCGGTCCTGATAGGAGAATCCGCCCGGCACCAGGAAACCGTCGAATTTCTCGAGGTCTGCGGCAGGACGCGTCCAGCGGTAGATTTCGGCTTCGCCGCCTCCGGCCAGAATGGCGCGAGCCGATTCCTCTTCGCAGTTCATACCGGGCAGCTGCAGCACCGCAAGACGGGGCTTGGCCCCGGTCAGCACAGCAGGTGCCGCAATGGTGGGATCGTCGTCCCAATCGGCCCGCGGGGGTTGCCGATCGGCCAGGTCGGGGAGCGAACGCGTCGCCAAAATCCGTGTCAGCCCTTCGCGCCACGACACCTCGAGCTCGTCGACGGCGACGTCTGCGGCCACCGAACCGTCGACTCGCGTCAGGGTCAGCGTCTCACCGTCGGTCACTTCACCCAGGAGGGCCCAAGCACAGCCGGCAGAGGCCAAAATCTCTTCAGCACGGGCGACGTCATCGACACGCACCTCGACGATGAAGCCTCCCCGCTCTCCATACAGGAACTCGCGGGGCGTCAAGTCGGCGCAAGCCTCCGGGATGCGGACCGCGGCCCCGAGGCTGCATTGCCCCTCCAGGCCCAGGGCCATCTCGGCCAGGGTCACGGCCAAGCCGCCGTCGCTCACGTCGTGGGCGGCCTGCACCAGACCATGTTCGACCAGGGTGCATACGGCGTCGATCTCGCGGCGACAGGCGTCGAAATCGAGTTCGGGCAATGCCGAACGCCCGCATGTGAGGCCCGCCTCGCCGGACAGCGATGCCCCCAGACCGTCGTCTGGCAGGCCGATCAGCAGGAGCCGGTCGCCGGGGGCCTTGAAGTGGGAACTGCGGCAGTGGGCGATGTCGGCCACGTTGGCGATGCAGGCCACGATGGGCGACGGAGCCACCGTCTTGCCGCTGGCGCTCTGGTTGTAGAACGACACGTTGCCGGAAACGACCGGCAGAGCCTCGCCGCCGCGGGCGTGGAGCGTGAGTCCCCGACAGGCGTCGCCCACGCCGCGCACCGCTTCGCGGAACTGGCGAAATACTGCGGGAACTTCCGGATTGCCGAAGTTGAGACAATCGGTGATCGCGGCGGGACGTCCACCCACGCAGGCCACGTTGCGGGCCGCTTCGATCACTGCCCGGGCGCCTGCATGGTAGGAGTCGGCCAAACCCATCAGGGGATTGCCATCGGCCGATACGGCCACTCCCAACGACGATCCGGGAACAGGAGCTACGACGCCGGCGTCGGCCTCCCCCGGCCGCAGCACGGTGCAGCCGCGCACTTCGGGATCGTAATGGCGGTACAGATGCTCGCGGGAAGCCACGTTGGGATGACCGAGCAGGCGCACCCACTCTTCGGCGATTTCCGATTCGTCGACTTCGGCCGGCTTGGCCTGCTGGATCAAGCGCGAGGCTTCGGGACCTTCCACGCGCTGATACGAAACACCGCAGGTGATGGTCTCGATGGGCGCCTCGGCGGCCATCAGGTCGCCATGATGGAGGCGGTACATGCCGTCGGTGGTCACTACGCCCACCTTGCGGGCGCAGGCGCCTTCGTAGAGCGACGGCAGGGCGAAGTCCTCGTTGTAGACCTTCAGCGCGTCGTCGGTGAACCAGCGCGGCACCGCCAGGCTGTAGCGTTCCTGGGTTTCGGAACAGGCGATCACGCGGGCCGGGCAGTCGGCCACGGCATGAACCAGGGCGAGATCCACGTCGCAGCCGAAGCCGCCGGCGTCGGCCAGCTCGCTCGTCACGCAGCTCACGCCGCCGGCGCCCAGATCCTTGAAGCCCACCACGGCGCCGCGCTCGCGGGCCAGCTCGAGGACGGCCTTGTTGGCCACGGTCAACACGCGCTTGAGGAACGGATCGGGCACTTGAACGGAGCCCTTGTTCTCCTTGGCGGCGGCGGCGTCGAGAGTCGCCGAAGCGAAGGCCGCGCCGCCCATACCGCTCCAGTCCGTGGGTTTGCCGACGAGGATGAGATCGTAGGGCTCGTCTTGGGCCTGGACCGGTACTCGGGAATGAGTGATGTGGTCGGCGGGCACGATGCCCAGGGCCACCACGTTGACCAGACAATTGTCGTCGTAGGATGGATGGAAGTAGACGTCGCCGCCGAGATTCGGCACGCCCAACGCGTTGCCGTACTCCCAGATCCCCGTGACCACTTCGCGGGCGATGTCGATGCTGTGCTCGCCTTTGGGGCCCTCGGGCCAGCCGAAGCGCAGCGGGTCGAGGGTGCCGATGACTTCGCCGCCCATGCAGTACACGTCGCGCACGATGCCGCCGATGCCCGTGGCCGCGCCCTCTACGGGCATGACCTGACTCGGATGGTTGTGGCTCTCGTGGGCGAAGATGATGCCGTAGCGCACGCCGTCGACGGTACCGAAGTCCACGATGCCCGCATCTTCGACCGGCCCGACGATGACGTTCGAGGCGTCGGTGGGCAGGAACTCCTTCAACGTCGGCTTGCTGCTCTTGTAGGAGCAGTGCTCGCTCCACATGGTGTCGAAGAGGGTCAGTTCGGTGATCGTCGGTGCGCGGCCGAGGAGCTCCTGCACGCGACGCGCCTCGTCCGGGCTCAGAGTCAGGGCGTGGCCGCCGAGCTCACGCTTGAGGTCGTCGTCCTGGAATCCGGTCGTATCGAGCCGGTCGAAACTGGTGTCGTGCAGACTCATCGGATCCTCCGTCGGTCGTCCCGTCACGCCTGGTTCAGGGTGCGCTCGAAAATGTGATCGATGTTCCTCTGGTGGTGAGCGAAGTCGAAGCAACGGGCAAGGCCGTCGGCGCCGAGCTTCTCCAGGACGAATTCGTCGGTGCGCAGAGCTTCGAGGAATTCCACGTCCTCGTCCCAAACACGCATGGCGCAGCGCTGCACTGCTGCATAGGCGTCCTCGCGAGAGACCTCGGCGCGGACCAGGGCCAACAGCACGGTCTGCGAAAAGACCATCCCCTTAACGCGCCCCATGTTCTCGATCATGCGCTCGGGAAAGACAACCAGGCCGCCGATCAGCCAGTTCATCTTGTTCAGCATGTAGTGCAGCAGGTGGCAGCCGTCGGGGAAGATGATGCGTTCGGCGCCCGAGTGGCTGATGTCGCGCTCGTGCCACAGGGCCACGTTTTCCATGGCGGTGTGGGCGTAGCCGCGCAGCACCCGGGCCATGCCTGTGATCCGCTCGCTGATGATGGGATTCTTCTTGTGGGGCATGGCCGAGCTGCCCTTCTGCCCTTTGGCGAACGGCTCTTCGACTTCATGGACGTCGGTGCGCTGGAGGTTGCGGATCTCCACGGCCATTTGCTCGAGCGTGGCGCCGATCAGCGCCAGCGACGTGAGGAAGCCGGCGTGCCGGTCGCGCTGCAGCACCTGGGTGGCCACCGGCGCCACCGCCAGGCCGAGGCGCTTCATGGTCTCGGCCTCCACTTCGGGATCGAGGTGCACCATCGTGCCCACGGCGCCGGAGATCTGTCCGACGGTCACGTCCTCGATGGCTGCGTCGAGGCGCTTGAGCCCCCGACGCAGGGCGGCCCAGTAGACCATGAGCTTGAGCCCGAAGGTAGTGGGCTCGGCATGGATGCCGTGGCTGCGGCCGACCATGGGCGTGAACTTGTGCTCCAAAGCACGGGCCTTGACTGTATCGAGCAGTGTGATCAGAGCGCCGCGGATGATCTCCCCCGACTCCTTCATCTGCATTGCGAAGGCGGTGTCACCGAGGTCGCTGCTGGTCATGCCTTCGTGAACGAAGCGCGATTCGGGGCCGATAAATTCGGCCATGTTGGTCAAAAAAGCGATGACGTCGTGGTGGACCGTCTCCTCGATCTCAAGCACGCGGGCTTCGTCGAAGTCGGCCTTTTCGCGGATGACCCGAGCGGCCTCGACGGGCATCTCGCCCCGCTCGGCACGGACCTCGCAGACGAGCACCTCGATCTCCTGCCAGATCTCCAGCTTGCGACGGTTGGCCCAAACGGCCCTCATCTCCGGTGTCTCATAACGGGCAATCACACAGCACCTCGACGTTGGGATTCGAGTGACCAGCGGGTTCTGTTGTCGAGCATTCAGCAGCCCTGCCCGTCGGAGTTGACGGAGGACGATCCGGTCCTCTAGTGGCCCATGTGGCCCTGATTCAGGATCAAGTCCGTAAGATAACCTATGGACGTGTCCTAGGAAAGTCGAAAGAGGCTTCAGAATTTGCGTCCGGGGGATGGGAGTGGTTTATTGATGGCGATATGAATTTTGGTAATCGAGACGGAGATCATCATGCGCCATGGGATTTTGGGACTGCTCATACTGATGGCGGTCTCGTGCGGAGCCGCCGAGATCTTCGTTCCGGCCGACCATGCCACGATCCTCGAGGCGATCCGGGCCGCGACGCCGGGGGATACGGTCACCGTCGCCGAAGGCGTCTACTACGAGTCGTACCTCCCCTTGCAGGATGGACTGACCCTCCAAGGAGCATCCGGCGACCCGGCCGACGTGCAGATCGACAGCCAGGGCTCGGGCCCCATCGTCTACTACACTGAACCGACTCGTGACGTCGTGATCAGCCGCCTGACGTTCCTACACGGAGACTCCCCGGGGGGCGGAGCGCTCCGGATCCACTCAGCCACCGATCTGACCATCGCGGACTGCATCTTCCTCGACAATACCGCCGTGCACGGCGGTGCCGTGTATCTGAACGTCCCGGTCGCCTCCTCCTCTCTCTGCACGATCAGGAGCTGCCGCTTCGTCGGCAACAGCAGCGACGATGAAGGAGGAGCGATCAGCAACACCTCGAACACGAACCTCGTCGTCCAGGGATGCGTGTTCGAGGGGAATCATGCGGGCGGGCAGGGAGGAGCGATCAGCAACACGTCGAACACGAGCCTCGTCGTCCAAGGGTGCGTGTTTGAGGGAAATCATGCGGGTGGGCAGGGAGGCGGCGTCGTGAACGTCGGCCTGGCAACGATCACAAGCTCCTTGTTCCTCGACAACGAGGCCGAGGTCGCCGGCGGCGGAGTCGCGAATGTAGAGACGATTTCTTGGTGCGATTTCCAGGGCAATACTGCGGATAAAGGGGGTGCTTGCGCCTACTCTGAGACCCTGTCCCATTGCACTTTCACCGGGAATACCGCCAGGCAGGGTGGCGCCGTCTTTCGCACCCGTGTCGTGGAGCATTGCGTCTTCGCCGACAACACGGCCGACGAAATGGGCGGCGCCCTCGCACTCGCATTCGATCATGTCCTGGATTCCGTCTTTCAGGACAATCGATCCGTGCTGGGAGGAGCGCTGATCGATACCGAGCAGATCGACCATTGCCGGTTCGAAGGGAACGTTGCCACCCAGCAGGGCGGAGCCGTCTATTCCCGGATTGCAAACCGCGACCACACGTTCACGTATTGCAGATTCTCCGGCAACAGCGCCCCGATCGGTTCGGACGGCTCCCTGCCGTTCTGCTCCCTGCTCCGACTCGTCTGCTGCAGCCCTTCGCGCCTCACTTGGCAAGCCCCGACCATCGAGCTTGAGGACGAGGGGTGCGCCGTGTCCAACGAGCAGATGAGTTTCGGGGGATTGAAGTCGATTTTCAGATAACGTGCATTCCGATGTGATATAATCCACGGTCGGAGGTAGTCCATGAAATGTTCCGCCTTGATCATCATCCTGATCCTGGCCCCGCCTCTGTCTGCGGCGGAGATCCTCGTTCCCGACCACTACGCCACGGTGACCGCCGCCCTGCAGGCCGCCTCACCGGGCGACATCGTGACCGTGGGCGCCGGCGTGTACTATGAAACTGGCCTTCCGTTGGTCGACGGGCTGACCCTGCGCGGCGCCACCGGCGATCCCGCCGACGTGATCATCGACGGCTCCGACACCGCAGTGCTGATCGAGGACCTCGACGGAGTCGACGACATCACGATCGAGGCCCTCACCCTCCGTCACGGTCACGGTGAAAACGGCGGCGCCATCCACCTGCGGATCACCTCGAACGTGCTGATCAGCAACTGTATCTTCTCGGAGAACTACGCTCGCCAGAACGGTGGTGCGATCAGCATCAACTACGAATTCTACTGGGATATGCAGAGCTACCGCATCGAAGACTGTGTCTTCATCGGCAACACCACCTTGGGTAAAGGCGGGGCCGTGATCGCCACCGACCGGCTGACGGTTCGTCGCACCCTGTTCCAAGGCAATACCTGCGGCTCGACCGGTGGCGCCCTCGACCATCAGGGCGGCGACCTGCTCGTGGCCGACTGTAGCTTCCATGCCAATGCCTCGCGCCTCTCCGGCGGTGGTCTGCGGGCCGATGGCGGCATCGTGCGTCTCCAACGCACGGTCTTCACCGACAACATGGTCAACACCGGCAGCGGCGGCGGCGCCAGCATCACCAACGGCATCGTCGGCGCCTGTCGGTTCGAGGGCAACTCCGTCGGCTACCACGGCGGCGGCCTCGAAGCGTCGCCCCTGCTCAATCTCGACTACAGCGATTTCATCGGAAACCAGGCCAACTCCGTAGGCGGCGGCGCCATCGTCACCGGCGGCGAAGTGACCAACTGCCTGTTCCAGGACAACGGTGCCGGGGCGAACGGCGGCGGCATCCAGATGTCTGGAGCGACGGGCTCGTTCCACAGCAGCACCTGGATCAACAACCACGCCCTGATCAGAGGGGGCAGCTTCTCCAGCATCATCTCTGGTTCGGCGTACACATTCGTCGAGTGTTCCTTTTCATCGAGCGCCGCCCCGAATGGTCCGGAGGGCTGGTTCGCTTCGACCGCCGCCGTCACGCTCAAGTGCTGCACCTCTACCCCCTCAGATTGGGCTGAGGGAACCCTGACGGTCGATGACGTAGGTTGCGGAGTGATCAGCGAAACAGCGTCTTTTGGGGATCTGAAGTCTCAATATCGCTAACATACCCTCAAGTATTTGCCAAATCTGTCGAAAAGGAGTTTATTGATCAGCTATCAATAGCAACCCTCGACGCC
>ERZ889078.1813-NODE-1813-length-16208-cov-8.073671_pt1 | contig 16208 bp, 7 predicted proteins | sample MGYA00521266_ERZ889078 | MGnify/ENA primary metagenome ERZ889078 (study PRJEB32303, sample SAMEA104408618) | aquatic metagenome | biome: Brackish water; feature: Pelagic; material: water | place: Baltic Sea | collected 2014-06-16T06:34:00 | depth 76,534 m ...
CTGACGCGACTGCCCACGTGGATGCCGATTCCGCGCCTCGGTGGCGGGGAGACGGTCATCAACCTTGTGCCAGTCGACTGGGTGGTCGACGCGATGGTTCAGATCTCGAACGATGCGCGGGCAGTCGGACGCACGTTTCACCTCGCCGATCCGGATCCGCCGACGACCGCCGACGTCCTGGCGCTGATGGTGCAGGCCCTTGGCCGCAGGCCGCCGCGGGGGCGCGTGCCCATGTCCGCGATCGTCGGCCTGGCGCGCTCGGGCTTGTTGGCGTGGACGACTCACATTCCAGCGGAGCTGATGCCGTACATGGTGTCCGGGGCTGACTTTGACGTCAGCAATACAGCCGAATTGCTGACGGGCTGCGGCCTGCGGTGCCCGCGATTTGGTGACTACGTCGACACGCTGGTCCGCTGGGCCACCCACCATCCTCATCTGCTTCAAGGAGCCCACCCATGACTGCGATGATCACCCCGGTGGCGAACGAAGCGCGCCCGTGGCTGCTCGGAGATGACTCCGAGTGGACGCTGCTCTTTGCCGCCGCCCGCGATGCACAACTGTCTTGGGCGCAACAAACGCCTGCGCGGCGTGTCGCGATTCTGCGCCGACTAGGACCGATCTTGGCGGCGCGGATGGACGAGATCTGTGCGCTGGTAGTGGACGAAAACGGCAAGCCAGAGGTCGAGGCGATCAGCCACGAGATCGGCGCGTGCATCGGCTGCGTCTCCCACCTCGGCAGTCACGCCGTTGAGATCTTGGCGGGGCGACGAGAGACCAACACCTGGCTCCCCTTCCGGCTCGCCACCGTGACGCCGCGTGCCATTGGCGCCGTGCTGATCATCGCACCCTGGAACATGCCGCTGGTGATCCCGTTTACCCAGGCGGTGACGGCGCTGGCTGCGGGCAACGCCGTCGTGCTCAAGCCGAGTGAGGTCACCCCGCGCGTCGGTCAATTGGTCGGCGACTTGATGGTCGAGGCGGGCCTCCCGGCCGGTCTATTCACGGTCGTGCAGGGGGATGGCAAGACCGGCGCTGCGCTGGTGGCGGCGCGGCCCGACAAGGTCTTCTTCACCGGGTCCGTGGCGACTGGGCGCACGGTGATGGCGGCTGCGGCAGCGCACCCCGTGCCGGTGTGCCTGGAGCTTGGCGGAGTTGACGCGATGATCGTCAGACCGGACGCAAACCTTGAATTTGCGGTCTCGGCGGCGACTTGGGGCGCGCTGTTTAATGGCGGTCAGGTCTGCGCGTCAGTCGAGCGGCTGCTGGTGTCGCGGGATATCAGTGACGCGTTCACGTCGCGTCTGGTCGACCGCATCGCGCAGTTGGATCCGGCGAGAGATCTGGGGCGCATCACCTTCGCCGGGCAGCGCCGCGTGTACGACCGCCACCTGGCCGACGCCCGCGCGCGTGGGCTGACCATCGTCTGTGGCGGCGCCTACCTATCAAGCGACAAGCTGGCGCCGACGGTGATTGTTGGCGAAGGCATCGAAGACGCGTTGGTCTGGCGAGAGGAGAGCTTTGGGCCCATCGTCGCGCTCAGCACCTTTCGCGGCGACGACGACGCCATCGCGAAGCACAACGCATCGCCATGCGGCCTGACCGCGTCGATCTTCTCCGAAGACGCCGCCGCGGCCGACCGTATGGCGACGCGGCTCGACGTCGGCAGCGTGTCCATCAACGATGTGGCGGCAGCCCTGTACGCCCGCCCGGAGCTGCCGTGGGGCGGTCGCGGAGAATCCGGATTCGGTAGCAGCCACGGTCGTGAGGGACTGCTCGCGTTCACGCGCCCTCACGTCATCGACCGGCCGACCATCGCTGGGCTCGATTTCAAGCGCCCGTGGTGGTTCCCGTATGACCACCACCAGCTCGCCGCCATGCGCGAACTCGCGCTCGCCATGGCCGCTGGCGCTTCGGCGGACCGGCTCAGTCGCATGAGCAAGCTCGGCCGGCATGTGCTGAGTCAGCTCGCCAATCGTCCGCGCCTGTAGACCGCTCCTCCAGACCTGCGCGCTGCGGGTGCGACCGAACACTTCGACCCGTATTCAGGAGATCCCATGCCATCGAATTGCACCACGCCGAGCCGCCGCGGGCCCGCGATGAGTCATCTGCTCTCACGGCTCAAGCGACCCACCCGCACAGACAACGCGCCGAGATACACTGCCACAACAGGCCACTACGAGAGCTGGTTCATCCGCGCCAATCATCCCACTGAACCGAAGGCGCTCTGGCTCAAGACGACGATTCTGCATCGGCACGACGGTAGCGCCATCGCCGAGGCGTGGTGTGCGCTGTTCGGGATCGGCGAGCGGCCCACGTGGGTTGGCAAGGCGACTGTGCCAGTGGCCGAGGCGCGCTTTGCAGATTCGCGCGTGCAAGCTGCGAACTGTGAGCTTGAGCTGGGACAAGGCACGCCATTGACGGGCGCTTCCGCGACCGGCGCGGTCCACGGCCAGGACGCGTTGCAGGCAAGCTGGAAGCTGAGATCGACGCCGGCCGAAGGGGCCCTCGCCACCCAGATGAGCTTATTTCCGGGTCGCTGGATGATCGACGGGCCTTTTCCGAAGAACAAGCTGCTCACGCCGGCGCCATCGGTGCTGATGACCGGCGAGATTCGCCTGGGCGAGACGCGGGTGAACGTCGACGGCTGGCTCGGTATGCAGGGGCACAATTGGGGACAAGCGCACGCCTTTGCCTACGCCTGGGGCCATGTCGTGTTCCCAGACGCAGCAGGGCGGCCGATCTGTGTCGCGGAGGGGTTTTCGGGGCGCATCAAGGTCGCGGGCCGCGCGACGCCGCATCTGTCGGCGTTGACGGTGAGACGCGGCGACCGGCGGTGGCGCTTCGACCGGCTCATCGATCTCTGGTCGCAGTCCTCGCAAATCGGCGACATGACGTGGCGTTTGCGCATGCGCGGCCGGGACGGCGAGGCCTCCATCGCCATGAAGGCACCACCGGAGAGCGTGGTCTGCCTGGGCTACGAAAACCCCGACACGAGCTTGGCCTACTGCCTCAACAGTAAGCTGTCGGCGTGTGTGCTGCGGGTCAATCCGATCGACGGGGACGCCTTTGAGCTGCGCACCGATCACCTCGCGGCGCTTGAGATCCTGACCCGAGAGCCGGACGACCGGTATCCAGTGGCGGCCTAGACAGGACAGACACCAGCCGTGACAGGCGCAGGCCATCACACAAGCGGCTGAACCAGAGCCGTGCGATCGCGGCCGCATCGCGGGCAACCCAGCCACGCCGGAGGCAAAGATGGGAATGGTCTTCTTCGAAAAGATGCGCGGTGACGTACGCGACCGCTGGGGCAAACGGCATGCGCTCGACTTTGACCTGCGGGTGGAGTCAGCGTCGGCGCGCCATCTGCTCAGCACCGGTGTGGCTCGGCTCACCGGGGTCGTCCACGCGCCGCCCTGGGCCGACCACGCGGCGGTTGAAGGGACGCTGACCTTCGCTGCCTCCCACAGTCGCACCCTGTCCTACGACCTGAACTTCCACGGCGACGACGGTGCCGCCATGTCCTTGCGTGGCACCAAGCAGTTTAGGTGGTTGGCCCCCGTCGCGTCGCTGACCCAACTAGCCGCGGAGCTGCGGGCCGGTGATGAGCTGCTGGCGAGGGGGGAGATCCGATTCGACCTGAATGAAGCCGTCGCGCTGGTTCGATCGCTGGCGCCCGCAAATACGGTCTCAAAGTTCGCCGCGCATCTACCTGCCGCGGGTGTGGAGGTGGTCGACGCCCTCACCGCAGCCGAGACCGCCCACGTCCGCGCGCTGGCTGCGGCCGTCATCCTGCCCGGCCAACGCGTCCCGCCAGCCGACGAGAAGACCGTGAAGCTGGCCTGCGACCTGCTCGCGCGCTTTCCCGCCGAGGGCCGGCTGGCGTGGCGCGCGGCGTTGGCCACGGTGGCGGCTGGCGTGCGTGTGGAGACCGGCAGCGCGATGGACGACCTGCCGGCTGAAGACTTGCGAGCGCTCCTGTTGCGCTGGACCGCACCGGAGGACCTGCACACCCTGCATCGAGCGGCGGAGTTCGTCGTGATGCCAGTGCGCACCGGGCATTTTCAGCATCCTGACTACCTCGCCGCCATCGGGTTTCCGAAGATGAGCAGGTCGGTCGCGGAGCCCAAGCCGCGCTTTCTGTCTGCGGTGACTAGCGCCGAAGAGTTGGACGCCGACACGACCATCGAAGCCGAAGTTGTGGTGGTGGGCACAGGCGCTGGCGGCGCGGCCATCGCGGCGGCGCTCGCAGAGCGGGGCGTGGTGGTCGCGGTGGTGGAGGAAGGCCGCTACAAGACCCGGCATGACTTCACCGGCGATCCGGTCGCGCGCATGTCATCGCTGTATCGGGAGCAGGGTATGACGTTCACCGTCGGCAACCCGCCGATAGCTGTGCCGCTGGGTAAGGTGGTGGGCGGCACGACGACCATCAACTCAGGTACGTGCCTGCGCCCAGGCGACGAGGTGTTCGCGGACTGGCAAGCGCGGCTCGGACTCGGTGAGCAAGCCTCAAAGGCGGCCATGGCGCCGTGGTACGACAAGGTGGAGCGCGAGCTGGGGGTCGCGCCCGGTGATCCGCGGTATCTTGGTGGCGTCGCCGATGTGGTGGCTTGCGGTGCTGACGCCATGGGACTGAAGCACGGGCCGCTGCCACGCAACGCGCCGGGCTGTGATGGTCAGGGCACCTGCATCTTCGGGTGCCCCACCGCCGCCAAGCGATCCACCGATGTGTCGTGGATGCCGCGAGCGATCCGCGCCGGCGCGCGTGTCTATTGCGGCCTCCCGGTGCGACGAATCTTGATGCGCGGGCGACGTGCCGTGGGCGTGCTGGTCCGCGGAACCGATGCGTTTGGCGCGACAAAGACCCTGACAATCCGGGCCGAAAGCGTCGTCATCAGCTGTGGAGCGCTGTTATCGCCGCTGCTGCTCGCCGACAGCGGCGTGCGCCTGCCATGGCTGGGCAAGAACCTGTCGCTGCACCCGGCGATGGGCATGATGGCGCTGCCTGAGCCCGGCGCTGGGCCGCAGTCACGCGCCCCATGGGATTGCGTTCCCCAAGGCTACGGCGCCCACGGTGCCGGCGACGGCATCGTCTTCGAGGGTGTGTACGTGCCGCCACAGCTCATCGCTGGCACCATGCCGCTCATCGCAGGCGAGCTGACTAGGTGGATGGATGCGCAGCCAACCGCTATGCAATACGGCTTCATGACCCGAGATGTCGGCAACGGTCGCGTGTTTCGTAGCCCGACTGGGGGGCGTGTCGCCGCCTACGGGCTGTCGGATGACAGCCACCGGCAGCTGCAGAAGGGGGCGGCGCTGTTGGCGGAGATGCTGCTTCGTGGTGGCGCCTCGGAGGTGATGACAGGCATCGCCCGGATGCCGACCGTCTCGACCGTTGAAGACGCGCGCGCAATCGCGACGGCTGACATTCGCAAGGCAGATTGGAAGCTGCTGGGAGCCCATCCGCTCGGCACATGTCGGATGGGGACGGATGCGGCGACGGCGGTCGTGGACTCGGACCACAAGGTCTTTGGCACCGCGAATCTCTACGTCGTCGACGGCAGCTCGGTGCCGACCTCGCTTGGCGCGAACCCGCAGCTCACGATCATGGCGATGGCCTTGCGGGCAGGGGAGCGACTCGCCGACGGCCCAATCAGGTGCGACCTGGCGCCAATCAAGGCGACGAGGCGAGCCTTTGGGTAGGCCGAGTGCCCGCGTCCAGTGCCAGGCAGATGAAGCGGGCGGGGTCGGATGACTACACTTAACACTTGCTTGCAAGTGTTAAGTGTAGTCATCCGACCCCTCATTACCCTGCCGGCGCTTCGACCCGTGTAGCGCCTTGAAATCGAGGCGAAACGCCGCGCTCGCTAGATCTCCTCGTATTGACTACGCTCGTCTGACCAGCGGCGTTCGCGATGCCGAGGCGATGTGCAGTTTTGGCGGGTCAAACCGCGACGAGAGGGGGGCCCCATGCGTGAGCTAACGGGATCGGTGCGCGTGTTTGCTCCAGGCGTGCGCGTCATCGGGCTGCTGCTAACCCTCACACTCGGCGCGTGCGGCAGTGGCGACGCCGGCGTTGAGGGCCCCAAGCTCGGGTCGAGCGCGGTCGACGCAGCGGGCGACGTGCAGACGACCGGGGACGCTGCCAGCGATGGCGGGGTCGCCGACACCGGCGCTGCGGCGGACGGCGGCGTGACGTTGGATACCGCGGCTAGCGCCGATATCGCCGGGCTGCTCGACACCCACGTGGTGCCCGACGGCGCGCTGACCGACACGCCAATCGCGGATGCGACGCAGATCGACACGAGCGGCGAAGACGAGGATCCTGGCTACGACAGCACCGTTGTTGTGGACCCTGACGCGACCTCCGACGGCGGCACCAACGGCGACGCGGGCGTGGCGGATGGCGGCGCCGCAGGGTTGGCGCTGTGTAGCGCCTGCAACGTGGCGGCCGACTGCGCAGGCAAGGTCTGCCACCTGCACTTTGGCCAGGGTCGGTGCGGCGAGGCTTGCGCGGTGAACACCGACTGCGCGGCCGGCTACGTGTGTGCCGAGGCGGATGTGGCTGGTGGGCAGAAGCTGAAGACCTGCCTGCCAGCAGCGGGCAGTGACCAGGTCGTTGGCGCCATCGGCAGCTGCGGCTGCCCGGGCGTGACGCCGGGCACCGAGGTGTGTGATGGCACGGACAACGACTGCGACGGGCTGACCGATGAGGCCGGCGACGCGCTGTGCACGGACGGCAACCCCTGCACAAAGACGACCTGCGACAGCAAGGCGAAGACCTGCAAGGTCGCGGCGATCAGCGGCGGCTGCGATGACGGAGACGCCTGCACGACGGGCGAGAAGTGCGTCAAGGGCGTGTGCGGCGGCGCCAAGATCGTCACCTGTCAGAGCGACGGCAACGACTGCACTGTGGCGACGTGTGACAAGGCGAAGGGCTGCACGCAGGTCAGTCAGGACGACAAGGGCTGCGACCCGAAGTCTGGGTACTGCGCGTCTGGCAGCTGTCAGGCGGGCAAGTGCGTGGCCGGGACGGAGTCCGACTGCAACGACAACAACCCATGCACGACGGACGCGTGCGACAAGGCGAAGGGGGTGTGTACGCACGGGTCGGCGAAGACAGGGACAGCGTGCGATGACGGTGACGCCTGCACCGAGAAAGACAGCTGCTCCGGCACGAGCTGCAAGGCGACCAAGATCAGCTGCGACGACGGTAACGTCTGCACCACCGATGGCTGCGACCCTAAGACCGGGTGCACCAAAACCCCGAAAAATGGCGGTGCTTGCTCGGATGGTGACCTCTGCACGACAGGCGACGTCTGCGCCGACGGCGACTGCAAGGCGACGACGGTGAAGCCGTGCGGCGAGGCGGGGCCGTGCAATCCGCAGACCTGTGACGCGAGCAACGGCCAGTGCATTGAGACGAAGAAGACCGACGGGTTGACGTGTGACGATGGCAACAAGTGCACCACCAGCGACGCGTGCAGCGCTGGGCTGTGCACTGGTAAGAGCGTGGGCTGCGACGACAAGAACGCTTGCACCGACGACAGCTGCGCGCCAGACAAGGGCTGCGTCTACAAGCCGAACGCGTTCGCTTGTGATGACGGCGACGTGTGCACCGTCGGCGACACCTGCGCGGCGAGCGCGTGCCAGGGAGGCAAGGCCAACGCGTGCGATGACGGCAACCCGTGCACCAAGGGCGCTTGTGACAAAGACGGCAAAAAGACCGGAAACAAGGGCTGTGGGCAGACGCCGGTGGATGGCGCGCTGTGTGATGACGGCAAGGCCTGCACGACGAAAGATGCGTGCAAGGGTGGCGGCTGCGTTGGCGCGGTGATGTCGTGCGATGACAGCAACAGCTGCACCGATGACGCGTGTGATGCCACCAAGGGCTGTGTGCACCAGGCCAACACCAAGACGTGCGACGACGGCGACGCGTGCACCGGCAAGGACACCTGCAATGGCGGCAAGTGTGTGGTCGTGGACATCTCGAAGGGCTGCGACGACGGCAACCCTTGCACCGACGACAGCTGCGACAAGCTCAACGGTTGCGTGACCCAGGCGAACACGGCCAAGTGCGAGGACGGCAACGCTTGTACGTCGGGCGACAGCTGCAGCAACGGCGTGTGTTCGGGCAAAGAGATCTGTGAGTGCAAGGGTGATGTGGACTGCGCCGGCAAGAGCAAGAACCTGTGCGCGGGCGAGCTGGTGTGCAAAGCCGGGACGTGTGCGGTGGATCTGGCCAAGGAGATCACCTGCGCTGACGACGGCAACGCCTGCACCACGACCGCGTGTGACTCGGCGAAGGGGAGCTGCAAGACGACGGCTGTGGCCGACGCCAACCCGTGTGACGCCGACGGCGACGCCTGCACCAGCAACGACGCCTGCAAGACCGGCGTGTGTGTGGCGGGGCCCAACCTGGACTGCGACGACAAGAACCCGTGCACCGACGACGCGTGTGATCCAGACGGCAAAAAGACCGGAAAGACGGGCTGCGTGAACACTGCGAACACCAAGCCCTGCGACGACGGGTCGGTGTGCACGGAGGGTGAGACGTGCGCGGCGGGGGTGTGCAAGGCTGGCAAACCGAAGGCCTGCGACGATGGCAACGCTTGCACGGACGGCATCTGCGACCCGCAGAAAGGCTGCGGCTTTCAGCTCAACACCAAGCCCTGTGATGACGGCGACGTGTGCACCGACGCCGACGCCTGCAAGCTCGGCACGTGTGTCGGCGGCAAGGCCAAGGTGTGTGACGACAGCAACCAGTGCACCACCGATGTGTGTGACGCGAAGCTGAAAAAATGCGTATCGACCGCCCACAAGGGCAACTGTGACGATGGCAGCGTGTGCACAACCGGCGAGCGCTGCATTGGTGGCAAGTGTGGCTACGGCACCAAGAAGGTCTGCGGCTACAAGGCCTGCCACACCGCCTCGTGCGACGCCAAGACCGGCGCCTGCACCTACACGCCGACGCCGGGCTGCGGCGGCAACTGCACTGAGGATAAACACTGTAAGGCCGACAGCAACGTCTGCACCTTGGAATACTGCAATACATCGACCAAAAAGTGCGCGGTGAAGACCATGGCGGACGGCTCGAAGTGCAATGACGGCTACGCGTGCACCAAAGACGAGGCCTGCAAGGCTGGCAAGTGCACCAACGGCAAGGGCGTGAACTGCGACGACGGCAACACATGCACCAGTGACTTGTGTGACGCGGCGACGGGCAAATGCACGCACAAGGACAACACCGCTTACTGCGACGACGGCGACAAGTGCACCTACTCGGACCGCTGCAAGGCCGGAAAATGCGTCGCTGGGACACCGAAGACGTGCAACGACTGGAAGCCCTGCACCGCGGACAGCTGCGACGCGAAGACGGCGGCGTGTGTGTACACGCCCATCGCCAACTGCACGGCGACCTGCGCGGTGGACACGGACTGCGCCAAGAGCACGGTGGCCTGCCAGGAGGCCTACTGCTACGCCAAGAAGGAGTGCCGATTCAAGCCGGTGACCAACAACTCGGGCTGCGATGACGGCAACCCCTGCAGCGCGGTGTCGTGGTGTTGGAGCGGCAAGTGCTTGGGCGGAAACTTGACCAGCTGCGACGACGGCAACATCTGCACGGACGACGTGTGTTCGTCGAAGACGGGCAAATGTGAATCGAGCAATAACCAGTCGAGCTGCAATGACGGCGACTTGTGTACGGCGGGAGACGTCTGCACGGCCGGAAAATGCGTGTCTGGGGCGAAGAAGGTGTGCAACGACAACAACAAGTGCACGGCCGACAGCTGCGACGCCAAATACGCCAAGTGTGTGTTCACGCCGATCGTTGGCTGCGGTGGTTACTGCGCCACGGCGAAGGACTGCACGGATGATACGAACCCGTGCCGATTCCCGTACTGCCACAGCTCCGTCAAGAAGTGCTACTGGACCTCGGAGAAGAACAACACGCTCTGCGACGACGGCACAAAGTGCACCGCGATTAGCTACTGCAGCGGTGGCAAGTGCATTGGCGCGAACAAGAAGGTCTGCGACGACAAGGAGACCTGCACCATCGACAGCTGTGACCCGAAGACGGCGGACTGCGTGTTCTCGCCGAAGACCGGTGGCGCCTGCAGCGACGGCACCAACTGCACGGTTTCAGACGTTTGTGCGCAGGGCAAATGCGTGGGCACGGCGAAGGTCTGTGACGACAAAAACGCGTGCACGACGGACAAGTGCGATCCGGTGAAGGGGTACTGCGTCTACACCAAGATCCTGGGCTGCGGCGGCTACTGCGGCGATGATTCGCACTGCAAGCAAGACGCGAACCCCTGCACGGTGAGCTACTGCCTGCTGACCTACGGCAAGTGTTACACCAAGTACCCGGCCAAGACGACGGCGTGCTCCGATGGCAACCCCTGCACCGTTCAGGACACCTGCACATACGGCAACGGTAAATGCTACGGCGGCGGCGCGTTCAATTGCTCCGACAACAACCCCTGCACCAACGACCTCTGCGATCCGAAGACCGGCAAGTGTGTGCATGTGAACAATGCGAACAGCTGTAGCGACGGCAACGCGTGCACGTATTACGACAAGTGCACGCTGGGCAAGTGCGTGTCGGGGACGACGGTGAAGACGTGCAGCGACGGCAAGGCGTGCACAGACGACTTCTGCGCGACCAAGGACGGCGCCTGCACCCACAAGCCCTCGACCAAGGCGGGTTGCTGCGCGGCCGATAAAGACTGCAAACCCGGCGCAAACGCTTGTTTGGTGAGCTACTGCGACAGCCAAGTCTACTTCACCTGCAAGACGAAAAACGCGGCGAAGGGCATCAGCTGCACCGACGGTAACCCGTGCACCACGACGGACACGTGCAAGTACGGCAACGGCGTGTGTTACGGCGGCGCGGCCAAAGACTGCGACGACAAGAGCGCCTGCACGACCGATTTGTGTGATCCGAAGAGCGGGGCCTGTTTTCATGTGAACAAGGCGGGCACCTGTGACGACGGCGACAAGTGCACGGGGTACGGCACGTGCGCGACCGGCAAGTGCACACCGGGCAAGCAGAACGTGACGTGTGTGACGAAGAAGTGCTTCACCGCGGCGTGCGACGCTGCGACCGGAAAATGTGCGTATGCGGCCATCGCGGGTTGCCAGTAACGCCGGCGCGGAAGTGGAAGGCGGGGTCGGATGACTACACTTAACACTTGCTTGCAAGTGTTAAGTGTAGTCATCCGACCCCCGTATCACGAAGCAACCGCTCATGCACCGGCATCGCCCGACCCTGCCGCGCCGCCTCGGCCACAAACCAGCCATTCCGCCACGGCCACTCCTTCACCGCGCCCTTGTAGTCCGCGATCCCCAGCGAAAAGCCACACAACCGCTCAACGAGCGGCCCCACCTCAAGGCGCACCTCCAGGTGGTCACCGCCGACCCGCTCCATCTCCGTCACCAACGCCGTGAGCTCCGCCTTGTGGCCACTCACCACGCCGCCAACCGTCACGTCATGGCGCGCGCACAGCAGCCCGAACGCGCAGTTCCAGATCAGCTTCTCAAGCTCCACGGCCCGAAACTCGGCGTCGTTGACTACCGTCGCCGGCACATCAAGCCGCTGCAGCCAGCGCACCACCGCCGAGGCGCGCGGACCCGCGAAGGGGGAGTCACCGCCAGGATTGAGGTCATCGCCGCGCTGCGCCACCGCAAAAAACAGCAGCCCGCGGGTCGCGTCAGCGAGGCCATGGTCAGCCAGCCACGACCGCAGCATGCCGTTCTGCAGAAACACCAAGTCACCATGGCGCTGCTCAGGCACGCGTGCGACCACGGCGTCGAGGTCATCGTTGCGTGTTGCGACGAGGATCGGCCCGCAATCATCGGCGTGCAGCGCGTCCCAACCCGTGTCCCGTCGAATCACCACACACGGCACCCCGCGCATGGCCGCCCGTGTCTCCAACGCCTGACCCACTCTTCCGCCACCTATGATGATCATCGTCGCACCTCCATGCCCACGCCTGTACCGCATCGCCGCGACGATGGACATCACGGTCGCGTGCGGTCCACCCTACAGCTCCTACGACGCACAGGCAGGGGCATCACCACAAGCATCGTCGCCGCCAGACCAGCCTCGTCACGCCACAAATCTTGGAGCTACCCATGAGCCTGAATCTCGCCAGCATCCTACGTACCTCGGCCAAGAAACACCCGAAACGTCCGGCGTTGACGATTGGCGATAAGACGCTCGACTACGGCACCCTCGACGCCTACGCGCGGCAGTTCGGCGGCGCGCTGTTGGAGTTGGGGCTGCGTCCGGGCCAGCACGTCGCGCTGATGCTGCCGAATGTGCCGCAGTTCACCATCGCCTACTACGCCGGCCAGTACGTCGCGATGCCCATCGTGCCGCTCAACGTGCTGCTCACCGCGGACGAAGTGCACTATCACCTCGACGACTCCGACGCCGTCGTGCTGCTGGCGTGGGAAGGCTTCTACGAGGCCGCCCACACCGCATTTCAGCGCAGTGACGGCTGCAAACACCTGATCATCGTCAAGGCCGATCCGACCGATCTCACGTCTGATCCAGGCGTCGAGAACTTCACCGCGCTGCTCGCCGCCGCCTCGCCCGTCAAAGGCCTCGCGCCGACCATGCCCGACGACACCGCCGTGGTGCTCTACACGTCGGGCACGACCGGTCGGCCGAAGGGGGCGGAGCTGACGCACTTCAACCTCTACTACAACGCCGAATATGCGGGCTCCCGGCTCATGCCCCTCGATGGCGACACCGTCGCGCTGATCGCCTTGCCGCTCTTTCATATCTTCGGCCAGACCGTGCAGCAGAACGCCGTACTCCGGGCGGGCGGCCACATCGTGCTCCTGCCGCGCTTTGAGCCCATCGCCGCGTTTGAGCTGTTGGGTCGCCACAAAATCACGTTCTTCGCGGGTGTGCCGACGATGTATTTCGCCTTGCTGCATCACCCCGACGCGGCCAAGTACGACCTCTCCTCGCTGCGCTATTGCGCGTCAGGTGGGTCCGCGATGCCGGTGGAGGTCATGCTGGCGTTCGACAAGCGCTACAACGTCAACATTCTGGAAGGCTACGGCCTCTCGGAGACGTCGCCGGTGGCGAGCTTCAACGTGCTCGACCAGCCGAAGAAGGCCGGCAGCATCGGGCTGCCGATCGATGGCGTCGAGTTCCGCCTGATCGCCGACGACGGCAGCCTGGTGACGGAGGTCGACACCGCTGGCGAGATTCAGATCAAGGGCCACAACGTGATGAAGGGCTACTACAAACGCCCAGAGATCAACGCAGAAGCGATCGTCGCCGGCTGGTTCGCGACGGGGGATGTCGGCATGGTCGACAGCGATGGCTACTACCGCATCGTCGACCGCAAGAAAGACATGATCATCCGCGGTGGCTACAACGTGTACCCGCGTGAGATCGAAGAGGTCCTCTATGGTCACCCGGCGATCGGTGAGGCCGCGGTGATCGGCGTGCCGCACCCAAGTCATGGGGAGGAGGTCAAGGCCGTCGTGGCGTTCAAGCCTGGCGCCACGGCGACGACCGACGAGCTGTCAGCCTATTGCCGAGAGCGCTTGGCAGCCTACAAGTACCCGCGGATCTTCAAGGTGATGGATGCGCTGCCCAAAGGCGCCACGGGCAAGATCCTGAAGCGCGAGCTGCGCCGTTAGCCGCGGTCAGCCGCCGGTTGGGGGCGTCGCGGGCGTTGGGGGCGTCGTCGGTGGGTCCAATCGGTACGCGGTCGGGATCACACCGCCAAAGGCCGGATCGTACTGCTTTTTCATCCAGTCATAGGTGCCCCGGGTCTGCTTCACGCGCTTTCGTAGCCCCGTCAGCGTCTTATAAGGCAGCTGGCGTGCCGAACGCGCTGCGAGCCACGCTGGCAGCATCCCGCCTGGGTCACTGTAGACCTGATACGTGACCCGAACCCGGGCCTTGTCGAGCTCCTCAAAGCGGTAGGAACCCTGCAGCCGGGGCATCCTCACCACGCCGGAGACGTCGGGCACCGAGGCGACGCGCACGGCGTGAAACGAGCTGACCACGATCCTGCGCTTCACGTGCACCATCGCCTTGCCACGCAGCACCACGTCGCGGTCGTTCACAGGCCATGGCGCGTCGATGCGGGTGTAGATCATGCGCTCAAAATCGTTGATTTTGCGGACCAGCCGCGCGGAATGGCACTTCGCCCGCCACTCGCAGTGTCGTTTGACGTCCATGACGATCCCGAGCAGATCGAAGAGCGTGCCCTCAACGACCGCCACGCCTCGAAACTCAGGCAGGTTCTGGCCCGGCACCGCCCGCGTCGAGACGACCACGCCGTCCCTTGTGTCGATGCGCCGCCACGGCCCGCGCGCTGGGGTCGCGTCGCATACCATCGGCATCAGCGCTCCGGCGATCACGAGTAGCCCACCCGCGCGCAGCCAACTTGGCGGTAGCCACCTCTGGGGGCAGCGCCGGCGGCGCGCTGCAGGGTCGGTCGGACGGGGAGTTGGTATCTGGGTTCCTGTGGGCTGCGACGGGGGGCGGCGTCACGCTCCGTGTACCCGGAGGGGGTGGCACGCAGCCTAGCGTGTCGCTGGTCACCTCGCCACGACCGCGCGCGGCGCAGTCCCTATTGCAGCCCGCCTAGTCCGCGCAGTACGCTGTCGGCATGACGCCTGATCCGCATGACAACAAATCTCCGCCGGGGGCTGTCTCCGACGATGACAGCCATGTGCTCGCCGAGATCCTGGACATGGTGCTGTTAGCCAATCAGGTCGGCACGTGGCAATGGGACCTTAGCAATCGAACGGTGACTTGGGACGACAACATGTTCCAACTCTTCGGCGAGGTGCCCGATCCGCGCCGGGCCAGCGACATCTGGCGCAAGCGGGTGGATCACGCTGACCGGGTACGCATCAAGGTGCAGACCGCGAGTCTCGCCGACGGCTCGCTGGCTGAGGTGCTGAATCGGTACACGCTGACCCACGTCGATGGCACACGGCGGGTCATCACAGGTCGCTCGCGCTTGCTTCGCAACGGCGACGGCACCGCCTCGTTCGTTTTTGGCGTCAATTGGGACATCACCAAGCAGCTGGCGGTGCGCTCGGAGCTCGCCGATCAGCGCCAAAGGCTTGATATTGCCCTGGACGCAGCCGAGATGGGCTCGTTTCGCTGGGATCTGAAGACGCGGAATGTGGACTACGATGCCCGCCTGTTCCGGCTCTACGGCGTCCCGGAGGGCGCGGACACCAAGGCCGTCTTCAAGGCTGCCGTCGACCCGGCGGACAGGGAGCGCACGGCAGAGTCGATTCGTGCGGCGCTTCGGGACGGCGAACTTCGTACGCGGTTTCGTATTCATCGCCCAGACGGCACCACGACCTGGCTCGAGGCGCGCGGCAGGGTGTTTTATGATGACGATGGCGTCCCGGAGTCCCTCGTCGGCGTCAACTTTGACGTGCGGGCGTCGGTCGACACCGAACGCGCCCTCGTCAGGGCATCCGAACGTTCGCTGGCTGCTTCTGCGGCGAAGAGCGCCTTTCTCGCCACGATGAGCCACGAGATCCGAACGCCACTCAACGGCGTGGTTGGTCTCGCCGACGCGCTCGCGCGTGCCGATCTCACGCCGGGGCAACGTCCGCTCATCGCTGCGATGCAGAGCTCGGCCAACGCGTTGCGCGCGCTGATCGACGACATTTTGGATCTCAGCAAGATCGAAGCTGGCGCGATCACCCTCAGCGCAGCGCGGTTTTCGCTCGATGACCTGCTCACCGATCTGCGCTCGTTGCTTGGCACGAGCTGCGCTGACAAAGGCCTGGAGCTGCGCGTGCGGGCGGCCGCCGGCACCGGTGACGTTTGGCTCGGTGACGCGACTCGCATCCGCCAAGTGTTGGTGAACGTGGTCGGCAACGCCGTGAAGTTCACCGACAGCGGTCATGTCGACGTGGTGGTGCGGGCCGGCCCGCCCGGGCTGCGATTCGAAGTCGTTGACACCGGCATCGGCATCCCGTTGGACGTGCTCCCGACCCTCTTTGAGCGATTTGTGCAGGCGGACAGCACACCGACCCGTCGTCACGGCGGCACCGGGCTAGGGCTCGCGATCTCTCGGGCGCTTGTCGAGCGGATGGGTGGTCAGATCACAGCCAGCAGCCCCGCGAGCGGTGGCGCGGTCGTTGTCTTCACCCTCGGCGTGACGTCCGCCGATCCAGCCGTCGCGTCGTCGCTGCCGCCGCTCACG
>ERZ889078.1814-NODE-1814-length-16199-cov-16.404918_pt1 | contig 16199 bp, 14 predicted proteins | sample MGYA00521266_ERZ889078 | MGnify/ENA primary metagenome ERZ889078 (study PRJEB32303, sample SAMEA104408618) | aquatic metagenome | biome: Brackish water; feature: Pelagic; material: water | place: Baltic Sea | collected 2014-06-16T06:34:00 | depth 76,534 m ...
GAAGCTTTTCTCAATTATCTATCGACAATCATCAATGAAAAGGAATAAACCAATGACATCTGAAAATATCCGATTGGAAAAAAAGAATCACATCGCCCTGATTACCTTCGACCATCCTCCGGTCAATGCCTGGAATCTGGCGACCATGAAGGAATTTGAACAAGCCGTTGACACGGTGGAAAAGGATCCGGATATCAGGGTTGTTATCCTGACCGGGGCAGGGGAGAAATGTTTTTCAGCAGGCTTTGACGTGACCGATGCGGCCAATGCCGATGAAATCAGCCCCAGGGGCAGGGATCTCTGGGAGCGCATCGACCGGTTTACCAAGCCGGTGATCGCCGCCATCAACGGGTTCGCCCTTGGAGGGGGGCTGGAACTGGCCATGGCCTGCCATTTCAGGATTATGGTGGATGCTCCCAAAGCCACGGTGGGACTTACGGAACTGAACCTGGGAATCATCCCCGGATGGGGGGGCAGCCAGCGTCTGCCCCGTCTGGTGGGTCGGGCAAAAGCCCTGGACATGATCCTCTTCAGTAAAACCGTCAACGCCGGGGAAGCCCTTACGATGGGCCTGGTCAACAAGATCTCTTCTCCGGGGAGCCTGATGGATGATGCCTTTGCCTTCGGGGAAAAACTGGCTGAAAGACCCCCTATCGCGGTAAGCTGCGTTCTCAAGGCCATGTCTGCGGGGGATTACGAGGGGCTGGAAAGAGGTCTTCAAGTGGAGACCGAGGGCAGCGCCCGGATCCGTGATACCAAAGACCGCCTGGAAGGGTTCAAGGCCTTCCTGGAGAAGCGCAAACCGGTGTTTACCGGGGAGTAAGCCCCATTTGCGGAAGAAAAGGATTCAAATTCTTGCAGTGATGGATCAGGAGGTACGCTCTTCAATCCATTCCCCTGATTTCCACACGCCCTTTCAGGTACTCTTTGACTTCGCTGATGGGGACTTCTTTTCGATGAAATATCCCGGCAGCCAGCGCCGACTCTGCTTCGGTCCGGGTAAAGACCTCGAGAAAATGTTCTGCGCTGCCGGCGCCGCTTGATGCGATAACCGGAATGGATACGGCGCCTTTGACCGCATTGATCAGTTCCAGGTCGAATCCCAGGTTCGTTCCGTCCCTGTCTATGCAGTTGAGGAGAATTTCTCCCGCGCCCAGTTTTTCCGTTATCCTGGCCAGGGTGACGGCATCCAAATCCCGTCCTTCCCTCCCCCCTTTCACGGTACATTGGTACCAGCAGTACCTTTCCCCTTCGGGGCCGGGTGTTTTCGTAGAGATGACGTGGTGCTTGACCGCGTCGGGTGAAGGTACATACACCCGTCTTGGATCAACGGAAATGACCACCGCCTGATTTCCGTAGACCCTTGCGATCTCCTCTATGGAGCTTTTTCCCGTGGCCTTCCCGGTTTTGAGGAATTCCTCAACGATGGTTACCGCGTCGCTTCCTATGGAAATCTTGTCCGCGCCCGATCTGAAATATTCTGCAGCCACTCTGAGCGCGCTGTATTCCTTTCCGTTCTTGTCGGTATAATTCCTGATGCCTCCACCGATGGTCAGCGGTACGAACACGTTTTCCGAGGTTCGGCGAAGGACTTCAAGCATAGGCATGTCTTCCAGTGGAAAATCCCTGAATCCCGTAATGTTCAGAAAGGTTATCTCGTCGGCACCGTCCCTGTAATACTGTCCGGCCAGGTCCACCGGTTTCCCCAGGTTTCTCACGTCGCCTTTCTCCCTCACGTCGTACTGGTCCCCCTTTGTTACAACCAGGTCGCCCCGGTCATCCGAGCGCACATCCAGGCAGGCGATAACCCTTTTGGCAAGCCGTGTGTTTTGGAGCAGGTTTTCAGGAGCCTTTCGATCCACACCGGATTCCAGGAAGTTTTTCAGGATGGCAAGTCCCGGTTCGCCGCTTTTTTCAGGATGAAACTGGACGGCAACCACATTTCCTTTCTGAATCCCGCTGGTGAATCGAATACCGTAATCGGTGGAGGTAAGGATATCTGAACGGTTCTCGGGCGTCACGTGGTAGGAGTGAACAAAATAAAATTTTTCATCCCCGCGAAGTCCTGTGAACAGGGGAGATGGCTGGTTGATGACCAGTCCGTTCCAGCCAATGTGCGGGACGGAGAGATCCGTGCGGAATCTTTGAACCGAGCCTTTCAGAAATCCCAGCCCCTGAACGCCGGGGGCTTCTTCGCTTCTTTCAAAAAGGCCCTGAAGTCCGAGGCAGATCCCAAGAAAAGGCCGGTCGGCCTGCAAATACTTCTTTAACGGGTCGACGAAATTCCGTTCCCGAAGTATCCCCATCATGCTTCCGAAAGCGCCCACACCTGGAAATACCAGTTTTTCGGCGGAAAGGATATCTTCTCCACTGGTAACAAGGGACACCTTTTCGCCAAGTCTTTCAATGGCGTTTATCACACTCCTTACGTTGCCTGCACCGTAGTCCAGTAGGTGGATCATTATCGTCTCCTCAAAATTACTCTGTCTATAAAATCTCGAAACCATTGAAAATGGGTCGAAAGTCGGTTCTTGAGAGGACGGAGTATAGAGAAATTGACATGCCGAGTAAAGGTCTTTTTCTGAAATCCCTATGGAATAAGATAGGTTTTTGCTGTATGATGGCCGCTGTTTCGGAGTGCTTCCGGAGGATCTGCAGAAGCCTGCCGAGTTACAGGTTCAGTCCTGGAGATCAGAGGGGAAACTTCCATTTCCCGACATTCCCGAGGAGCGCCGAAAAGAACTCCTGGAAACGCTGGACTTTCCACCGGAAGGATCTCCTCCCTCAGTCGCAGTCAGCTGAGGGCGGGAGCACTTGCAAGGCCCGTGGCGGCGGGGCAGGGTGATCCCTAAGATAGGGCCGTTCACGATTTCCAGTTGCCGATTTACGGTTGAAAAAATCAGCGAGTAGATGTAGAATTCTAAACTATCGTATCATTTGTTTAAAAAACTATAAACTGTGAAACGACAACCGGCAACCATTTTGTGGTTGAAAAATAAGGAGGGTCATCATGAGGATCGTTACGGTATTGTGCGGCATCTTTTTATTCCTTTTCTGGGCAGGCGACTCCTTCAGCGAGGTACCACCGCCGCTGGGTTTACCACCCGTTCCGATTCCAGAGGACAATCTCCAGTCGCCGGAAAAAATTGCGTTAGGGAAAAAGCTTTTTGAAGACAAGCGTTTCAGCGCGGACGGGACTGTCAGCTGTGCCACCTGCCATGATCCGGCAAAGGCCTTTACGGACCACCTGCCTGTATCGGAGGGCATTCAAAAGTTGAAAGGTACGCGTAATGCTCCAACCGTCATCAATGCCGTTTATTATCAGTCCCAGTTCTGGGACGGCCGACGTCCTGATCTTGAAGAACAGTCCAAAGACCCGTTCGTCAATCCGGTGGAGCATGGTCTCGGCAAAGACCATAATTTTCATGGTTTTATTGTGGAGACAATCCGAAAAGATCCCGAATATGCAAAACAATTCAAACAGGTTTTCGGCGTCGATCCTGAAGGGATTACCATGAATGAAGTGACCAAGGCCATCGCCAGTTTTGAACGTACAGTGGTGGCGGGCGATTCACCGTTTGACCGCTACATGTATGGGGGCGACAAAACGGCACTCTCCGAATCCGCTGTAAGGGGACTGGAGCTATACAGGGGAAAGGCACGTTGCCAGGAATGCCATGCCATCAGTGAAAACTATGCGATCTTTACCGACAATAAGTTTCACAACCTGGGGGTGGGTTTTAACAGGATTCAGCCGCGCCTTCGGGAAATTGTCAAGGAATTCAAAATGGCTCAGGCAAAAGGAAAGGAACTGGATGAATCGATCCTCACCAAGGGCGAGACATCCGAACTGGGGCGCTTTGTGGTGACCGGGAAATTGTCCGACCTGGGTGCTTTCAAGACCCCGACGCTGCGCAATATCGCCGTTACAGGGCCATATATGCACGACGGCAGCATGGCGACGCTGAAAGAAGTCATGGAACTGTACAATAAAGGGGGAGAAAAAAATCCGTTTCTGGGCAGCGTTCGCGTGCTGGATCTCACCGACCAGGAGATGGCGGATGTGATTGCATTTATGAATTCTCTGACCAGCCCGCAGTTTCAGGATATTGCTACAAAATAGAAACACTTTATGGAGAAAGGAGGACCAAACCCATGGGTAATGAGAAGTCCATAAGTCGACGGAGCTTTCTGAAAACGGCCGCGTCCGTTACGGCAGCTTCCATGCTGCCTCTGAAAATTGTGGAGGTCTGCTGGGGAGCGGACGAGAAAGAAAAATTTACTTTCGCCTGCATCTCCGACGCCCATCTGACCCAGATTGATGGAACGAAATTCGTGAACAATTTTGATAAAGGTCTCCAGCAGGCGGTTGCCGAGTTGAGCCTCCTGTGGCCGCAACCGGATTTCGTGGTATTCGGTGGGGATCTGGCCCAACTGGGAAAAAAGGAAGAGATCGATCATGGGCTCGAAATGCTGTCGAAGATCGAAATTCCGATCCGTTTTGTGATTGGAGAACACGACTATTATCTGGATCTGGGCCAATACTGGGAAGAAAAGGTCAGCAAACTCCATTACAGTTTTGACCATAAGGGGGTCCATTTTGTGACGCTGAACAGTATCCTGACCCATGAGGACTGGATCCGGCGCTGGGCAACCCCGGAAGAACGGATGAACCAGATGGCTCGGCTTGACAATCCGCAGGGTTCTCCCTTCATGGTCGGGAAAGAACAGATCGAATGGTTGAAAAAAGACCTGGCAGGGGTGAGTAAGGATACTCCGCTGATCGTTTTCTCTCACTCTCCGTTATATAAAATCTTCAAACCCTGGAATTTCTGGACAGACGACGCGGAACAGGTGCAGGCGGTATTGAAGCCTTTCAAGAAGGTCAACGTGCTTCATGGTCACGTTCATCAGATCCTGTATAACCAGATTGGAAACATCAGTTTTCAGGCCTGGATGTCAACGGCCTGGCCGTGGCCCTATCCGGTAAGCTATCATCAGAAGCCCAATACGGTTCCGAAAATGACCGTTTTCATGAATCGAGCCGACCCCTTTCATGAGCGGGACGCGACCGGCTGGTCGCAGGCAACCATCCAGGACGGGCGTACCTCCCAGCATTTTGATCTATGGGAGAATACCTCCCGGACTCTCCGGTTTGACCAGAAGACGGAACAGCTCGTGGATGAGCAGTACCAGGAGCCGGCAAACCGGATTCCGCCGCAGGAACATTACTGAGATTTATAAGAAAGGAGGCTACGAATATGCGTCAAAAAATGATGTACGGTATTTGCCTGGTCCTGTTTCTGGCGGCAGGCGCCATCTCCCTTGCGGGCGCTGATGAGTTTAAAGAGGCTGACCTCAAACAGTGGAACGCTGCTTTCATGGATGTGGCCATAGAAGGGGAAAGGCTCTTTCACAGCGCCCTTGGAACAAACAAAGTTTCGTGCGACATGTGCCATCCCAATGCGTCCAATACGCATCCGGAGACGTATCCCAAGTTCCAGAAGCAGCTGGGGAAAGTCGTTGCCCTGAGGGATATGATTAACTGGTGCATTGAAAACCCCCTGGAAGGAAAACCCCTTGCCCTGGATGATCCGAAGATGATTGCCCTGGAGGCTTACATTACCTGGGAGAGAAAAGGGACTCCACTGGATGCGGGCAAACATTAATGTTGGATTTGGAGGGGATGCACTTTGAAAAGAATTCTTGTGGCCATTTGTCTTTTGTTTGTTTTCAATACGACCTGCCAGGCCCTGGGAGAGGACTCTCTTCCTGAAGGGCCGGGTAAGGAGATCGTTCTCAAAAAATGCCAGGCCTGTCATGACCTTGATTTAATCGGAAGCCAGAGAGGTTCCAGGGATAAATGGGCCGGAATATTGGATGAGATGGTCAATAACGGGCTGGTTATCAGTGAGAAAGATAAGACCCTGGTGCTGGAATATCTTTCAAGCCATCTGGGGCCCGGAAAGAAAAAATAGGGCGGAAGAAACAGGTCTGAATCTACAGTGGAAAATGGCATTAAATCGATTGTGATCCAGAATATTCTGGAAAGTATCCCTGTGGGTCTTCTGGTGATCAACCAGGAAGGAGAGATCGTAAAGACCAACCGGGCGGCCTCGGAGATCCTGGGCTACGCGGGGGAGATGCTCAAGGGAAAAGGCTGGGGGGATCTGTTTATCTTCGATACGGACAATCTCGATTTCAACCAGGTCTTTCTTGACGTCATACAGGAAAAACGGGTGAACCTGTGCCGCAATGTGAATTACGTTACCCCTGAAGGCAATACGCTCCATCTGTCTCTTACTACTTCCTTTCTTGTGGAAGAGGATGAAACCGCAGCCATTGTCGTCCTGATTCATGACCTGACCGAGATCCATCACGCCCATGAGAGAGAAAAGTCTGCCCTTGAAGAACAACATCGCATGCAGCACCAGAGAGCGGAAAGCCTTGAAAGGTTCGCATTGGCGGTTGCCCATCAGATTCGAAACCCGGTAACGGCCATAGGGGGATTCGCCAACCGGTTGCTCAGACAATCCGATGTGAATGCGCAGATGGGGAGTTATCTCAGAAATATTCTGGCCGATGCCGGCAGGTTGGAGGACATTGTTCGAGCAGTGAGCGGTTACGCCGGGCTGAAAACGGCCGTACCGGTGAGGTTTGCCCTTGAAAAGGTTGTGGAGGGGGTAAAAGGCCGGCTGGAAGAAAAGGCGGTTCAAAAATTAAAAAAAGTCTCCTGGTCTATTCGTGTGGGCTCGGTTTACGGGGAGATTGATCCCCATTTATTTTCTCTGGCCCTGGATGAAATTCTGTTGAATTCTCTGGAGGCGTTTAATGGAGATGAAGCCTTCATTGCCGTCCATGCCTTTGAGGAATCGGGCGGGTTTCATCTGAGAATAGAGGATAAAGGGTGCGGCATCCTGGAAAAGGACATGCCCTATATCTTTGATCCGTTCTTTACTACCAAGGCGGTAGGCGTCGGGATGGGGCTTTGCAGGGCCCACAGGATTATTTCGGAGCACAAGGGGAAGATGGAAGTCCAGAGCACTCCCGGAAAAGGGACGGAAGTAGCCATACGGATTTCGGGAGTGAAATAGGATGTGGGATAATCGTTTACGGTTGTCGGTTTACAGTCGACAGTCTTCCATCGGACTATGCGGGGAGTCTGTTTTTCAACTGAAAACCGTAAACCGACAACTGAAAACCGTTGTTATCCACACTTGGTAAAACCGCAAAAGTGACAGGTCATGCAGCCTTCTTCAAAACTGATGGTCTGGCCACATTCCGGACACGTTTCTCCCAGAAGGCTGTGTTTGTGTTTTCCGTTATTCCTCTGTGGTTTATCGGAAAGGTACCTCCTTTCAAGGACGAGACTGATCGCGTCGGGAATGGAGAGGACCAGTCCATCCTTTTGAAATACCGGATGTTCACCTCCGATGCCTTTCAACTGTTCCACAATTTTCTCCACCATGACCCCTGACCTTAGTGCGAGAGACACCAGCCTCCCTATGGCTTCCGTTTTGGCGGTAGTGGATCTGCCCGATTTGCCGATGGTGGCAAAGACTTCGAAGGGTCTGTCTTCGTACTCGGTCACTGTCACGTAGAGCGCCCCCATGCCGGTAGCCATCTTTGTGGTGAATCCGTACAGGGTTTCGGGCCTTTCTTTTACGGCGGTCATGAATCCGGTGGTTTCTGCTTTCTCTTCTTTGTGAGCGATGGAAAGGACCTGATTTTCTTTACTGCCATCCCTGTAAATGGTGACGCCCTTGCACCCCAGTTCATAGGCCAGGTCGTAAACCTTTCGAACATCCTCAACGGATGCATCCCTTGGGAGGTTGACTGTTTTGGAAACCGCATTGTCCGTGTGTTTCTGGAAGGCCGCCTGCATGCGGATGTGCCATTCGGGGACGATATCGTGAGCCGTGACAAAAATGCTCTTTTCTGCTTCAGGGATTTCCTTGATATGCGTGATGCTTCCTTCCTTCGCCACCCTGTCCATCAGTTCGGGGCTGTAAAATCCTTTGTCCCGTGCGGTTTTTTCGAAATGGGGGTTTATTTCGACCAGCTTATCATTGTCCATGACAGTCCGGACAAAGCTGAGGGCGAACAGCGGTTCTATGCCGCTCGAACATTCCGCAATGATGCTCAGTGTGCCGGTAGGGGCAATTGTGGTGGTCGTGGCATTTCTCATGGGGGTGTCTTCCACATCGCTGAAATAGGTTGCATCGTAATTTGGAAAGTGCCCTCTTTCCTCCGCCAGCGTTCGAGAGGCGTGATGGGATTCTTCCTGAATGAAGCCCATGACCTCTTCCGCCGTTTCAAGGGCTTTCTGGGAATTGTAGGGGATTCTCAGCTGAAACAGCATGTCGGCAAAGCCCATGACGCCCAGTCCGATTTTTCGATTTCCTCTCACCATCTCAGTGATTTCAGGAAGCGGATATCGGGACATTTCCAGGGTATTGTCCAGAAAGCGCACACTGTTATGGACCACCTCCCGCAACGCAGTGTAATCGAAAGCCGGGCCCTCCTCCGTGGCGGCGACGAACCTGGTCAGGTTAATGGAACCCAGGTTGCAGGCCTCCATGGGAAGAAGCGGTTGTTCGCCGCAAGGGTTGGTGCTCTCAATCTCTCCCAAGTAAGGGGTTGGATTGTAACGGTTGATTTGATCCAGAAAGATGATTCCCGGATCACCATTCTCCCAGGCCTGTTCCAGAAGGGCGTCGTAAACCTCCACCGCCTTCAATTCGCCCACTTTACATTTCTCTTGTGGATCAATGAGGTCATAGGTGGTCTTCTTCCTCACGCTCTTCATGAAAGCGTCTGTTACGGCAACAGATATATTAAAATTATTAAGGTCCTTATCGTGTTTTTTGCAGTGGATGAATTCCATGATGTCAGGATGGTCCACCCGCAAGACGGCCATGTTGGCCCCCCGTCGAGTGCCCCCCTGCTTTACCTGCTCGGTGGCAGTATTAAAAATCTTCATGAAAGAGACGGGCCCGGATGCGATGCCTCCTGTTGTCCCGACCCTGCTCCGTACCGGCCGCAGGCGGGAGAAAGAAAAACCGGTTCCGCCCCCTGATTTATGGATGAGTGCCGCGTTTTTCAAGGAATCAAAAATGCCTTCCATGCTGTCTTCAATCGGAAGAACAAAGCACGCGGCAAGCTGACCCAGTTCCCGTCCCGCATTCATCAGGGTGGGAGAGTTTGGAAGAAATTTGAACTCGGTCATTAACTTGTAGAAAGTTTTTTCCATTTCTTCCACTTTTTCCGGGCTGTTTCCGAACGTCTCCTCCGCCTGGGCGATATGTTTGGCCACCCGTGTGAACATCTCTTCAGCGGATTCTATGACTCTCCCATCGTCATCCTTTTTGAGGTATCTCCTCTCCAGCACGCGTTGTGCATTTTCGGAAAGCCGCAGCCCCTTCTTTTTGAAAATAGACCTGTCAAGCCTGACCGGCGATGTCTTGGTCAGCCCATATTCCAGGAGCTTTGCCTCGATCATATTTTCGATGAACGGAAGAGTGATTTTCTGGAGGTTGAGACTGGCAATCTGCTCGCTCAGAAACTTGCTGATGTCCATGGCCTGATCGGTGTTGATCAGGTTTTCCTTGAGCAGGAGGTCAGAACACTTGCGATCGTCCCACCTGTATTTATCGAGGTCGAAAACCCCTTCTTCCGTAACGAGCATTTTGCCTACTTGACCCATGGATAGCCTCCTGTATAGATTCCGGTTCCTTCGCGGACGAGATTGAAATTCTGATTTTTCCCCTTATTGTGTTAAGGTAAAGAGGAAGAATGATGAAGTAGGGTTCGCGTGATGAATGTTCTTATAATGGATACATTGTGTTCTGGGATGTACAGCTATTCAGGTAGCCAAGAGAAAAAAGCGCGCAGAGAACCACGCGGATTTCTGACTATTAAACGAATGCTGCCGCGGTTCAAAAGGTGCGATTCCCGCACGCTTAAAATCATGGGAAATACATTTAATACACAATATATGGTATGTCAATAAAAAAATGATACAATATCTAACTTTCCACCGAAGGAGGTCTAACCCTTGAAAGTCTTTGATGAAAATATGAAAGGACGAAAATGGCGCCATGCGATGGCGGTTGGCTTATTGGTTTTTGGACTATGTACTCTATGCCTTACGCCCAATCTTTACGCGCTTTCGGTTACCGATAACGCCAGGAAAGTCACGTTGGAAAACGGTCTGACCGTCATTTTGAAAGAGGATCACAGTGCGTCCGTTGCCGCCATGCAGGTATGGGTAATGACGGGAAGCGCCAATGAGACGGAAGAGGAGGCGGGAATCACCCATCTTATAGAGCATATGATATTCAAGGGGACCCCTTCAAGAAAGATGGGGGAGATAGCAAAGACCATTGAGGCTTCGGGAGGGAATATTAATGCCTACACCTCTTTTGACAGGACCGTCTACTATGTGGAGATTGCAGGCTCTCATTTTGACATCGGGCTGGATGTTTTGCTGGATGCCGTTCAGCACTCCCTTTTTGATGAAGGTGAGCTTGCAAAAGAAAAGGAAGTGGTTCTGGAAGAATACAGGCGCTCTCTCGATATCCCGGAAAGGGAACTTGGAAAGGCCGCTATGGCCCTCTCTTACGGGAAGCATTATTATGGCAGGCCCATCATAGGATATGAAGAAACCATCCGATCTTTTGACAGGCAGGCTATCCTGAAATATATGGACAAGTGGTATGTTCCGGAGAATATGGTCCTGGTGGCCGTTGGAGACTTTGATTCGGACAGTGCCCTTGAAAAAGTGCGCAATCTCATGAAGGATTTTCCCCGAAAGCCGGTGCAACCGTTCAAGAGTCCGGTGGAACCGCCGCAGACAGCGCTCAGGAAAACCGTAAAGAAAGATCGGGTGAAGCAGGTTTATATGAATCTTTTGTGGCATATCCCTTCGATCAGCCAGAAAGAAATCTACCCACTGGACCTCCTGGAAGTCATCTTAGGGCAAGGCAGGAGTTCTCGTCTCTATAACAGGATGAAGATGGATACCAATCTGGTGTACAGCGTGGATGCAGGAACCTATGCCCTGAAAGACCCGGGAGTTTTTTCCATTGATGCCACGCTTGGCCCGGAGAAACTCAAGGAAGCATTGGAGGTGATCGGCGAAGAGATGCGAAGGGTTGTGCGGGAACCCGTTTCACCGGCGGAACTGACAAAGGCCAAGACCATTGCTGAGGCCGGTTTTGTCTTTGATCTTGAAGATATGTCAGGGCAGGCCAGGACGTTAGGGTTTTTTCAGACCATGACGGGAAATATGGACAACGCAGACAGCTATCTGGAACGTTTGAAACAGGTTACGGCAGAGGATATCCTCCAAGCTGCAAGATCCTGCTTCAGACCGGAAAATCTTACTGTCGGGGTCCTTGTGCCCTCGAATGTGGATTTTCAAATGGATGATCAGACCCTCGCCGGGCTATTCCGGATTACGGATTCTGAACCTGTCAAAACGGCGCTGTCCGGTGAAAAGGATCTGTCCGGGGAGATGGTTGTCCTTGAAAATGGCATGCGGGTCATCATAAAAGAAAATCACCGCCTGCCGGAAGTCTCTTTTTCGGGCGTATTCTTGGGTGGAACCCGCCTTGAAACCCAGGGGAAATGGGGTATATCCAATTTTACCGCCCAGATGCTTACCCGGGGGACAAAGAAAAGGAGCGCGTCGGAGATCGCCTCCACCGTGGAATCCTGGGCGGGGAGCCTCTCTGCGTTTTCCGGGAGAAACAGCCTGGGGGTTTCTGGTAAGTTCCTGAGCCAGGATACTTACGGGGGACTCGAACTCATGGCGGATATTGTCCTGAACCCGGATTTTCCCGAAGAGGAGATGGGAAAGGTACGAGAAGATATTCTTGCAGGCATCAAGGCAAAAGAAGACCGCCCCATGGCGCAGTTGTTTGACCTGTTTTATCACACCCTTTACCGTTCGTATCCCTACGGACATCCAAGTTCAGGGACCATGGATACCATAGGGTCCATGACAAGAACCGACCTGAAGGACTGGTATGGAAAGATCTGCATGCCCTCGAATTTTGTCCTTGCTGTTGTCGGGGATGTGAAAAAGGAACAAATGATTCCTTTTATCGAGACCCTTTTTGGGACGTTTACGACCTCTGTAAAGACATTGCCTCCTGTAGAACCTGAGCCGGCCTTGACAAAGGCGAGGGAGGCGTATCTGAACAGGCCGGGGGCGCAGACGCACATGGTGGCTGGGTATCTTGGGGTAGATTTTCGGAGCAGGGATGATGCGGCCATGGCCCTGGTCAAAACCGCTCTTTCAGGCCAGGGAGGAAGCTTGTTTTACAATTTGAGGGATAAGCAGAGCCTTGCCTACGCGGTTGCAGCCTTCAGGAGCCCTGGTCTCGAAACCGGTGCTTTCGGGGTTTACCTGGGGTGTGATCCAGGCAAGGTTGCTACGGCAAGAAAGGCAATTTTCGAGGAACTTGAAAAAATAAGAGAAAATGGGATCAGTGATGTGGAACTGAAAGACGCAAAGAACTACCTTGTGGGGAATATGCAGATCGATCTTCAGACCAACGGAAGCAAGGCCATGCAGATGTCTCTCAATGAGCTTTACGGGTTGGGGTTTGACCACCACGCCCGCTATCTTGACGAAATCCGGAAGGTTACGATGGAAGATGTGAGGAAAGCCGTGGCAAAGGTTATTGTCCCCGATCGGTATGTTTTTGTAACCGTGGGGCCTGCACCGCTATAGTTTTCCCTCGCTGCATGTGGTGTCAAAACCTCCCCGTGTGTTATACACCGTCGTTACTTTGATGCGGTCCGTGGAGAGAATGCTTTTCAGATCATGGTATATCCGTTTCGTCACGCCCTCCTGAAAAAGACCTACATTTCGAAAGCTTACCGTGTAGTACTTGAGGGATCGCAATTCTATGCACCGGCCTCCTTCCGGATAATATTCGATGATTAATCGGCCGGTGTCCGGAAGACCGCTGAACGGGCAGGCCGCAATGAATTCTGAAGTTTCGGTTTTGATGTACTGATTCGGGCTGTCAAAATCAAAAGTTTCCAGGAAATCCGTTCGGATTTTGTCCGGGCTTTCACAGTCAAAGACCTTGCCGTGGGCTTCTATCATAAATTCTGTTCTCCGTTATTCTTACTCTCCCGTAAGGTTGTATCTTGCAAAAATATCTGAATTTTTCTATGATCCCCATCTTACAGTACAACAGGCTTTTTGGAAACCGTTAATGTGACTCTTCAACGATTTTATGGGGAATTTGCCCATGGGCGGGAAGGGCATGGTTTGAATTTTTGAAGGTTGTGGGCACAGCGAGTTTGCATATATGGTCAGGAGAGAAGAACAGGATCTAAATGAGAAATTCCGGCTCAAATTTGGGGTGGACAAGCTGTTCGCTCTGCTGGCGGGCGCCCTGTTCAGCCCCCTCATCGCTCTCATATGCCTGTCCATATGGATTGAGGGGCTTTTTTTCAGAGAATCGCGGGGGTCTGTGTTTCACAGGGAGGAAAGGATCTCTCAGGGAAAACGGTTCTGCCTGCTGAAATTCAGGGTGCTCAAAACGTCCGTAAGCAGGAAGATGACGGAAAACGATTCGGCAACTTTCCTCCAGTTCGAAACGGAAAACACGACGTGGACCGGAAAGCTGCTCATCAAGTTTTATCTGGATGAAGTTCCCCAGTTTTTTCATATCCTCATGGGCCGGATGTCCTTTGTGGGGCCGAGGCCGCGGATTCCGTCTGTTTATGAAGAGGACCTTCAGGAGGGGTTTACGGCCCTTCAATACTTGAGGGGGTCCATTACTGGGCCCCACCAACTCGCCAAAGGAATAGAAAACAACCCCAGGTATTTGAGCGAGCAATATCTGGAAAAGTGCCGTGCATACACTCCTGTGGAGCTGCTTCGTTATGATCTTGGTGTGATGTACAAGACCATCTTCAAAAATCTGAAGGGAGAAGGGTTGTAGGAGAGTCCTTACTTCCTTTCCTTTACTTCATATTCCACGGTGACCTTGTCTTTGTTTCCCGTTTCCAGTTTCAGGAATGCGGAAGGGATAACGACCTTTGTTTCTGTCTTCCCGGTTTTGGTTATTTCGTTGAGCGGAACGCTTTTCGTGTAGAGGGTCGACATGTTGTCAAGGATACTTTTGGGGCCTGTTAACGCGATTTCCGATGGACTGATTCCTGCCCGAACAAGTGCCATGTTTTCGGTAAGTTGTCCTGCCCAGTCCACCTGTATGGGGAGTTTCTTTGTGGTACGGGTGTCCAGGTTTACATCCACTACCATGGGTCGCACTTCTTTCAGGGAAAGTCCGGGAGGGATGGAGATGTTTTCGTTGGAGATGGAAAAGGTATTGGTCCCCGGAACGGCTTTCCCAAGATCCATCCTCACCTGGATCTGTTCCGGTCTGATGGACCGGAGAAGCGCTCTCGATCCCCTCAAATAGAGGTTGACTGAAGTTGCGGAAGTATTCAACAGTTCCATCCGCGAGTCCCGGTTGGTATATTCAATAGGGATTTCAAATGTCTTGATGGCATCAAATCCCCTGCTGATGCTGAACCACACTCCGGAAACAATAAGGAGGGATACGGCTGCTGCAATGCCCAGTTCAATCTTCCGTTTCTTCAGGTAGAGGGCCTGGTTTTCCCGTATGCCAAGGTGTTCGCGTATGGCGGAGGCCAGATCTTCCTTTCCCTTCATTCTGTATATGTCGTTGCCTTTGGTCAGGGTGATGCTTCCCCTTTCTTCGGATACCACAATGACCATTGCGTCTGTGATTTCAGAAAGACCCGCTGCCGCCCTGTGGCGGGTTCCGTAGGAGGAGGGAAGGTCATTTCTGTGGGAAAGAGGCAGAATCACGCCCACCTCCTGAACCCGGTTCCCCTGAATGACCGCAGCCCCATCATGCACCGGGTTGTTTGGCCAGAAAATGCTCTTAATCATTTCCGTGGAGATTCTTCCGTCCCAGCTTATCCCCTTCTGGATCACCTCTTCCAGGTCTTCCCTTCCAGGTAGAACAATAAGAGCGCCGATCCGTCTGGATGCCATATCAAAGACGCTTTCAGTGATAATCTCCACGGGGGTCTGCGTCTGTTTATGGGGAAGTCCCCAGAGAATGGCCCAGATATTTCTTGCCCGGAAAACGGATCTGATTTCGTTTCTAAAAACAACGATCACAATCAACGCGGCAACGGCGATGATGCCTTCCATCATCCAGCTGGTGAGAATCAGACCCATGGATACCGCCATTCTCTGGAGTATCCAGAAAAAGGCGATTCCGATCAGCACCCTGAATACGTCTGTATTCCGGAAAAGCGCGTAAAGGCGAAACAGGATATAGCTGTTCAATGAGACGTCCACAAGATCCTGCCAGCGAATGCTGGAAATGAATATGAGAAGTTTCTGCAAAGTTCGGCTACTCCGTTACACTGAACCGCAGGATTTGAAGGATCTTGCCGTTCTGATCGCTTATTTCGACCCTCCATGGGCCCGTATCTGAATTATGAATGCGGATTTTGCTGAAGGCGGACCATTTGGGAGGCTTGAGGACCAGCTTATTTTTTGCATCCGGCTGATCCCGCTTGAACCAGTGATGGGTTATATCCGTTTTTTCGGGTACCGGATCGAAGGATGTAAAACAGATTACTTCCCCCAGCTTTACCGAAAAGACAATGGCTTCCCCCTTAGGTTCAAGATCTTTCAGATCTTCGCACAGGACTGCCTGGACCAATGTTAATTCAGCCGGTTTTTCAGGGGGAGGCGATTTGGCTGTTTCTTCTCCCTGTGCATTTTGAGAAGTAGCCAAAAAGATGGTTGCCAGCAGGAAAAAGGCGGCAATGAGTGTCTGAATGAAAAGACTATTCAGACACGATTTTGGATTTAAAAAAGGAAGCAATCTCATGTTTTTGAAAATCCCTTTAACAAGACTGTTTCAACAGATCTTTAACGGCTTCGAGAAGTTGACCCATTTCAAACGGTTTCTTGAATATTCGATGGGCGCCAACGCTTTTGGCCATTTTTAAGTATTCCTGGGCGCCTATGACTCCGCCGCCCGACATGGCGATGATCTTCAGGCCAGGAAAATCGCGTCGAAGTTCCATGATCGTTTCAATGCCCTCTTTGTCAGGCATAATGAGGTCCGTAATGATCAAATCCGGCGGATCTGTTCTGATCTTCTTTATCCCTGCATCGCCAT
>ERZ889078.1815-NODE-1815-length-16198-cov-8.975221_pt1 | contig 16198 bp, 11 predicted proteins | sample MGYA00521266_ERZ889078 | MGnify/ENA primary metagenome ERZ889078 (study PRJEB32303, sample SAMEA104408618) | aquatic metagenome | biome: Brackish water; feature: Pelagic; material: water | place: Baltic Sea | collected 2014-06-16T06:34:00 | depth 76,534 m ...
CTGGCTTGACGTACCTCGCCACGCTCGCGCGCCATGGCGCACCAGCCGCCGCCCGCATCGCGCAGGCCGAGGCGCTCACCGAGCGGGCCGACGTCGCCGGCAGCGCGCCGCAGCGCATCGCCGTGCGCGACCTACACGCCGCCGCCTTGGTGGAGGCCGGCGTGCCTCAGCTCGCGCTCACCGTCGCCCGCACGGCCGTCGCGCTGGCGGAGGACCACCCGCTGCTGCGCTGGCGCGGGCGCGCCCGCAGTCGCCTCGCCGCCGCGTTGTTGGCCACCGGTGATCCCAACGCGGCCCTCGCCGAGACCGAGACGGCGGCGCGCCTCGGTGTGGCGGCCGAGGACCGCATCACGCAGGCCCGCTGCCTCCTGATCGGGGGGCAGGCCCTTGTCGCGCTCGGCCGACTCGACGAGGCGCAGCTCGCGCTCGGCCATGCCATGCAAGTCGCGTTTTCGCTGCGCATGCCCACGCTCGCGGGTGAGGCCGCCTTTGCGCAGGGCGACGCTTTCCTGCGGCTTCAGCGCGGCCGCGAGGCGCGTCATGTCTTCGAACAAGCGGTCGACCAGGCCCGCCGCGCCGGCACCGTCGCGGCCCAGATCCGCGCGCTGCGTGGCGCGGCGGCCGCCGCTCACCAACTCGGTCAGAGCGACGTCGCGCTCGCAGAGCTGGCAGTGGCTGCGTCCCTCGCTGGCGGCCTAGAGGCGGGGCGCTGCGCGGTCGACCGGGCTCGGATTCACTGCGAGCGCCAAGCGCCCGACGCCGCCCTGGCCGTCCTCGCTGAGATCACCGTCGAAGGCTGGCCGTCGACCGCCGCAGGTGAGCTGCTGACCGTCCTGGGCCAAGCCCGCGCCATGAAGGGCGACATCGCCGCCGCAGCCACCCACCTGACAGACGCGGTCGCCCACCTTCGAGCGGGCAGCGAGCGCAGTCTCGGCGCGGCGCTGTTCCTGTTGGGACAGGTGGAAGGGATGCGTGGCGACGGCGACGCCTGCGGCACGGCCCTCGCCGAGGCGTTGATCATCACGGCGAGGCTCGGGCTGCCAGAGCAACACGCGGTGCGACGCGTTATCGAGCGCATCCAAGCGCAGGCAGAGGCTGATCATGGTGTTTGATGCCCGTCGAAGCGCGGCCGTGTTGGCCGACGAGCGGGGCACCTTGTATCGGCGCGCTCGGCAAGAGCTCGTGCTCTGTTACCCCAACAACTATCGCGTCGCAGGCGCCTCGCTCGGCTTTCAGGTCGTGTATCGCGCGCTCAATAGCCGACAGAGCATCAGCTGCGAGCGCGCCGTGTTGCCAGATGATTGCTTCGACGACGGTTGGCGCGGTCCTCTGCGCAGCATGGAGCACGGCCAGCCGCTGGGCGCGTTCTCGGTGGTGCTGTTTTCGATCGCCTACGAGCTCGATATTCCGCACCTCGCGTGGATGCTGCAGGCCGGCGGCTTGGCGGCGTTGGTTGATGACCGCGGCGAACAAGTCGCTCCCGTCATCGTCGGTGGCCCGATGACCCAGAGCAACGCCCTGCCGCTCGGGCCCTTTGTCGACGCCGTGGTCATGGGAGAGGCCGAAGACGCGCTGGAAGATCTGCTCGACGCCCTCGAGGCTGATCTGCCGAAACCACAGCTATTGCGGCGTCTGGCTGAGATCCGCGGCGTCTGGGTGCCGAGCCTGCACGGCGACGCCGTACCCAACGTGCTTGTCGCCCGGGGCGCCCACATCCCGGCCCACGGCGTCTGGACCAGTCCGCACTCTGAGTTCCGCGACATGGCGCTGCTGGAGACCAGCCGCGGCTGTCCCCGCTACTGCAAGTTCTGTGTCGTGCGCGCGCCGGCCTCACCGATGCGCAGCCCGGAGCTGGAGCGCGTCGTCAACGCGCTCGACCACGGCATCTATCGCGACGCCGAGCGGGTTGGATTTGTCGGCGCGGCCGTCAGCGATTGGCCCTTCATCAAGGGCGCGCTGCGCGCCGCTATCGATCGGGGCAAGGGCGTTGGCATCAGCAGTCTGCGGGCCGACAAGTTGGACGAAGAGTTCGTCGAGCTGCTGCAATTGGGCGGCTACCGGACGCTGACGGTCGCCTCGGACGCGCCGAGTCAGCGTATGCGCGGCAAGATGATGAAGGGCCTGCGGGAGCGCCATTTCCTCGCCGTGGCCGAGCTCGCCCGCACGTTTCGCATGAAGCAGATGAAGATGTACCTGATCTTGGGCCTGCCCGAAGAGGAGGACAGTGACCTGACGGAGCTGATCGATCTGTGTGGGCAGCTCTCCACACGCGTACCGCTGGCGATCACCATCTCGCCGTTTGTGCCCAAGCTGCACACGCCGCTGGCGGAGGCGCCGTTTGAGTCCATCCCGGTCATGATGAAGCGACTCAAGACCGTGCAGAAGGCGCTGCGACGCCGGGTCGATGTGCGTTTTGACTCGCCGCGCTGGGCTTGGATCGAGTACAGATTGAGCCAAGGTGGCCGCGCGACCGGGCTCGCAGCTTGGCAGGCGTTTCAGGCCGGTGGGGCCTACGCCGACTACAAGCGCGCCTTCGCCGAGCTCGACGCAGACGACGCCAGCGAGCAGCGCGCTGCGGTGGCCGCGGCCGAACGCCATGATCTTTGGGCGCTGCGAGGCGCGCGGTGAGATCGCGACGAGCGGGGCGTGCGCGGCGACCGGGCGCCGTGCTCGGGGTCGCGCTGTGTCGGCTCGTCCTGGGCTGGCTCGTCGTGGCCGGCGCGGTGGGGTGCGACAAGGCCAAGCCTGCGCCGCCGCCGCCGGAGATGTTCGACGAGCCCGCGCCGCTACCGCCGCCCGAACCCGACCCGGTCGCGCCGCTTGGCGCCGCTGAGGAGGCGGGTGCCAAGGTCGCAGCGGGCAGCGCCCACGACCCAGCGCATGACGTGGTCGCGCCAGCGAAGGTGGAGCCGGCGAAGGTGGCGCCAGGCAGCCTGCGACCGAGCGACTCGCTCCTCGTCGGGCCGTGCCCGCTAGCGGGAGAGGTCGCGTCGACATGCCTGCGGGAGCCCGAAAAACCGGCCGATCAGGTGCGTATCTTGCACATCCTCATCGCATGGAAGGGCACGCTGCCCGGTGCCCCGGCGCATCGCGATGAACCGGCGGCCAGCAAGCTCGCCCTTGAGCTGGGTCACGCCGCGCGCACCGAGGGGATGGACTTCGTCTCGCTCGTGCACAAGTACAGTGATGACCCTGGCGCTGGCGTCTACACCATCGACGCCACCGCCGAAGGCCGTTTCGTAGAGCCCTTCATCATCGCGGCGCGCCGACTCGCCCTCGGCAGCGTCGACGTGATCCGCTCGCAGTTCGGCTTTCACGTCATGAAACGTGTACCGGATGGATTCGATCCCGCGCCGCGGTCATTGCCCGATCTCATCGGCGGCGCCTGCCCAGAGGACGGCGAAGAGGCCGCGCGCTGCGGTGCCGACCGCCCCGCCCGTGCCGACTACGTCACGCCCAAGCAGGTGGTGGTCGCGCACGTGCTGGTCGCGTACAACGGGGCCATCGGGCGCCGCCGGGTCGCGCGCGATCGCGCTGCTGCGCTGGTACTAGCCGTTCGTGTAGCGCACGCTGCGCGCCGCGCCGGCGCCGACTTCGGGGCGTTACAGAAGCGCTACAGCGACGATCCCGGGCGGGGCAGCTACGAGGTGACCCCTGCCTCCGAGTTCCTGCCGCCTTTTCGGCGCCTGTCGTTGCGGCTCGCGCTGGGCGGCGTCGACGTGGTGGAGACGCGCTACGGCTATCACGTCGTGCGCCGGATGAAGTGAGACGACGACGGCCCAACGCGGCCGCAGGAGCGCAGTGATGTCCAGCGAGTCGCCAGCTTGGCAAGTTGATATCGACGCAGCGGCAACCGCTGCGCTTGCCGCGGTCACCGAAGCGACGGACTTGGCGGCGCTGCGCGAGGTAGAGGTCGCCGCGCTTGGCCGCAAAGGCAGCGTCACCGCCTTGATGAAGCGGGTCGGCACCCTCGCCAAGACTGAGCGTCGCGCGTACGGGGCGGCCGCCGGATCCCTTCGCCAACAAGTCACCGCCGCGATCGAGACGCAGCGCGATCAAATCCGCGCCGCGGCCATCGCCGCTGAGCTCGACGACGATACCTTTGACGAGACGCTGCCCGGCCTCAACCCGGCCCGTGGCCACGTGCACCCCCTCAGCCGGGTGCGCCTGGAGCTAGAAGAGGTCTTCACCTCGATGGGCTTCTCCGTGCTGGACTACCCCGAGGTCGAGAGCGAGTTCGACAACTTCGAGGCGCTCAACATCCCCGGCTGGCACCCCGCGCGGGACATGCAGGACACCTTCTGGCTCAAGAGCGGCCACCTGCTGCGGACCCACACCTCCGCCGGTCAGGTGCGCGCGATGCACCAGTTCAAGCCGCCATTTCGGGCGATTTTTCCGGGCAAGGTCTACCGCTACGAGTCCACGGACGCGAGCCACGATCACACCTTTCACCAGCTCGAAGGCCTGATGATCGGCCGCCACGTCTCTGTCGGCCACCTGCTCGACTCGATGCGGACGCTGCTCTCGGCCATCTTCAAGCGCGATGTGCAGGTGCGGCTGCGGCCTGGCTACTTCCCGTTTGTGGAGCCTGGCTTCGAGCTGGATATCTCGTGCCAGGTCTGTGGCGGCGACGGTTGCTCGGTCTGCAAGCAGTCCGGCTGGGTCGAGCTGCTGCCGTGCGGTCTGGTGCATCCCAACGTCCTGCGCGCCGGCGGTCTCGATCCCGATGAGTGGCAGGGCTGGGCTTTTGGCCTGGGTTTGTCGCGTTTGGTGATGATGCGCTATGGCGTCAGCGACATTCGTCTGCTGCTCGGCGGCGACGCGCGCTTTGTGGAAGGCTTTCACGCTGGCGCGTAGCCCCCCCGGTTCTTTCTGACAACTCCCGACTCTGATAACTCCCGACAAGGGTAGCGAGGGCGTCCCATGTTCGTCTCCTGGAACTGGATCAGCGAGCTGGTCGATACAAGCGGTGTAGACCCCAAGACCTTCGCTGAACGCTTCACGCTGTCGGTGGCTGAGATCGAGGCCGTCGTCGAGGTTGGCGCCGGTCTGGAGCGGGTGCTTGTCGCTGAGGTCGTCGCCGTCTCGCCGCATCCCAACGCCGACAAGCTGCGCCTCGCGCTGTGTGACTTGGGTGATACCCGGGTGCAGGTCGTCTGCGGCGCGCCCGATCTGGTGGTCGGGATGCGGGTGCCGTTCGTGCCGCCGGGGGTGACGCTGCCATCGGGGATCACCGTGCGCGAAGGCGAGGTGCGCGGCGTCGCATCGCCCGGAATGCTGGCCTCTGAGGCGGATCTGGGTCTGAGCGAGGACAACGCTGGGCTGCTGCATCTCGACGGTTGTGACGCCGCCGCTGGCACGCCGCTCCTCGACGCGGTGCCGCTGCGGGATGTGCTGTACGAGATCGACAACAAGTCGATCACCCATCGCCCCGATCTGTGGGGGCAGTACGGGATGGCGCGTGAGGTCGCCGCGCTGCTCGATCGACCGCTGCGCACGCTGCCGGTGCACGATCTGGTGTTCACGCAGACGCCACCGCTCCACGTGCGGATCTCGCGTCACGCCCACTGTCGTCGGTACCTGTGCACGCGCCTCGAGGGCATCACCATCGCGCCCAGCCCGGTCGCCCTGCGCCTGCGCCTGCGCAGCCTCGGGGTGCGTCCGATCAACAACGTGGTCGACGCGACGAACCTCGTCATGCTGGAGACGGGCAACCCGCTGCACGCCTTCGACGCCCGGCGTCTGGCCGGACACGAGCTCACGATTCGGCAGGCCATCGAGGGCGAGACGATCCGCACGCTCGACGGCGAGCTGCGTGCCCTGGCGCCGTCGGACTGTGTCATCACCGACGCGGAAGCCCCCGTCGCGCTCGCCGGGATCATGGGTGGCGCCGACAGCGAGATCCGCCCGGACACCGTCAGCGTCGTCCTGGAGGCGGCGAGCTTTGATGGCGCGGCGATTCGGCGCACCGCCACGCGGCTGGGGCTGCGCACGGACAGCTCCGCCCGTTTTGAGAAACACCTCGACCCAAACACCGCACACACCGCCGCGCTGCGATTTTGTCGGGTGCTGCTCGATCTCTGTCCGGGCGCGGTGATCAGCGCCGGCCTGCTCGACGTCGGCCCGCACATCGACGCGCCGCCCGCGCCGACCTGTGTCCACACCACACGCAGCTACCTCCGCAGTCGACTCGGGCTCGACGACGCGCAGCTGAGCGATGACTGGATGGACCGCGCGTTGACCGCGCTGGCCTTCGTCGTAGACAGGGTCCCAGGCGGCGGCGGGGACGCGCTGCGCGTCACGGTGCCGAGCTTCCGGGCGGGTCGCGACGTTAGCATCGCTGAGGATCTGGTGGAGGAGCTGGGGCGGGTCTACGGCTACGATCGCATCCCCAGCGAAGCCCCTTCGGTCGCGGCGCGGCCGCCCTTTTTGCCCGCAGATCGGGCCCAAGAGCGCCAGGCGCGCGCCTGCCTCGCGCTGGGTCGCGGGTTGACGGAGGTGGTGCTCTACAGCTTCGAATCCGAGCCCTTCTTGCAGCGGCTCGGCCTCGGTGAGCACGATCGCGACGGCCAACCCCTGCCGCGCTTGGGCTTGGCGAACCACCTGTCGAGCGATCAAACGCACCTGCGCCGCGTGCTGAGCAACAACCTGCTGGCGGCCATGGAGGCCAACCTCCTGCATGGCAACAGCGCCGCCGATGGTCACAAGGGCCTGCAGATTGGCCTCTTTGAGTTGAGTCGTAGCTTCGTGCCGATTCGCCCCGATGAGACGGACCACCCCGCGCTGGACCGTGGCTTGCCGCTTGCCCTCACCGACGTGACGGCGCGGGACGCCTACCTCGCTGGTCTGAGTCCCTCGCTGCGGGAGGGCGCGCTGTCGGCGTTGGAGACGACCCAGCCGCTACCGTGGCAGCCCCGACGGCTCGCGATCGCGCTGGGTGAGCGGTTGGGCGGTGGTCAGGAGGGGCTCGTTCAGGCGCCGCGTGCGGTGAGCCAGCGGCTGTTCCGCGAGGCGATCGGCGCCGTCGAGGCGCTCTGCCGTCAGCTGCAGCGACCCGCCCCGATCTGCGCGCGGCTCGCTGAACCCGGGCACCTGCCGCGCGACCTCACCGCGACCCAGGGCCATGTCGACCTGCAGCCCGCGTGGCTACATCCGGCCCGTCACGCCGCGGTGCAAGTTGGCGATCACTTCGTTGGGCTGGTGAGTCTGCTGCATCCCGAGGTGCGTGCGCGCTTGGCCGTGCCCGCCGAGGTGGTGTTGGTGGAGCTCGATCTCGACGCGCTGCTCGCCGTGCCTGCCGTCGCCGAAAAGGGCGAAGCGCCGCCGCGTTTTCCGCCCTCGGCCTTCGATTTCACGGTGCCGAGTCGGGCCTCGACCCGCGCTGGTGTCCTGCGTGACGCGCTGGTTCGGTGCGGCGCCGCGGTCGCCGCGATCACCGTCGACGTCGACTGGGTCGCCGCGTTCGAAGACGCGGAAGCGACCGATGACTTCGAGCGCGCCCTGACTTTTCGTATCACCTGCCGCAAGCTTGACGGCTCGTTGACCGATGACGACGTCAACCTCGCCCGGCAAGCCCTGCTCGAGGGGCTGTTGGACCACCCCGACGTCCGAGGCGGGTGGGCGGCAGCCATGATCGTCCATCACCAGCAGAGCTAGCCTGCGACCGCGCACCAGGAGCCTCTCGTGTCGTTGCCCCCTGTCCACAAACCTCGCGTGCTGCTGCTCTCCGGACCCGCGGAGCCGCCGTGGAATCGCAGTGACAAGAACCTCGTCCGCGGCTTGGCGACGCACATGACGCGCTATCGCCCGCGGGTGTTGACCCATGAGGGGGTCATCAGCACGTTGCCGGCCCACGTTGAGACCGATCCCGTCTGGGGGCCGCGCGTCGGTGGCCACACGCCAATCGGCCGGCGTCTCGGGCTTTTTGGTCGCTTGTTGAGTGACACCGACGCTGACATCGTGCACCTGTTCTGGCCGGCGGACCTGCTGGTCGCGCCGGTCGTGCGCGCCGCGTGCCGCATGCGTGGTTTGCCGGTGCTGCACACCCTGGTGCGGGCGCCGCGCACCACCCTTGGGATCACGCGCACTGTCGCCGCCGAGCCGGTCGTCTGCTTGAGCCAGGAGACGCTGCGCCGCATCCAGCGCGATGGAATCGAGGATGCGGTCTGGATCCCGCCTGGCGTGACCATCTCGCCGCCCGACGCGACGCGCGACCTGCCGGCGTTGCGGCGCCGATACGGCATCCCAGCAGGTGTCCCCGTCGTGGTGTATGCCGGTGACTATACCCACGCCAACGCCGCCCGCACCGTCGCCGCGACGTTGCCGCGGGTGGCGCGCGAGCATCCGGTGCACTTCGTCATGGCCTGCCGCATTCGGGATGAGCGGGACCGCGCCGAAGAGAGCCGAATTCGGGAAGCGCTGCTCGCCGACGGCGTGGCGGACCACATCACGTTCCTCAACGAGGTCGACTGCATCGCCGATCTCTTCGCCGTCGCCGACATTCAGATCTTTCCGGCGGACAGCGCCAATCAGCGCCTCGACATGCCGATGGTGCTGCTCGAAGGCCTCGCCCAGGGCATCGCCACCATCGTGGCCAACAAGCCGCCGTTTGAGGAGCTGGTGCTGCCCGGCGCCGCGATCGGCGTGCCGTCGATGAACCCAGCGAGCATCGCCGTGGCGGTGGTCGAGCTGCTCCGCGATGACACCCGCCGCGCTGCGCTGAGTCAACGCGGTCGTCAGCTCGCCGCCGAGCGCTTCGACATCCGCGCCGTGGCGGCCTCCTATGAGGCCCTCTACGATCGCGTTCGGGCTGATTTCCCGGGTCGCGTGCGGCATCGACGCGGGTTCGTCAGCGGCGGTATCGCGGCCGTGAGCCCCGTCACCGACCTGCACAAGGCCAGTCGCTCATGACACCCGCCGCCACCATCGCCCTGGGGCTCTTGCTGGCCCTGCTGCTCGTCGCGCTCGCGACGTGGGGGCACTTGGTGTACTGGACGCGTCGGCTCCGCAACAGCGACGTGTTGCCCTACGACGAGCTGGAGAGCCTGCCGACCCCAGATGGCGGCCGCATCGAGCTTAGACGCCTGCACGCCCAAGGCGAGCCCGTCGGCCCGCCGCTGCTCTTGGTGCATGGGCTCGCGTTCAACCACCGCAACTTCGATATCCACCCCGACTGGTCGCTGCCGCGCTGGTTCGCTGCCCGTGGTCGTGACGTCTGGTTGTTGACCCTGCGCAGCGGCCAGCCCAGCCCCAGCTTTGAGGCGCCGATCTCGTTCGCGGCGATGGTCGACCACGATCTCCCAACCGCCGTTGACGCGGTGCTGGCGCGCGCCGGTGCGACGCACCTCGACTACATCGGGTTCTCCATGGGAGGCATGTTGCTCTACGCCGCGCTTGGCCGCTCCGTCCCGACTGATCGCGTCCGCAAGGCCGTGATCATGGGCTCTCCGGCGAAGATCGGCATCCCCGTTTGGCCCTTCTCGCTGACGCCGTGGGTGCCGCGGTGGTTCGTGCCGCGGCTCTACCTGCGGCAGGGTGCGCGCCTGATCGCGTTTGGCAGCGAGTGGTTCAAAACCCCGTTCCACCGCATCCCCTTCAACCCCGACAACGTCGATCGCGGCGTCGTGGGCGGCATGTTGGTCGACGGCGTGCAGGACGTGCCCCGCGCCCTCAATCAGGACTTCGTCGGCTGGGCGCTGGCGGACGGTGAGCTGCGTGTGCGCGGCGAGCGGGCGCTCGACGGCTTGGTCCACATCTCCGTGCCTGTGCTCTTCTGCGCAGGGCAGGCCGATCAGCTCGCGCCGCCCCGTTCCGTGCGGTACGCCTTTGACTCTTGGGGCAGCGGCGTCACGGGCGTCACCGTCGACAAGCGCTGGTTGCTGCTGGCCCGCAGCGCCGGCGCTGGCCACGATTATGGCCACGGCGACATGTTGATGGCACGGCGCGCGGTGCAGGACGTCTTCGAACCCATCTCGGTGTTCATCGGCGTGCGCACGCTGCTGACGGAGGGTTGAGCTGTGCGGGTGCTTGTTGATGTGACGACGTGGGTCCCGGGCCGCACCGGAATCGGGCTCTACACCGAGCGACTGCTGCGCGCGCTGTCCGAGCTCGACGCGGGCGACGAGCTGTTGCTGGCCTCCAACCTCGCTGATGATGACGTCGACATTGCCGGTAAACGGCTCGGTCCGGTGATGCCGCTCCGGGCGCTGTGGATGCAGACCGCGATGGCGGCCCACGCCGCGCGCGAGCGGCCAGACGTGGCTTTTTTCCCGAACTACGTGGCGCCGCTGGCCTCCACGTGGGCGCACAGCTGCCCGACCGTGGTGACCGTGCATGATATGGCGGTGTTCCTGCATCCCGACACCTTCACCTTCAAGAAGCGCGTGCTGCAGCGGCGCCTCCTGCCGAGTCTGCTGCGTCACACCGACGCGATCCTGACGCCGAGCGAGGCGACGCGCCGCGACTTGCTGCGCCTGTTGCCCGTCGACCCACGCCGCGTCGTCGCGATCCCGCTCGCCGCAGATCCGGCCTATCACGCGCCGATCTCTGACGTTGATCGCGCCGCCGTTCGCCGCCGCTTTGAGCTGCCGGCGCGGTATCTGCTGGCCGTGAGCACGCTGGAGCCGCGCAAGAACCTCGTCCGCCTGATCCGAGCGTTTGAGCAGGTCTGGCCCGATCATCCCGACGTCAAGCTCATCTTGGTGGGTGGTAAGGGCTGGCGGGACGCAGGCATCGCCGAAGCGCTGCGCCAATCCACCGCCCGCGCCGGCATCGAGGCGCTGGGTTACGTCGAGTTCGACGACTTGCGCGCGCTGTACGCCGAGGCGCTGGCCCTGTGTTACCCCAGCCTGTACGAAGGTTTTGGCCTGCCCGTCATCGAAGCCATGGCCTGCGGTGCGCCCGTCCTCGTCTCGCGCGGAAGCTCGCTCGATGAGGTCGCCGGTGACGCCGCGCTGCAGGTCGATCCGCGCAACACCGACGAGATCGCCGCGGGATTGCGCCGTCTGCTACAAGAGCCAGAGCTGCGAGCCGACCTGTCCGCCCGCGGTCGTGTGCGCGCCGCCACCTTCAGCTGGGCGCGGACGGCCGCGCTGACCCGCGCGGTCTTTGAGCGAGTCGCCGGCGGCGCCTTACCCAGCCCTGAGGACTCCCCCTTACCCCGCCAAGAGGACGCCCAATGCCTGCCCTAGACCCTATCGAGGCCCTGCTCGAGATCGCGGCTTGCCCGGATGATCATCAGCCCCTGCAGCGAGGCTCCGACGCGTTGGTGCGGCGCCTCAACCAAGCGATCTCGGCGCGTAGCTTGCGGCAGCGCGGCGGCGAACTGATCGACGCGACGATGCAGGACGCCCTCGTCACCCAAGATCTGATTCGCGCCTATCCGGTGCGGGACGGCGTGGCTGTGCTGCTGCTTGACGCCGCGATCCTGCTCACCGACGAGGATCGCGCGGTGGCGTGACGGGCTCAGCGCGCGTTAGCGCCGGGTCTTGGGCATGTAGAAGTTGAGCGCGGCGGTGATCTGCATGTCGGATGGGTGCGCCAGATCGAGGGCGACGGCGGCGTCGATGCTGTAGCGGCCGAAACGAAAGCCAAAGCCGCCGGTGGCCCAGTGCGCCGGCGGCGGGTCGACGGCGCCAAAACCGCCGAGCTCGCTGTAGAGGTAGCCGCCGCGCAGCTGGAAGGCGTCAGCGATCGTCACCGCCGCGCCGACGCGGTACGTCGCGCCGGGTGTGTCCAGACCCCACGACATGTCGGACGACACGATCACGCTGCTGAGCACGACCGCGATGCCGCCCGCGATGCGTTGCGGCGCCTCGACCGGATCCAGCGAGAGCACGTTGCGCCAGACGACGCCCAGCCGCAGGTTGCCGGTGAACGCGACGGTCATGCCCAGGTCGCCCGTCCAGCCCTTGATCGTGTGCTTCGCGACGGTCGCGGACTTGCCGTAGTCCATGTTCATGTAGCGCGAGGTCAGCCCGATCATGAGCTGCGCGACGTCGGAGTCTCCCGAGAAGGCGAGGCCGGCGCGGACGTCGTAGCCGGTGCGTGTGCGGCCGTCTGGCAGCGTCCCCGACTCATAGGAGAACGCGGAGCCACCCTGCACAAAGCCGGGCGCCTGACCGTCCACGGACTGCAAGAAGAAGCTCGACCGATTGAAGGCCCGGTCGCGTGAAAACCCGAACTCGAAGTTGTGCGCACGGTGCGCGGCGAGGCCCGCGGGGTTGGTGTATAGCGCCGTCGTGCCAGCCCCGCTCGCCACACCGACCCCCGCCATGGCGAGACCCGCAGGGCTCATGCTGCCGGGCGCGACCTGCCCGAAGCCGGACAGGAGTCCTGCGGTCGACAGCAGCGCGACCACGCTCACCAACCGCGCGATCGGGCTGTGTGTGGTGGTGTGGGCCACTGCCCGCGTCGCTGTCAGGTGCTTGAATGACGTCATCAGCGCACAGTCCGTGTTCAGGCCATGCCCGTCAAGAAAGAGGGACGTGTCGAGGAGATGGCCATCGTCGCGGCAGCGTGACTCCGCGGTGGCCTGCGATGGAACCCCTAGGTGCTCTTTTTCATTCGCGCCACGAGCCCCGGCCAGCCCTCTTTTGCGAGGATCTTGCGGAAGGAGCGCTTGTACGTCGCGAGTTGACTCACCTCATCAACGACGATGTCGTACACTCGCCACGTGCCCTCGGTCACCATCATCGAGTAGTACACCGCCGCGCTTGTCCGCTTGATCCGGATGGTGGTGCGGACCTGCGCTCGGCCGTCCTTCTTCATGCGGACCTTGGGCTCGTAGGTGATCGTCACGTTGGTGCCGGGCTTGAAGCGCTTGACGAAGGTCTTCTGCACCATCGCCGTCAGCAGCCCCACGAACTCAGCGCGTTGCGCCGCGGTCAGGCCCGTCCACGTCTTCTGGCCCAGCGTGCGCGACCCCATCGCCTCGTAGTCCATGAACGCAGCCATCTGCTCGCCGACGCGCTTGTGCAGCTGCGCCTGCTGCGCCGACGACTGCGCGACCGCGTTCAACTTGGCGTACATCGCCTGAACGAAGGCCAACGGCGGGCCGGGATCCTTCGCTGTGGCAGCGGCCGCCTTCGTGCCGGCGACGCTCTTGGCCGGCGCGCGCGACTGGGTCGCGAACGCCGTACTGCTCAGCGAGAAACACACGGCGAGCGCAAGCGCCAAGCGCGAACACCGTCGGCGGCGGATCAGGTCGGGAGAGTGGGTCATGATGGAGCCTCCAAGCCAACGGATGATGCCGGCCGCTCGCCGCCTTCAACGGTGGATCACTTGTCCTGATTCACGGGTAGCCCGGTGCGCCGACAGAATCGCCGCGTTTACTTCGTCTCTGGGGCCTTCTGCGGCTGCTGCGCCGATTTCGCGGCGGGCGGCGCCGCCTTCGTCGCGGGCGTCGCCGGTGTCGCCGCTGGTTTGGGGGTGACGGCCGTCCGCAGCACATCGGGCTGCTCGGCGCGCATCCGTGTCACATCCATCCCGACCGCGCGAGACAGCTCGGCGACCTTCACGTTGTACGCGTAGATGCTCTGCAGCCACGCCAACTTGCGCCGGTAGTATTGCTCAAGGGCGCGCACAACCTCCTTGTAGTCCGAGAAGCCGCCCTTGCTCATCTGCGCCTCCGAGCTCAGCCAGCCGCGCGCCGCCTTCATCGCCCCCTCGTAGACCCCGATCATGGCCTTGCCGTCCACCATCTCACGGACCAAGTTGCGCACCGAGAGCCGCACTTTCAGGGCCTCGCCCTGCGCCAACCCCACGGTTTTTTTGTGCTCCGCCCGCGCCCGATCGATGCGCGCGAACTGCCGAAAATCAACCCGCCAGCGCAGCCCCAGGCCGCCGCCGCTCTGGGTCGGGTTGGTCGGGTTGTCAGCCAAGCTCTCATTGCCCTTCGTCACGCTGGGCGCGTACGTGTAGGCGATTCGGGCGGTCAGCACGACGTCGGGCCAGAGCTGCGACTTCTGGTACTGCAGTTGGGCAAATCGCGCCGTCGTTCCGTTACGCAGCGCAAGTAATCTCGGGTGGTTCGCTAGCGCCAGCTTCTCGTAGGCCGCCATGGACAGCGTCGTGAACGCCAGCGGCTGGATGAACTCCGCCTTCGCCTGCACCGGGGTGTCCGGTGCCAGATTCATCGCAGCGCGCAGGGCGTCTTCGGCGAAGCGCTCGGCTCGCCTAGACTGCCGCACCTTCGCCTCCAAGTCGGCCTCAGCCATGCGCAGTCGTAGCAGCGCGGTCGGGTCGTAGGGCTTGTCGGCCTCTTCGGCTGCTTCCTGATCGGCGATGAGCCGGGCCCGCTCCTTCGTCAGCCGTTCCGTTCCGCTCGCGATGATCTGCCCGAGTTCCTTGGCGATCAGCAGCCCCCACCACGCCCGCGCGACCTGATAGCGCATCTCCAACGTGGCGACACGCGTGGCGGCTCGCCCCACGTCGATGCCGGCCCGCGCCGCGTCACGGAGGGAGTCGATCTTGCCGAAGGTCCACAGCACTTGCGTGACGGTCATCTGCATCGAGGCCAGCGGGCTCAGCTTGGTCCAGTCCCAATCGTCGATGAGGTCCGAACCGTCGGTGCCCTCCCGCTTCTCGGGCAACGGCGCCAAGAAGCCGGTGGCGGCGAAGGTCGGATAGCGCGCGGCGTTCGCCTCGCTCAGGAGGCTGCGATACTTGTCGAGGTCGCTGCGCGCCGCCGCCATGAGCGGCGATCGCTTGAGCGCGCGCTCGGTGCATTGCTGCAGCGTGCAGATGACCGGCGCGGGCGTCGTGGTCGCCGCAGGGGTCGTGGCGAACGCACCCGCGCTGGTCAACGCGACCGCGAAGAGGGCCAAAACGCCGTGGATTCGACGCGGTGGGGCCGGCAGAGAGCGGGGCATAGGGGCTCCGAAAAGGCGGTTTCTTGGGGCCTCTCCAGGTCTTCGTTCTGGGAGAGCACGGCCGCAGTCTCCGCGCTGCTCCCTGCCTCGGCAAGGGTCGGTGGCGAGATCACGGCGGTGCGCGCCACTCCGGCCGCGATCGCGCAGGGCGCCCACCCACGAGCGTGACGCGCGTAATCGTGACGCGGTCGATCAGAAGCCTGATTTCAGCGTGACGGTCTCGCGCACGATCGAATACATGTGCAGCGCGGAGACGTAGGGCGCGTCGCTGCCCAGACCGCCGAAGGACTGGTCGCCGCCGAGCAGGATGTTGCGGTATCCCGTCTGCACACCGATCGCGCTGGTGCCCAACGTGTGCGGGATCGCCTCACCGTAGCAAGGCCGCAGCTCCAAGGGATCGAGCTCTTCCGTCGCGCCACCGGCCGCGGTACGCCGCTTGAGCCACGGCGTATGTCGGCTGACCAGGTGCTCAGAGAGGAACGGCACCACAGCCTCGACACGCTCCTGCAACACGTCGAGCAATCGCCTCGCCCCCGCCGCGCCATGACTCGCCGCGCTGATGGGCACCCGCATGCTCGCGGTGAGCGTCCGCACGTCGCGATCGGACCGGCTCGCGCCTTGCTCGATGTCGCGGGCGATGTATACGAGGTTGTCTTCATCGAGCGGTTTGCTCAGGTCCGAGACCGAGAACACGTGGCGTGCCATGGCCTCAGGGATCGCGCGATTTCGGACTACGAAGTTGCCGGTGAAGGTGTAGTAGACCGGCTGCAGCGTATGGAGGAGGTGATGGAAGTCTTCGCGCTGCTGCTCCGCCGCGATCAGCTGAAAGACGCGCTTGGGGTCGGTGTTGCAGACGAGCAGGTCACAACCGACGACCTGGCGACGATCCCGTAAAATCACCTGCGTAGCGCGTCCCCGCCGCACCTCGATGTTCGTGACATGGTCCCGGACTCGCACGTCTCCCGCCGTCGAGATGATGTCGAGGAACAGGTTGCGCAGCGTGTCTGGGCCTTGGGCGAAGGTGAAGATCCCTTTCCGCATCTCGTTGACCACACGCACAAACGTCGCGGGGTAGGGCCGCGCCGGGAGCATCGTGGAGCAGAAGCGGAAGGGGGCGTGGGCGAAGGCGCGAAATGGATGATCGTGCGGAAACCCTGCCAGTGGATCTTCGATCGCCCACTCGTCGTCGAGGAATGGGAAGCGTTTGACCAGCCGGCGAAACTGCAGCCTCTCGCGAAACCCTTGCGGCGGGAGGCGGATACCCAGCTCCAGCACCTCTTCGACCTGCTTGTCGATCGCGGCGACCCGCTCGAAAAACGCCTCGATCC
>ERZ889078.1816-NODE-1816-length-16184-cov-12.034534_pt1 | contig 16184 bp, 11 predicted proteins | sample MGYA00521266_ERZ889078 | MGnify/ENA primary metagenome ERZ889078 (study PRJEB32303, sample SAMEA104408618) | aquatic metagenome | biome: Brackish water; feature: Pelagic; material: water | place: Baltic Sea | collected 2014-06-16T06:34:00 | depth 76,534 m ...
GCATGATGAAGAGCCGGGACCCTAAACAGATACTCGATTCAATCGGCCTTGAACGGCGAGTGGTCAAACGGGCCGTGCGCGTGGCTGATGTGATCAGGAATGAGTTGTCTATGCTGCTCCTGACCAAGGCCCGTGACCCGCGTCTGCTTGATGTGAGCATTTCCCGCGTTGTGGTCAGCGATGACCTCAAGCATGCCAAAATCTATTTTATTCTGGCCCCTGGGTCAGGGAGACGGACAGAGGCCGAGAAGGGATTGCAGGGCGCGCAGGGTTTTATGCGCAGTCATCTGGCCAGGGTCCTGAACCTGCGCTATGCCCCGGCGATCCATTTCTTTTACGATGAGCATGCCGATAAGGTTCGTCATATCGAAGAATTATTACAGGATATTTCCAGAGAGCCAGGACCCGATGACAGTGATGCCTGAACAGATCATCCGTCTGGTTAAAGCGACGAATCATTTTGTCTTGATGACTCATGTTCATCCGGATGGTGATGCCCTGGGCTCTTTGCTGGGTCTGGCAGAAATCCTGGAGTCCTTGGGGAAACGGGTCTTCCGTTATCTTGAGGAACCGGTCTCTGATCTGTACTGCTTTCTGCCCGGCTGTGAGCTGACCTCCACTGATCTGGGTGAGTTGGCCGACTTTGTTGCCGCAGCTCATGGTGATGTGGCCTCGATTGCTCTTGATTGTGGCGATGCGGAACGGCTGGGGCGGGAGCAGGAACGACTGCTGGCGATTCGTCCCTTGGTGGTGATTGATCATCATCGTGGCCATCGCGACTTTGGGGATGTCTATTGGGTTGATCCCAAGCGTTCATCGACCGGTGAAATGGTCTATGAACTGGTGGAGACCCTCCACGTGGTGCCCTCCACGACCAGTGCCTTTAATCTGTATGTGGCCATTGTCACTGACACGGGCCTGTTCCGATACGAGAACACCACCTCCCGGACCATGCGGATTGCGGCGGAGTTGCTGGAGTTGGGCGTTCGTCCAGAGGAGGCGACCGGTCTTCTCTATGATAACTACAGCCTGCAACGCCTGCGCCTCATGGAGCAGGTTCTGGCTACCCTGGAGTTGCATGCGGGAGAACAGCTGGCTGCGATCCGTCTGACCACAGTGATGCTTGAGAGCTGTGGGGCAACTGTTGGAGATGCTGAGGGTTTTATCGATTATCCGCGCTCGCTGCGCACGGTCAAGGTGGCTGTCCTGTTCAAGGAAAGCGATGAACGTGCTGGATCGGTGAGCATGCGGGCCAAGGGTGAGTGTGATGTCGCTCAGGTGGCAGCACTCTTTGGCGGCGGAGGACATCGCAACGCCGCAGGCTTCAGGTATGTAGAAATGGATCATGCGCAGGTGCGGGCCGATCTTCTCCTGGCACTGCAAACATCTCTGGAACGGAATGCTGCGGAAGAGTAGGCAGTGTCCGCTTTTCCAAGTGACCTTGTTCTGTGGCTGACAGCCTGATGAGTGAATTGGAGCAATCCTTTGAGGCGGGTGTCTTTCTGATTGACAAGCCCACAGGTCCGACCTCGTTTGCCATGGTCAGTCGGATCAGGCGTTTGCTCAAGATCAAGAAGGTCGGTCATGCCGGCACCTTGGACCCTTTTGCCAGTGGATTGCTGATCCTGTGTGTCGCCCGACCGGCAACTCGGATGATTGGAATGATTATGGAGGGGACCAAGGAGTATCTGGCCACCCTGAGTCTTGGAATAGAGACCACAACACTTGATCCCGAAGGCGAGATTGTCTCCCGGCAACCCGTGCCTCATCTGAGTCCAGAGCAGATAGAGCTCTGCCTGGCCCATTTTCGTGGTGAGCAGGAGCAGGTGCCGCCCATGTACTCAGCCCTGAAGCACAAGGGGCAACCGCTCTATACTTATGCCAGGCGTGGTATTGAGATAGCACGTGAGCCTCGCCAGGTCTTGATTGAGACCCTGGAGCGTACCGGCCCTCTGACCGAACTTTCAGGGACTGGAGTGGAGTTGACCATCCGGGTGGTTTGTTCCAAGGGGACGTATATCAGGACCCTGGCTGCGGATATTGGTCGACTCCTTGGTTGCGGGGCATACCTGACTGCCCTGCGTCGGACCCGGAGTGGTTGCTTCTTTGTGGACCGGGCCCTGCCAGGTGATGATCTGCTTCTGGCTGACGGTCGTGAGCGGCTTTTGCAAGGTGCCTTATCTGTGGCCGATGTCGGGAATCTGTTGCAATAATTGCTGGACATGGTAAGTGTAACAATACTCAGTAGTCGGGAGTCTATCGGGTTGACCTGCCGCTGTGACCTTCGCCGGCCGCGGCTTTTTTGTTTACATCTAATATTATTGAATTGATATAGAACAGGAGGTGCTCTGTGGCACAATCAGTAGCAGTAAAGAGTGAAATCATTGAGAAATTCAAGACCCATCCTACCGATACCGGATCGCCAGAGGTTCAAGTTGCCCTCTTGACCGATCGAATTCAGTATTTGACCGAGCATTTCAAGACCCATAAAAAAGATCATCATTCCCGTCAAGGGTTGTTGAAACTGGTCGGACAGCGCCGCAGCATGCTCGATTATCTGAAGAAGAAGAGTGTGAGTCGCTATCAGACCGTGATTCAGGAGCTGGGAATTAGAAAGTAAAAAGGTGCCCCTGGATTTCTGTCCGGGGCATCGTTGTTGTTTGAAGGTTTAAGTGAGTGCGACTCAGGACGTCTGTTCGTTTTTGCTTGTCCGCTTATTGAGCTGATCCCGGTGTCCCCCAGATGAGGGGCTCCGGGATTGGTCTTTTGCTTCAGACTGAATTTGTTGACACCTGTCACTTGAAACTGCTGTTGTTGGAACAGCTGGAGAATGTATGCACAAAAAAGTTGAAGTAGAAATTGGTGGTAAGAGTATTTCGTTTGAAACCGGTAAGATTGCCCGCCAGGCCTCTGGGTCGGTGGTGGTCCGTTGTGGTGAAACCATGGTCCTGGTCACTGCGGTGGCTGCCAAAGAGCACAAGCCGGAACTCGGTTTTTTGCCCTTGACCATTGAATATCAGGAGAAGATGGCGGCAGTTGGCCGGATTCCCGGTAATTATTTCCGTCGCGAAATCGGTCGTCCCAGTGAGCAGGAGATTCTGACCTGTCGGATCATTGATCGTCCGCTGCGCCCCATGTTTCCCAAGGGCTATTTTTCCGAGACCCAGGTCATTGCCACGGTCCTGTCGGCTGATCAGCAGAACAGCTCTGATATCCTGGCCCTGACCGGTGCCTCCTGCGCCTTGACGATCTCGGATATCCCCTTTGGTGGCCCTGTGGCCGGTGCTCGGGTCGGATATGTCAATGGTGAGTTTATCATTAATCCGACCACTGACGAGTTGATTGGTTCACGGTTGGATATCGTGGTTGCCTGTACTCGCAAGGCCGTGGTCATGGTCGAGGGTATGGCCGATGCCATGAGTGAGGATGAGATTCTCTCAGCGATCTTCTTTGCCCATGAGCAGGTTCAGCCTCTGCTTGATGTTCAGGATGAGCTGCGGGGTGCATGTGGCCGTGAAAAGCGAGTGGTCGAGCCGATTAAGGTCGATGAGGAGCTGATGGCCCAGGTCGTTGAGATTGCCAGAGCCGGCATGGAAGAGGTGATCACGACTGCCGACAAGCTTGATCGTGGACTCTGTTATGACGGATTGAAAAAATCTGTGATCAGTCAGTTGGACACGGATGGAAATCGTGGCCGAGAGATTAGTGATTGCCTGTCTGCCTATAAGAAAAAGGTCATGCGGGACCAGATTGTGGTGGGTGGGACCCGCCTTGATGGCCGGAATTTTGACCAGGTGCGCCCCATTAATTGCGAGGTCACCTATCTGCCCCGGACCCATGGTTCAGCCCTGTTTACTCGTGGCGAGACCCAGGCTCTGGTGACCGCTACCCTCGGGAGTGAGCGTGATCAGCAGCGGATAGAGACCCTGGGTGGGGAGGAGAATCGTCGTTTCATGCTTCACTACAACTTCCCTCCGTATTGTGTGGGTGAGGCTCGTTTTCTGCGCGGCCCGTCCCGGCGCGATATCGGTCATGGGACTCTGGCCATGCGCGGCCTCTCTGCGGTTCTGCCCAGTCAGGAGGATTTCCCCTATTCCATTCGTGTGGTCTCCGAGATTCTCGAGTCCAATGGCTCGTCATCCATGGCCACGGTCTGCGGCGGCAGTATGGCGATGATGGATGCCGGTATCCCGCTCAAGGCACCGGTCTCCGGTGTGGCCATGGGCCTGATCAAGCAGGATGATAAAATTGTCATTCTGACTGATATCCTTGGTGATGAGGATCATCTGGGTGACATGGATTTCAAGGTGGTTGGTACCACGGACGGGATCACCTCTCTCCAGATGGATATCAAGATTGACGGGGTTGACCGTGATATTATGAGTCAGGCCCTGGCCCAGGCCAAGGCGGGACGCCTTCATATCCTGGGTGAGATGCGCAAGGGAATTGGCGAGTCTCGGACCGAGATCTCAGATTATGCTCCCAAATATTTCATGCACACTATCAACCCGGACAAGATCCGTGATATCATTGGCCCTGGTGGCAAGATCATCAAGGAGTTGTCTGCTGAATATGATGCCAAGATTGAAGTTGATGATTCCGGTTTGATCAAGATGTTTACCCACAACGGTGAAAAGGCTCAGGCCCTGGTTGACAAGATCAAGTCACTGACGGCCGAGGCCGAGGTCGGTGCGATCTATAAGGGTATTGTCAAGACCATCAAGGATTTTGGTGCCTTTGTTGAAATTCTCCCGGGTACTGACGGTCTGGTTCACATTTCTGAGTTGGATAATAAACGGGTCGAGAAGGTAACGGATGTGGTCAAAGAAGGGGATGTGATCGAGGTTAAGGTCCTGGAGGTCGACGGCCGTGGTCGGATTCGTCTCAGTCGAAAGGCCCTGCTGTAAGTGATGTGATCTTGAATTAAATCAGTCTTAAAAAAGGCCGTTCCTTTCCGGGGAACGGCCTTTTTTATTCGTTTTTCTGCTGTTCATGCATACAGGAGCAAGGCCCAAAAGATGGAAGAACAGATTGTACAATTTTGCTGGCTCATTCCGGAGCAGTACCAGGATCTGGAACTGCCTGCTTATCAGTCAGAGCATGCCTCGGGCATGGATGTGGCTGCGGCTGTGTCAAAACCTGTTGAGTTGAAACCAGGCGAGATTCAGCTCTTGCCCACCGGCTTTGCGGTGGCCATTCCTGTGGGGTATGAATTGCAGGTACGGCCACGCAGTGGCCTGGCCGTCAAACAGGGCCTGACCATCATCAATGCGCCTGGGACCATCGATGCCGATTATCGGGGCGAGGTGAGGATCGGACTCATCAATCTAGGATGTGAGGTGCAGGTCATCAAACGCGGTGATCGTATTGCCCAACTGATCCTGGCCCCGGTGGTTCGTGCCCGCCTGGAGGTTGTTGAGCAACTTCCTGAAACGGTCAGGGGATCAGGTGGTTTCGGCCATACCGGAGTCTGAACATGCATTTTTCAGTTCTGGGGAGCGGAAGCAGGGGCAATGCCGTTTATATTGAATCCGGAGAAACGGCGATCCTGATTGACGCCGGGTTTTCCGGCAAGGAGATTGAACGGCGTCTTGGTCTGATCGGTCGGGATCTGGACGATCTTGATGCAATTCTTCTGACCCATGAGCATAACGATCATATTCAGGGGGCGGGAATTTTGTCTCGTCGTTGCGGTCTTCCCCTGTATGTCACCGCAGGGACCTTGCGTGGCGGAGAAAAGCGCCTGGGACGGTCCTGCCGTTTCAGCGAGATCGGGAGCGGTGATTATTTTGAGATCCGGGATATGACCATCCGCTCCTTTGCAATCTCCCATGATTGCCAGGAACCGGTTGGATTTGTGATCCGGAATGACCAGGTGAGTCTGGGATATTGCACAGACACTGGCCGCGTCTCACATCTGATTGGTCAGCGATTGAAGGGCTGTCAGGGCTTGATCCTCGAGTTTAACCATGATCCGGAACTACTGCGAATGGGTCCTTATCCTCTGGTGTTGCAACAGAGAGTTCGTTCCAGTCAGGGGCATCTGGCCAATGAGCAGGCGGCCGAGTTTCTGTCGACACTGATCCATGATGGACTGGAGCAAGTTGTGCTGGCCCATCTCAGCGAGACCAACAACCGGCCTGAGCTGGCAATGGCCAGGGCGCAGGAGGTCGTGGCAGCCAGCAGGGTCAACCTGCAGCTGAGAGTCGCGGTCCAGGACCAGCCCAGTCCTTTGATTCCTCTTGGGGGGGGGAGCTCGTGTTCGCCCGGCAACGAGTGAGAAGAGACCGCTGACAAGAGTCAAGCGGTCTCTCTGGGGGGATGCGATTCCAGCCTCTGAGTCAGGATCTCTTTTTTCGGTTCGCCCCTGTTGCTTCTGGATACGGCCTAGGGATTCTGGTTTTATGGGTGCTGTTGAGGAGAGGCTGAAAATTATTTTGGCAGACTGATCCGTTTTTCAGGCTCTTGTTTTGGGTTGGGACGGTAGAGAAGCAGTGTCTTGCCAATGAGCTGGACCAGGGCGCTTGCCGTGGCCACGGGCAGATTTTCGGCCACTTCATGCTTGTCCGCCTCACTGTTGTTGCCGATTTTGACCTTGATCAGTTCATGACGCAGGAGTTCGAGGTCTGTGGCGCTGATCACCTGCTCGCTGAGCCCTTCTTTCCCGATAAAGACCAGACCATCCAGGTGGTGGCCCAATCCCTTGAGATATTTTTTCTGACGGCTGTTGAGGACCGGGGCTGCTTTTTTCTTTTTCTTTTCCATTGTAAGGATTCCTGGCTGGTGTTAGCCGATCAGATTTTTAATGATTTCATAGCCACCGACATAGGTGCCGATGGTCGAGCCCAGTCCGGTCAGAATAAAGACCAGAAAGACCTTGAGAAGTTTATTGCGCCACCACCCCCTGATTGAGCCCATATCCTCAGTAACGGTCTCGAATTCCTTGACAACAGGCGGGCGGTTCATGACCTGAATAAAGGCGGCCACATAGCCTGCCCCAATGACCGGGGTCAGGCTGGTCAGGGGGGCGGCTACAAAGGCGCTGAGGATAGTCAGCGGATGAGCCAGGGCGATCATGGCACCGATGGCTGTGGGGATGCCGTTGGCCAGAGTCCAGTAGGCGATATTGGAACCGGCATCGGCTGCGCCCTGCTGGATACCGATAAGCACGATTGATCCGATAATAACAGCCGGCAGAGCCCAGCCGGCAATCTTCCAACCTGTGCCCACTGGTGGAATTTGTGAGATTTCAGCAAGCTGGTGACGGTTGTCTGTGCTGAACACTTGTTGGATGCCGGCCGCATGTCCAGCCCCGACCACGGCCACAATTCGTGTGCCGGGCGCATTCTTGATCTGTTCAGCCATAAAGATGTCCCGTTCATCGATCAGGACCTTTTTTATATCGGGCAGGACCTCGCCCATCTCACCCACCAACTCGGCCAGCATGTCTTTTTCTTTGAGTTGGTTGAGTTTTTCTTCGCTGACCTCGGTCCGGTCAAAAAGGCTGGTCAGGAGAGTGGCCAGCAGGGTCCCCTTCTTGAAAAATGAGGTTGATTTCCAGGCACGGCGCAGGGTGACTCGGACATCACGATCACAAAGGCAGATGGGGATGCCTAACCCTTCTGCGGTCTGGCCTGCAATCAGCAGTTCGGTGCCCGGACTGACGCCCATCTGGGCCCCCAGTTTTTTCTGGTAGGAGGCCATGAACAGGTTCACCAGCAGGGCCGAGAGCTGCTTGTTACGGATAATCTGTTTCAGATCGAGAGACTGCCACCGTTCTTTACGACTTAATGCCTCGTAGCGTTTGTCGTCCAGCTCGATACAGACTGAATCCGGGCGCTCATTCTCGATCAATTCACGAACCAGGTCAGCTGATTCACGGGAGATATGAGCGGTCCCGACCAGGAGGATAGAACGCTCTCCGTGTTGGATGAGGTGGACGTCGGAACCGTAGTTTCGGGATGGAAAGGAAGGTGGCTGATTCATTGCTTTGTGGTGCCTGGCAGTATTGGTTTGTCGTTCTTTTGTGGCACCTGGGGGGAGATTGCCTGCTTCAGAGAGACTGGGGCGAAACAGGTGTTGTGCTCTGAGGTCCTGAATGACTCTGTGGATTGCAGGAGTGTGATTCTAGTGTTATATGAAAGATTTTGCAAGAAACTCTGGAGTCAGACATTATTCAGTTTGAGGCGCTTGCCTGGGTAAATGGCATTTGAGCTCATGTTGTTGAGTGCTCTGATCTGAGAGGGTGAGGTATTGAAACGCTGGGCAATCCCCCATAGAGAGTCACCGTCCTGAACCAGGTACCAGTGGTATCGTTTTGGTTGGACCCTGGGCGCATCGATCCTCTTTTTCTTTTGCTCGGCCAGGATAAGGACAGGAGATGCACTGCCTGTGACGGACTGATAACGCTTTGCGGATGTTGATGCCTGAGGACTGGGTATTTGCTTGATATGGGTGTTGCTGGCGTAGCTTTTTTTGGGGCCGCTCAGGACAGGCAGGTTATTGGTCGGGGAAGTGGCCATGGCTTGCGCTGTAATTTGTTGATCCATGTACAGGGCCAGGTGCTGACCGGGATAGATTGCACTGTGGCTGATTGATTTATTCCAGGTATACAGGAGGTGAGGGGGAACATCATAGTCAAGGGCGATGGAGGTCAACGATTCTCCGGGCATGACCTGGTGGACAACGCGTTGGTTGCCGCGCATGAGCTGGGCCGATTGCTGGTTGCTGGGCAAAAGGCGGTAGTCGACCAGGCGAATGGGGATGCTGAGGCTTTGACCGCTGAAGAGCTGGCTGGCGCTGATCTGGTTCGCCTTGCAGATGGAGGCCTGCGATACCTGATAGCGGTCGCTGATGTCCGCAAGACATTCAGTGGCACCGACAACATGTTTTTTATAGGTGGTCGTGACGACCGGATGGAGACGTTCCAGGTTCAGACGGGCGGTTCTTCCTGAGCCTGCGGGGATATTGAGCTGGTAGCTGGCCCGATTGATCGGGGTTTTTTTGTTGAGGAGTTCGGGGTTGAGTTGGGCCAGTTGGGTGTCTGAACTGTTGCTGATCAGCGCCGCAGCTGTGAGATCGAGTCCGGGGCCGACCTCAATGGTGTCATAGTGGAGTGGCGGGGCATGATTTGTTGAGGTGAACCCATATTTTCCTGGATCGCGGGCAATGATGATGGCTGCAATCAGTTTCGGGACATACCGCTTGGTTTCGAGAGCCAGGTAGTCATGGCGGGCCAGGCCCCAGAAGGTTCTGGCCTGATAGCGTTCAAGACCGCGTTCGATCTTCCCGGGGCCACCGTTGTAGGCGGCAACGGCCAGGTGCCAGTCGCCGAATTGTTGATGCAGATCACTCAGGAAACGAATGGCGGACCGGGTTGCCTTGACTGGATCCTGCCGTTCATCCACGTACTGGTCAATGGTCAGGTCATATTTTCGCCCTGTACTCGCGATGAATTGCCAGAGCCCGGTGGCGCCTGCCGATGATTTGGCCCGGTCGTTGTAGCCACTTTCGATCATGGCCAGATACACCAGTTCTGGTGGCAGCCCGGTTTTGTGGAGTTCACCGAGGATCAGTGGGAGATATCTGCCGGAACGTTCGAGCCAGATCTCAAACGACTTGCGTTGTGAATTCTGGAACAGGTCAAGGTACATCCTCACCTGATTGTTGACAATGACCGGGAAGACGTTTCGTGGCTGTTGCTCGATCAGGTCTTGTTCGCCCCAGGCTCCGCTGCGTCTGAGGGCCGTGAGTTCATCTGTGAGATAGTATTCCGGGTTATAGGGGTCAAGGGCAACTTTGCTAGTATAACCACCACAGGCGCTCACAAGGAGCAGGGGGATCAAGAGAAAGAGTCGGATGATTATCTGTGACATGGATTGTTGTTTAAAGGTTGGGGCAGGGATGTTGGAAAATATTTCCGTTTCTTCTGTAGATCGGTATTGTGCTCTGCACACGAACACAGTAAATTCTTATACTCTCTAACTTCTCCTTTGTCGCTGTATGAGAGGTCAAGGACACAAACCGACATCTGATGGTTCTGCCGTCTTTATTGTTTCCCCTTCGTGTCGTTGTTCAATAAAGTATATTTTCCCTTACTCTAACTAGTTAAACAGTAAGTGGCCTGAAATTGCAATGAAAAACTCTGTGGTTCATCTTCAGATTCAGGCCTCGTCGCTGTTCGGAGTTTTGGCCAGGGAAATCTTGCCCTGTGCTGAGATCTAAGGAAAGTTTTGATAGGTCAATGATTCGTAAATTCTTCTATTTTTTTCTTTTTCTCCTGATTACAGGTGTTGGTTGCGCGGCCGGAGGACTCTACTGGCTGGTAGTGGTCGTTCCCGGCGACGAGATCAAACAGGAGAACATCACGGCCATACTCGGTAAGGAGAGTCCTGTCTATTACAGCGATGGGGTGACGAGGCTCGGCGTATTCTTTGATGACGCCCATCGTCAGTATGTAACATTTGCTGAGATTCCTGAGGATTTTGTCAATGCCCTGGTGGCTTCTGAGGATAATCAGTTCTTCGATCACTATGGGTTTGATCCGGCCGGCATCGTCCGGGCCATGATCAAAAATTATCAGGCCGGTCGAGTGGTGCAGGGGGGCAGTACCCTGACTCAGCAGACCGCCAAGAACCTGTTTAAACGGAGCACTCGATCATATCAGGCCAAACTCAAAGAACTCCTCTTTGCCCTGCGTCTGGAATATCATTATTCAAAAGAAAAGATCTTCGAGTTTTACGCTAACCAGTTCTATGTCAGCGGCAATGGTCATGGTTTGGGGGTGGCCGCGCGCTATTATTTTGACAAAGACGCAAAAGATCTGACCCTTCTTGAATCAGCTTTTATTGCCGGCAGTGTGAAACAGCCTAATTATTATAATCCCTTTATCAAAAATACGGCTGTGGCTGCGGATCAGGCCCGTGAACGCGCCAATATCCGGGCCCGTTACGTCATGCGGCGGATGCGTGATCTAGGGATGATCACGCCGGAAGTCTCTGCCGACATGATGAAGCAGGAGATTGAGTTTAAAAAAGGGCAAATGGGTTTTGCCCTAGATTATGTGATGGAAATGGTCACCGAGGCGGTGTCGGAGCCTGAAGTCGAGGCCGCGCTTGAGCAGCAGGGGATCGGTAATCTTGCTACTTCCGGGGCCCGGGTCATTACCACTGTGGACGCAGGCCTGCAGAAAAAAACTCTGCGTGCCCTGCGCCAGGAGTTGTCGCGGCTTGACGTGCGTCTGCGGGGATATGAGGCCCGGGAAGTGCAACAGGAATTGCAGGCCACAGATTATCGAGGAGACAGCCAACTCAGTGAGGGCGCTTTTCTCTTTGGTACTCTGGTGAAGGCACCTGCCCGGGCAGAAGACGTTCAGGGACAATTCCGGTTGGGCGTTGATCTGGGCCACAGCAACGGAATTGGCATAATTGATGCGAGAGGTCTGGACCGTCTGAGCCTTGCCTATGCCCGCTGGCAGCGAAACCGCTGGAGTGATTTGACCGATCAGGACAGGCAGGCCCTTGCCGCTCAACTGCGCCTGGGTGATCGGGTCTGGGTCAGTGTCCGTGAGATCGACAAACAGGGGCGGATTTTTCTTGATCTGGAAAAATTCCCTCAACTTCAGGGAGGGGCCCTGATACTCCAGGACGGGATGATCAAGGCCATGGCCGGTGGAGTTGAAAATCGTTTTTTTAACCGAGCAATTCATGCTCGTCGGACCATGGGTTCGGCTTTCAAGCCCTTTGTCTATGCGGCTGCCCTCCAGTTGGGCTGGAGTCCCACGGACCTGCTCAGTAATCGTCGAGATATCTTCCCCTTTCAGGGCCAGGCCTATTTCCCCAGGCCCGATCATATCAGTAAGCAGGAAGAGGTCTCGATGAGTTGGGCCGGGGTCCATTCTGAAAACCTGGCCTCCATCTGGCTCCTTTACCATCTGACTGATCACCTGAGCCTGGAGCAGTTTCAGCAGGTTGCCGCTCAAGTCGGCTTGGCACCACGTCTTCTCGGGAGTGAGGAAGAGTCCTACAACTCCTTCCGTACACGAATCAGGGACCAGCATGGTATTGTTGCCAATCGGGATTTTTTGCGGCAGGCAGCTTTTGAGCGGGCGGTTACCAGTCTTGAGGCGGATTTTATGTTTGAGGGTCGTCTTGCCGACTACGCCGCTCTGCGTCATCTTCATTACGGCCTGGGCTTTGATGACTTCATCCAGGAGATCGATGAGCAATTGCTGCTCCAGGAGTTTCTTGAAAAAGGTTCAGAAGACAAACTGAGCTCAAAAGAGGTGGAGGAACTCCGGTTCAGAAAAACAATTCTGGCCGGTAATTATCGCGCGCTCAGTGAATTACAGAAAGAACTGGCCGATCTGAGAATGCGGGTGGAAGATCCTTCGCTGGTCTCCTATGATCCAGCTGAACATTTTGATCCATTTGAACATACGGTGATGGCCGGTCTCTATTATGATTCTCTCAGAGAGCGTTATACCTATGAGCGGCTGGAAGAGCCCTCTGAGCATCTGAAGTCGGTCAGTTTCTGGTCATTACGTCAGCTGGTCCTGCCCATGGATTCTCAGGAGCGGGACCATTTCTGGGCAGAGGTTTCTCTGGGCTCACGGCTCTCCTCGGTTGCCTTGAATTTGGTCCATAATCAGGTTGATCTTGAATATCGCCGCCTGAATGAGCTGCCGTCATACAGTATGGCAGTTTTGTCGACAATTCAAGATTTTCGGGTTCTGGTGAGTTTGAGATATCTTGTTGCCTTTGCCAAGGCCCTGGGAATTGACAGCCAGCTTGAACCCGTTCTCTCCTTTCCCCTGGGGTCAAATGTGGTGACTTTGCTCGAGTCAGTACGCATGTATGAAGGTCTGGTCACCGGCAAGGTCACCTTGATTGGGGCCAAAGAGACCGAGAGTCGAGATGTCCTGGCCGTGATTGATAGGATAGAGAGTGATACGGGTGAGATTCTCTACCGGCCCAAACGGAGAATTCGGCGACCGGTGGCACCTGAAACGGCACTTGCCGTTAGTCATATCCTTGAAAACGTAATTAAATTTGGCACGGGTCGTTCTGCTGACCTCGAGGTGCGGTTGTCAGCGCTTGGTGGAGGGCTGTTTCAACAACTCAATCAGGCCATTCCACTCCTTGGCAAGACCGGGACGGCCAATCGATACACCAATGCCTCTTTTCTCGGCTACCTTCCGGGGCTGACAGATGACGGCCGGAGCCTGTCTCTGAAGAATGGTTACGGAGTAGGTGTCTATGTGGGCTTTGATGATAACCGTCCCATGGAGCGGAATAACAGTCGTATTACAGGATCAGCCGGGGCCTTGCCGGCCTGGATCGAGATGGTCAAGGGGCAGCTGGTGGAACAGAATTATGCCGGACGACTTGATGCTGTTGATCTGAGTTTTAATGGATTGATTATTGATCGACCAAGTCTGGGACAGATCAATCTGGCAGTGTCGGCCGATGAAGGGGGACGATTGATTGAACCGGCCCATGAGGTCGACCCGTATCGCCGTCAGCAGGCATCGGTGATGGCCTTTGGTCACCTGGGTGGTGGCGGCCAATTTGTGGCTGCGCGCCAGTTCAAGCCCTTCTGGCGTGAATCTGGTCAATTGATTGTTGAGGATCTTGCTGTTCATTGATGGTTGTGATTGTCAAAGGGATGACATGATGTGATCCTGATCTGCAGTTCAGTGTCCATTTGTTTGACTTCCAGGGAAAAAAATGAGTACACTGTAATGGTGCTTCTTTGTGGAATGATGGTGACTTCCCTCAAGGTCAGAGAAACTCGGGTCCTGCTGGATAAATGATCATGTGCATGTCAGTGCTATCAGTTGCCTTCTGGCAGGATGCCGTTTCTTCTGAATTCTTTGCTAAAAGGTGGGACAGGGCGTTTCTTTTTGTGAATTCCTGCTCTGTTGTCGCCTGATCGGTGAGTGAAGCATCTTGTGGGTCTGAGGATGGTTGTTATTTGAACAATATTCACCAGCCAGGCTTGTTCTGGCTGTGTGAATCTTTGAATATGAGTAACTATCCACTGTAATTGCCGAAAACGGGCGTTTGCCCGAAACCGTAACTGTCCAGCAGTGCCGCGGATGCGCGAAAGAGGTCTGCAAAGTGTACTGATCAGTACATGAGCAGGCCGATGACAATGCAGCTGTGGTGCTGCTGGACAGTTACGAATATGAAAGGACTGGTTTGCATATGACTGTAAAACGAATATTGACAGCGTGTCTTGTTGCTGATTGTCTGTTCCTTGCGGCCTGTATTCCAGGCAAGCAACAGCTTATCCTGCCTGATCCTGCTGCCCCGGCGCGCCCTGAGATATCGGTCCGGCCAGGATCTGGTGGCTCAGCAGCAGAGACCAGCGGGGGAACTCGAATTCAGGTCATGCCGCAGCAGACTTTGGAAACTCTGGCAGGGGGTCAGCAGTATCGTGCTCAGGCTCGAAGTTTTGTCGATGGCCGTATTGATGAATATCTCCGGAAGCAGGAGCGTTGGAATGTGCTTGATGGCCAGAGTGGTCCTGTTTCGGTTGATTCGGCTCGTTCCTCTCAGATGATTGACTGTTACCAGGATCTGCAGAAAGTTCTTACCGGGTATGGCCTTTTTCGGGGGGATAGACCTGGACCTGGAGCAGAGCCTGGTAAGGATTTCAGCAGTGAATCGATCTTTGATCTCCAGCAGGCGGATATTCGTTTTGTTGAAGGTCGTTGTGGAAGGCTCCTGGCGGGTAACCAGAGCCGGGGCACGAGTCTATCAAGTGATGTGCAGGCTGTGCAGGAGTTGATTGCAGAGCGCACCGCAACAGGTGATTCAGCTGGTGTGGTGGACGCCTGGCAGCAGGTGCCTGATATCCGTCGGGCCCAGTTGTCTGTGACCAGTCGGGCGCAGTATGGACAGGCCCTGGTCAGTCTACGTCGTCATGAGGCAGCCATTCCTGTTTTGGCTCAGGTGGTGGCTGATATCAGTAAATCCAAGCGTCCGGAGTCAAATCCTCTGATCTTGGGGGCTACTTTGGCCGATCTTTATCTGGTGACCGGCGATTATGCTTCGGCCCAGAAACAGTATGGTCAGCTTCTTCAACAGATCGACCAGACCGTAATTGCCAGAGATTGGGCCAATCACCAGCTGTCCCTTCTGGTGGCTGGTCATGGGGGCGGGGGAGAGTTACGCGAATATGGTGCCTTACTGGGCGATTACCTGAGTTTCAATCCCAAAAGTGATGGCTATAAACTGGTCTGGGCCGTAGATGCCTTCTTGAATAAATATCCCTATTCGCCGGTGATCTCCAACGCTGAACGGATCAAGGTCGATGCCCAGAGACAGGCCGACCAGTGGCTTTCGGGCTACATGAAAGAGGTTGATAACCTTGCCGAGGAAAAACGTTTCCAGGACAGTGCCGAGAAACTGGCCACTGTCACTCCGGATATTATAGATGAAACAACCAGACAGCAGATTCAGGAGAAGATTGAAGGGTTGAAGGCGGCGGAAGAGTTTGATCTGGAGCAACAGGCCTTAGCCCGGCAGCAGGAGTTGCAGCGTCAATGGGATGAGGGACTGAGGGTTCTGGACAGTGGGGAGTATGATGAGTCGATTCAGTTGTTCAGCAAACTTCTGACCACCGAATTTGATGAACAGGCCCGGAATAAGATCAAGGAAATTTCTCTTCAGGCCGCCAAGGAAGATCGGCGTAAGGCAGCCGATCTTTTTATCCGTTCGACCAGGGCCCCGAATCTGGAGACCAAGACTCAACTCCTGATTGAATCTCGTGCCTATCTCAGGGGGATTCTGGAGAAATATCCGGACGTGGATGTCGTGGACAAGGTGATGAGCAATATTCAGCGAGTGGAAAAGGATCTGATGGCCATTGATCCTGTCCTGCTTCGGGAACCAGTCCAGGACACGCAGCCACAGACAGTTCGTCCTGAATAGTCCTTGGTAGTTCAAAAGCTCAATCGTGCCGTGTAACCTTGCGGCACAAGAATCCATTCTGAGACTGATTCGGCCCTGACGGATCGTTTGAATCGTCAGGGCGTCTTGGCCCGGCTTGGAACCATTTCCTATGCGCCTTCGCCCTCCCTCTGGCAAAGGGCATAAAAAAAACCCCCTGATGGATTATTAAATCCATCAGGGGGTTTTTTTATAAAAAAGAATCGGCGGCGACCTACTCTCCCACAC
>ERZ889078.1818-NODE-1818-length-16176-cov-5.594628_pt1 | contig 16176 bp, 17 predicted proteins | sample MGYA00521266_ERZ889078 | MGnify/ENA primary metagenome ERZ889078 (study PRJEB32303, sample SAMEA104408618) | aquatic metagenome | biome: Brackish water; feature: Pelagic; material: water | place: Baltic Sea | collected 2014-06-16T06:34:00 | depth 76,534 m ...
CGCCCGAGCGCGTGGTGCTGCTGATTGATGAAATCGACAAAGCCGATATCGAATTTCCCAACGATCTGTTGCAGGAACTGGATCGGATGGAGTTTTTCGTTTATGAAACCGGCGAAGTGGTTCAGGCGCGGCAGCGCCCCATTGTGATCATCACCTCCAACAATGAAAAGGAATTGCCAGACGCATTCTTGCGCCGCTGTTTCTTTCACTTCATCCGGTTTCCTGATCCGGCCACCCTGCGCCAGATTGTCGAGGTGCATTTTCCGGGAATCAAAGAGGCGTTGTTGACCACTGCGCTGACCCAGTTTTATGAACTGCGCGAGATGCCGGGGCTGAAGAAGAAGCCTTCGACCAGCGAGGTACTTGATTGGCTCAAGCTGCTATTGGCCGAAGATCTGACGCCAGAGGATTTGGCGCGCGACAAAGTTTCTCTGCCACGCCTCCATGGGGCGTTGTTGAAAAACGAACAAGATGTGCATTTATTTGAACGTTTGGCCTTCATGGCGCGGGGGCAGCGCTGAACCATTGCCACCACATCCCGTGGCCTTCGCCTGCCCTGCCACAGTTGAGATCCAGTTTTAATTACGTCCCATAACCTTTTCTATTTGGGCGAAGAATCAGGACTTGATTGTGGCGCACACGCCCCTTTGCTACCCCAATTACGCCATACGCCAGTCACGCAATCATCACCCCCTGAAACAACCTGAAATATATCGCGAGCAAAACCGGATAAATCTGGCGTATCCCGTCATTCGCCCCCCAGCCATAGAATCCATTTGCGCCCCATCAATTCCCCATGATTGACACAAGCAGGCCCCGAAACGGACACTCCTACCTTGTTCTGTGAACCCTGAGCAGAACAACAAAAGCGGAAGCGTCATGACCCAAAACGATATCTTGACAACCAGACCTCTGGTGCCCGGTGATTTTGACGCGTGGCTACCGCTTTGGGGCCAATATCTGGCAAAAAACCATACAAAGATGCGCTGGACGGACCGTACCGCACTGTTTCGCAAGCTTGCGCGTCGGGAAGACAATGCCGGGGCGATGGTGGTGGAATGTGATGGCACCATGGTTGGCATTGCACATTTCCAAACCCATACCGCACCCTTTGCCTTTGAAAATGCTTACCTAATTCGGGATATCTATGTGACGCCTGAGGCTCAGGCCAAACGGGCTGGCGCGCAGTTGGTGCGTGCTCTCTATCATGCGGCGCATCAGGTTGGCGCGCCCGCAGCCTATTGGATAGCCGCAGAAAACACTTATCGCAGCCGCGATAAGCAGCATATACCCGCTATCGTATCCCCGTTCCTCCACTTCAGAAAGGCCGCCTAATATGCGCCTGGCCTCGCTTTTGGCGATCTGTGTTCTGACGGCTTGTACTCCAAGCCCCGGCGCAGAAGTTTCGATGAATCAATCCAAAGCCTCGACCCCGACCAGCATCAAGCTACCAGCCGCGATGAGCCGCTTTGGCCTAACGGCCGCAGCGGGCCCGCAGCGTAGCAATGCCGAGATTGGCCGTGATTTTCTAGAACTGTCATTCAAAATGGAAAGCGGGCGCAATTTGCCGATCCTAACCCGCTTTGAAGGTCCGATTACCGTGCGCACGTCTGGGGCTGTGCCACCGAGTGCGGCCACAGATTTATCGCGCCTGCTGCAACGATTCCGCAATGAGGCGGGGTTGAATATTCGCGAGGTGGCCGATGGTCCGGCCTCGATCAATATCGAATTTGTGCCGCGCAATGCAATCAAAGCAACCTATGCAAACGTGGCCTGTTTTGTGGTCCCGCGCGTGGCAAGCTGGGCTGAATTCCGTGCAGGGCGCAACAATGGCACGCTGGACTGGGCCAGCCTGCAACAGCGCGACCGCGTTTCAGTGTTCATCCCGGCGGACATTTCGGCCCAAGAGGTGCGCGACTGCTTGCACGAGGAAACCGCGCAGGCCATGGGACCGCTGAATGACCTGTTCCGACTTACCGATTCTGTGTTTAACGACGACAACTTCAACACCTCGCTCACCGGATTTGATATGATGATCCTGCGCACTTATTACGCGCCGGAACTGCGATCAGGCATGACGCAAGAGCAGGTTGCGGCGAGGCTTCCGGGCATTTTGGCGCGAATCAATCCAAATGGAAACCGCACGGGATCAGGTGCGCCGACACCGACACCACGTTATTGGATCAACGCAATTGAAACCGCTCTCGGCGCGAATGGTAATAGCACCCAGCGAGAATTTGCGGCCCGTCAAGCCGTGGCGACCGCATATGCGCAGGGCTGGACCGGGGGTCGGCTGGCATTCAGCTATTTTGCTCTTGGACGACGGACATTGGCAAGCGACCCCGCTACTGCGATTGCGGCCTTTAACGAGGCCGGGCGAATCTATCGCAGCCTTCCGGGGGGCGCCATTCATGCAGCCCATGTCGATATGCAACTGGCCGCCTATGCGCTGGCACGCGGCGATGCCGATAATGCGCTGGCGCTAGCCAATCGCACCATGCCCGTAGTCGCCGCTGCCGAAAACGCAGCATTGATGGCAGCCTTGATGCTAGTCAAGGCTGAGGCATTGGCCATGAAAGGGCTGAACAAAGAGGCCGCGGCCGTTCGCATAGACAGTCGCGGCTGGGCGCGTTATGGCTTTGGCTCGGATGCGCAAGTAAGAGCAAGGACTGCAGAGATCTCGGCCCTTGCACTGCGTGGAAACAAAAGCTGACGGTCAGGCCCTCGCCAACCCGTCACGGGGGCAAAAACATGATCGTACTAGGTGGGCTGTTGCTGGGCGCTATAACAGGGGCCAGCATCGCGTATAAGCGCAATGGCAAGGTGTTGGACATTTTGCATTATGCAGCAGGCTTTGGCATCGCGTTCTGCCTTGTCGGCCTGTTTGCGACGATAATCATAGATCGCATGTACTAGGGCGATGTTCCTTCCCTTCTTCGACACATTGCGCAAGCATGGCGTGCCGGTGAGCCTTCGGGAATTTCTGTCATTTCTTGAAGGTATGATGGCAGGGCTTGCGACCTATGATGTCGATAGCTTCTACTACCTCGCGCGCACAGCGATGGTTAAGGATGAGCGGCATCTGGACCGCTTTGACCATGCTTTTGCCGAAAGTTTCAAAGGGATAGAGACGGTTACACCCGAGGCGGTGCTTGAGGCGCTGGACTTGCCAGAAGAATGGCTGCGCAAGCTGGCCGAAAAGCATCTGTCCGAGGAAGAGCGCGCGGCGGTGGAAGCCTTGGGCGGTTTCGACAAGCTGATGGAAACGCTCAAGCAGCGGTTGGAAGAGCAAAAAGGCCGGCATCAGGGCGGCAGCAAATGGGTCGGTACGGCCGGAACCTCACCCTTTGGGGCCTATGGCTACAACCCCGAAGGCGTACGCATCGGCCAGAAAGAAGGCCGCCATGGCCGCGCCGTAAAAGTTTGGGACAAGCGCGAGTTTCGTAACCTCGATGACACGGTGGAGCTGGGCACCCGCAACATCAAGGTCGCTTTGAAACGGCTGCGCAAGTGGGCCCGCGACGGCGCAGCAGAGGAGCTGGACCTCGACGGCACCATCCGCGCCACCGCCGAGCATGGCTATCTGGACGTGCAAACACGGCCAGAGCGGCGCAATGCCGTGAAGGTGCTGTTGTTCCTCGATGTCGGCGGCTCAATGGACCCCTATGTGAAAGTGGTGGAGGAGTTGTTTTCCGCCGCGCGCTCTGAGTTCCGGCATCTGGAGCATTTTTACTTCCACAACTGCATTTATGAAGGTGTTTGGCGCGACAATCGTAGGCGTTGGGATGCTCAAACCCCGACATGGGAGCTGTTGCGCACCTATGGCCCGGATTGGAAATGCATTTTCGTGGGCGATGCCAGCATGAGCCCCTATGAGATCTTGCACCCCGGCGGGGCCAATGAGCATTGGAACCAAGAAGCCGGGCAAGTGTGGTTGGCGCGGCTCTGCCAAAAATGGTCGTCTCATCTATGGATCAACCCGACGCCAGAACGGTTTTGGCCTCATAGCCACTCGATCCGCCTGATCCAGGGGATCCTCGGCAACCGGATGGTGCCGATGACGCTGGAAGGAATCACTCGCGGCACAAAGGAACTGAGCCGATGAAGCGCAAGTTCTTGCTGGTTGGATTTGCCCTTGCTGCGGTTCTGACCGCGTTTTTTATCGTCCGGGCGGTGATGTTCATGATTTTCTGGATGGACCCGGAACGGGGGATGCATCCGGTCGAGCCATGGATGACACCGCGCTATATTGCCCGCGTCTATGATATTCCGCGCGAAGCGTTGCAGGGCATTTTGGCACTGGCACCGGGGGAAACCCCGCGTGTTCCGCTGGAAAAACTAGCCGCGCAGCGCGGCATTGGCGTTGAAGTCTTGCTCGAAGAAATTCAGGCCCTTATTGACGCGCAGCCGCCGCAATGACCGATACCCTCCTTCTTCTCGTCTCAGACTATGGGTTGCTGGTGATTACATTGGCAACCTTGCTGTCATGCTTTGCCCTGCCGATGCCCTCATCGCTGATGATGATGGCAGGCGGGGCTTTTTCGGCCTCGGGCGATCTGGTGCTTTGGCAGGTCTGCGTGGCGGCTTTTTGCGGGGCGGTTGCCGGTGATCAGATCGGGTATTTGATGGCGCGGCATTGGGGCGGCGACAGGCTGTGGGCGCGGCTGCGCGGGCGCAAAGCCTCCGCCCGCTTGCTGGAGCAAGCAGAGAGCCTGTTGCACAAGCGCGGCGGTTGGGCGGTGTATTTGACACGCTGGCTGTTTAGCCCTCTGGGGCCTTATGTGAACCTGATCGCGGGGGCGACGCGGATGTCATGGCCGCGGTTCGCGCTGGCCGATCTTCTGGGAGAGGTGACCTGGGTCACAATTTACGTCACGCTTGGCTATGCTTTTGGCAGCCAGATTGAGGAACTCTCCGATACGTTGGGCAATGTGATCGGCGCGCTGACAGCGGGGATGATCACCTTTCTTTTGGGCCGCGCGCTTTGGGCGCAACGCCGTGTGGCGCGGTGATGGGGGTGCGCGTATCGGATTCTAAGGGCTGGGGCTTTTCGCCCGCCTCAACCCGCCCCATATTAGGCCCATGACCAGCCTTCTCCCCTTCATCCTGCCCCTTGTGATGGCCTATGTTATGTACCGTTTTTCCGCGTGGCAGACGGGCAAACATCTTGACCAAGCTTCCAAACCTCTGCGCGATCCGGGGCTGGAGGCAGCGATGGCACGGATGGCCGAGGCGCTGGAGGTGCCGCGTATTGAGGTGCATGTTTATGACGTGGAGCCAGTGAACGGGCTGGCTGCCCCCGATGGCCGGATATTCCTGACGCGCGGCTTTATAGATCGGTATCGGCAAGGGATCGTCAGCGCGGATGAGATTGCCTCTGTCGTGGCGCATGAGTTGGGCCATGTCGCACTGGGACATACCAAGCGGCGCATGATTGATGTGACCGGGCAGCATGCTGTCTCCATGCTCGCCGCGACGCTGCTCAGCCGCTTCATTCCGGTGATCGGCGTGTTTATTGCTTCATATCTCACAAAGATCCTGGGCGCAGGCTTGTCGCGCAAGGATGAGAATGAGGCCGATGCCTATGCCAGCGCCTTGTTGGTAAAAGCCGGAATCGGCACCGGACCACAAAAGAGCCTTTTCACCAAGCTGGACCGTTTGACGGGGGCGAAAGGCAACGAAGTGCCGCAATGGCTGCGCAGCCACCCCAAAACCGCCGAGCGGATCGCGGCGATTGAAGCGCGGGACGCACGCTGGCGGAAGTAGGTACGATCAGGCGTTGTGCAGAGCGCCCCAAGCCCTCGGATCGGCAACAGGCATAAAGTCTTTGAGGCACATATTTTTAAAAGCGGCGGCCGAACACTGGGTACGCGGGCCCGCAATCTTTCAAGGCAATGTGCCGCGCGGGGCCAAGAAAGAGATTCCCCTCGCCTCCTTCTGCCAAGTCAGTCACAATTTCGTGTTTCATCCTGTTAGCCCTTCATTTCATTTGATAACGCTGCACTGATCATAATGGGTTCCGAGAATTAGTATTTTGTTGGTGGTGTATGGGGAATGAAGCCAAAATCGGGTCCGCAGTTGATCTGCTGAGCCGCTATATTCTGAACGGAACGCTTTTGCCGTTACAACCTTTGCGCATTACCACCCTTTCTGCGCGCTATGGGCTAAGTGCGGCACCACTGCGCGAGGCTTTGTCGCGGTTGGAAAAGAAAAAACTGGTGATCGCCACGGCCAATCGGGGATGGCAGGTTGCCCCGGTGTCTCTGGCTGAATTCAGGGATCTGCAAATCGCGCGCCTCGCGTTGGAGGCGGCCTTGTTGGACGATTCATTGGCGAGCGGAGGGGTGGAGTGGGAGCCCGAACTGGTGGCCGCTCATTACCGGCTGGCGCAGGCCGTACCCCCAAGGGGAGAGGCGGATACGCTGGCCTATCGCCAAACATGGATAGCCATGCATGACAGCTTTCATATCGCTTTGCTGGCTGGGGCGCGATCTAACTGGTTGAAACGGTTCTATGCAAAGCTTCTGGCGCAGCTGCAGCGGCACCACCTGGCCGTGCTAATGCAGCCGTTGACAGATGATACGCAAGTGATGTTGGATCAGGCCTTCTGTGTGCCGCCCCATACTGAATTGATGATCGCGGTGCTCGACCGCGATGCGCAGGCTGCGACCGCCGCTCTTCAGGCGCATAGCGAGACGGCGCTTGAGATATTTTACAAGGTTCTGGGGGATGGATCCGCTGGAATTGGGGCCGGCGTTGAGGCCCGAAACGAGGAAGGACAAAAGGCATGACGATGGCGGGCGATGGCTATTTCCTCTATCATTCCATAGGCCAATACCCCGGCAAAGCCACCGATATGGCAGCGGCAATGGCCGATTTTTCGGTTGCCTGGGGATCGGCCAATGATGCGCAATGGGGTTATGCGCTTGGCAAACGACAAGAGTTTATCGCGCAATGGTCCGCGTTGATCGGGGCGGCAAATGGCACGCTGACAACGACCGAGAATGTGACAGCCTCGCTCTATTCTCTGATGGGATCATTGCCCCGTAACACATTAACAGGCAAGAAAGTTCTGGTTGCAGGCGATTGCTTTCCTTCGGTTCACTTCTTGCTTGCGGGCCTTGCCCCGCGCTTGGGGTTTGAACTGGTGACGGTGCCTTTGCGCCAAGGCGCAACTTGGGCCGAGGATGAGGATATCATCGGCCATTGGGGGCCTGATGTCGGGGTGGCGTTGCTGACATGGGTCAGCTCCACCTCATCGCATCGTTCCGACATTGCAGCACTGGTCGCGCATGGCCACGCGCAGGGTTCTGTCATCGGGGTGGATATCACGCAGGCGGCGGGATTGCTGCCATTTGATGTGGCAAAGCCAGAGGTGGATTTTGCCATTTCAACCAGCCTGAAATGGATGTGCGGCGCGCCGGGGGCCGGGATACTTTATGTGAAGCCAGACTTGATCGGCATCTGCGCGCCAGAGTTTCGCGGCTGGTTCAGCCAACCCGACCCGTTCTCTTGGGATTTTGACGCATTCGCCTATGCACCCGATATTCGGCGTTTTGACAATGGCACGCCGGGGGTGGTCGCGGCCCTTGCCTCGCTGCCCGCGATGCATTGGCTAATGGCACAAGATCGCGCTGCCTTGCTGGCGCATAACCGCCGCCTCGGCGCGCAAGTTCTGGCGGGGGTGGATGCGCTTGGCCTTGCCCTCGCCTCTCCCCGTAAGGAAAGCGAGCGCGGCGGCAGCATCATGGTGCGGCTGCCCGACACGGTTGCAGCGGCAGATGTTTTGGGCGCATTCCGCGCGGCCGATATTTTTGCCGATGCGCGCGGGCAGGTGCTGCGTCTTTCACCGGGGGTGATGACGACCGATGCAGGGGTTTCACGTATGCTCAAAGCATTGGGCGAGGCGCTGGCGCAATAGCGCTCCACGCTCTCACTCATGGAGCGTTGGGTTTTGCGTGTTTTGCGTGTTTTGCAAAGATGAAACCGGGATCGTGCGTTACGTTCTGCCTTGGAACTGGGTGACGGTGATGCCTGCGGCCTCCAGCGCGCTGCGGACGGATTTGGCGATATCGACAGCGGCAGGGGTATCGCCATGCAGGCAGATCGTATCAATCGGCGTGGGGATATGTTTGCCCGAAGCCGTGATGATGGCCCCTGCCCGCACCATTTCGACCATGCGCGCGCCGGCAAGTGCCGGGTCATGGATCACCGCGCCGGAGAGTTTGCGGTCCACAAGGGTTGCATCATCATTATAGGCACGGTCAGCAAAAATCTCGGCAGCCCATGTGCAGCCCAGGGATTCCACGGCCTGTTGCTGGGCGGTGGCCGCGAGGACCATGATGATGATCGTGGGGTCTACCGCCAAAGCGCCTTCATAGCAGGCCCGCGCCATCGCCATATCTTCCGAGGCCATATTGGCCAAAGCACCGTGGAGCTTGAGGTGCCGCACATGCCCCCCCGCCAGCCGGGCCATAGCCTGTGCAGCCCCCAGTTGATAGGCAACCAAATGGCGCAATTCGGCATGGCTGAGCGTGAAGCGGCGGCGGCCAAAACCTTGCAGATCGGCAAAGCCGGGATGCGCCCCAATTCCGGTGCCATGGGCTACGGCCCCGCGCATGGTGGCGGCCATCACATCGGGGTCGGAGGCGTGAAAGCCGCAGGCGATATTGGCCGAGGTGATGGTTTCAAGCAGGGCCGCGTCGTCGCCCATGGTCCATGGGCCAAAGCTTTCTCCCATATCGGCGTTCAGATCGACGGTGATGGTCATGGGGCCTCCGTTCCGGTGATCATACCGGAGATGAGTTGATAGGACAAAAGATCAGCAATATCGCGCGGATCGCGCAGCAGCGGGCGGCATTGGGCGGGCAGTTGCGCCAAGGCGGTCTGAAATTTACGGTGAATATCCAGCGCCTTATCCAGCGTAACAAAGGCAAAGCGAAGCGCCGCCCCCGCAGGGGTTTGCGCCAAGAGGGCCAGGTCGGCGGGCAGCACCGTACCAATACGGGGGTAGCCGCCTGTGGTTTGCGCTTCGGGCAAAAGCACGAAAGGCGCGCCATCACCGGGAATTTGGATATCGCCGGGGGTAATGATCTCCGACAAAATGGATTGACCACTGGCAAGGCCAAAGCCTGCCCCCTCAGGTATCAAACGCACGCCCTGACGGTTGGCACGGGCATCCCTGTGAAAGATTGTGGCCTGAAAGCGGGCAATCTCATCCAGCGAAAAAAGATCGGTTTGAAGCGAGGCGATAACACGGGCGGTGCCGCCGCCAAAGCGGCTGGCAACACTCAGCCCCTGCCCCACAGGACCACCTTTATCCGGGCCAAGCGGCAGCGATTGGCCCGCGTGCAACACCGCGCCAATACCAGCGGCCAAGTGGGTGGCGCGCGCACCAAGAAACTGCGGCGTGTCGATACCGCCGCCGATGGACAGATAGCCATAGACGCCAGCTTGTGCGCCGCCAATCTCCAGCCTTGCGCCTTTGGGCAAAAGGTGGCTGGCGTTCCATGCCACGGGTGCCCCCCCCAGCGTGGCGCGCATCGGGGCGCCGGTAAGGGCAATACGCAAAGGCATATTGGCCGTGAAGCTGCCGCCGAACCCCGCCATTTCCAGCGCCGCAAAATCCGTCGATTGCCGCAAAAGTGCAGCCCCTTCGGCCAGCGCCATGGCATCGGCAGCGCCTCCACGCGAAAGGCCAGAAGCGATATGGCCCGGGCGTCCGAGGTCTTGGACTGTGACGGCGGGGCCGATGGCGTGGACGCGCAGCATGCTCATACAATCGGCTCCACGCTTGCGCCGCCATTGGTCGTGCCGTCCGCGAGAATTTCCCTGTATTGCCCAATGGTTACGGCAGGAAACTGAACCTCATCGCCAGCGCGCAATGTAAAGGGATCTTCGGCCTCGGCCCGGAAACAGCGAAAGGCGGTTTGGCCAACGTGCCGCCACCCGGTGGGGGATGGGTTGGCAAACAGCACGAATTGGCGCACCGCAACCACCAAAGCTCCGGCAGGCACTTGCGGCGTGATCGCGGATTGGCGCGGGATGTTCCAGTTTTCCGGCAATTCGCCCAGATAGGGCTGTCCGGGGGCGAAACCCAGCGTCAGAACCCGCGTGCGGGCGGCGGATAGTGTGGCTATCGCCTCTGCCTCGCTTTGGCCCGCGAGGCTTGCAGCCTCGGCAAGTTGCGGGGCGCCCGGCCCGCCATAAAGCGTGGGAATGCGCCAAAGACAGCGGCCCTGCGGCGGCGGTGCTGCGTACCAATCAGCGCTGGCAATCAACCGGTGCAGGCGCGCCGTCAGCTCGGCATGTGGCAGGTGCAACGGGTCAAACCGCAAATAGGTGGAAGCCAGCGACGAAGAGGTTTCCGCAACCCCTGGCCAATCTTCGGCCTCCACCGCCGCGCGAAAGGCAAGGGCCGCGCGGTTCGCAGGCTCGGTCAACCGATCGGCGAACCGCACCAAAAGGCCGGTCAAACCGATGGGGTGAATTTGTGGATAGAGGTCAGGGCCTTGCATGGCGCGATGGTGCCGTTTTGAAGCGGCCGCTGCAAGACCCCTTTGTCGGCCTTACACGCCTTGTCCGCAATGGGCATCGACCACACGCTGCACCATGGGCGCGAAATGCGCGAAGGGCGGAGTTTCAATATCCGGGTGCTTGCCGGCCTCATCCAGAAAGCGAACCTGAATGATCTGGGCGAGATTGGGATTTCGTTCAAATTCAGCAACTTCTTCAGCATTCATCGGCCCGCCCTGCAAATGCAGGGTGTGAACGGAGGCCGGGGAAAGGCGGTTGAAATACGCGGGCTTCGTGGCACATAGATAGCGTTTGGCTGCCACATGATAGCGCACGCAATCGGTTACCAATGTGGGGAAGAACGGGGCCAGAACCTGTGCCCCCGCCTCTTCATGGTGGCGGTCATGGGTGTCATCTGGGTGGTAGGTGCCAAACTCTGAAGTGAAATGCCCGATGTCATGCAAAAGGGCCGCTACGATCACCACCTCCGGTTGGCCCGCACGTTCGGCCAGTGTCGCCCCTTGCAGCATGTGTTGGGCCATGGTCACCGGCTCACCCAGATATTCTTCGTCACCACGACGCGCAAATATATCGGCAAGGAACGGCACGATGGTCTGGGCAGTGAGCGCTGTCATTCCGCAGCCTCCCGCACCAGCGCGTTAAGGGTGGAGTAAAGCCCATCCTTATCCGCGTAGCAGCCCTGCAACCAGCGGGTACCCGCCCCGGAATAACCTTTGCGTGCATGCAAAATCCGTGTGTTATCAACAACAAAGCTTTCGCCTGGATCTAGGCGAAAGGTTACTTCCATCGCGGGATCGTCGATAATCTCGGCAAGATGTCGATAAGCAGCGTAATAGGCCTCCATATCCTCAAACGGCACATCGGTAATGGCGGCGGCAGAGCGGTTGTTGAAGCGAATGGCGATAAGCTCGCCATCCGGAGCCAGTTCAATCATCGGGCGGCGCGCGGTCAGGCGCACCCCCGCCTCACCTGCGTATTCAAATTGGGCACAGTATTTCGTCAGAATAGCAAAACCCTCCGGAGATTCGTCACGCAGCCGCAGGGCAGCAGCAAAGCCATCCACCACCATATTTTCACCTCCTGCCGCCGAGGATTCGAGGCAGTAAAGCACCTGCACCGTTGGCACCGGGTCACGGTAGGGATTGTCAGTATGGGCCTGAAGACCAAGCCCGGTATAGGCCAGATTGGTGGGGTTAACCTCGGTCCGCACCTCAAACTTGCGCCCATAATTCGTTTCGCGCACATAGCCGAACAGATCCACAACCTCAAACAAGGCACCATCACGCACTGGCCCGGCGCTTAGCTTGCCAAACCCATAGCGCGCCACTTGTGCAAGCCAAGCCCGTTTTGTGCCCCCGTCAGCTTGCAAATCAGGCAGGCGCGCAACCGGAACATGCCCCATCAACCCCGAATCCCATATCTGCACATGCGGGGCCGTCCAACCCGGTTCCTTGGGCATGGCATGGTCGTAGCGCTGCGCCAAAAGAACCTTAAGTTCATAGGATATCACTTTGTTTTCCGGCGAAAATGTCAGTATAACGGCATCCCCGGACACCGCTGCGGACTCGATCCGTGTATCAGCTGGAATGTCGCGCAAGGTGATCAGGCGCTGGCCATTTCCGGGAGCACGTGTCTGCGCGTCCCAAGCATTGTCGCGCAGCCAAACCGCATGAAACCGTGCAGGCATCTGGTCGGGGAAAGAGAGGGTCAGAACGCGCCCATCGGCGCTTAGGCTGGCTTGGGTCATTGCGGCCTCGAACAAAAGGAATTTCTGGCAGTGTGACGTGGATTGACTTAAGTACAACATAATAGTCCTACCCCTAAGATACCGATCTTCTTATGCCTCATATACGCCCCCTGCCCTTGGAATGGATTCGCGCCTTTGAGGCGGCCGGTCGCTTGGGCAGCTTTGTCGCCGCTGCCGCCGAACTGGGTGTGACCCAAGCCGCAGTCAGCCAGCGCATCGGGCATCTGGAGGCGCAACTGGGCCTGCGCTTGTTCCTGCGCAAAGCCCGAGGCGTCGCTCTGACGGTAGAGGGAGAAACATGGCTGCCACAGCTTTCCCCCCATCTGCGCGCGCTTCAGCAAACTGCAGATGACCTGTTCGGCAGCGGTCCGCGCCGGATCACTGTTTCGGCCAGTGCCTCGGTCATCCAACACTGGCTCGTGCCGCGACTTCGTCATCTGCGCCCCAGTGACAGATTGAATTTTTCGTTATCTACCGTGGTGTTGCACGGCGACTTTGACACGCAAAGCAGTATGGTAGAAATACGCTATGGCACGGGGCCGTGGCCGGGCTTGCGTGCCGCCAAACTGTTTGATGAGGCCTTAGCCCCCGTTGCCAGCCCCGATCTGGCCGCACAAGGCAATTGGCAGGCCCTGCCCCGTATCGCGCTATCGGGCCCGCGGGCTGGCTGGGCAGACTGGCCCGACCCCGGCCCCGCGCCGCAAATCCGGTTTGACAGTTTTGCTGCGGGTTTGGCCGCTGCCACACATGGCGCGGGCGTCTTGCTGGCGTCGCTGCCGCTTTGCGCCCCGGCCTTGGCATCGGGGCTGGTACAACAGCTTGGCAGCCGCATTCTCCGCCCAGAGGGAAGCTACTGGCTGCTCTCCCCCTCAGCGCGGATATCGGACGGGCAGTGGCACACGCTGACGCGCCTTTTCTGTGAAACAGCGGATTGACCTATCTCTGAAGAAACGCCCGCGGCAGGCTGCGTCAGCGCCACCCAAAGGCCCCGGCCTACCGCAAGCGCCAAGCCTGAGTCTTGCGCAATACCCGGCGAGAGGCCAGCAAATGCAGCAAGCGCGCACCGGCATTGGTGTAGAAAATCATCATCCCCATCGCCGCCGCAGGCGCCATATCGCCCGCGTCATCCATGTTCAGCACGGCAACAGACGCCAAAGCAGTATGGGTGGAATACAAGAAAACCACCGCTGAAACCGTCGTCATCGCATTGACGAACAGATAAACCGAAATATCCAAAATTGCAGGCAAACACACCGGCACCGTCACCCGCGTGAACAATCGATAAAACGGCTGGCGCAGCGAACTTGCCACCGGCTCAAACTCCGCATCAATTTGTTTCAGCGCGGTCAGCGCCGTCAAATGTCCTACCGTATAAAAATGCGTTACGGTTGAGACGACCAAAATCGTCATCGTGCCATAAATCGCATTCAGCGGGTTAGCCGGATCGTTGAAGAAAAAGATATAGGCCAGCCCCAGCACCATCCCCGGCACCGCCATCGGAAGCATCGCCAGAAACTGAAACAACCCACGCCCAGTTTTGAACCCATCAATCTTTTCCACCATATAGGCCCCGGTAAATACAATCACAGTGCCAAAAACCGCCGTCATTCCGGCCAGTTGGATAGAGTTTCTATAGGCCGCCCAACCCCCGCCATCGGTGCGGTTGAAATCATAGTTCCGCAGGCTCAGGCTCAAATCATAAGGCCAGAACTTTACCAATGCCGCATATTGGCAAACCAGGATCAGCCCCAGAATAAACACGGCCATCGCCCCGCACCAGGCAAGGCATAGCGACTCAAGCCGCCGATTGGGTTTCGGCTGATACGGCACCGAGCGGGCCGAAAGCAACGACACCTGCTTTTTCTGCACCTGCCGGTCCACCACAAAGGCCAGTACCGCCGGGATCAGTAAGATCACCGAAACCACGGCCCCCATCTCAAAATTCTGCTGGCCGATCACCTGTTTGTATATGTCGATCGCCAACACATTATACTGCCCCCCGATCACCTTCGGCAGGCCAAAATCGGTAATAACCAAAGTGAAGGTCACAAACCCCGCCGAGATAAGACCATAACGCGCGCCGGGAATGGTCACGGTCCAGAATGTCCGCCACTTGCTCGCGCGCAAACTCTCTGCCGCCTCATACTGACGCTGGTCGGCGATCGAAAGTGCTGTTGAAATGATGATGAGCGCATGGGGAAAGGTGAAAAACACCGAACCTATCACAATGCCCAGAGGTCCATAAATGCTATGCCCCATCAGCAAGACTTTCAGCATCCCCTGATTTCCGAACAGGTAAATCAACGCGATGCCGGGTAGCAAGGATGGCACCAAAATCGGCATCATCGCCACCATTTTGAAAAACCCCTTGAACGGCATACAACTGCGGTTGAGCGCATAGGCAAAACCAAAGGCGAAAACCATCGTCAAAACCGTACTGACCGCCGCGATGAACACTGAATTCTGGATCGAAGAAAACAGCGCCGGGTTGGAGAAATATTCAGCATAGTTCTGAAATCCCACCGATTTCACCGGGCGCAAATTTATCCGGCGCAAGGTATTGCTGTCATATTCCGCCCACTGGGTGGAATTTTGCAAGTCCAACCCCACCAACCAAGGCGCATCGTCATGCGTACCGCGGAGCCGGTACTTCACCGGGCTGCGAAAGTTGAAATCGGGGAATAGATTCGCCACCGATAACCGCCCATCCGAGGACGTTCGCAAATCATCACCAACAAACGCACCCACCCGCGCATTGATCTGCGCCGCCGATTCCGCCGGGCCGAAGGCCCCTGCCTCATCGCTGACCTGAAGCTCATATCGCGCCAGATCAAAGCTATAGGTCACAAAGCTTTTCGACAGCATGGCGTAAAGTGGCAACGCCAGTGCGGCAATCAGATACAACCCAATCACCAACATGAAGCCGCGCTTTATCACGGCGTCCCGGTCCAGCTTCAGCCGGATCTTGCGGCCGAGTGGCAGGCTTTCCTCTGCCATCTCAGCGCCCCTTCGGGAACAAAAGCACCCGCTCGGCAGGCAGTTCCACCGCTATTGCCATCCCCGGCACCAGACCCAACCGCCGCACGGCATTGATTGAGAAATTGGCGACCAGGGCCGCATTGCCTAAGGCAGGCGACTGCAAATGGCACCGCCAGAATGAACCCAAAAATTCCATATCCGTTAAGGTCACGGGCAACAGGTTCGCCGCCCCCTCTCCCGCCGCCGCAGAGGCATGGGGCACCACATCTTCGGGCCGCACCGCCACGGTCACCTGCGCACCCTCATCAATCCCCCGGCCCTCACTGCTCAGGGTGATGGTCCCAAGCTGGACCTTGCCATCTCGATAAGTGGAGATAACTTTGTTGGTCTCGCCAATAAAATCGGCCACGAAAAGCGAGGCCGGGTGGCGGTATATCTCGGTCGGCGTACCGACCTGCTCGACCGTGCCATGGTTCATCACCACGATCCGGTCCGCCATCGATAGTGCCTCTTCCTGATCATGTGTGACCATGATCGTTGTCACCCCAAGCTTGCGCTGCAGTTCCTTGATTTCATGCCGTAAATGTACACGAACCTTAGCATCCAGCGCCGAAAGCGGCTCATCAAGCAGAAGCAATCCGGGGTTGATGGCAATGGCGCGGGCCAAAGCGATACGCTGTTGCTGGCCACCCGAAAGCTGGGCGGGGTATTTGTCGGCCTGCTCAGGCAAGCCCACCAATTCCAACAGTTCCGCCACGCGTGCCTTGATCTCGGCGCGGGGTCGTCCGGTGTTTTCCAGCCCGAAGGCGATGTTGCGGGCCACGGTCAGGTTGGGAAACAGCGCATAGGATTGGAACACAATCCCATAATCGCGCTGTGAGGTCGGCATATCAGAAATGTCCACACCGCCTTGA
>ERZ889078.1820-NODE-1820-length-16172-cov-26.084011_pt1 | contig 16172 bp, 17 predicted proteins | sample MGYA00521266_ERZ889078 | MGnify/ENA primary metagenome ERZ889078 (study PRJEB32303, sample SAMEA104408618) | aquatic metagenome | biome: Brackish water; feature: Pelagic; material: water | place: Baltic Sea | collected 2014-06-16T06:34:00 | depth 76,534 m ...
TAGTTCGTCAATTTATTCCTTCTTTACTTTAATTCAATACTAATTATTATTTTTTTCCCAACAAACGCATTAACTATTATAAGCTAGTAATTATCTATTTTAAAACCATTATGCGCTATCATCACACTATAATTTCAGGAGTGTTAATGAAAAACTATATTAAAGATCAAATTAGAAAATCATATGAAACGAAACAAGCAATTTATGAGAATGAAGATTTATTAAACAAAATAGAAACCGTCGCTAGAAAATGCATAGACCTTTATCGCGGAGATAAGAAAACTATTCTAGCAGGGAATGGAGGCAGTGCGGCTGATGCACAGCATATTGCGGCGGAGCTCGTTGGACGTTACGGATTCGATAGACCTTCCTTACCCTCACTAGCGTTAACAACCGACACTTCAAATTTAACGGCGATTGGAAATGATTATGGGTATGATCAAGTTTTTTCTCGTCAACTCGAAGGTATGGGACAAAAAGGAGATATCTTTATTGGTATTTCAACTTCCGGCAATTCGGCCAATATCATCAGGGCGTTTGATAGCGCAAAACAAAAAGGGATTATGACCGTCGCCTTGACGGGTCGAGATGGCGGAGAAATGGCTAAGCTAGCCGATATCGCGTTGATAGTGCCATCGGATTCGACTCCTCGTATTCAGGAGTCTCATATTTTGATTGGGCACATACTTTGTGATATTATCGAAAAAGAGATATTTGCAAACGGCGTTAATTAATTATTGATGAAGAAAGCCCTTTTTCTAGATAGAGACGGCGTTGTAAACGTCGAAAAAGACTATCTATTCAAACATCAAGATTTTGAATTTATAGACGGTGTTTTTGAGCTTATTCGTCACTTTCAAAGTCTTGGATATTTGATTTTTATTGTCACCAATCAATCTGGCATAGCGAGAGGATTTTACAGCGAAGAAGATTTCAACTCCTTAACGGCATGGATGCAATCTGAATTTTCAAAAAAAAACATTAAAATTCAAAAGGTGTATTTTTGTCCACACCATCCGGATATTTCCGGTGAATGCACTTGCCGAAAGCCTAAGCCCGGCATGATTTTGCAAGCCGCAAAAGAATATGACGTCGACTTGAAAAATTCTATTTTGATAGGCGACAAGGAGAGAGATGTCGAAGCTGGGCTTAATGCGGGATTGGATACGACTTTCCTGTTTGACGAAACTGAAACCGTGAAAAGATCAAAGGCTACGAAAATAGTTTCACAACTTGAGGACATATGGAAGTAAAATGTTAATTTTAAACAGTGGCGGAACCTTTAACAAACGATACAACTCATTAAGTGGATTGCTGGAAGTTCCATATGACAATTACGCTATTGATAAAATCATTGAGAGTTTTGACATTAAATGCGGATTGGCCGGAATCATCTATAAAGACAGTTTGGACATGGACTCGAATGATAGAAAAATATTGGCCAATATTATTACGGAATCGACAGACGAGGCTTTTATTATTATTCATGGGACAGACACGATTGATTTGAGCGCGGAGTTTTTGGCTGAAGTGTTCACTGATAAAATAATTATCTTAACTGGAGCCATGAAACCATTTGAAATTGACAATATCGAAGCCGCCGTTAATCTTGGTATGGCTGTGGGATTTGCGAAAGCCGTTAAGGAGAACGGAGTTTATATTTGCATGAATGGACATGTTGGCGTATGGAATAAAGTAGTGAAGAATAAAGCGCTGGGAAAATTTGAAATTGTCCGATAAAGTCGCCTGTAGCCATTGTCATCTGGAGTTTAGAGAAGAAGTGATGATAGTGGATGGCGAACGCTATTTTTGTTGCAATGGTTGCCAAGGCGTTTATCATTTGTTGTCGGAAGGAGGCTACGAAAGCTTTTACGATAAGGCTGGAGACATAAAACTCACTCCTCCGACAGGCCAATACGAAGACTCTTCAAATTTCAACGCGCCCGCGTTTTATGACAGATTCGTAAAAGTTAATGGTGATGGATTTAGCGAAGTCTCTTTGATTATAGAAGGCATTCACTGTTCGGCTTGCGTTTGGTTGAACGAGAAAGCCCTTCACAAAATGGAAGGAATAGTCGAAGCCAACATTAATTTTACAAATAACAAAGCTAATATCGTTTGGGCGGACAACTCGCTGAGGCTATCTCAAATCATCGATATGATTAGAGCGATAGGCTACAACGCGTATCCGTACGACTCTTCATTGCAAGAGGCGCACGCGAACAAAGAGCGCAAAGACTATTATCTTAGAATGGCTGTCGCTATTTTTGGATCTATGAACATTATGTGGATAGCCGTCGCCCAGTACGCTGGGTACTTTAGCGGTATGACACAGGATTTTAAAACCGTTTTGAACATAGCGGAGGGTATTCTCGCGACCCCGGTTTTGTTTTACAGCGGATGGATATTTTTTAGGGGCGCGTACTACGGCGTAAAAACAAAAACCGTCAATATGGATATTCTTGTGGCGACCGGAGCGCTATTAACGTATATATATTCTATTTACATCACCGTTTTAGAAAATGGCGAAGCCTATTTTGACTCAGTAAGCATGATAATCACTTTTGTGCTGATTGGCAAATTTTTAGAAGTGCTAAGCAAAAAAAACGCGGCCGACACTTTGGATCTTATTGGCAAACATATACCGAGCGAAGTGAATATTGTCGAAGGTGAAAAAATAGTTTCACGCAAGCTTAGCGATGTAAAAGTCGGAGAGATAGTCGTCGTATCGTCCGGTGAAAAGGTTTTGCTCGATGGAGAGATAACGCAGGGAAGCGGTTCTTTCGACGAATCGAATCTCACGGGAGAAAGCGAACCTATATATAAAATCGTGGGCGACGTTGTAATTAGCGGGACGATTAGCGTCGATGCCGACGTTTATTTTAAAGTTGGCAAAGATTTTGAGCATTCGACTCTGTCAAACTTGGTGCAGCTTTTGGAAAGCGCGATGAGCAAAAAGCCAAAGATTGAGATTTTGGCAAACAAACTCTCCGAATATTTTTCAAGCGCTATTTTAGCCCTCTCTTTCGTGACGTTCGCCGTTTGGTGGCTGTGGCCCCATAGTTTTGAAACCGCGTTTATAGTTGGAATTTCGGTGATCGTTATCGCTTGCCCCTGCGCTTTGGCTCTCGCCACCCCAGTCGCGACGCTCGTCGGCCTGAGTCTTGGCGCGAAGAGAGGAATTCTTTTTAAAGAAGCGGCGCAACTGGAGACTATGGCCAAGGCGGATACGCTAGTGCTTGACAAAACCGGAACCATAACCATTGGCAAGCCTCAGGTCGCCAATGAACTAATTTTCGAAGCCTTCGATAAAGAGTTGTTGTATTCTTTGAACAAATCGTCCAAACATCCAGTGTCAAAAGGCGTAGCCGAATATTTATACAATGAAAACGAAAACTTGTCTTTGCTTTCTTTTGACGAGTTTAAGCAATTGCCGGCGCTTGGAATGGAAGCTTCGTTAAACGGCGTCGAACTCCTTGGCGGCAATTATAGACTCATGCGAGAAAGAGGAATTCAAGTCGAGCACCTAAGCGACAAAACACTTTTCTTTTTCGCGATAAATAAAAAAATAGTAGCGATTTACGAACTTAGCGATAAAGTAAAAGACGGAGCTTACGAACTTGTCAGTCAATTACGCTCAAAAAACATAGAAGTCATTATGCTAACCGGCGACAATGAAAAATCCGCGTTTAGAATCGCCAATGAGATAGGACTCGATAAAGTTTATTTTGAGCAAACGCCGGAAGCGAAGTCCGAGTTTATTTCCAAACTTCATAGCGAAAACAGAACCGTCGTTATGGTTGGAGACGGCGTGAACGACATTTTGGCTTTGGCTCGAGCGGACATAGGCATAGTCATGGGCAGTGGCAGCGACATTGCGGTTGAAATTAGCGACGTTATCTTGCTGAACGATTCGCTGATTTCGCTTCATGACGCTTTTAAAATATCTCGCACGACTTATGGGTTGATAAAACAAAATCTAGCAATATCGCTGTTGTACAACGCCATAACGATTCCGCTCGCGATGGCGGGACTGATTATACCTCTGATTGCGGCCATTTCAATGAGCGTAAGTTCGCTGTTGGTCGTCGGAAACTCTATGCGAATAAGAATAAAATGGAATAAAGGTTGAAAAATGGATAGTTGGTTAATCGCGATGATGCTAGGTGGTTCGATATTTTTGGGTGGGCTAGCTCTGTTGGCGTTTCTTTGGGCTCTGAAAAATGGACAGTTCGACGACGAGGAACGATTTTTAAACGCCGTAAAGTTTGATGGCGAAGACGAGTTGAATGACGCGGCCAATCTGCAGCGAAAAAAAGAGAAGTTGAAAAAAGAGTATAGACCGGAATAAAAAAAAGAGAGAGGCTTGAACTGCCCAAAAGGCAGTTCAGAAGAAATTACTTACCGATTGTTTGAGAGAAGGCGTCTAAATCAGCTTCGCTATATTTAGCGACTTGACCCTTCATTAGACCTTTCATCGCCGCGCCGTAAGAACCGTCTTTGTAACCTTTAAGAGCGGTTGCTATTTCAGCGTGAGTCATATCAGATACTATTTTAGATTTTCCCATTGCGGGTTTTTCGAAGCTCTTGCCATGGCAACCCATACATGCGGCCGCATTTACACCCGCCATTGAAGCTGTTGCCAACGCTAGAGTGGCTATTGAAGCGATTACGATTTTTTTCATTTGATTTCCTTAGAATAATATTTCAATTGTATTATAATCGGTTCACTCTTAAATGCTTATTAATGACTTTAAAGGTATCATTTTATTCAATAAAACTTACATACAGGCGCTAAAATGAGATATTTAAACGACGATTTGAAAAACAAAACTATTTTAATAACTGGAGGCGCCGGGTTCATAGGCTCAAACTTGGCGTTTTACTTTCAGAACAATCATCCAGACGCCAAAATAGTCGTTTTGGATAGTTTTAGAAGCGGCGAAACCCTCTCAAACGGAAACCTAAAAAGTTTTGGTCATTTTAAAAATCTCTTGGGTTTTAACGGCGAAATCATTAGTGGCGATATAAACGACAAAGACGTCCTTTTGGATTTGGAGGTCAACTACGAGTTTGACTATATATTTCACGAAGCGGCGATTTCGGACACCACGGCGCTTGAGCAAGACTTGATGATAAAGACCAACGTAAACGCCTACAAGGATTTGCTAGATTTGGCCGTCTCTCATGGAGCGAATATGATTTACGCCTCTTCAGCCGCGACTTATGGAAATGCGGAGTCCCCTCAAAGAGTCGGCCGGGAAGCTCCAAACAACGTTTATGGATTTTCAAAACTTAGCATGGACAATCTCAGCCGCGAATATATGAAAAAAACGGATATTAAGATAGTGGGGCTTAGGTACTTTAACGTTTATGGCGCTCACGAATATTTTAAAAATACGACGGCTTCCATGGTTTTGCAGTTTGGACATCAGGTGCTCTCAGGAAAAAATCCTCGTCTTTTTGAAGATAGCGATAAGATTCTTCGCGATTTTATCTATATTGGCGACATCATTCAAGCGAACGTAAAAGCTATGCGACCAAAGGCAAGCGGTATTTACAACGTGGGAACGGGCAAAGCGAGAAGTTTTCAAGACATTGTGGATATTTTGCAAAAAGAGTTGGGAACGACGCTGTCTTGCGAATACATGGCGAACCCATTCGTTGGCTCGTACCAGTTTCACACGGAAGCGGATATAACGACCACGAGAGAAGCCTTGGGATACGAACCGACTTTCGAACTTGAAGATGGGATTAAGGCTTACATAGGCGAGATTAAACGAGTATACGAAGAAGAAGTCAAATAGATGAAAATTTTAAAAAAAGCGAAGCCGAATATTTTAGTCGTTGGGGATTTGATGATTGACCATTATCTTTGGGGCAGTTGCGAGCGTATCTCTCCAGAAGCTCCGGTTCAAGTGGTGGACATATCTAAAGAGACCACGGTTCTCGGAGGCGCGGGCAACGTCATAAACAACCTCGTCGCTCTTGGAGCGAGCGTGAGCGTAAGCAGCGTAATCGGCGATGACGCCAATGGCGGCGAACTTCTCGAGATGCTCAAAGCGATTGGAGTCGAGAGTGGCGAGATTATTGTTCAAAAGGATAGAAAAACATCGAAAAAAAGCCGTGTCATAGCGGTTAGCCAACAGGTGCTTAGATACGACAGAGAGAGCAAAGACGATATTTCCGCTGATTCGGTGAGCGATATTTTGCGCTCTTTGGGCGACTCGATATCCTCATACGATATGGTTATTTTGTCCGACTACGGCAAGGGCGTTTTGACGGACGACTTGTGTAAAGGGGTTATAGCGTTGTCGAAAAAAGCGAACGTAAAAGTTTTGGTCGATCCAAAAGGAAGCGATTTTTCGAAATACAGAGGCGCGTATCTTTTAACGCCAAACAAAAAAGAGGCAACCCTCGCCACGAAGATAGAGATAAAAGACGACGAGTCTTTGCGAGAGGCTCTGTTAAAACTAAAAACGGAGTGCGATTTGGGAATATCCCTAATCACTCTGTCTGAAGACGGAATCGCCACTTTCGATGAGAAGTTGGAAAAATTTCCGACCGTCGCCAAGGAAGTGTTCGACGTCACCGGAGCGGGCGACACCGTTATCGCTTCCATCGCGTTTGGACTGTGCGCGGGACTGAGCGTTCAAGACACGGCGGCGTTTTCCAATCTCGCCGCGGGTGTCGTTGTTGGAAAAATCGGTTCCGCGACCGTTAGTCTCGATGAGATAGAGGCTTACGAGGCGTCGCTTCACAAAAGCACTTCCGACGCGCATATAAAAAGTTTCGCAGATATCGAAAATATCGTAAGCAGGTGCCGCTCGAATGGCAAAAAGGTTGTTTTTACGAATGGGTGTTTCGACATACTTCACGTCGGACACGTCAAATATCTGCAAATCGCGAAAAGCTTTGGGGACATACTTATAGTCGGGCTAAACTCGGACGAATCGGTGTCGCGCCTCAAAGGCCCGACTCGTCCTGTGAATATCGCGGAAGACAGAGCGTATTTATTGGCGGCTTTGGAGGCGGTCGATTTCGTCGTTCCTTTTGAAAAAGACACCCCTTACGATTTGATAAAAATGATACGACCTGACGTCTTGGTAAAGGGCGGAGATTACGAGGGCAAAGAAGTCATCGGAACGGAATTTGCTGGTGAATTGAAACTCGTTGACTTTGTCGATGGCAAAAGCACAACGAAAACTATAGAAAAAATACAAGGAAGCGCATGTTAAAGAAAATAACTATAATGAGCCTCGCCGCGGCGTCGGCTTTCGCCATGCATACGGGCGAAATAAACGTAAACGACAAAGATTTGGAGCTGAGCGCGAAGATTGACATGGGGCAATTCCAAGATGGCGTCGAGCCGGGCTCGATGTTCGTTGGGGGGCGATTTTTAAATGCGGACAAAAGGAACTCTTCGGACCATTTGGGATCTCTTGGGGCGTATTACGAGGTTGATTTTCTCATGATGAGAGAAATCGGAAACAAAGGAATGCGTATGGGCATGGGCGCGAAAGTCAATCACACCCAAAACTATACGACGATTCCTTTGGGACTTGAGTTCGCTTACAAAATTCCAGCCGATGGTTTGATACCTATGCGTCTAAGCGGATCGCTTTACTACGCGCCAAGCGTATTGAGTTTTAGCTCCGCCAAAGATTTTGTAGAGTATAGAATCGGCTACGAGGTTGAAGTTATTCAAGACGGCCACGTCGTTTTGGGATACAGAAATATCGATACAAACTACGATAGCGCAGTTGGAAACTTTAATTACAATTCGTCGTTTTATCTTGGGTTTAAGATAGTTTTCTAAGCTTTTAAGTCCAAACTCCTGACGGCCTCGACGACCTCGAGCGCCGCGATTCCCTTCATGCAATCGTGATGGCCTAGCGGACACTCGCGTTGCATGCATGGAGAACACTTCATCTCATGCCTCACAATTACGCTTTTTTCATTCATCCATTGAGAAGTTTCTTTATATCTGGTTGGTCCAAAGATGGCCACCGTAGGCACCTGGTAGGCTGCCGCCACGTGCATGGGCCCGCTGTCGTTAGTTACGAAAAGAGAACATCCGGCGATGTTTGAGCACAACTCTTGGATGGTCGTTTTGCCGGCTAAATTGACGTAGTTTTCGACGTTCGCTTCTTTAAGATGGGACTCTATCTCGTTGGCCATATCCACTTCGTTTGGACCGCCAAATATGATGACGTCGTATTTGTCGTTAAACGCGGCGGCGACCTGCGCGAATCGTTCGGGATACCAGCGCTTGGCGCTTCCATAAGTCGCGCCCGCGTTTATGCCGAGGGTTGGATTTTTACGCTTTGTCGGTTCCATGTATAATCTCAGGTTTGGAACGTTTCCATCATAATCGTGATTGTCGCTCATAGCCAGTTGCGCGTATTGTTGGACAAGGTGTTGATTCGTGGAGATTTTAGGAGTGTGCGAGAGTAAAAACATGGAGTGCCATGAAGACCTCGCTACGCAAACGACGGTGCCCGTCAATCTAAGAAGCAGAGAGGAGTGTAGCTGATTCCTAAAACTTACGGCAAGCGAAAAAGCGCCTAATTTTTTTGCCAGTTCGTACGTAGCCACTAATCTGTTTGAGGATTTTTTTGTTTCGTCAACCACCGCTCTTTCGCAAAGCGGATGGTGCTTCAACGCTTCAATGGAGGCGTAACTGCCTAAAAACGTAAATCTCGCGTTTGGATATTCCAGCGCTAAAAGTTCAATCGCGGGAGTCGCCATAACGGCGTCTCCGAGCCAATTTGGCAAAATTACGAGTATTTTCATGAAAAACATTATATAGCGTCTTTGATGTAAATATACAAGGGTGAAGAGCCGATATTTAAAATTTCGCTATTTACGGCTTCTCCATTTTTTTCAAAAACATCGAAAAAATCCTCTCTTTTTAAAGTCGTCGGTTTTAGCGACCAGTGAATTTGCAAGAGTCGCTCGTCCACTAAAAATTGCAAAATATAATAGCCGCGTTTTACGTCTAGTCTAAGAAATTGCGCGCTTTTAAGATTCTTTACCATGAACGCGTAAGTATAAAACGCCTCGCGTTTGCGAAGACCTTCTCGATTGTCGATGAGGCCATATCCGGGGGCTATCAGCTGATGCCAAGAAACTTGGTTGACTTGCTGCGAAGCCAAGGCCAAAAGATGATAACGCAACATGAAATCGGAGTACGACTCCTCGCTTACGCACTCGCGTTCGCTAGTTGGCGCGTACGGGGCGGTTCCCGCTATCGGCCAGTTCGTCTCTGTGATACGAAGCTCGTTGGAAGTTTTTGGACTGAGCCAAACCATAGTGCTCAACCACGCGATTTTATCGGCGAGCGCGAAGCCCATTTGCGCGTTTTCGGGAGCGCCGCGTCTGTCTACGTAGAGGAGGGCGGAGACGCCATCGTACTTGTACTCGAAAAAATTAAAAAGCGTGCTCGCGCTAATATGGTATTCGAAATCTATGACGCCGCTTCCCAGAAGTTTAATATCATGAAAATCGGATATTTTTAAATCGTAAGCGGTTTTGTAAAATCTACTATACTCGTCGACGGAAAAAAATCCCCATTTAGTGCGGTTGAGGGTCGAGCCGATCTCGTAAAAGTCTATCAACCCCTCAAGCTCTTTAAATATGACGGTTAGATTTTTCTTTAAAAGTTTCAAATCCTCCACGTTTTCGCGGTCTTGCAAAATTTTAAGAGTCGTTTTTTTATTCTTAAGAGATAGCAAAAAAATCTTCAACTCGCCTATTTTCTCCATCTCCCAAAGCTTGAAACGCAGCAATACGCTTTGCGCTCCCAATTCGTCGACGAGCCGCAAAGTCGCTTTCGGCTCTCGATCAAAGTCGATTCCCATGCAAAAAAAGTCGTTTGAGTCAATTCGCTTGCGTTTGACGAACGGCATGAGCAAGAGCGAAATAGGAAGCGCGAAAAGGGCGATAAAAATGGTTTTTAAAAGAGACTTCCACTCGCGCCGGCGCATCTTTTTTTTGTACTCTTTGTCGCGAAGCAACGCTGGTTGGTCGGAATAATCATCCCATTTAAAAGGTTCTTTCATAAGGCGAATTATATCGTTTTTAAGGTAAGATTTGTAAAATTGACAAAAAAAGAGACGCATTGAATATTTTGGTAGTTCGCACGGATAAGCTTGGCGATTTTATAACGGCGCTTCCGGCCATTTACGTTTTGAAAAAGCGCGACAGTAAAAATAGGATTGTCGTTTGCGTTTCTCCCATCAACGAACGTCTCGCGAGAAGTTGCGATTTTATTGACGACGTTATCGTCGATATTCCCAAGAGTTCCGTATTTAAACTCGCCAAAAAAATAAGAAAAGAGAAGATAGACGCTTCAATCACTCTTTTTTCAAACACAAGGGTCGCGTTCGCGCAGTATCTGGCTCGCATACCAAAAACAATCGCTCCCGCCACGAAATTGGCGCAGATATTTTATACCAAGCGAGTCAAACAAAAACGCAGCCAAGTGAAAATAGCGGAGTTCGAATACAATTTGGAGCTCACTCGCGAACTTTTTCCAGGTATAGATTTAAACTACTCAAAACCGCTCTTGAGGTTCAAGGACGCGAAAAAGATTTACGACGTTTTTCGCGTAAACAACGACATCGAAAAAGAGATAGTCGCGTTTCACGTAGGCTTTGGGGGTTCTAGCGACGCAAATTGGAATTTGGACGAGTACGAAACGCTCATTCGAAAAGTTTTGAGTAAAAACGAGTACCAAGTCGCGCTGACGTTTGGGCCTGACGAAACGGACCTTTACTCGGAGATGCAAAACCGTCTGCTGGACCAAAACGTAATTTTTTATCTCTCTTTGGACGGCGTCGTCTATTTCGCCAAGCTTATCAGCCGTTTTAAACTATTCGTAAGCACATCGACGGGAACCTACCATCTCGCGTCTTTGGTTGGTTGTCCAACCATGACTTTTTTTGGAGACTCGCTTTTCGCAAGTTCGAAAAGATGGAAGGGCGTTGGAGACGAAAAGAAGCAAACTCATTTTATGTTGCCAATAGACAAGGTGAAAAGAGCTGAAATATTTGACGAGGTGGCTGAGAAGTTATCTTCTCTTTAGCTCTTCGTTCAACTCGTAAAGCTTGATATATTTGTAGAAATTCGTAACCATGTGCGAAAAAGAGATGACCAGTCCAACATAGCCATCCAAGAAGCCGCGTTTGAAGAAATACGTTCTAATAAAAGAATAGGCCCCGTTGAAAAACGCCTTGACGGGAGACGAGCTTTTCTTGCCGGCGTTGTTTTTGGCGAACAAAGTCGAATAGGCATTGGCTTTCGCAACGAATTGCTCCACGCTTTGGTAGCTGTAGTGCTCCATGTTCCCCTCGAGCGATTCGACTTTCAATCCGTCGGTTACTATGTTTTCATGGACGTGGTTGTCATTGTATTTCGTGATTGACTTATTGTAGACTCTTTTGATTTTTTGGTCGTTCCATCCGCAATATTTCACCTGTCTGTCTTTGTAGAACGCTTTAAAGTTTAGAATGTAAACCGTGTTTTTGTCAAATCGTTTCGTTTTTAGCGTTTGAAGCAACTCTTTATCCACAACTTCGTCGCTGTCGACTATGATTATCCATTCGTTTTTGGCGTACTCGGCGGCCTTGTTTTTCGTCCAGCCAAAACCATTGAACTCGCCTTGAATAATGTTCGCGTTCGCGAAACTTTTCACTATGTTTAGCGTGTCGTCGCTTGAACCGTTGTCGTAAACGACTACGTCTTCAAACTCCAAGAGAGAGTCGAGGGTGTTTTTGATGGTCGCTTCGTTGTTTTTCGCCAAGACCACGGCGCTTATATTTGTAATCATCTGTTTCCCACTATGGTTTTTATAAATGTTTTCGCTCTAAACTTCAGCATATTCGCAAAACTGAAAATATCGCTCGGGCTTTCTAGAAAATCGCCGTCTATGCGATAGACGACTCCGTTAACCCCTCTAAAGTCTTTGTTGACCCCGTTGCCTATCCTAAAAGAGTATTTGTAGCTTTTCATCGTTTCGTTCAATACATTTTGGTCGTACTTGCCAAACGGGTAGACGAAACTTTCCACTTCCACTCCGAGTTTGTTTTCTAAAATTTCTTTTGATTTGAGAAGCTCGTTCCTTAGGTCAACGTCGCTTGCGATTAAATTTTTATGGCTGTAGGAGTGAGACGCGATTTGAACCAAACCGCTATCGCTCATCTCTTGGAGTTCCTTGTAAGTGCAAAAGGTGGCGTTTTCGTATTGCTCAAACAGTTCGTTGTGCTCAAACCCAAGCCTCGTCGCGTCGTCCACGTCGGTGTCGTCGAGCACGTATCTTGGAACAACCGCTAGTAGCGCTTTTAGATCGTATTTGCGTAAAATGGGATAAATGTATTTGTAAAAATCAAAATAACCGTCATCGAAAACGAGGCAGATTGGATTTTTTTCGAGCTTCTCCATGGTTGGAAAACAAGACGTGAAATTCTCGCTGACATATCGCATATGTAGCTCAAACATCGCCAAATCGTTGCTGCATCTATCGCTTTTTACGTGATGGTACATCACGCTAATCAACAACGGGAACTCCTTTGAGCCTTTTTTTCATATTTTTAAAATCTTTTAATTTTTGCGAAAATTTCAGCGCCTTCTGGACGTTCTCTCGTTCGTCCAAGCCAGCGACTTTCGCGTACTCTTTGGCGATTGTGGCCAAATCCGCGTCTTTGGCCCAAAGCATATCGAAACTTTTCATTCTATCGTCTTGCGACAACGCTCGAAACTCCATTCTGTTTACGTCAACTGTCTTAAATATATATTCTTCATTTTCTTTTTTTATAAGAATATTGCCGGGACTATAATCTTTGTGCAGTATTTTGTTTTCGTGCAAGTCGAACGTAAATTTGGCGAACTCTTTGAAAATTCTCTCTTTGTCTTGGAAGTTCTCATTCAGAAGAGGCTCGCGTATGGTGAAGTCGTATTCGAATTTTTGAGCTAAAAAATAGCTGTCTACTAAAAGGTTGTTCTCGTAAAACTCTATGTAGCCTATTGGCTCTGGCGTAAATGAGCCTATTTTAACGGAGTGGTCGTAAGATTTTTTCGCTTTGGAATCCCCAAGAAACGTATAGAAAAACCTTCTTAAAAGATTTGGAATCTTGAATGATTTCACAACGACATTTTGCCCGTTCTCATTTAAGATTTTAAGCTCGTTTCTAGCTTTGTGTATGCTGTCTTCGCCATTTTTAAAATGGTCGCGCACCTTTAAAAGAAAGTTTGCGAATTCTTCGTATCGCGGATTTATTTCGTATTTGCGCAAATCATTTCCTATTCTTTTCTAAGTCTATAAATTGTATAATCAAAATTATATACAAAAGAGGCTTTTTAATGGGTAAAAATATTCTAGAAGTTTGTTTGTCGCCGGATTTGGGCGGTTTGGAACTTTTTAGCGTTCATTGTTACGACTCATTTAAAACTAAAGGCGTTTGTAAAATCGCCCTCGCTTTTGAGAAAAAACTAGATAAGTATTTAGTGTGCGACGATAAGATTTACGTAGAGAGAAATAAATTTTTCCCATTTGTTCCCGCGTTTGAACTGGCTAAGCGAATTGACGAAAATGAAATCGACGTCGTGCATTTTCACTGGACTCGCGATATCGCGACGGTCGTTTTGGCCAAACTTATTAGCAAAAGAAAACCTCAGATAGTCCAATCGAGACACATGGACATGACTAGGTTTAAAGACGATTTTTATCATAGATGGTTGTATGAGAACGTATCCAAGATTCACGCCGTCACTCGACAAGTCAAAGAGCAGCTGATTAAATATATTCCGAATTCCGTTCGTCCGGACGTGGAGTTGGTCTACCTGGGCGTCAAGTCGAAAAAAGAGTTGGACTTGAGCGAGATAAGAAAAAAACACGATATTAAGGATGGCGAATTCGTCGTTGGGATCGTTGGCAGAATTGAAGAAGGCAAAGGTCAGAGTATCGTCATCGAAGCCATTTCCAAACTGAAAAGTTCGAATGTAAAACTATTGATAGTCGGCGACGGCATGGGCGACGATTATTTGGACAAACTTCATGATTCGAGCGCAAAATACGAGATTGAGAAGAGGGTGATATTTACCGGATTCACTAAAGAAGTGGACGCGTATATGCAAATGTGCGACGTCACGGTTTTGGCTACGAAAAATGAAACCTTTGGGCTTGTGGTTATAGAGTCGATGGCGAATTCCACTCCAGTCATCGCGACGAACAGAGGCGGACCTCTCGAAATTATCGACGACATGGTCGATGGACTTCTGTATGATGGCGGTGTCGACGACTTGGCGAAAAAAATAGAACTGTTGCTTCATGATGAAGATTTAAAAAGTGAATTATCTTTAAACAGTTTGCGAAAAGTCCAAGATAAATTCGATTTTAACAAACAGATGGAAAAATTATACGAAATGATTACAAGGGATTCACATGAAGTTGAAGTTTAGAAGAGGCGCCGCGTTCGCCACCCAAAAGGCGAGGAATTATCTAAAAGATAAAAATCCGCAAGACATAAAAAGCGTTACCGTGATACGCCACGCCGCCATTGGCGATTTTATGAACATACGGCCATTTCTCACCGAACTTAGAGAGTTTTTCCCAAACGCCAAAATCACTTTGAACGTATTGAGAAGCAGTATGTACGGAATGCCAAACGACTTGATTGACGACGTATTCGTTATGGATAAGATAGACGTTGAAACGGGGAAGAGCGCGACATTGTTCGAGCGAATTAGACAAGCCAAAAGCATAGAGCCTCAAGACATCGTTTTTGACTTGACGGATAGCACTTTAAGTTTGTTGTTCGCGTTTTTTTCAAGCTCAAAGTTGAAAATAGGGTATTCGTACAATCCCATACGAAGATTTTTTTACGATATTTCCACTCTAAGAAGCGGCTTTTTGGTTGAAGCGGAATCCGTGCTGCAACAGCTTAACATTCTTGGATGTAAAACCCAGAGACCATTGAGATATTCTTTCGAGGAACGATATCCAAAGAGCCTGAAAAAACGAATCGTTTATTTCGCGGGGGCTTCGGTGAAAGAGAAGCGCTGGGAAGAGAAGAAGTTTATATCGTTGATAGACAAAATGTCTAAAAAATATCCAGACTACAAGCACGCCATTCTTCAAGGCATCAAGGACGACGAAAAGTTTTTAGAGATAAAAGACGCGTTGTCTGAAAATGAAAACGTCGTTTTGCAAGAAGCTTTGTCTTTAGACGACGCGTTGCGCTTTTTGTCCAACAGCGAGATGCTGATATCAAACGACACGGGCGTCAGAAACATGGCGATAGCGACGCGGACTCCGACAATCGGAATATTCTTCGACATACCGCCATTTGGATATTGGCCAAGAGAAGAAAAACACGACTGCGTTTTCAATATTGATTTCGTTTCTCCAAGCGTTGAAGACGTTTACGACGCCTCGGTCGTTATGATGGGCAAACTGTACGACTAGGTTTTGATTTGAAAAAATACGCCAAAGAAACCATGAAAGACCTCAATGAAATTGGCGTCATAATGTTCGGCCTTTTGGGCGACGTTCTCATTAGAACCCCCGTCTTGAGAGCGCTTAAAGAGATATACCCAAACGCTAAAATCACCGCTATCGTCGATCCTATCGGAGCGCCTCTTTTGCGAAACAATGGCTATGTCGACGAGCTGATAGTTGTGGACAGAAATCAAAAAAACAAACTAGAAAAAAACTTGGGCAAGATTAAGGCCATTTTGGAGATTAGAAAGCGAAAATTCGACTTGATCGTCAACCTTTACAACGGCGGTTCCTCTCCAGCTATGGTTTTTTTGTCGAACGCCAGATATAAATTAGGATTTTGCCAACAAAAAAACAGATATATTTACAATGTGACAAATGAGTGCGAAGAGGACAGGTTGACTAAAACGCAATCTTTGTATTCGTACATGATATCCATCGTGGAGCCGCTAAGCGACAAAAAGTATGATTTGACGCCTATTTTTGAAACCAAAGACGATATTGACCCAAAAATGAAACTTTATCTTGGCAAGTTCGCGCAAGACCTTGAGCGCGTCTACGTACTGAATCTTGGCGCGAGCAAGGTCGACAAGCTATTGGATATGGATAAATATATTCTAATGGTTGAGTATATTTACGAAAAATATCGTTTCGTTCCAGCAATCGTTTCAAA
>ERZ889078.1821-NODE-1821-length-16172-cov-20.127443_pt1 | contig 16172 bp, 12 predicted proteins | sample MGYA00521266_ERZ889078 | MGnify/ENA primary metagenome ERZ889078 (study PRJEB32303, sample SAMEA104408618) | aquatic metagenome | biome: Brackish water; feature: Pelagic; material: water | place: Baltic Sea | collected 2014-06-16T06:34:00 | depth 76,534 m ...
TTTGATTATGAAATAAAAAAAATAAATTTAAATCAGCGACAGACGAATACTTTAAAATATCCAAAGCTCAACGTTTCGTTATATGGCGCGCATGACTTTAAATATGAAAATGGTTTTAAAATCGCGTTGGACATGGACTTTCCAATCGAGAGAAGAAAGTATGAAGCAAAATACGTGGAAAATGAAAAAAGCGTTAAAAACGTTCAAAACGACAAAGAAAAAAACATAATGAACATCAAAGCGAACGTCACAAATTTTCTCAACTCCCTACATAATCTTAGTAGCAACATGGCAAGCGCGAAGGATGAAATAGTATTGGTCGAGAAGTTGGAAGAGGCGGAAAATAAAAAATATAGTTTGGGTTTAAGTAATTTGTTTATGGTGAATCAAAGAGAAATCTACACCTTGGAAATAAAGAAAAAACTTTTAAAATATAAATTGGATTATCTATTATTGGAGCAAGAAATGAACACTGAGATAGGTGAAACATTTGAAATTATGGGAACAAAACAATATGATTAGATTTTTAGAATATTTTATAAACAACAGCAGGCTCAATTACGCTCTTTTACTCTTTTTATTGTATTTAGGCGTTAACGCCTACGTTAACATTCCAAAAGAGGTTTTTCCCGTAGTCGAGCTAGACAAAATAAGCGTACGTGGCTCGTACTCGGGAACAAGCGCCGCGAACATGGACAAAATGGCGGTTCGAGACATCGAAGACGGCGTTAGCAATATTAACGGAATCGACAAAACGGAAACGACGATAGCTCCGGGCGTGTTTACAATGATTTTGACGTTGAATGAAAACGCGAACAAAATGAACGTTTTAAACAACGTTAAAGACTCAATCGCGCTCTCTAAACAATATTTGCCATCCGACATGAACGAACCAACGGCTACAATCATCGATAAGAACAAGTCTCTTGTAAAGCTATCGATATCTTCAAACAAACTCTCTCGCGGGGAGCTTACGGAGGTCGCCAAAGAGATAAAATCCAAGCTCTCGAAAATTAAAGACATTAGCGACATATCGATTCGAGGCGACTCCGACCAAGAACTATCCATAAAGATTAAATCACAGGCTATTTTGGCGTATGAGTTAAACCCTTCTAGCGTCGTAAGCGCAATATCGAATCTTTCCTACATCTTTCCCATTGGAAACATTGAAGAGAAGGGCAATTTTGTTTTCATCTCTACGGTAAATGGCAAAACCGACGCTCATGATTGGGAAGAGAGCATCTTGGAAATTGATTCAAAATATATAAAACTCGGCGACATTGCCAAAGTGGAGATACACTACCCACAGACGAATACGTTGGCTTCGTTCAATACAAATTCCACGCTTACTCTCGTTATCTCAAAGAGCGAAAAAGGAAACGCTTTAACGCTCTCTCCAGAGTTGAGAAGTCAAGTGGAAAAAATATCAAAAAATTATGATGGGGTTATTTTTAATTTCTATGAAGATAGTTCAAAACCCATTAAAGAGCGTTTGGACACAGTCATATCCAACCTTATGTTTGGTCTTGTTCTTGTGTTTTTATCTCTATTCGTCCTTATAAATTTTCGCATAGCGATTATCGTTGTTATGGGAATTCCTTTCTCTTTTATCATAGGATTGTTGTTTATATATTACATGGGTTATTCCATAAACATAGTTTCACTTTTAGGCGCGCTTATCGTCATAGGAATAGTCGTTGACGACGCGATAGTCGTCAGTGAGAACATACAGCGTCACATAGACGAAGGCATGGAAGTGAAAGAGGCGTCCGTAGTTGGCATGGTGGAGATGATATTGCCAGTTTCTTTGGCGACCATTACAACGGCTGCTGCGTTTTTGCCTATGTTTTTAATGCAAGGAGAAATCGCGCTCTTTCTTATCTTAGTGCCTATTGTCGTAGTCATGATACTTCTTGGCTCGCTTATAGAGAGCTTTTTCTTTTTGCCTCTTCATGCGAGAGAGTTGCTAAAGAAGAGTAACAATTTAGTCGATTGGACGGGTTTTCAAAACGGTTATGAAAAACTGCTCTCCTTTCACATTCATTATAAAAAAACTTTTTTGGTGACGTTTCTAATTCTTATTCCCATATTTACGGTTATTACGGCAAAGTCCATGAAGTTTCAGTTTTTTCCAAATTTTGACGGTAGCAATCTTTACATATCATGTAAATTGGACATAAACACTCCCATAGAAGAGACGTTTAAAATAGCAAAAGAGATGGAAGCCGAACTTATGAAACATGGAGACGAGTTTTCTCTAAAATCGGTCTCTTCGACAAGCGGTTACAGAAGAAGTCTCTCTGGAGAGTCTGAACACAACAACAACGTGTTTTACCTCACGATGGAACTTTACGATCGTCAGGAACTCAATTGGATTGGTAGATACGTCAATCCTGTTTTAAACTTTAGTTTTAATTTTAACGACCCAGATAAGATAAGAGAGAAACAAACGTTTGTCCTATCTCCTCGCGCTAGAGAAATAGTGGAGCCATTTAGAGATAAATACAAGATGCTCGAACTCGGAGTCATGGAAGATAAACCTGGTCTTATAAGAAGCGACATTCAAGTAAACCTTTCAGGCAGCAATGACAAAGTACTCGAAAAAGCCATAAAAAAACTTGAAGATAGTCTCTCTAAAATAAAGGGCGTCTCCAACTTTAGCGACAATATCAAATATGGAAAAAAAGAGTATAAGATTAAAATCAACTCTTATGGAGAGAGTTTAGGTCTAAGCGAAGCGTCAATCTCAAAAGTTTTAAGCGACTATTTTTTAGAACGCCGTCAATCAACCACGTTTAACGATCTTGGGGTCATGGAGATAAAAACGCAAGATATCGCTAAAGACGAAACGCAAACTCTCTTGGACTTTAGTTTGGCCATAGGCGATGGCAGATACGTCAAATTGACCGACGTCGCAAACATAGTGAAAATACGAGATTATGAAAGAATTGACAAACTCAATGGAAACATTGTAAAAACGGTTTTTGCAAATCTTGATAAAAGAAAAATAACGGCCGAAGAGGTTCTGAGCGCTTTGGAACCTCTTCTCGATGAGATTGCGAATGATGGCGTTGAGGTAAATCTTTTAGGTGAAAAAGAGAAAAACAAGCAACTCCAAGGAGATATGAAAAAGAGTTTGGTTTTAGCTATATTTTTGATTTTTTTAACGCTTCTTCTTATATTTTCCAAAGTGAAATACGTCTTGATGGTTATGAGCGTTATACCTCTTTCCATATTAGGGGCTCTTCTTGGACATAAACTGCTAGGAATGCCTCTAACCATGCCTTCGATCATTGGTATTTTAGGTTTGGCGGGAGTCGTTATAAACGATGGGATCATAATGTTGGATTTTTTACATGGGACTCATAAATCAGAGGAGTTTTTTACTCGCGCCAAACATAGACTTCGTCCTATTCTCATAACGTCCATTACAACGTTTTTAGGACTTTTCACTCTTATATTTTACGCGACTGGTCAAGCCGTCATTTTGCAGCCCATCGCCATTTCGATTGGTTTTGGTTTAGTTTGGGGAACTGTGTTGAATTTACTCTATTTGCCAACTCTCTACGCCATGGTCAATGGAATTAAGCCGATTAGAGATTGATTAAAAAATCTTATGATATAATCAAGTTAATAAAAGTTAAAGGTGTTAAATATGCGAATTTTATTAATCTTGGTGATCGGAACTCTTCTTTTTGGCTCTGTTGACAAAACATTGCCATACCCTGTAAAAATAGACGCGGATGAAATCGCAAGACAGGTTTACTTCGTCAATCATCAATTGTATCTCAAGAATCAATTATTGAAAGCGACTAAACAGGATAGTTTGTTAATTGTTCGAAAAGCTTATAACAAAAAACCAATGGTCTTAAGAGCGGATCGTTATCTTAACAACGATTATTCCGATGGCGTCACAAAATCCAAAGATCTCGTTATCTTTAATTCAAGCAAACTCAAAGGAACCGGCGTTCTCGCTCGCGAGTTCGTAGATGAGCAAAAATCTTTAGAAATTATGATGTGGTTGCCGGCGCTAAGAAAAGTAAGACGAATGGCGGAGCCTTCCAAAAACATGGGATACAGCGCGGCGGACGTCGCCTTTCTTGAGGAAGCGAAACTTCGTCGACTTGACGATGACGATTATAGCTTACTCAACACTCGCGTCATTGATTTCGAGTTTGGGCAGATGGAGATAAAAGAGTCGAATCTTGATAGATTTACTAAAAAACTTCCAACTAAAAAGAGTACGGTAAGCGCGGAAGTTTATGTTTTAAAAGCAACGCCCAAAGAGGACGCTTGGTATGATTATCGCATTGATTATATAGATTCAAAGCATTTTACAAATTATCGCACAAAGTTTTACGAAGAGGGGCAAGTCGTAAAAATCATAGATAGACAGTGGAAAAAGATACAAAACATCGCCGACGAAAGAGCGTATATGTGGACGTATTGGTATAGCTTGAACCCCAAAACGAAATTTGAGACCGTGAATTACATTCCAGAAGAGATTATTAAAACAAACGTTAAAAACGTTAAGTCGTCATTGTGGAGCGAGAGCGCTTTAGGCAAAATAAACCGTTAAGACGTTGAAATAATATTATATTAAGATATAATAGATATAATTTTGCCGAATAAATAATTTAAACAAGGAAATATAATATGAAAAAAATTAATTTAGAAACGGCAAAAACAAAAATAGTTGAAATGAAAGAAGCTTTTAATCCAGTAGAGAGAATCAAAGCTCTTGAAGTTTCAAACCTTAAAGAAACTCCATACAATGGCATGATTTCCATGGCTTTTTGGATGGCTGGAAAAATTCCAGTCGCTGGAAAGATGGCTACGAAAATACTTGAAAAAAGCGACTTGGAAAGCAAGTCTAAAAACTTCGCAAATACGTTTTTCAATCCTTTCGCTATTTCAAACAAGCTTTTAGCTTCAAAAAAATAGTCGCGCGTTCTTAGCGACGACTCTTTCGAGTCGTTGCTAAACTTCTTTAAATCCTCAATAAAATATCAAGTATAGAAAACCCCAAAGTAAAAATATTAAAACCCCAATCACTGTAAACACAATCAACAATCTAATCGTCAAGTGAAAAACAAACTTTAAAAACGTAGGCATTTAAAGCTTATTTCATATATTTGTACGTTTTTAAATGAAGAGTCCTTGTAGCGTAATCCATTCCGCCCGTTAGGTTGATAACGTTATATTTCAACTCCTTGGAAAGCCATGGCGCGAGCATCGAAGTTCTGTTTCCAGTATGGCAAATAAGCGCAAAAGGTTTGCTAGTGTCCACTTTTTTGTTGAGTTCTTCTAAAAAGGCGTCTACGTTATAGTCGCCTCGCTCGTTAAAAAACGTAATGGGAACGGCACCGGCCAAAACGCCGCTTTCTCTCCACTCGGCCGGCGTTCTAATGTCCACTATTGGAACTTTTGAATCTATGAGTTTTTGAGAGACGTTCTCGTTTGTAAGTTCCGCTAAAAGCGTCAGAGAGAGCAGCATAAGCGATAAAACTATTTTTTTCATAATTTTTCCTAAAAATAAAGTGTATAATTATAACAACAAATAAACAATAGGCTAAAAATGGCAGCATCCCAAAAAGCGGTTGACAACTCTAACAGACTTCGTTACATAAGGGCCTTGGAACGGTTTCATAAAAGTCTCGTTTCGTATCTTCTAAACACCCAAGGCTTAACAAGTGAAAATTTTAACAAAAAGATAGAAAACGCTCAAAAACTTCTTAATCGCACAGCGGCGATTGCTTTATATAAAGGTGAACTTCAAGATTTGCAAAGGCTTGTTCAAAAAATGATTTCCTATAAAGATTCCGATGAAGAGATTGAAACTATAAAAGAGGAGCTCCTTTACGCTTCAAACCAATTGGACAAAAGTAAAAACGCGAGACGCTATAAAAAAGATAAACATGCGGATTCTAAATTTGACGATTGGAATTAGTCTGTTTTAAATTTTTAAGCGCAGCACTTTTTAAATTTTTTCCCGCTTCCACAAGGACAACTTTCATTTCTTTCAATTTTGGAATTGTAAAGTTCTCCATCCACGTACTTCCAAACGCCATCTTCTAAGAAAAAATTGCTTTTTTCATGTAAAACTTGAACGCCGTTTGCGTCTTTGTAATAAGCTTTAAATTCAACGGTTGTGTCTTTAACGGTCATTATTTTTAGTTGCAACCATTTTACGGAGAATGAAAACTCCTCTATCAGTGAAGCGTCGTCTTGGTATTGGTTTTCTTTTATTGCGCTTAGAACCAAATACCTACCATCGCCTTTGACGTAGGCGCTATATCTGCTTCTCATGAGTTGCTCAGGAGACGAAGCTTCCCTTTTTCCTTTTATAATTTCGCCACAACAAGAGTCGAAATTTTCGTTACTTCCGCATGTACACATATTGTTCCATTTTTTTGATAGAATTATACACTAGACTTCTTTCAATTAAAAGGCATACGCAGTTCATGAAAACAAAATCACTCTTTATATCGGCTCAAGAAGTAAACGCGGGAATGTTGTTTATAACCATGGGAATGATGGAAATACTCAAACGAAATCTCCACCGCGTGGCGTTTTTTCGTCCAATCATCTCAAAAAAAGATAAGAGAGATGGAGACATCGACTTTATACTCAGTCGGTACGGTCTCGATATGGATTATGAAGATTGTTTCGGTTTTGATACGGAGTACGTTGAGAACATGATAGCTTCAAACAAGACGAACCAGCTAATTAACGAACTTATGCACAAGTTTAAAAAACTTGAAAATAAATACGACTTTGTCCTTTGCGAGGGGATACGTAGGTCTTTTCTAAGTTCAAACATCACTTTTGACGTAAACATGAAAATCGCGCAAAATTTCGGTTCTTCTTATATCAACGTAATCAACGCCAAGGAGGAGAACGCTCAAGAGGTTTATGAGAGCGTTCTTATAGAAAACGCCACTTTGATGTCTCAAGGATGCACGCATTTCGCAACGTTTATAAATAGACTCGATGATAAAAAACGTCAAGTTTTGGAAAAAAAGTTGCAAGGGTATGATTACACGACTTATTTGCTTAATGAAGTCGAGGAGTTGAGTCTTTTAAGCATTGGAGACGTGATAGAGTCTTTAGGCGCCGTGCCGATACTTTTGGGGGACAACGATCACACTAGAAGCATAAGAGGCGTTAAAGTTGCCGCGCTTAGTTTGGACAATTTTTTAAATCACATAGAAGAAGACGATTTGGTTATAGTGCCGGCCGACAGGTCGGAGATAATACTTGGTCTGTTTGGCTCTTTGTACTCTAGCGCGTATCCAAACATTTCCGCCATAATTTTCCCATTTTCCATGGTGGCTCATCCAAACATTCAAAAACTCATCTCTGGCTTGAACAAGTTTAACATCCCAATTTTATCGGTTCCTTACGATACGTATCAAACGGCGAAAAGATTGTCGGAAATTCACTCAAGGATAAGGGTAAATAGTCATAGGAAAATAGCGCTATCTTTGGGACTTTTCAACTCAAACATAGACACCAAATACATTGAAAATAAAATAGAGACGACTCAAAGCAGCGTCATGACGCCCATTATGTTTGAGTATAAGCTCTTCGCGTTGGCGAGCTCCAATAAAAAAAGAATCGTTCTTCCCGAAAGTGGCGACGAGAGGATATTGAGAGCCGCGGAGATTATTTTGCATCGAGGAGTGGCGGACGTCATTCTTATTGGAAACGAAGACGAGGTGAAAGAGCATTATCTCAAATTAGGTTTGGACCTCTCCTCCGCAACCATCATTGACAATTACATGTCTCCTTTGAGAAAAGAGTTCACGGAGAGTTTTTATAACATGAGAAAACATAAGGGTTTAACCATTGAAGCGTCTAACGACGCCATGTTGCATGTAAATTATTTTGCCACGATGATGGTTCAGTTGGGCTACGCCGACGGCATGGTGAGTGGCGCCATTCATTCAACCGGCGACACCATCAGACCCGCCTTGCAAATCATCAAAACGACGCCAAACGTTCTCGTGGTTTCAAGCGTCTTTTTCATGTGTTTGGATACGAAAGTTTTAGTGTATGGAGATTGCGCGGTAAATCAAGATCCCGACGCCACCACGTTGGCGGACATCGCCATCTCTTCGGCAAAAACGGCGGCCGCGTTTTCGATTGAGCCAAAAGTCGCGATGCTCTCTTACTCTACGGGCGAGAGCGGGACGGGGGCGGACGTCGACAAGGTCAGAGAGGCGACGAAAATCGTGAGAGAGAAGGCGCCCGATTTACCAGTAGAGGGGCCGATTCAGTACGACGCGGCGGTGAACAAGAGCGTTGCGAGAGCAAAACTGCCAAACTCAAAGGTGGCGGGGGAGGCGAGCGTATTGATATTTCCAGATTTAAACACTGGCAACAACACTTATAAAGCTGTTCAACGCTCTAGCGGAGCGGTCGCCATCGGTCCAATTCTTCAAGGACTCAACAAGCCAGTCAACGATTTGAGTCGCGGGTGTTTGGTGTCAGACATCGTGAACACGATCGCCATCACGGCGATTCAGGCGGGACAAATCTTATGAAAATCGCGGTCATAAATTCAGGAAGTTCTTCTCTAAAATTTAAACTTTTCGACATGTCCACAAACGAGGTTCTCAAATCCATTTTAATAGAACGCATCGGAGAAGAAAATTCCACAATAAAAACGCATCATGACGCGCTCGAAAGCATGGAGATAGATTTTACAACGCTTGACGCGATAGGGCACAGAGTCGTTCATGGAGGAGAAAGCCTTACGTCTTCGGTAATCATCAACGATGAGGTTATAAAAATAATCAAAGATTTAATCCCCTTGGCTCCTTTGCACAATCGGGCAAATTTAGAAGGCGTCGTGGTCGCGCGATTAAAAGCTCCAAACACTCCTCAAGTCGCCGTTTTTGACACAGCTTTTCACAGTTCGATGCCAAAAGAGGCGTATTTGTACGCGTTGCCTTATGAAATGTACGAGAAACACAACATACGCAGGTATGGATTTCATGGAACGTCGCACTCTTTTATAACAAAGGCCGCGGCAAAAGAGCTCAACAAGAGCGTTCAAGAAGTCAATCTAATAACTTTGCATCTTGGCAACGGCGCTAGCGTTTGCGCCATAAAAAACGGAAAAAGCGTAGACACTTCCATGGGATTCACTCCTTTGGAGGGGCTGATGATGGGAAGCAGAAGCGGAGACATCGACCCCGCCATAGTGCTATATTTGCAAAGAGAGCTTGGTCTAAGCGTTGAAGAAGTCGACGCTACGTTAAACAAAAAATCTGGCTTAATCGGCGTATGCGGGGACAATGACGTTAGAAACATAATAAAAAGCGGTGATGAAAAAGCCAAACTCGCGCTTGACATGATGATAAGACGCATCCAAAAATACATAGGCGCTTATCTTACTCTTCTTCCAAGCGTAGACGCCATCGCGTTTAGTGGCGGGATAGGCGAAAACTCTTCTTACGTACGCGAAAGAGTTTTAGACGTCGCCATATTTAAAGAGATTAAAGTATTGGTGATTAAAACCAATGAAGAGTTGGAGATAGCGAACGAATGCGTCAAAGTTTTAAAAAACAAGTAGTTGAATTATGAATTCTTGTGAAATCATCATAGTTAAGTAATCAAAAGCTTTTTAATAAATTCAAACTTTTTTATATCTTCTCATTAACGCAATAACATAACTTTTATTAATAAAACAATAGATGGAAAATGTTTTATCACTTTTTAAACTTTTATTTTGTAATAAGTAAAAGTTATGGTAGAATATTCGAATTAAGAAAAAGGTTAGTAATATGAAAAAATTGATATTGATTTTAGCTAGCGTATTTAGTTTGAGCTTTGCCGCTGACAATGAAGTGGATTCAGGACGCTTTTTTTGGGGAAATGGCGTGCTTAGCGACACTCTCGCTCATATGGAATGGCAAGATAACGTCGATGGTAGAACTAAAAATTGGGATGACGCCGTAAAGTACTGCGACGCGCTAGAATTAAATGGGAAAAGTGATTGGAGATTGCCATCGCTTGGTGAACTTACGTACGCGTATAAATTAAAAAAGAAATTTCATATTCTTCGAACGGATTACTATTGGTCTTTTTCTGAATCAATTTCAAATTCCGACGAAGCTTGGAATATCGCTTTTTTCTATGGCGACACTTATTACAATTCTAAAGCGACTAAGTTGTACGTTCGTTGCGTAAGAGGCAAAGAGTATGAAGATTTTGACGTTTTAAACGACTTGGGCAATAAAGAGTAGTAAACTTCGAAATTTTCAATTTGAATTACATCCCCTTTATCAACCTTGTACTTATGTTATAATTAGGCTAATAAGTAGCACTACTTAAAATAAGTATAAAAGCGTAAAATGAAATCATCAAACTTTAGCGATATTTTAAACAACAAAGAGAAACTTTTAACTCAGAGCTATTTTGAACTTCAAAAACTCTTTGAAGAGAAGTACGGCAAAGACACGGTTGTTTTTATGGAGATAGGAACTTTTTTTGAAGTTTATGAGGTGAACAACGATGATTTGCAGATTGGAAAAGCAAAAGAGATAGCGGAACTTTTAAACATTCAACTCACTAAAAAAAACAAAAACATAGTCGAAAACTCGGATAAAAATCCACTTCTCGCAGGCGTCCCGAGCGTCTCTTTTGAGAGATACCTAAATCGTCTCATCGCGGAACAAAAATACACTATTATAGTCGTTAAACAAAAGGGCAACCCTCCAAACATAAGCCGATACGTGGCGCAAATAGTCTCTCCCGGAACAAACTTTGATCATATCATAGACAATGACGACAATTACATAGTCTCCGTTTTGGTGGACAAATACAAAGACGTTTACACCGTTGGTTACTCCGCCATAGACGTGACGACGGGAAAAACGTTTGCGTACGAGACTCATGGAACGAGCGAGGACCCATCGTACGCGCTTGACGAAGTGTTTAATCTTTTAAACGTTTATAGAACGAGCGAGATAGTAATCACCTTTTTAGACGGAGTAACCGAGCCTCGCCATGTCATGGCTTATCTTGAAATTTTAGAACACTATCACTATTCGGTAAACAACCAAAGACCTAAGATAGAGTTCCAAAATAAACTCTTTAAAGAGGTGTATCAGATAGAGTCTCTGCTTTCGCCCATAGAGCATTTGGACTTGGAGAGAAGTCCCATGATTACGGAGGCTCTAGCCATCTTAATCCATTTTGTGATAGAACATGATTATCACATCATTCAAAAGATGTCCATGCCTCGTCTTATAGACAATCGCCGTTTCATGTATCTTGGAAACAACGCTCTCGAACAAATTGGCGTCATCTCAAAAGACGCCAAAGAGTTTACGCTTCTAAGGATGATGGACAAGAGCGCGACGGCGATAGGAAGAAGACTTTTAAAAGAGCGATTGCTCAATCCCATCTTGGAAAAATACGAGTTGGAACGTCGCTACGACCTCATAGAAAAAGTATCTTCGCATACGAGATATTTGGATGAGACGATGCGAGGGGTTTATGATCTTGAGAGACTCTCGCGTAGGCTTAAACTAGGGCGACTGCATCCTTTTGAGATGAATCATGTTTATGACTCGATGCAGAGCGTAAAAGAGTTGATGCTCTACGTTAAAAAACATAAAATTCAAAAAACTCCCTTTCATGAGAGCGAAGTGGATGAGTTTTTACGAGACATAAACAAAAGCGTGGATTTGGACGTCTCAAGGCGCTTTACCAACATGACGGTGGATGAAAACTTTTTGATGCGGGGCGTTGACGAGTCTATAGACACTCTCGTCAAAGAAAACGACGTTATGCTCAAGGCGTTTAAGGACGTCATCAAACGCCTTGAGCTTATCTTGGAATCGCAAAACGCGAGTAGTTCAAATAAACTTGTAACTCTTGGGCTTTTGGAAAAAGAGGGCTATTACGTTTCGTTGAGCAAAAATAGGTTCTCTTTGATAGAGAGCGAGTTTAAGAAAGACGAATATTTTGCAAAATTTAGCGTCAAAAAACTTACGAATTCCGTGAAAATCACTTCTTCTTTTACAGACGATTTATCCGACAAGATTATGAAAAATCGCCGTAAAATCGTCGCGATTGTAAAAGACAGATACGTACAACTCCAAGGAGTTTTTCAAAGAAGATACTCGATTCTTTTTGATAGAGTCATATCTTACGTCGCCGATCTCGACGTGGGGGTGAGTTCTTCAAAAGTGGCGCAAGCTTACAAGCATTCGCGTCCAATGATAGTCGACTCCCAAAGCGATGAAAACTTTATGCAGATTATGCAACTTCGTCATCCGCTCATAGAGATACAAGAAAGAGGCGGCATCTACGTGCCAAACGACATAGTCATGGGAAACCGTGAATACATGGATTTGCCTCATCCTCAGACCGTGATGCTTGAAGTTTCGCTTCACGATGGTCATGACGTGAACGGAGTCTTGCTTTATGGCATAAACTCTAGCGGTAAAAGTTCTCTTATGAAGAGTATAGGCATAGCGACGCTCATGGCTCAAAGCGGCTTTTTTGTGAGCGCGGCCGTCATGAAGTTCACTCTTTTTGATTCTCTCTTTACGAGAATCGTCTCAAAAGACAACCTTGCCAAAGGACTTTCCACTTTTGCGGTTGAGATGCTCGAACTCAAAAACATCTTCAATCGTTCCACCGTTCGCTCCTTGGTTTTGGGAGACGAGGTGAGTCATGGCACCGAAACGCTCTCAGGCGTCGCCATAGTCGCGAGCGCCATTAAAAAACTCAGCGACGCGCGATGTCTCTTTTTGTTCGCGACGCATTTGCATCAACTCCCAACCATGGTAGAGATAACAAGACTCAATAACGTCGTGGATTTGCACCTAAGCGTGGAATATGACGAGACAAAAGACAAACTGCTTTTTAACCGTATTTTACAAGCTGGAAGCGGCAGCAGCGTCTATGGTTTGGAGTTTGCGAAATCGCTTCACATGGACAAAGAATTTTTGGACGTGGCCAATGGCATCAGAAAAAGACTCTCAAACGATTTTGACGAATTAGAACTTTTGGTGAAAAAGAAAAAAAGCAAATACAACAAAGAGCTTTACGTCACAAAATGCGTAATCTGTGGATCGCTCGCCGAGGACGTTCACCATATTTCTCAGCGTTCTTTGGCCGACGAAGCGGGTTTTATAGGACATTTTCACAAAGACAACAAACATAACCTCGTTCCGCTTTGCAAAGAGCACCATAATCAAATTCATGATGGAAAACTACAAGTAAACGGTTTCGTCATGACAAGCAAAGGTTTGCAACTGCAGTTTGAAGAGCGGATGAGTCAACCAAAAAAAGAAGTTGTAAAAGAACCTCAAATCAATCACCATGTTGAGGTTCAAGAAACGCAAGAGCAAACAAAACGGTTTAATTTGGATGATTGGTAAGGAAAAGCGAGAATGGCGATAACAAAAAACATCATTGACATCATCGGCGTGCAAAACTCTTGCAAAGATATAATTCAAGAGTTGTACAACTACGACTCAAGACCCAACGGCGTCATTCGAGCCAATTACAAATCGGCTAAGATTGACGAGGCGTTGCGATTGGAGATATTGGAGTATGACAATTACGACGACGCGCTTAGTTTGTCGTTGGACACGGAGGAGTATTACAAAAATCGGCTTGGACAAAACGATGAGACGCATATTGGCGTCATTGGCGAAAAGATAGCAAAGTTAAACATGCAACTAGGCAACTACAACATAAGAATCAAAAATTTAGAATCAACGGATAGGGAGATTAAAACTATCTATAAAATTTTAAACCAAATACCGGCGCTTTTAAAATACAACCTGCACTCCATCGCGTCAAGCTCTATTTTCGCATTTAAAAACGAGGCGAATTTTGACATCAAAATGATACAACTACAACTGTGTCAAGACGAGATAAGCCAACTGATTGAGGCTTCTAAAAACATTGACGCTATCTTAGACTCGCAATACAGCTTTTTTAGGGCGATGCAAAGCTCAAAAATAAACTCTATCGTTTTAAAACTAAGACACAATAGCGCTCAACTAGAAGGCGCGTTTCGAAAGTTATATAATGATATAAAAAATTTTATAAATCAGTCCATAAAAGATGGAGAATTTATACAAAAACTGCAAAAATTAAAAGCTTTGAAAGATGAAAACAGACTCATTCAAGCGACAAACATTGAAGAACTTTCTCAAAAAAAATTATCAATAGCGACAAACATAAGGGAAAAAAGAGTTCATCCCGATGATAGGGTTCATGACTACATAGAGACGATCAGAGGGATAATCGACTCGCGAGAGTTGGAGTTTAAAAGCGTAAAAAAAGAGGATACGGCTCTGAGTTACGACGTTGGCGAAGAGATGACAATCCAAAAAAATCTCTACAATTATCAAAAATTAAATAGTGATTTTTTAAAGCAAGATAAAGATTTAATCTCCTTTTTAATTCAAAACGAAATTAAAAAAGAGAAGTTGTTGGGGGTATTCATAAGATTGTTGAAAAATAACTTTTTAAAATACAAAATTAATAATCAAAAGTTTGTAAAAATAGACGAAAGAGAATATATAGAAATTTTGAGTAATGAAAAGGAGCTTGTTTAAATGCTAATCAACGTTGAAGAGTTGCTACCACAGCAGATGGAGAGAATCTATCAAACCATCCTCAAGGGTAATTTTATAAATGAAAACAGTTCCAAGAATGGGAACTCCGAGTTGTATGAAGCTCTTAAGAGCAAAGAGGCTGAGGTGAGGGCGTATTTTAAAGTTATCGGTTATCAATTGATAAAAAGAGAAGGGTACTTTTACTTCGCACATGACGGCGCGTCCGATAGCGTATCGGCGCTAGAGAGAATAGTGGATTACATTGACGTGGCGAACTTTTTAAGAACGGTGGATTCTAACTTTAGCGTAGGGTACAGATTTAGACTCAACTCAATTGAGAATCAACTAAACAACAACATCGAACTACAAGATTTGGCTTATAAAATGAAAGGTATAAACGCGAAAGACAACAGAGAATTTATACAAAAAATAGTGGAAAGATTGAAAAAAGATGGTTTTGTCGAAGAGCTAAATAGCGCGAACGCGGAATATGTCATCTTAAACTCCTATGAGTACGTTGAGACTTTTTTGGGCGAGGTGGAGATTTATGAATAAAAGCGTCAACGGCCTAAAAAAAATATACTTGATAAAAAGCGCCGGTTATGAGTTTGCGGAAATCGCTTTACATGACAACACTCTACTACTCGGAGATAGCGGAGTCGGTAAAACCACCATCATGAGAGCCGTTTTGTTTTTCTACACCATGGACTATTCCGATTCTATCTTAAACATAAATCCAGATACGAAAAAATCATTTAACGATTGGTATTTTAGAGAACATAATTCACATTTGATTTATGAATACGCTAAAGACGAGAGTAGATTTTTGTTCATAGTGAGTAAGAGTGGAAAGTTGCACTATAGTTTTGTAGATATTACTAACGCCACCATTGACGTGCAAGAGTTGTTTTTAGATGGAAACATGCCTGTTAACCTTGAGAGATTAAATGAAAACATACAAACAAACAGTTTGCCAAATTATACGACGACAATAAAAGAAAAATATATAAACGCGTTTCACAAAAAAGATAGTGACAACAAAAATATAAAACAAGAGTCTTCTAGTAGTTTTGTTTTATTTGAGAGTATAAATTCGAGAAAAGAGTTTGCGAAAACATTGTCAAATATTTTCGCAAGTTCAAAGGTCAGCTCTAATAGCCTTAAAAAAAGCATAGTTTCTCTTATAGCCGATTCCACGGCTTCCATCAATCTCAATGAAATTAAGAGTAACTTAAATGAGTTTATCAAGGAGAGACAAGAGATTGAGAAATTTGAAAAAAAATTTCCAACAATCCTAAAACTAGCCGATACTCACGCCAAATACAAGGAAAATAAGCAAGAGTTCAAAATTAAAGCCAATGAGTTGGAGAGCGTAAAAAAATCTTCCAATATAAAAATAGAAGAGAATGCAATAGAGTCGCAACGACTAGAAAAAGATAAAAGTGAATTGAAATTTAACTACGAAGTTGCTTTTGAAATCTCAAAAGCAACTATGTCTAACAAAGAAAAAGAGATATGGAATCAAGAAAAAGAGATAGAAGAACTCTCTAAAAAAGATGAAGAGTACAAGAAAAA
>ERZ889078.1823-NODE-1823-length-16165-cov-10.872129_pt1 | contig 16165 bp, 14 predicted proteins | sample MGYA00521266_ERZ889078 | MGnify/ENA primary metagenome ERZ889078 (study PRJEB32303, sample SAMEA104408618) | aquatic metagenome | biome: Brackish water; feature: Pelagic; material: water | place: Baltic Sea | collected 2014-06-16T06:34:00 | depth 76,534 m ...
TGGATATTTTATCAGGCTTAGGGGGCTGTTTCTGCTGATCCTGTTTATCCTGATTTTGTTGCTTATCCTGTTGATCCTTTTGATCTTCTTTGTCTTGTTTGTCCTGGTCCTGCTTGTCCTGTTTATCCTGATTCTGTTGATCCTGTTGTTGCTGCTGAAGCTTCATCCGTGCATATTCCAGATTGTATTTAGAGTCCAGGTCGCCAGGATTATTCAGCAACGCCTGTTTGTACGCTTCAATGCTTTTTTCGTATTGCTGGCCTTCAAGAAGTGAATTCCCCAGGTTATGGAAAACCTCTGACTTGTCATGTTTCCCAATACTCTTTTCTCCCAACCCGGCAAAAATGTTTGCAGATTCCTCGAAATTCTTCTCCTGATAAACGGCAGTTCCCAGGTTGAATTGCCCCTTGACCGACTCTTTGTTTGCCTCCAGGGCTTTCCGGTAGTCCTTTTCTGCGTCAGAAAAATCGCCCTTCTCAAAACTTCTGTTCCCCTCCCGTAAATACCGGTTCTCTTTTTGGGCAAACCCAGCAAGAGTCAGGATGGCTAAGATAAATGTTATCAGGTTCTTTTTCATTTTAATTTCCCTCTTGCTGATGCCGGATACCAGATGCCGGATACCGGATACAAGACTATATCTTCATTGCTCCCCATCACTTCGTTTCAAATGGTTTAATATTTTTCAGCCAAAATGTTTTTCTTTCAAAAATAAACAAATCCAGGATCAAGAGAATCAGTGCGATAACAAGAAAATATTGAAACTGGTTCTCATAATCTGAAAACTGTTTACTCTCAATCTCCGATTTCTGGATGGCATTTATATCATCAAAGATCTTGTTCAACCCTGTTGCCGAATTCGTTGCACGGACGTACAGCCCCTTTCCAACCGAAGCGATCTTCTTAAGTAGTGCTTCATCAAGCTTACTCACAATTGCATTTCCCTCTTTGTCTTTCTTAAATCCCACCTGCACATTGTTGTTGTAAACCGGTATTGGCCCGCCTTCAGGCAATCCCATCCCGATGGTATAAATCATTATTCCTTTCGAAGTTGCCAGTTCAGCCTGCTCCAGTACATTCCCCTCATGATCCTCTCCATCGCTGATGATTACGAGAGCCTTATTTCTTATTGACTCCCCGAACGAAGTGACCGACAGGTCGATGGCTTCACCAATTGCAGTACCCTGAGTAGGGATCATCCCAGGATTGATGGTAGAGACAAACATTTTTGCTGCCGCATAATCTGTTGTAATAGGCAACTGCGTATATGCTTTCCCGGCAAACACAATGACCCCAATCCGGTCGCCTTCCAGCTTGTCGATCAAACGGCTGATTGCCTGTTTGGCCCGATCGATCCGGGAGGGTTTTATATCCTGTGCCAGCATTGAGTTGGATACGTCGAGAGCGATGATGAGGTCGATCCCTTTCCGTTGTACGTTCTGAAGCCTGGAACCTGTTTGCGGTCCAACCAGCACAAACACCAGCAATCCCCAGGCAACCATCATCAACACAAATTTCAGGGTCAGTTTAGAATTGGCCATGTCAGGCAACAAACGGCTAATCACCGAAAGCTCTCCAAACCGCTGCAAGGCCTTGCGTTTCCATATCATGAGCCAGATAAAGAAGAGAATGAAGACCGGAATCAAGGCCAAAAGGTAAACATATTCTATATGAGCAAATCGGAACATCTTTTCAAATTACGATTTACGAATTACGATTTTTGCCATTTTACATTTTGCTATTTATATTTCACCACGGCACCACGGCACCACCGCACCACCGCACCACGGCACCACGACACCACGGCACATCAAGGAATATTCTTCAATACTGCATACCTCAACAAAATTTCAATACCAAACAGTGCAAGCGCAATTAATATCAGCGGTATATATTCGTCATTCTTTCTTTTAAATTCGGTCACATCTATTTTTGATTTCTCCAGCTGATCAATTTCCTGATATATCTCCCGCAGTTTGGCATTGCTCGTTGCCCTGAAATACAGTCCATCTGTCATGGCAGAGATCTCCTGCAAAAGAGGTTCGTCAATTTTCACCTCCATGTTTTGCGTGCTCATCCCGTATGGGGTTTGAACAGGATAGGGTGCCATTCCCATCGAGCCTACTCCTATGGTGTACAACCTTATGCCATAGAGTTTTGCGATCTCGGCAGCTGATCGTGGATCTATAGAACCCATGTTGTTCACACCGTCTGTCAACAGAATGATTACCTTGCTCACGGCTTTACTCTCCTTTAAACGACTTACTGCTGTTGCCAAACCATCACCAAGTGCGGTGCCGTCTTCGATCATCCCGCTTTTAACATCCTTGAATAAGTTTCTGAGAACAGAATGATCAATTGTCAACGGACACTGTGTGAAGCTCTCCCCACTAAAGACTACCAGGCCGATGCGGTCATCCGGCCGTCCTTCGATGAACTCCATCGCCATTTGCTTTGAGGCTTCAAGTCGGTCAGGTTTAAAGTCCATGGCCAACATGGAACCAGAAATATCGAGTGCAATCACAAGATCAATCCCCTCAACAGTCACATCCTGACGGCTCAGACTGGTTTGTGGACGAGCCAGAGCAATGATTATCAATATAATTACCAGTAATCTAAGCACATAAAGCCCGTGATAAAGGATCACTTTCATGCTTTTTCCCATCCCTTCAAACCCATCCGTGGTGCTCACCTGAATCTCGGCATGGTTGCGTCGGTAACGAAAGAAGTACCAGGCGATCAGCAGAGGGATGATCAGCAGGAAAAAGAGGAATCCGGGATTGGCGAATGTGAGTGTTGTTGGCATTGTGATAGATTCCTTTGCTTGAGCCGCAATAAATTGCGGCTGTACTAATTTCCTATTTTCCTAATTTCTTAATCTTCAATCTCTTCCTGTGCCCTGCTTGTATGCCGAAGCTTCAGCGAAGGCATGTGCTCTGTGCCCTGTGCCCTGAGCCCTGAGCCCTGTGCCTCGACAAGGGCTGTTTGATTTACAAATTCTATCCCTTTCTCCAGGCTTTGTTCATTCCTGGCAGGTGCGGGTTTTTCTTTGGCGAATTTCACCATGTCGGCCAGTATCAGTACCTGTCCGATAGTATCCCACGCCTCCCGCTTCACTTCAGGTTTCCCGAGCAGATCATTCAGGATCTCCGCACTTGTACTCTCGAGTGCCGGAACAGCAAACCGATTCTCCATATATCGCCTCAGGATCTCTGTCAATTCTGAATAATACTCCTTCAGTTTTCCCTCTTGCCATAGTTTCTGAATCCTCAGTTTCTCAAGTTCCTGCAATGCCAATTCGTGAGGTTTCAACTGAACCCGTTGTCTGAGGCGGAAGATCGGTTCCTTCTTTCTGCGTTTTCTGAGATAATAGATCATAAAGGCTATTACTCCTGCAACTGCAAGTCCTGCGAGTATCCAGCGTAATATCTCCCATAAAGTCAGAGGAACCCTCCTGGGGCCTTTGATCGGTTTGATCGGTTTGGTCGTATCTACTGCCAGAGTGTGGACCGCAAGAAAATGAGTCCGGGTTTCTGTTACATAGATTGTGGTGTCGGGAAGCACCCGGAAATAGAAAGGGATTGGTGGTATCACATAAAATCCTGAATCAAAACTGGTCAGGAGAATATTTTGGGAATAAGAGGTAGTTGCTCCCGACTCGCTGAACAATGTGTCGATCTTGTTACGTTCTATAACCTCAATCTTTTCAAGGAGTGTATCCGGAATGGAGGGCCAAAGCACTTGTACGTCTGCAGGGCCTGTAAACTGAAGAGACAATCCCACCTGGTCTCCGATCAACATGACATTTGTATCAAGTGTTGCTGTTGCAACGGGTTGCTGGGCATCCGCCAGAAACCCCATGAATAGAAGGATAAAAAGAAGTTTATATTTCAGAAGTCTTTGTAGCATTCTCAATCTTCAATTCTCAATTCTCAATTTTCAATTTATCTTCTAGCTCCCCTTCTTCTGAAGAGGTTCATCAACGGTTTCACATAGTCCTGATCCGTTCTGATTCGGGCAGTATCCACCCCACTCCGGATGAATAGATCGTTGAGGTGATCCTGATGATGGTCGAACCACTTCCTATAATGGTGGCGGACAGTCCGGCTGCCGGAGTCGACCCAGAGCTGCTTGCCGGTCTCAGCATGCTTAACCCTGATCAGTCCCATGTCGGGTATCTCCGTCTCACGTTCGTCGAAAATCTGTAAAGCAATCAGGTCGTGCTTTTTATTAGCAATCTTGATAGCATCCTGAAACCCCTTATTCAGAAAATCGGAAAGCAGGAAGGTGGTGCATCTTTTCTTGATGACATTGGTCAGATACCTCAGAGCCTCAGCGATATTTGTCTCATTGTGAGCCGGTCTAAACTCAATCAGCTCCCTGATAATCCGCAATATGTGAGTGGTTCCCTTTTTCGGGGGAATAAATTTTTCCACCTGGTTGCTGAAGAATATTACCCCTACCTTGTCGTTGTTCTGAATTGCGCTAAAAGCCAAAACAGCAGCAATCTCTGTGATGATTTCCTGCTTGAAGGCTTTCTGCGTCCCAAACTGATTGGAGCCACTTACATCTATCAGTAGCATCACCGTCAACTCACGCTCCTCGTCAAAAATTTTGATGTAGGGATGGTTGAAGCGTGCAGTTACATTCCAATCGATGTTTCTGATATCGTCACCGTATTGGTATTCGCGTACTTCACTGAAAGCCATACCTCTTCCTTTAAAGGCGCTATGGTATTGTCCTGAAAAAATCTGGTTGGACAATCCCCGGGTCTTTATCTCGATTTTGCGGACTTTTTTAAATAGTTCTGCGGCTTCCATTTGTTCAAGTGGTGCAATGGTGCAGTGGTGTAGTGGTGCGGTAAAAAAAACACCATGGCACCATGGCACCATTTCACCATGGATTTTTAGGGTACTTCTACGGTGTTGAGGATTTCATTGATGATATCTTCGGTAGTGATATTTTCGGCTTCGGCTTCATAGGTGAGTCCGATCCTGTGACGGAGGACGTCGTGGGCTACTGCACGGATATCTTCAGGAATCACATAGCCCCGGCGTTTGATGAAAGCAAACGCTTTGGCAGCAAGTGCCAGGTTTATACTGGCCCGGGGAGAACCACCGTAGCTGATCAGTCCTTCAAACTTCTTAAGGTTATACTCTCCCGGAAACCTGGAGGCGAACACGATATCGGTGATATAGTTCTCAATCTTTTCATCCATGTATACTTCTCTCACAACAGCCCGGGCACGGATGATATCTTCCGTTGTCAGGACCGGTGAGGTTTCAGGAAATTCGTTGGCGATATTCTGACGAATGATCAACTTTTCCTCTTTCTTATTCGGGTAGTCGATGATCACCTTCAGCATGAATCGGTCTACCTGTGCTTCCGGAAGCGGGTATGTGCCCTCTTGCTCAATGGGATTCTCTGTTGCAAGTACGAGAAAGGGTTCGTCAAGTTTAAAGGTTTCCTCTCCAATGGTTACCTGCCGTTCCTGCATTGCTTCGAGAAGAGCAGACTGAACCTTGGCAGGTGAGCGGTTAATCTCATCAGCCAGAATAAAATTGGCAAAGATAGGTCCTTTTCTAACCTTGAACTCCTCCTTTTTCTGACTGTAAATCAGGGTACCAATCAAGTCGGCCGGCAGAAGGTCAGGTGTAAACTGGATACGACTGAATTTCGCATGGATTGTATTAGCAAGCGATTTAATAGCCAGGGTCTTGGCCAATCCAGGCACCCCTTCCAGTAAAATGTGACCGTTAGAGAGAAGTCCGATCAGAAGTCGTTCAATCATCTGTTTTTGCCCGATGATCACCTTGTTCATCTCCATGGTCAGGATGTCAACAAACGAGCTCTCCTTTTCGATCCGTTCGTTCAATTCTTTGATATCAGTTTCAACCATAATGTTAAATTTTGAAGCGCAAATTTATGAAATGTCGGATGAGTTGAAAAATTGCGGTTGTTAATAATTGTTAAGCCATCCGTTAAAAGTTTGTTAACAAACCTAGTAAAATCAATCTATTCGTGATGATAGGGCTCGTTTCTTAAGATGGTCAAAGCCCGGTATAGCTGTTCGGTAAAGAGAAGTCTGACCAGCTGATGAGGAAACGTCATCCGTGAGAGAGATAGTATATGATCAGCACGATTTTTTATTCGTTGATCAGCGCCATATGCTCCTCCGATGATGAAAACCAGTCCCTTCATTCCGGAAAGGAACCGTTGGTTCATGAACGATGCGAAATCAAGGGATCGGATCTCCTTCCCACGTTCATCCAGCAAAACAACAATGTCATCCTTTGTAACCTGACTCAAAATTATATCAGCCTCTGCGGATTTTACCTCCTCTTCCCTCATGGAGGAGCTTTTCTTTAGCGTTGGTATCTCATGAATGGTACAATGATAATACCGGGTTATTCGCCTTATGTAATCATCCAGCAAATCCCGGATATTCTGATCATCTGTCTTTCCCATGAAAATCAACCGGATGTTCATTGTCCAAATTTTGCAGCAAAGGTCGTAATTATCCCCTAATTTTGTAAGTTTGCTTTATGAGACCCTATATAATATATGTAGTAATGGCATGCATGCTCCTGACCTGTTTTTCCGTCGGAGTGGCCGGCCAAAACGATAATGAAAAGGTGATCTCAGCGTTGAAAACCAATGATCCTGTTGCTTTGGTAGGTTGCTTCCACACCATGGTTGATCTCCAGATCCCGGGCTACAGAGGAAGCTTCAGCCAGAACCAGGCATCGGTAATTTTGAAGAAATTTTTAGCAGATCATCGGATTAACTCGGCCGGCATCACCAGAGAAGGGACCAACAGCGATGGAAGCAAATATGCCCTGGGAGAGTTGGTTACAGGTGGGAAGAAGTACAGGCTCTATTTTGTGACAAGAGAGACGGCAGGGAAGCAAAGGGTGTTGGTGTTTAAAATCACGGCTGTCGTATAAATTTTTTCAATATGGATTTTGAGCACATTATAAAGATGGCTTTGCTGGAGGATCTTGGAGATGGGGATCATACTTCACTGGCCACCATCAAAAAGGGTACGGAAGGGATGGCACGATTGCTGGTCAAAGGGAACGGAGTACTTGCAGGCATCCCGATAGCCAAAGAGGTGTTCCGCCAGGTAGACTCAAAATTACATATTTCCGTGTTGATTGAAGATGGTCGTTTTATTGAGACCGGTGATGTTGCATTCACGGTTGAGGGGGATATCCATTCCATCCTTGCTGCTGAACGGACTGTACTGAACTTCATACAGCGGTTGAGTGGGATTGCCACAGAAACGTTTCGGATGGTGCAGGAGATCAAAGGGACTGGTGCGACAATCCTCGACACCCGGAAGACTACTCCCGGTTTCCGGGAGATGGAGAAATATGCAGTTCGGTTAGGAGGAGCTGAGAATCACCGTATGGGATTGTATGATATGATTATGATCAAAGACAACCATGTTGACTTCGCCGGAGGAATTGAAAACGCTGTCGAAGCTGTTGCCGTCTACCAGGAACGTACAGGAAAAAAGCTCAAGGTTGAGATTGAAGTCAGGAATTTTGAGGAGATGCTGGATGCTATCAATACAGGGAAAATTGACCGGATCATGCTGGATAATTTCTCCGTTGAAGATGTGCGGTCGGCTGTGCAGGTAGTTGCAGGACGTTTTGAGACTGAAGCTTCCGGGGGCATCACCCTGGAAAATGTCAGGAAATATGCGGAAACAGGAGTCGATTACATCTCCATGGGCAGCCTGACCCATCAGATCAAGAGTTTGGATATGAGTTTAAAAGCGGTAATAAAGCGATTTTATGACAACGCCTCCCCCCCCCCAAAACTTACTTGACTATATCACCAGGTGGAAACCTGTGAGGAAGGGCATATGGGCATCGAAACGAATCATTTTTCCCGGATTCGACGGAATGCCATTGTATGATGTAACCCGATTTTTTTTTAATGGATTATCAAAAGGATATATCACATCGAGGGCTTCAGCGATCTCCTTCTCTTTCGTTCTGGCTGTTTTCCCATTTCTGATCTTTCTTTTCACCATTATTCCGTTTATCCCAATCAACAACTTTCAGACGGTCCTGCTCGAGATCATCAAGGAATTTCTGCCTGAAAAAACCTGGGAGACTGTTCAGGAAACAATCATGGATGTGATCACGAAGCCCCGAAGCAGTTTGTTGCTCCTGAACTTCTTCCTCACCCTCTACTTTTCTACCAACGGCATCAACAGTCTTATTGAAGCCTTTAACAACACAGCCCATGCCTTTGAAACCCGCACTGTGGTTAAGCAATACCTTATCTCCATCCTGCTGGTTATCATTATTTCCTCACTATTGATCGTTTCAATCGGTCTGATGACCTTTGGATCATTAGTGCTCGATGTGATTTTTCCTGATGTTGTGACAAAAAGCTACTTCTACCTCCTGACTATGGAGATGTTTCGCTGGATTGCCGTTGTTGCGCTGTTGCTAATAGCCATTTCGTTTCTCTATTTTCTGGCTCCTGCCAAGCGTAGCCGATACAGGTTCATCTCAGCAGGGTCAATGGTGGCAACCATTCTGGTGATTGTCACCACCCTGGGGTTCAACTATTACGTTGATAATTTTGCCAGATACAACGCCCTTTACGGATCCATCGGCACCTTGCTGATCATTCTGGTCTGGATATACCTGAACTCCATCAGCCTGCTGATAGGCTTCGAACTCAATATGAGTATTTTAAATGCGAAAACGAACAGTGAAATGGCGAAACAGTGAAAAGAATTTTTTACTTTTAATTTCTAATCTTCATAATTCCTTTCACAAAAGGCACCAACTCTTTTCTGAATGCAAACCAAACCAACAGAACGCTAAGAAGCAGTTGGCAGGCATGGAAGAGGATGCGGGTTTGGTGGGTGATGAAAGCTTCTGATACAATCACCACTGCCATAAAGATAAGTGGGAGATAGATGATTTTCCAGGGATTGAAGCTATAGTGAAAGACCTTCCTGCTCTCAAGGTATAACAGCAGAGCCTGAAGAGGTTTTACCAGGAAGTTAACCCAAACGGCTCCCATCAGACCGAACCACTGGATCATGAAGATGGCAGCAATAATCTCAAACAGTGCACTTGCTGCAAAGATACGAGGCATAACTTTTGTCCGCTTGAAGAACATAAGTGGAGCCATAAACATATAGAACCAGATACGGGAAGCATAGCCTGCAGCCAGGATTGCCAGCAAACCGAATGCCTGATAATATATCTCTTTTTTAATTACGAGTGGAATCAGGATAGGAGCCAGCAGGACAAACAGGGGTATAAGCAACAGGACAAATGCAGTGAGTCCGTTGTAATATCTGTTTACTTCGACTGTACTGCCATGAAGCTGTTGGTCTTTCCATATGGTGTAGACCCTTGGATTGACCACATTCACAAGGCCCACCAGCAGCAATTCAATTCCCAGCACCAGTTTAACCCCGAAATCATAAATCCCCACATATGTTGGATCATCCATGAACCGCAGGATGATAAACCTGTCGATGTAACTCACAACCCAAGTGAGCAGGGCGTATAGCATGAGGGGGGTGGTGAATAGCAGGATTGGTTTGATAAAGGATTTATTCCATTCAAAACCATACTCCTTAGTCAGGAGCAAAATGGAAACAGAGGCAGCAAATACAGCCGCAAGTAGTCTTCCCAGAATTGGTCCATACAGAGTGAAAGGGAACAAATACAGAAGTATTAGTGATCCAGATATCGTTAGCACAAAGTTTGAGATATTCAACCAGAAAAATCTGACGGGTCTTTGCTGATAGATAAGCAATGCAGAGTATGTCTTAAAAATCCCATTGAACACGGCAGAGATAATCGTAAAAATTCCGAATGGGATCAACACAAGAACATCTGCTTCGCTGAAAACAATATTGAACAGTTTAACCCCACCGGCCAGAAAAATAATTGCAGCAAGCAGACCGAAAACCAACAGCCCCAACATAATTGTACCCAGAAACTGTCTTAATTTCTTTGCTTCATCCTTATAGTCGATATACATTATAGCAGCAGACATATCCAATCCAAATGAGGATAAGATTTGGATAAAATACATTAAACTGAGATACAATACATTAACTCCAAACTGAACTGGAGTTAGTAGTTGAGTAAACCAAAAAATCAGAATAAAACCTGACGCATAGGGAAGCGCTCCAACAACTGAGTAAATCAGGGAAGATTGAAGAAACTTTTTAGAGATCATTCGCTCTCGGCGTAAATATCATGATGATGGTGTCGCCTAGCACAGGAAACATCTGGTAGAACAAACGCATCGGAAACCGGGTCCCATCAGCATATTCGAAGCGGACAGGATTCCATCCTGCCTCAACACCAATTTTTGCCAGTGTATAGGGTGTTAACCAATAACGGTGATCAGAATTAATATATTCCTCCTTATTCATGAAAACTTTAGCATTCTTATAACGGAATGCATTAGGTGCAGTAACGATCAATGAACCAACCGAAGATCCATATTTATCATTAAGATTTTTAAGAAACATTACTGGGTTATCTATGTGTTCAATGATCTCTCCCAAAAGAAGAATATCCCATTTATTAAGGGTAATCTCTTCTAGAGGAGGTGAGTTGATCAAGTCCGAGGTATAGACATTTTCAATGTTCAATTTCTCTTTTACAAAAATAACAGCCTCTTCATTCAAGTCAACACCTATGCACTGTGAAGATACATCCATTATTCTCTTATGCAACCACTGATTCTTTTGAATTTTCGGTTCTATTAACTCTAAATGATCTGCGAATCCAACATGAACCACACTCTTTTTTGAACACAGTTCTGTCAATAGATCCAAACGATTGTATATTTTTGTTTTTGAATTAGAGAGTCTTACAGATATGCCACTGGAGAATTTTTCACCAGTCAGATAACTTAATATGTCAGAAGAGAACACCATAAAATCTATTGTCAAGGCATCAAAATTATGTTATTTTTTCAATATATCGGATGAAGTCTAATCTCCTCCTTTTTACGGACCACTACCCATTTGGGACAAGCGAGCCTTTTCTTGCCGACGAGCTCCCTTACTTAAGCCAACAGTTCGGACATATATTAATTGTACCACTGGATTCATCAAACAACTCTATTCAGCGTTCAATCCCAGATAATGCAGAGGTTTTCACCCCGACGATAAAAGATTACAAGTCGAAGTCACAATTATTTTTTCGGGGATTGACCGGGAGAGGGAGTATTATCCGACTCCTAAAAGAACTTATCCACTCAGGAGCCTGGAAAGACCTTCACAAGCTAGTTCACTGGCTTACTGTTGCTTTATTAATCAGAACCTATACCCCTATCTTTCAAAAAGTTGCCAAGAGCATTGAGCATCCTGAAAATACAGTACTCTATTTTTACTGGGGCCAACGATGGAGCCAGGTTCTGCCATTCTTTCACCATAAATTCAGAGAGATCGTTTTACGAATCCATGGCAGTGATCTCTATGAATATCTCTACAGGGATTATATCCCATTTAGGAAACAGCAACTGCTAATTGCCGACAAGATATTTACAATTTCTGAGATGGGTCAGAATTATCTCAAGAAACGGTATCCGGAATTAGAGACAAAAATTCAGATTGCCAGATTAGGTTCTTCAGACTGGGGTTTGAATCCAATTAATAAAGAAGAGGGTTCTTCATTTACAATTGTATCCTGTGCAGGATTAATTAAAATAAAAAGGATCCCGCAAATACCCGAGATTCTTAGTCACACTAAATCTAAAATACATTGGTATCATTTTGGAGATGGTCCTGAAATGGAAGATGTAGTTAAAGCATGTCAGCTAATCCCATCACACGTTTCATGCAGACTAATGGGACATGTTACTCACAAAGAATTACTTCACTTCTACTCGAAGAATCACGTTGATCTGTTTATTAATGTAAGTATCACAGAAGGTATACCGGTTTCAATCATGGAGGCACTTTCATTTGGCATTCCAGTTATGGCAACAGATGTTGGCGGTACAAGTGAACTCGTCTACAGCCAAAACGGATATTTAATCCCGAAAGTTTTTTCCCCTTCTGAAACGGGCCATCAATTAGATGCTTTATTGCAAAGCGAGTCCCTTCCAGAAATGCGTCGTTTCGCAAGGGAATCATGGAGACTACTATCTGACTCAAAAAAAGTATATCCGGAATTTATCATTAAATTGGCGGCTGGTAATCACACCAAATAATGTACTATAAATAGTATGGCCCTTAATCGTATCACTATTCTTATAATAGTTCTATTGATCTCCTTTGAACCCTTTTTATTGTCTCAGAATGGGTCGTTAACTGATAACTATACATTCATTAAGAACCGGATAGACACCCTCAACTTCTATGCGAACCAACTATCTCAAAAAGAAAGAGAACGATCCAAGATAGATGCAGAACAGGCTTTGTTTTTAGCTGAAAAAATTCATTATAAAAAAGGCATGGCAGAAGCATATGAGATGCTGGGCATGTACTATGGAGGGAGGGATGAATTTGTTAAATCGCTGAAAATGTTCTTTGATTTTCTTGAGTTGACAAAACAACTCAGGGATGTGAATGAAGAGATTTGGGCCAACCTTAGAATTTCAGCAGTCTATATCCACATCCATAATTTTGAGCAAGCAAAACTATATCTTACGAATGCTCAAATCCTATTAAGCGAAGGGTGTGAGGCTGATATTCGTGGTTTGGTTCATCATTATTTTGGCTTGTATTATTATGAGATGAGAGATGTGTCTTCTGCTTTAAATTCAACTATTACCGCTTTTGAATATTTCAGGGAGGCAGGTAACAAAGAGATGCTGGCAAGATCTGAGAAGCTTTTAGGGGATATTTATATTGAATTGGGGAAGTTTGATGAATCAGTTGAAGCCTATGAGAGAGCCATGGCACTATTTACATTATCGAATTTTCCTTCAGAGGAAGGCATACTGCTTACACGGATTGCTCATGTAAATAGTTTAAAAGGCAACCAAAGAGAAGTTTTGAAATATAATTACAAGGCTCTTCGAATCAGGGAATCTATCAACGATTCAATCCTAATCAGTCATTCATTGATAAATATAGGTAAAACATACATGCGACTTGACCGATCCGATTCTGCATTATATTATATGTCAAGGGGTTTGGAAGTAGCTCTTTCATCGGGGAATAACTATGCCATTCAAGATGCCTATTATAACCTGTATATATACAATTCCAGATTTGGTAATCTCAGAGCTTCTTTAACAAATTTTGAACATTATTTTGACTCATATCACAAATACTCAAAGGAACGAACCAAGTCAGAGATTTATTCGCTCGAAATCAAATCTCAAATAAAAGACATTGAAACACAAAATCTGCTTCTAAATCAGAAGCTTGATATTCAAACACTCGAACTAAAAACAAGAAGCTATTCTGAACTTATTACCCAACTTATCATCGGAATTATCGGCGTGTTATTAATAATTACGTTTTACATCATTGAACGAAATAAATTAGGAAAGAGTAAGCTTGAAAGAATTAACGAACAATTAAATCAGGAGATCGGAGAGCGAAAATTAACTGAAATTCAACTTCGTGACAGCGAAGGAAAATATCGCTTTATTACAGAACACACCCTCGACCTTATTGTACGCATGGATAGGAACTTTAACTATTTGTTTGTATCACCATCCATTCTTAGGATGTTTGGTTACAGTGCGGAAGATAAAATCAACCTGCCCCCACTCAATGAGTTAATCCCTGATAAATTCAAGGATAAGTTGAAAACTAAATACCTGGAGATGATCAGGACAAAAGAGCCCATGATGTTAACCCACCAGTCAGAGCACAAAAACGGATCTCTGTTCTGGTCAGAGAGCTTTGTCAATCCAATCTTTGATGGGAATACAGGGAAGCTTAAGGAGACCATTACAGTGATCCGGAACGTCACCGACAGGATTGTTTATGAAGAGGCTCTTTCGGGTAATGCGAAGCAGAAAGAGCTGTTATTAAGGGAAATCCATCACAGAGTTAAGAACAATTTTGCCATTCTGGTGAGCCTGATGAATATGCAGAAAGTTAGCACTGAACCAGGGAACTTCAAGGATTTTCTGACCGAACTGCAGGGACGAATCCGGACCATGTCGTTGGTTCATGAACTGCTATACCGGTCACACGACCTCGACTGCATTAACTTTGGGGAATATCTGAGTCAGCTGGTTGGTGTCATCTCCAGAGCATACAAAAATAAACATGTTGAGATACATTCAACTTTTGATAATTGCATCCTCGATGTTGAAACTGCTCTTCCTCTTGGCCTTATCTCCAATGAAATAATTACAAACGCCTACAAATATGCATTTACAGATCTGCCCGAGGGTGAGTTATGGGTTGAGCTTCGCAAATACCCTGTAGAAAACCATGAGAAGGGACTCTATACACATACCCTTACCATCAGGGATAACGGACCGGGAATTCCGGGGGGATTTTCCGTCGAAAACCAATCAACCATGGGGTCGCAGATCATCTCATTACTGACAGAACAACTGGAGGCAAAGCTAAACTGTTCCGGAGAAAACGGAACAAGTTTCACTATCTGTTTTTCGGGAGAAAAGAGGTTGTAGCCTGTGGAAATGTTTACATTTGTTATATGAATGCAAAACAAGAACAAATCACTATTATCGGTGCCGGAGCCATTGGGACTGCACTGGGAAATATCCTGGCATCTAAAACGGAGTATCGTGTTATCCTACATTCTGTTGAAGATGAAGTTGTACACTCCATCACCTTTGACCACCTCAATCCAAAATATTTTCCTTCGATCCACCTTCATCCCGAGCTGAAAGCAACTACCAACAACCAGGTGATCAGGGACTCCTCAATCCTTTTTCTGGCTATTCCTTCTGTGGTTATCGTTGATTATCTGGAAACTATCCGTTCCTTTATTCCTGAAGATACGGTATTGGTTAACCTCGCCAAAGGATTCGGGGCTGAGCATAAAACTATCTGTGAATGTCTTGCACAGCGTTTCCCAAACCCTGTTTGCACCCTGAAAGGACCAACCTTCGCACGTGAAATAATCACACTTTTACCGACGGGATTCACACTCGGCTATTCGCAAGAAAACCAAATCGATATCTTCAAACAACTTTTCGCTAATACCTCTATATTCCTTGATTTTACACCCGATATAACCGGGGTTGAGATACTTAGTATCCTGAAGAACATCTATGCTATTGTCCTGGGAATTGTGGATGCCCAATTCAATTCACCCAATTTGAGATTTCTGATTTTAACCAAAGCCTTCAGGGAGATGAGGCATATCCTTCTTCATGTTGGCGGCACGGAAGAGACCCTGTTTAAATACTGCGGGTATGGTGATTTTACACTTACAGCACTCAATGACCTCAGCCGGAACCGCACACTCGGATTGCTGATCGGGAAAGGTTTCTTCACCGAACATGTTTCTCATGAACTGGTCCTGGAGGGAAAGACTGCCGTTAATATCTTCTATGAAGAACTTTCAAAAAAACTGACCGTTGAAGAACATTTCCCAATTGTTGCTGAACTATACAAGATCTTCAACAGTCAATACGACATCTCCTTTTTCGTTCAAGCAATTTTAACATTCAGGGAATCCTGATTTTGTCGTATCTTTGTATCCGATTTCCCGGGGCTGTACCCCGGGCTATGGGGCTGACCGGTTTTGACAGCGGGGAAGTGGTCTTGTAAGCATGCCGAGTTTCTGTACAAGGGTCTCGAAAAAACTTTTGTGCAAGCCATAATAACTGGCGACTATCAATATCAGATGGCTGCGTAACTTTAGAAGTTAATGCGCCTTTGTCTCCCGGAAAACCTTTCTCAACGGTGTTCCGGACGAGGCATCAAAAAAGTTGAGATAGGTGTGGTGAGGTTCCGGCATCACAGCGAAATAAAGGAACTACGGATCTGATAGGTTGGCCGCTGGCCGGTTGGGTCCCGACAATCAACCAGAGGATAAGCATGTAGAAAGCATTGTTGCTACCTGTTTGGACGAGGGTTCGAATCCCTCCAGCTCCACAACACATCTCTGTATATTGCTGAATAATAAGTAATTGCAGAGGTGTTTTATTTTCTACACACAGATACACGCACAAAATAATGTTTTTTTACGTTTGAAATTCTGAAAATTCCGAAGCCACG
>ERZ889078.1824-NODE-1824-length-16162-cov-23.330043_pt1 | contig 16162 bp, 16 predicted proteins | sample MGYA00521266_ERZ889078 | MGnify/ENA primary metagenome ERZ889078 (study PRJEB32303, sample SAMEA104408618) | aquatic metagenome | biome: Brackish water; feature: Pelagic; material: water | place: Baltic Sea | collected 2014-06-16T06:34:00 | depth 76,534 m ...
CATTCTTGCCCTGAAACCGTGGGTTCGTGCTCTCTTTATTCTGCTGGGTTGATAGGTCATTTTCATAATGGTGTAGAGCCCCTTATATTGAAATTCTGTTTAAACGGCAATATAAACACATGACTTTATGCTTGTCAAGCGGCAATTCCGTTGGCCGGCAATTCTCATGATGAAAACAGTGCGGTTTAATCCATCTTTCCGGCGGCGACCGTGGTCACATTCGTTGAGGCTTCAACCCTGATTCCCTCAATTATGGTTTTTTCACATTTTTAATTGATAATTTTTGTTGCATCCTATATCTATCAGAGTTCAAGTTGATTAGCTGTTTATTTGCCGCGTGTACGGGCGGAAGTTTCCCGGATAGACAAGAAAGAAGTTTTATTTTTTAGTATGTGAATCGAGCAGAGAGGAAAACGTGATGATTTTTGACGCCCTTCTGGGCCTATTCTCGAATGATTTGGCCATTGATCTCGGTACGGCAAATACCCTCGTATATATGAAGGGCAAAGGGATTGTTTTAAGTGAGCCGTCCGTGGTGGCGGTTAGAAAAGACGGTCGAGGCAGCAGTAAAGTTCTGGCTGTGGGCAGAGAGGCGAAAATGATGCTCGGCCGGACCCCCGGGAACATCGTGGCCATCAGGCCCATGAAGGACGGGGTCATTGCGGATTTTGAAATTACGGAGGCCATGCTCAGGCATTTCATTCGCAAAGTCCACAACCGAAGAACCCTTGTCAGGCCCCGCATCATCATATGTGTACCGAGCGGCATCACCCAGGTGGAGAAACGGGCGGTTCGGGAGAGTGCGGAATCCGCCGGTGCCAGAGAAGTCTTCCTCATCGAAGAGCCCATGGCGGCGGCAATCGGTGCCGGATTGCCCATCACCGAACCCACGTGCAATATGGTGGTCGATATCGGCGGCGGAACCACAGAGGTGGCGGTCATCTCCCTTGCGGGAATTGTTTACAGCAAATCCGTCAGGGTTGGTGGAGACAAGATGGATGAGGCCATATTGCAGCATATCAAGAGAAAATACAACCTGCTGATCGGTATCAGCACCGCTGAGACCATCAAAACGAGCATTGGAAACGCCTATCCGGGAGATCAGGTTGAAACCATTGAAGTTAAGGGGCGTGATCTGGTGACGGGAATTCCCAAAATCCTCACCATAGACTCCGATGAAGTAAGACAGGCTATATCCGAGCAGGTTGAGGCCATTGTGGAAACCGTTCGGATTGCGCTGGAACAAACGCCTCCCGAGCTCGCTGCGGATGTTGTGGATTCAGGAATTGTTCTGGCCGGGGGAGGCGCGTTACTTAAAAACCTGGATGTTCTGCTCAGAGAAGAAACAAAGCTGCCGGTGACCATTACGGAAGACCCTTTGTCCACGGTAGTGTTGGGATCCGGAAGGGCCCTCGACAATATCAATATACTGAAAGAGGTTACCATTCGATAGAATCTCTTAGTTCCCCTTTGCCCTTCCATTGCCGTGTCCTCGGTCAGGGTGTTTGGCTTCCGTGTCGATCATAAAACATTTGTTCGGTTGAAACTGTCCTTTTTTGAGTTTGGGTTATTATGGGAGCTGGGTATTAGCCATTGCAGCGTGAAAGACGTTTTTCAAAAATATGGATCTGGTTGGCGTTCATCTGTTTCGCTCTGATTTTACTTTCTTCAAATGCCAATCAGCGGAGCAGCTGGAACTCAGCTGAACAACTGGTTGTTGAGGGTGCAACGCCAATCCAGAGTTTTTTCAAGCAGACCGTAAAACTGCTGGTGGACTTGTGGGAGGATTATTTCTATCTGGTCGATGTTCGCCAGGAAAACCGGCGTCTGAAATTGGAGCTGGACGGCCTTAAACGGGAAAATGGTCAGTTCAAGGAACTGGCGGCTACCCATGAGCGGCTTCGCGATCTTCTGATGTTCAAGGAAGCGGTCAGTCGGCCGGCTGTTGCTGCCCAGGTTGTGGGTCTGGACCCCACAGGCTGGTTTCAGTCTGTTGTCATCAACAAGGGGAGAAAAGCGGGTATTGATCTGGATATGCCTGTGGTGAACGCTTCCGGCGTGGTTGGCCGAATCGTTTCCGTCTCCCCGAATTATGCAAAGGTGCTGTTGGTTGTGGATCAGAACAGTGCCGTCGATTGTCTTGTGCAGCGATCCCGCGATCGGGGAATGGTCAGGGGGCAGTCGGCCCAGGTTTGTCGCCTGGATTATATGGTCAAATCCGGCGATGTGAAGGAAGGGGATGTGGTGATTACATCGGGTCTCGGGAAAGCATTTCCCAAAGGTCTTCCCGTTGGTACGATCTCTAGCGTAAAAGAAGGGGATGGAACGCTTTTTAAGGAAATAGACGTGACACCTGCCGTGGATTTTTCCAAACTGGAGGATGTTCTGGTTATTCTGCAGGCACAAAGCGATGAACGCAAAATCGACCTGGGCCCTCCAATGAATTAAAGTGCCCCGTTATGGTACCAGGGTTTGTGGGGTTTTGGGAGGAATGCGCCGTTAAAACTTCAGGAAACAAGCCGATAGGCTTTTACATATGGGCATGGCTGGGCGGGGGAGTCGTAACCCTCTTAACCGGTATCTGGAGTGATCCCTGGGGCCTGGATTTTTTTGATCTGGATTTCTTGGTGATTCTGACGGCATATCTTTTTGTGGCCTTCGGTCAGATTTCGGCGGGTGTTTTTGCCCTGGGTCAGGGTTTTTTGATTGATGTTTTTTCAGGAGGATTGCATGGTCTGTTTACTGCCGCCTACCTGAGCGTATTTTTTGTGCTCCTACTGGGATCCCGGTTCTTTAATATTTTGAACCCGAAAGGGCAAATCATCATTGTTTCTCTTTCGGTTTTGCTGAAAAATGCCATGCTGTTAATTCTTCTTCGCATTTTTTCCCAGGATATCGTTTACTCAAAAACATTTCTGCTGATTTCTCTCTTTTCCATATGCGTCACCGGTTTAACTGCGCCGCTTTTTTTTCAATTGTTCAACCATTTTAGAGGGATTCCCATTAGGATGGTTGGAGGAGCGTCGCCGGAAAAGAATTGAAAGCATGACGTCTCTGGTTGAAATGCAATTCTTCATTTCCCGACCATGCTGCTGCAATGATATAGAACAAGGGTAAAGAAACCTTGAAAACATCAAATTTTGATCCTGTTGCTCAGGATGTTTTTGCAAAGCAACTGAAAATTGCTGTCATATTCGTCCTGGTGATTTTCGGTATCCTTATCCTCAGGCTGTGGTTTCTGCAGATCGTAAGCGGATCAACCTATCGGGCCAAGAGCGAAAATAACCGAATACGGCTTCAAAGCATGGCCCCTTTCAGGGGGGTGATTCGGGACCGCAGTGGAAAAATTCTGGTGGATAACCGACCGTCCTATGATCTTTATGTCATCCCTGAAGAGATTCACGATGTCGACGACTTGCTGAACCGGTTGACGGTCCTGGGGAATCTGGGGATGGCGCCCATAAAAGAAACAATCAGTCGCGTTGCCAGTGGATATCCCTTTAAGCCGGTTTGCCTCAAAAAAGATATTTCCCGCGAGGAACTCGCCATGCTTGAAACTCGCAGATTCGACCTGCCGGGGGTTATGATCAAAGTGAGGCCTCAGAGACACTATTTTTATGGCGATTTGGCAGCCCATGTGCTGGGGTACCTGGGAGAGATCAGCGAGACGCAGCTGAGAAGCGGTAAATTCCCCAATAATAAGTCCGGTGATTTGATCGGCAAAACCGGAATAGAACGGCGATGGCAGGAGTTGCTTAATGGGGGTCGCGGCGGAGAGCAGGTGGAGGTGGATGCGACGGGACGAAGGATTAAAGTGATTTCTCAAAGGCCGCCCGTTTCAGGCGCGGATGTCTGCCTGACCCTTAATCGGGAATTGCAGACGCTCGCGGAAAAGGCCTTGGATGGAAAGCACGGGGCCGTTGTGGCCATGGACCCCAGAAACGGGCAGATCCTGGCTTTAGCGAGCAGCCCTTCCTATGATCCCAATCTGTTTATTACGGGTTTTGATGCGGGTACATGGAAAAACATGGTGTCGTCCAGTGATTATCCGTTGCATAACCGGGCCCTTACCGGACAATATCCCCCGGGTAGTGTTTTCAAGATCGTCGTGGCGCTGGCCGGTCTTCAGGAGGGTGTTATTACGCCTCAGGAAGCGCTTTACTGCAATGGTGAATACTCACTGGGTCGTGGGAGATACCGTTGCTGGAAGCGTTGGGGGCACGGAACGGTAGATCTGAATCGGGCGCTGGTAGAATCCTGCGACATCTATTTTTATCATCTGGGGATGCGGCTCGGGGTGGACAAGATTGCCCGTTATGCCCATCAGTTGGGTCTAGGGCGAAAAACCGGTCTTAATCTGGGACATGAAGAAGGGGGTCTCATCCCCACGGCCGAATGGAAACGGAAACGGTGGGGTGTTCCCTGGCAGGGTGGGGAAACAGTTTCTACCGCCATCGGTCAAAGTTTCGTACTGGTGACGCCATTGCAGGTCGCCACCTTCGTTTCAGCGGTTTTTAACGGCGGTCATGTTTACAGGCCCCAGGTGACCCGATGGGTACGGAAAACGGGTGGTGAAAACATCTTTGAGTTTACGCCCCAATTGATCCGGGATGTGGAGATCAAACCGGAATATCTTGAGCTTGTAAAAAAAGCCCTTTCAGGTGCGGTTAACCATCCCCGAGGCACCGGGTCAAAGGCCAAGCTGGAGGATATTACGGTTGCAGGGAAGACCGGAACGGCCCAGGTTGTAAATCTCAAAAAGGAAAAGGACGCAGAAGCGAAGGGTGAAATCCCCTGGAAGTATCGGGATCATGCCTGGTTTGTTGCGGTTGCGCCGGCCGATGCCCCCAGGATCACGGTGGCGGTTCTCATTGAACACGGTGGGCACGGCGGAAGTGCTGCGGCTCCCATTGCCAAAACACTCATTGAGGCATATCTCCGGTTCCCGGTTGATTAAATAAATTATGCTTGATAGAAGACTGATTCAGAATTTTGACTGGGTTTTGCTGCTGCTTCTGCTGTTTCTGGCGGGAATCAGTATTCTCAACCTTTACAGTGCCACCTACGCCATTCGGGATGTGGGTGGTTCACGAATCGTCATGAAACAAATTTATTGGTTTCTGATCGGTTTCAGTGTTCTCCTGGTCATGATCACATTCAATTATTATTACCTTGAGCGATTGGCTTATCCGGCTTATTTCTTTACGGTTGCACTTCTGATAATCGTTTTGCTGGTGGGAAAAGTCATGTCGGGATCACAGCGCTGGCTGAGTTTGGGCCCGCTTGTTTTTCAACCGTCGGAGCTGGCAAAGATTTCAATGGTGCTGGTCCTGGCCAAATTTTTTAATGACAGGGACAGCATTGAAGAATACCGGCTGCGAGATCTGTGGCAGCCATTTATCCTTATTCTGGTACCGTGTGGTCTTATCCTGAAAGAACCGGATTTGGGGACTGCCTTGTTTCTGGGAATGGTATCCTTTTCAATGATTCTAATTGTCAAGGTCAACCGGAAATCCTTATTGATCTTTTTGGGATGCTGTTTACTGGCAGCTCCCGTGATCTGGTTTGGCATGAAGGATTACCAGCATCGGCGTATCATGACGTTTCTTCGACCCGATACGGAACCCCTGGGAGCCGGATATCATATCAACCAATCCAAGATTGCCATCGGGTCCGGCCAGTTTTGGGGTAAAGGGTACTTAGAGGGAACCCAGACCCGCCTGCATTTTTTGCCGGAACAACATACGGATTTTGCTTTTTCCGTCCTGGCGGAAGAGTGGGGTTTGGTGGGTGTCACGGCGCTGCTGCTGTTGTACCTTTTTTTGATTCTCTGGGGGCTGAATATTGCCAAAGGATCCAAAGACAGATTCGGCGCCATCCTTGCCGTGGGAATTGTCGCCATCGTATTCTGGCAGGTGGTTATCAATGTGGGTATGGTCACAGGCCTCTTACCGGTTGTGGGGATTCCGCTGCTGCTTTTCAGCTATGGCGGTTCTTCTTTGATTTCAACCATGGCGGCAATGGGTCTTTTGATGAATATCAGCATGAGGCGTTTTATGTTTCAATAATATTCCTTTGTTTTTGTTGCATGAAAACGGAAGCTTGTGTTATAGACCCTTGCATTTTGGGTTTTGAGCGATAAATCTGATTGAGGTACAAATATTTGGGTAAATCATCTTCTAAGAAAAAAATCCCATTGATCAGCAAGAAGATCAATTTTCCGGATAATGAACTGATGCGGGCTCTTTGTGGAGAGCAAAATGCCCATCTGCACCTGATTGAAAAGAAGATCGGGGTTTCCGTGAACCTGAGAGGAAATGTTCTGATGCTTCAGGGTGGGGATTGGGAAGTTGAACTGGCTGAAAAGGTGTTTTCGCAGCTTTATGCATTGCTGGAGTCTCAGTATCCGCTCTATATTAATGATGTAGATCATGCCATCAGAATTTTAAGCGGTGACCGTTCCGTGGATTTGAAGAAGATATTCAAAGAAGAGGTTTATATCACTTCCCAGAAAAAAATTATTACACCCAAAACCATTAACCAGAAAAAATACATCGACAGCATTAAAAAGTATGATATCGTGTTTGGAATCGGGCCGGCGGGGACGGGAAAAACCTATCTCGCCATGGCAATGGCTGTGGCATCATTGATCAGAAAAGACTGTAACCGGATTATCCTGGCCCGTCCTGCGGTAGAAGCGGGGGAGCGTCTGGGGTTTTTACCGGGTGATCTGTATGCAAAGGTGAATCCCTACCTGCGGCCTTTGTATGATGCCCTCCATGATATGATGCCCTTTGAAAACGCATCCGACCTGCTGGAAAAGGGTGTCATCGAGGTAGCGCCCCTGGCGTTCATGCGGGGTCGTACGCTGAACGATTCCTTCGTGATCCTGGATGAGGCACAGAATGCGACGCCCGAGCAGATGAAGATGTTTCTGACACGTCTGGGCTTCAGTTCCAGGGCGGTAATTACCGGAGATATTACCCAGACGGATTTACCCAAAGGTCAGATGTCTGGCCTCATTGAGGTCATGCATACGCTTTCGGGAATTGAAGGAATTCAGTTTGTTTCGTTTTCCAGGGAAGACGTGATCAGGCATCCGTTGGTTCAGAAAATCATCGATGCTTACGAAAAGCTGGAAGAACGGAAAAAGTCTTGAGGCGTAGTGTTGTTATGGTAAGGCATACTTCAAATGACCGAAAACCCAAGACCCTGCAACAGAAAAAAAATGCTGGGCGGCGGGAAAAGGAACCATCCGTCCGATCAAAATCGGGTCGTTCGGATCGCACGTTCTGGTTTCGGGATGATACCAAGAAATGGTCTATTTTCATCGGTCTCAGCCTGATCTTTTCCATTCTGCTTTTTCCGAGCATCCTGACCCCACCCAAAACATATAACCTGGGGGATGTGGCCGATCGTGATATCAAGGCTTCCCGGGAATTTCTGGTTGAAAACACCGATCTTACTGAAAAGAACAGACAAGAAGCGATTCGCGCCGTTTTGCCCGTTTATGATTTTGATCCCACTGCAACCGATGTGGTTCCCAGGGTACGCGAAGCCTTTGCCGTCGGTCGAAAGTATTTGTCCGATTCCTTGAAGCTGGCGTGGACGTCCACATCCCCTGAAGATGTTCAAAAAGAATACCTCGACATGACGAACGCTTTTCGAGAACGATTTTTCGAAATTCTGGATATTCCCGAAAACAATGCTCTTTTCCATATCCTGGTGACCAGTGATTTTTCGCCCAAGGCGGAGTCAGCCGTCACAAGGCTGTCCACCGATGTTTTTACGCGGGGTGTGGTGGGCAATCAGGTGATGTTGAAGTCATATGGCAGCAAGGGAATTATCCTTCAAAATATCAAGGATGGAAAAGAGGCGCAGATTTCCGACCTTGAACGTTTTTATGATCTTAAAACCGCCATTCACTTTGTTCGAGAGCAGGGCCGGCCACTCATCCGAACTTTATGGCCCGAAGAACTGGCGCAAGCCACGTTGGCGTTGGCCGTATCTCTCATTAAGCCCAATCTCACGTTTAACAAGCGGGAAACCGCTCTACGGAAGGAAGCGGCGGGAAAATCCGTTAAACCTTTCTTTTTTAAAGTTAAAAAGGGCGAAATTTTCATCAGGGAAGGTGCGCGAATTACGCCGGAACAACTTCTTAAATTGAATGCTCAGTACAAAAATCTAAAACAAAAAAAGATGCTGGGAAGGGTTCCCGCCATGGCGGTTCTCATGGCATTTTTGTTAATTTCCATGTATCAATTGGGTCTTAGAAAGAGCAGATCAACCGATTCTGAAATCAGAGATTTACTGTTAAACGCAGTGATGTTGCTGGTCATATTTTTTATGGTCATCGCGTTTAATTCCGTGGCCATTGAAACCGCTCGTGGGTTCCATTTTTTCTCTCCAAGAGCCCTTTTGTACGCCATCCCGGTGGCGGGTGGTGCCATGTTAATCTGTGTATTTCACGGCATTGTCACCGCCGCCAGCTTTTCCCTCGTCGTTTCAGTACTGGCCTGTGCGGTTGTGGACGGCCGGATCGAATTTTTCATCTATTTTTTCGTCAGCTCCCTCCTGGCGGCGACCTGGGTGCGCCGTTACAGAGACAGGGGTGTTTTTGTTGAGGCTGGTCTTAAGGTGGGTTTGTGCAATATGATTCTTGCCTTTGCCATGGAGGGGCTGCATGGGGACTTTTTTTCTGTTGAGAGTGTTATCGCCTGCTCTTCGGCGTTCATCGGCGGTGTGTTGGTGGGTGTGATTGCCACGGGATTGATGCCGCTGATCGAAATGGCCTTTGGGTACACCACGGATATCAAGCTCATGGAACTGGCCAATCTCGACCAGCCTCTTCTGCGCGAACTCATGGTTCAGGCGCCGGGGACCTATCACCACTGCGTTATTGTCAGCAATATGGTAGAGGCCTCGGCCAGGGCCATCGGCGCAAATCCTTTGCTGGCCAAGGTCGCTGCCTATTATCATGATATCGGAAAGATTAAAAAGCCCCTTTATTTCATTGAAAATCAGGCGGGCAGGGGTAACCGTCATGAAAAACTGGCGCCCTCCATGAGTGCCCTCATTCTCATCGCCCATGTGAAGGACGGCGTGGAGCTGGCCCGTCAGGCCAAGCTGGGCCGAGAGATCATTTCAATTATTGAGCAACATCACGGAACCAGCCTGATCCAGTTTTTCTACGGAAAGGCCAAGGAACGGGCCGAGAAAAAAGGGGATAAAGCCCTGGGTGTAAAAGAGGAAGATTTTCGTTACCGTGGACCCAGACCCCAGACCAAGGAGGCCGGTCTCGTGATGCTGGCGGATGTGATCGAGGCGGCCAGTAAGACTCTGGTGGACCCGACGTCGGCGCGGATACAGGGGATGGTGCAGAAGATTATGAACAAGGTTTTTTCAGACGGGCAGCTGGATGAATGTGAATTGACGCTCAAAGATCTTCATGCCATTGCCAAAAGCTTTAATCAGACCTTGAGTGGTATTTTCCACCATCGGGTTGAATACCCCGAGCCTGTGGCGAAGATCTCTCCCACGCGTCATCGCGACGGTGCGGGAGGCGGCAGGAACGGTTTAAACAGGAAGGGCGAAAATGGAGATACAGATCAGGATGGACAGTCCGGCCCCCGGATTGGACGAGCAGAAAATAAAGGTGAAAGCGAAGAGAGTCTTAGAAGACTTGGAATGTCATGACAAGGAGTTGAGCATCCTGTTCACAGACGATGAACACATGGCGGTACTGAACCGGCAGTATCGAGGAAAGGAAGGTCCTACCGATGTGCTCTCCTTTTCCATGGTAGAAGAGCTGGATGGTGAGGCTGCCCCCCCTGTTTTTGAATCGGTCATGCTGGGAGACGTGGTTATTTCCGTGGACACGGCGTTGCGGGATGCAAAAGAACTGGAACAGTCCTTTGAAAGGACGGTCGATCGGCTGATGATTCACGGTATTTTGCATCTTCTGGGATATGATCATGAGAAATCTTCCGTGGGCGCCATTCGCATGAGGGAAGAAGAAGAGAGCTTGATGGCAACACTCGAAAAATCGTGAACTGTGAACGATTGCCGTATGGAGGATGGATGATGGCAAGACTGGCTGTAAATGTAGATCATGTGGCAACGGTTCGTCAGGCAAGGGGGATTGATGTCCCTGACCCGGTCCTGGCAGCGGGCTTGGCAGAGCTTGCGGGTGCGGATGGCATCATCTGCCATCTCAGGGAGGACAGGCGCCATATCAATGACCGGGATCTCAGATTGTTGCGGGAAACCGTCAAAACAAGGCTCAACATGGAGATGGCGGCAGTTGATGAAATGGTTGAAATCGCAGCGGCCGTCAAACCGGATATGGTGACGCTGGTGCCTGAAAAAAGAGAGGAACTCACCACCGAAGGCGGACTGGATGTTATCGCCCGACCGGACCATTACCGGGAGGTGGTTGAACGGCTTCACCAGTCAGGGATCAAGGTCAGTTTTTTCATAGACCCGGATCCTGAACAGGTAGAGGCCGCTCGCAGTTGCCGGGGGGATATTATTGAGATTCACACCGGTCATTATTCAGAGGCACAATCCGAAGATGAGGCGAAAATTCGTTTTGAACGGGTGGCGCGTGCGGCACAAGCGGCTTCGTCACTGGATTTGGGTGTCAGCGCCGGTCACGGACTCAACTATATGAATATCAAACGGTTTGAAGCGCTGCCCCTGGTGGAAGAATACAGCATCGGGCACAGCATTGTTGCCATGGCGGTTCTGGTGGGATTTGATCAGGCTGTTCGAAAAATGATTGATCTGGTGAAATTCTTTTGAATGGAGAGGTAAGCAGTCATGTTGAATGCCAGCGATATTATGACAACCGATGTAATTACCGTCAAAAAGGAAACCCCTCTTTCGGAACTCGCGGAAATTCTAACCAAAAATCACATTAACGGAGTCCCCGTAATTGATGATGAAGGGTTGCTGATCGGTATTATCTGTGAAAGCGATTTGATTCGAAGAGACAAGAAACTGCACATTCCCACGGTGGTGGCGCTCTTCGACGCCGTGTTTTATCTTGAAAGCTCAAAAAAAATGGAAAAGGAGATTCAACTGATCAGCGCCACCACCGTTGAAGAGCTTTTTACCCGTAAGGTTGTTACGGTGGATGAAAGAACGCCCATTGACGAGATCGCCACCATCATGACCCAGAAAAAGATTTATACGATTCCCGTAATGGATGGGGAACGTCTGGTGGGTATTGTGGGCAAGAATGATGTCATAAGGACTTTCGTCACTTCAAAATGAAACGCCTGGCATTCAGAACCGAATCCCCTGAAGAAACCGTTCAACTGGGACATAAGCTGGGCCGGCTCCTTGAAAGGGGTGACCTGGTTGTTTTAGGGGGCGCTTTGGGTTGTGGAAAGACGTGGTTCACCAAAGGGATTGCCCTGGGCGTGGGCGTCTCTCCCCGTGAGGTGGTGACCAGCCCCTCTTTTGCATTGATGAACGAATATGAGGGTGACTGTAGACTTTTCCATATGGATGTTTATCGTTTGGAGACCCTTGGCACTTTTCTGGATACGGGGTTGGACGAATGTTTTGACGGCAGGGGTATCGTGGTGATGGAATGGGGTGACAAGTGGCCTGAAATCCTGCCGGAGTGTCGTTTGAATGTGGTCTTTTCAATTCTGGGTGAGGAATCGCGGGAGTTATTGATGACCGGGGAGCACCAAAGGGTGAGTGAAATTTTAGCAGGCCTGAAATCAGGTACATAATTTGAGGAAAGGGAATGGCACTTATTGTACAGAAGTATGGCGGCACTTCGGTGGGCAGCATAGAAAAGATTAAGGCGGTGGCTGAGCGCGTTATTGAAGCCCACGAACAGGGAAACCAGATGGTCGTGGTGCTTTCCGCCATGGCCGGTCAAACCGACGGGCTGATCAACATGGCCAAAGAGATCCATCCCGATCCGGATTCGCGGGAACTGGATGTGCTCATGAGTACGGGGGAGCAGGTCAGTGTGGCGCTATTCGCAATGGCGGTGAAATCCCTCGGGTATGACGCCCGTTCCCTACTGGGGTTTCAGGTGGCGATTCACACGGACGATCTTTACGGAAAGGCCAGGATTCATGATATTGAGATTGATCGGATGATGCGAAACCTGGATGCGGGGCGGATCGTCACGGTGGCGGGTTTTCAGGGGTTCAACGCCAGCGGCGACATCACCACCCTGGGTCGTGGCGGGTCCGATACCACGGCGGTGGCCCTTGCGGCGGCGCTCGATGCCGATGTGTGCGAGATTTTGACGGATGTGGACGGGGTTTATACCACGGATCCCAATGTGTATCGAAAAGCCAGAAAGATGGATTTCATTTCATACGATGAAATGCTGGAGATGGCATCCATGGGTGCCAAAGTCCTTGAAATCCGTTCGGTGGAATTCGCCAAAAAATTCAATGTGCCGATTCATGTAAGATCCACTTTTAACAAGGAAAGGGGTACCATGGTGGTTGCTGAAACAAAGGACATGGAAAAAGTCGCGGTATCGGGTGTGGCTTACAATAAAAACGAGGCCAGAATCACCATCCGAAAAGTCCCGGATCAACCGGGGGTGGCATCCAGAATCTTTGATCCGGTCTTCCAATCCGGCATCATTGTGGACATGATCGTTCAGAATACCAGCCAGGATGGCTTCACGGATCTCACTTTTACGGTGCCAAAAGCGGACTTTTACAAAACCATGAAGCTCGTCAGTGAAGTGGGGAAGGATGTGGGCGCGGAAACGGTCATGGGTGATGAGGACATCGCAAAGGTTTCCATCATCGGTGTCGGCATGCGGGTTCATGCGGGTATTGCCAAAAAGATGTTTTCGGCACTGGCCGAGAAAAACATCAACATCATGATGATCAGTACGTCGGAAATTAAGATTTCCTGTGTCATCGAGGAAAAGTATACTGAACTGGCGGTGCGTGTTCTTCACGACACCTTTGGTCTGGACCATGCGACAGAGGACAGATGACAGGGCGCAGACGGAGGACAGAGGACAGACGGCAGAAGACAGAGAGCCTTCATCCGTCATCCTTCATCCGTCGTCCGTCGTCCGTTCTCCGTCCTCCGTCAGCGTTGTCGGGGTATTTTTCCTGCTTTTTTTGCTGCTGCTCATGAACTTTCTGGGTAGCGCCATGAGATCGCCTTTCCCTCTGAAGCGGCAGCCCGCAAGGCAAGTACTTGTTCAGGCCTCAGACAAAATCTCGCCTTTTCACCGTTTGACCCTCGGGATCCCCATATCCGTCAATACGGACACTGCTCTCGGGTTAACGGCTGTACCTGGAATCGGTCCGAAAACAGCCGCGGCCATTGTTCGTGCCCGTGAGCGGGAAGGTGGATTTAAGCAGTTGAAGGATCTGATGTCCATCCGGGGGATCAGCGCATCCCTTTATCAAAAAATAAGCCCTTATCTAACATTATGAGTAGATAGAGATTTGAATGATTGTTTTAGGTATCGATACCTCCTGTGATGATACATCCGCCGGCATTGTGGTCCATGGAACAAAAACCCTGGCCAACGTGATTCATTCTCAGGTGACCGTGCATAGCCCTCACGGCGGGGTGGTCCCCGAACTGGCTTCCCGGGAGCATGTGAGAAATATCGTGCCCGTGGTGGATGAGGCTTTGAAACATGCGGGGCTCGGTATGACCGACCTGGACGGCATTGCCGTCACCGTGGGACCCGGACTGGTGGGAGCACTTCTGGTGGGACTCTACTTTGCCAAAGGGTTGTCCTATGTGCTGGACAAGCCGTTGATTGCCGTGAACCACCTGGAGGCTCATATCCTTTCCATTTTCCTGGAATCGGAGTATCCTCCCTTTCCCTTTGTGGCCCTGACGGTCTCAGGCGGGCATACGAGTCTCTATTATGTTGAAGATTTCGGTCGTTATACCCTTTTAGGCCAGACCCTGGATGATGCGGCCGGTGAAGCATTTGATAAAGTGGCCAAGATTTCCGGAATGGGATATCCGGGAGGGGTCGCCATCGAAAAAGCATCCAGAGAAGGCCGCCATGATGGCGTTAAGTTCCCACGGGCCTATATGTCCAAGACATCCTTAGACTTCAGTTTCAGCGGGCTTAAAACAGCCGTTTCCCTGTTTCTGAATAAATGGCGCGATGACTCTGTGTTAAATGCGGAGATCAGTTTGAACGATATTGTTGCGTCTTTCCAGGAAGCCGTCGTGGATGTGCTTGTGGACAAGGTCATGGTCGCTGCAAAACGTATGGGGGTCGCTTCGGTGGTGCTGGCGGGCGGGGTGGCATGTAATAATCATTTAAGAAAATCTCTGGTGGAAACCTCCGCTCCGGAAGGTATCCGGGTATATTACCCCCGTCCCGCTTACTGCACGGACAATGGGGCCATGATCGCCTTGACGGGTTACCACCGGTTCAAGAGAAATGACGCCACCCATATGGCGGTGGACGTCAGGGCCAAGTATCCGATTCAGGACTTGATGTCCGAATAATCGATGATGATCATAAGATATTATTTTTCTGAAAAATATTTTCCGGGAACATGGAGGCGACAATCCCTTCGCCATTCTTCCATGTCTGATTAATCTTGAAAGTACGCAGACTGATTCGATACTACTACCTCCGGTTCATTCGATTGCGGGGTCATCCCCATGAGCTGGCGCTCGGCATGGCCTTCGGGATCTTTACGGGGATGATGCCCATTATGCCGTTTCAGATGGCCCTTTCCGTCGCGCTGGCACTTGTATTCAAAGGGAGCAAGATTACTGCGGCTCTGGGAACGTGGATCAGCAATCCCCTGAACTGGTATTTTCTCTACTACTTCAGCTACAAGCTGGGTGCCTGGGTTCTTAACATGGAAGGTTACAGCGCCATGTTTACAACCATCATGGATATGGTTCGATCGGAGGCCGAATCCATGCTCATTGTGGAAAAAATCATTGAAGCCGGCGGGCTTATGGGGACTGCGTTTCTTGTGGGAGGTGTGATGATGGGTTCGGTCGTTGCATTACCTTCCTATTTTGTTTTCCTGTATATCTTTAAGCGCATACAGCGTTGGCGGGATGCAAGTTAGGAGGATGTATTGACTTTTTCCGGATCTTTAAAAGCAGGGGCGCCCTTTCGACCCAAAAAAAGACTGGGTCAGAATTTTTTGGTGGATCCCTTCATCAGCGATGAAATCATATCCCTTTCGGGATTTTCGGCTGAAGACACGGTTTTGGAAATCGGGCCGGGGAAGGGGGCTCTGACACTGCCACTGGCAGGAAAGGTAAAACATGTGGTGGCCGTTGAAAAAGACGGCCAACTGGTGGATTGGCTCAACGACAGGCTTCATGAAGAGGGCCTCAACAATGTGACCTTGCTGCACGAAGATATATTGAAAGTAGACTGGCAAACTTTGAAAAAATATTTTGACGGTAGAATTCCCGTGATTGGGAATCTGCCCTACAATATCGCATCCCCTGTTCTTGAGAAGATGTGCCGGCATTCACAATGGATGGGTCAAGCGATTCTCATGTTTCAAAAGGAAGTGGCCGACCGGTTGACTGCATTATCGGGAGGCAAAACCTATGGGGCCTTGACCCTTTTGGTACAATACCATGCCAAGGCCATTTCGGTGCTCAAAGTCTTAAAGGGCTCTTTTTTTCCCGTGCCCAAGGTGGATTCCATGGTGGTCTCTCTTGATTTTGAAAAACCGTATCCCCACCGGACGGTTCATGAGGCGGTTTTTAAGGAAGTGGTCAAGGGGGCCTTTGCCCACCGACGAAAGACGATTATAAACTCCCTTAGAGGGGCACTTCAGGATCAAACCCGTGAATCCCTTTTAACCGCCCTGGCGGCATGTGGCATAGATCCTGGAAAACGGGCGGAAGTGCTCGATATGGCGGATTTTCTGCGGCTGTCTTCCACCCTGGCAATTGACAACCGGATAGACAGATGATACAAGATAAAGTTCTGCTTCAAAGTCATTAGAAAATACCGCCGGAGGAAACCGTTTTCCATGGAAATTATAAAAACCATTGATCACATGCAGCAGGCTTCCGATGGGATTCGTATGGAGGGAGAGTCCCTTGCCCTGGTGCCCACCATGGGGTACCTTCATGAGGGGCATCTCACGCTGATGCGGGCGGCAAAGGATCATTGCGATCGGCTGGTCGTGAGCCTTTT